>Ga0075163_10007882_pt1 | contig 14058 bp, 12 predicted proteins | sample JI1023141ADNA_FD_71478 | JGI IMG/M metagenome (GOLD analysis project Ga0075163, IMG submission 71478) | Wastewater effluent complex algal communities from Wisconsin, to seasonally profile nutrient transformation and Carbon sequestration -... | ecosystem: Engineered > WWTP > Effluent > Algae...
GCATAGGCCGCGGCGAGGTGCAGCGGCGTCACCGCCATGCCGTGGCCGTAGGAGATGGTGATCGTCGAGAGGTCGGACCACTGCTTCGGCAGCAGCGGCGCGGTGCGCGCCGCCTCGGTCAGCTCGACCGGCGAGGGGTCCATCATGCCGATCCTGCGGAAGAACGCCTTCTGCCGCTCGGCCCCGACCATGAGCCCGATGTGCGCCGCGCCGATGTTCGACGAGTTGACGAGCACGTCCTCGACGGTCAGCCGCGGCCCGTAGTTGTGGAAGTCGCGGATGGTGAAGCGGCCCCACTTCATCGGGCCCTTGGTGTCGATCATCGTCTGCGGCGAGACGAGCCCCGCCTCGAGGCCCATGGCGACGGTCAGGGGCTTGAAGGTCGAGCCGAGCTCGTAGCGCCCCTGCGCCGCGCGGTTGAAGAGCGGGCTGTCCGCCGGATCGCCCTTGGTCGGCAGCGCCGGGCGGTTGTTCGGGTCGAAGTCCGGCAGGCTCGCGAGCGCCGTGACCTGCCCGGTCTTCGCCTCCATCAGAATGCCGACCGCGCCCTTGGCGCGCAGCTCGGCCATGCCCTCGGCCAGCACGTCCTCGAGCGCGGTCTGCACCCGAAGGTCGATCGAGAGCCGGAGCGGCTCGGCCACCTCGGCCGGGTCGCGCAGCCGCGCGTCGAACACCCGCTCGACGCCGGCGGTGCCGACGACCTCGGCCGCATCCACCCCCTCGCGCCCGAAGCTCGCGCCGCCGAGCACGTGCGCCGCCACTGCGCCGTTCGGATAGAGCCGCGTCTCCCGCGGCCCGAAGAGCAGCCCCGGCTCGCCGATGTCGTGTACCCGCTGGCGCTGCTCGGGCGAGATCGTGCGCTTGATCCAGAGGAACCTGCGCCCGTCGGTGAGCTGCGCCGCGAGCCGGCCCGCGTCGAGGTCGGGAAAGATCGCCGCGAGCTTCTCCGCCGCCCCCTCCGGGTCGATGAGGTCCCGCGGCTGGGCGTAGAGCGAGGCGGTGACGATGTTCGTCGCCAGCACCAGCCCGTTCCGGTCGACGATGTCCGCACGCTGCGCGTGGATCGCCTCGGTGCCGCCGGCGCCGCGGGGCTCGACCGGCACCGACGCCGAGACCAGCGCCATCCGCCCGGCGACCGTGCTGAACCCGAGGATGAACACCACCCCGAGCAGCAGCAGCCGCGTCTCGGCCTTCGCCCGCTCGTCCCGGTGCCGCTCGGCGAGCCGATGGGCGCGCTCCTCGGCCTCCACCAGATCCGGATCGCCGCCCTCGGCCCGCGCCCGCAGGATCCGCGCGAGCGGTCGCAGCGGCCGCCGGATCATTGCGAGTCTCCGAGCGCCCGGGCATGGGCGAGCGGCCGGGCGAGCGGCATGGTGGCCGCGGCGCGCACCGCCTCGGCCCCCCGCGGGCCCGCATTCCGGGCCACGACCCCCGCCACCAGCGCCGCCAGGGCGTCCTGCGGCGCCGGCGGAAACGGCGCGTTCGCGACCTCGCCGAACTGCGCCGGGGCGAGCTCCTCGAGCCCGAGCGCCTGCCGGTTCGCCGCGACGAGCCGCGCCAGCCGGTCGGGCCGGTTCAGGTAGTCCCACTCGGCATTCAGCACCGCGATCGCCTCGCGCTCCGAAGCGATCTCGCCGCGCAGGTCGGCGACCCGGCCGAGCGCCTCCTGCGTCGCGTAGTTCACCCGATAGGCCCAGGTGGCGCACACCACCACCATGACCGACGCCGAGAGATACAGGACCACCTTCACCGAACACCCCCATACGCCACCGCCGGCAGCCCGAGCGCCGCCGGATCCACCCCCCCGGCCGGCGCCGCGAGCCGCCGCGCGATCCGCAGCTTCGCCGAGCGCGCCCGCGGGTTCGCCGCGACCTCGGCCGGGCTCGGCAGGATCGCCTTGCGGGTGACGAGCGCGAAGCGCGGCGGCTCCTCGACCGTCTCCGGCGCATGGCGGCTGCCGCGCGGCCCTGCCGCCGAGCGCAGTTGCAGGAAGCGCTTCACCATCCGGTCCTCGAGCGAGTGGAAGGTCACGACCGCGAGCCAGCCGCCGGGCGCGAGCGCCGCCTCCGCCGCGGCGAGCCCGCGGGCGAGCTCGCCGAGCTCGTCGTTGACCGCGATCCTGAGCGCCTGGAACACCCGCGTCGCGGCATGCGGCTCGCCGCGCTTCGGCCGCGGCAGCAGCCGCTCGATCAGCCCGGCAAGGGCCAGCGTCGTCTCGAACGGCGTCGCGGCGCGGTCGGCGACGATCGCCCGGGCGATGCGCCGCGACGCCCGCTCCTCGCCGTACCGATAGAAGATTTCGGCGAGCGCCGCCTCCGGCAGGCGGTTCACCAGGTCCGCCGCCGTGGCGCCCCCGGCGCCCATGCGCATGTCGAGCGGCCCGTCCTTCTGGAACGAGAAGCCGCGCCCGGCCTCGTCGATCTGCATCGACGAGACGCCGATGTCGAGGACGACGCCGTCGAGCGCCGGCGCGCCCGCCTCGGCCGCCAGCCGGTCGAGCTCGCCGAATCGGCCTTCGACCAGCGCGAGCCCGGGGAGCTCCGGAGCCCAGGCCGCGGCGCGGGCGAGCGCGGTCGGGTCGCGGTCGACCCCGATCACCCGTGCCGCCCCGGCGTCGAGGAGCGCGCGCGAGTAGCCGCCGGCGCCGAAGGTGCCGTCGAGCCAGACGCCCGCGACCGGCGCCACCGACGCGATCAGCGGACCGATGAGGACGGGCACGTGGGCGGCGAACGGCGCTGCCATCATGATTCGCCTCCCGGTAGAGTAGTCTCCGGCAGGGCATCGAGTGCGGCGAACGGATCCTCGTCCTCGGCGAGCCCGTCGCGCCAGGCGTCGAGGCCCTCCATGTCCCGGGCGTAGTCGGCCGGTGACCAGATCTGGAAATGCTCGCCCATTCCGGCGAACAGCGCCTCGTCGGTCAGGTTGAAACGCGCGCGCAGCTTCTGCGGCAAGACCATCCGGCCGTTCTCGTCGACCTGCGCGTATATAGACTGAGTATTGAGCAGCCTCTCCAGCGCCTTTCGCTGTGGCGAAAAGCTCGGCAGGCGCGAGACCTTCTCGTCGAGCCGGGTCGCCCCCTCCACGGTGAAGCCCTCGAGGCAGCCGCTCGGCATGCCGTAGATCAGCACCAGCGTCGGGTTCTGGCCGGGACCCCAGTCCGGGTCACCCTCCTCGAGGACGCGGCGAAACGGGGCCGGGACCGACACGCGGCCCTTCTGGTCCACCTTGTGGACCGACTCGCCCCTGAAGCGCCGTATCACGGCCTCTTCTCCTGTCCTCGTCCGCGTCCCGATCTGTCGCCGGGTCCGGGCTCCGCGCCTCCGGAACGGAAATGGCGGGCCGTGCTGCATGGGCACGACCCGCCATCCGGTCCCGTTGGGCCTGGCCCGACTGCCGCGGTATTACTGCTCGTTTCCGTCTGGTCTAGGTCGGGTCTTCTTGCATTGAAAAGTAGCGGGCCTGTATGAAACCTGCCTGGTCTCTGATCCGGGTTTTTGTTGCCCTTATTCTGATGGCCGCTCCCTTCTGCGATTCACGGGATAACATGGGATCATATGGGATTCAACGGAATTTTGTGGGACTTCGGTGATGATGTTCGCAACTGTGTTGCGTGCGCCATGTGATCACGCACATTTTCGGCACCGTTTGCGTTAGCGCGTGCAGCACGACACAAGATATGCCTCTACCTCGGGTTTTATCGGCATATCTCAGATCTCCCTAAAGTTGTAATCAATGAGACCGCAGGCGCAGAGCCTGCGCTTGCGGTCTCGAATCCTTGGATTTTTGCGCGCGGACGGCCTGTAAGCCGGGTTCTGTGACGGCAAGAAACCGCCGACGACCATTCCTCTCGACCCGCCGTTGCCGACGGATTCAAGCAGCCAACCCGGATCGCTCGGGCGAGAGAACCCTGGGGCGCAAGGCCCCGCGCGATCCCTATTTGGCCTTGCTCCTGGCGGGGCTTGCCATGCCGCCGACGTTGCCGCCGGCGCGGTGGGCTCTTACCCCACCCTTTCACCCTTGCCGTCCCACGCGATCCCACGGCCCTCCGGCCCCAGAATCGCACGGAAGCGGCGGTCTCCTCTCTGTGGCGCTTTCCCTCGGGTTGCCCCGGGCGGGCGTTACCCGCCGCCATTTCTCTCTGGAGCCCGGACTTTCCTCGATCCTCCGGGCGCGAGGCCCTCGGGGTCGCGGCCGTCCAGCCGTCCGCACGCCCCTCTACTTGGGCCGACGCGGCGCCGGGGTCAACGGCTTCCCGGGCCGGCGCGGCCTCGATTCGGCTGTCGCTCCCGGCGCCGCCTGCGGCTTTGGCGAGTATCGCGCCGATGCCGCGCCGCCAGCCGCGCCCCCGCCAGCCGCGCCACCGCCAGCCGCGCCGCCGCGCAGCCCGGCCCGGCCGCTCATCCCGGCAGGCTTGCCCGCCGCCTTCCCGCGATTCACCTTGCCGCCCGCCGACTCGACCCCGAGCTGCTCGCGCAGCACCTTCGGCCGTACCTCCTCGACCGCGCCCGGCTCGAGATCGCCGAGCTGGAACGGCCCGTAGGACACCCGGATCAGCCGGTTCACCCTCAGGCCCACCGCGTCGAGCGCCCGGCGCACCTCGCGATTGCGCCCCTCGCGCAGCGACACGGTCAGCCAGAGGTTCGCGCCCTGGGTCCGGTCGAGCGTCACCGTCATCGGCTGGAACCGCTCGCCGTCGACCACCACGCCCCGCCGCAGCGGCTCGAGCGTCGCATCATCGGCCGCGCCATGCGCCCGCACCCGATACTTGCGCAGCCACCCGGTCGCCGGCAGCTCCAGCCGCCGCTTCAGCGCCCCGTCATTGGTGAGAAGCAGCAGGCCCTCGGAATTCAGGTCCAGCCGGCCGACGCTCACCACCCGCGGCATGTCCTCGGGCAGGTGCTGGAACACCGTCTCCCGGCCCTTCTCGTCGCGCTCCGAGGTCACGAGCCCGAGCGGCTTGTAGTAGCGCCACAGGCGCTGCGGCTCCGCCGCCGCCAGCGGCCGGCCGTCGACCGTGATCAGGTCGCGGTCCGTCACGTTGAGCGCCGGGCTCGTGATCACCTGGCCGTTCACCGCGACCCGGCCCTCGGCGATCATCGCCTCGGCCATCCGGCGCGAGGCCACCCCGGCCCGTGCCATCCGCCGCGCGATTCGCTCGCCGCCCCCCATGCTCTCTGCCGTCCCGGTCATGCCTCGCTCTTAGGCCATGTCGCCATGCGTCCACAATGGCGCTGCGCAGCATCGCCCACGTCGCGAGGAAGACCGCCCCCGCCGCGATCTGGAAGACATCCGATTCCACCGGCCCGCTCCCTGCAGCCCCCGTCACGGAACGTTAAGGGAACTTCCCCGCATCGCAACCGCGACGCGCCGAAGTGGTTAATGCGGCCTTGCCCCGCGCCCCCTGCGCCGCCATAGCTGCCGGCATGATCCGCTTCGCCCCGCACATGGAGGTCGCGCTCGACGAGGCCCGCGCCGCCTACGCGCGCGCCGAGACCCCGGTCGGGGCGGTCATCGTCGATCCCGCGAGCGACCGGATCGTGGCCCAGGCCGGCAACCGCACGCGCGAGCTTCACGATCCCACGGCCCATGCCGAGATCCTCGCGATCCGCGCCGCCTGCCGCGCCCTCGGCAGCGAACGCCTCGCCGGCCTCGATCTCTACGTCACCCTCGAGCCCTGCGCCATGTGCGCCGCCGCGATCTCCGCCGCCCGCCTGCGCCGGCTCTGCTACGGCGCGCCCGACCCGAAGTCCGGCGGCGTCGAGCACGGCGCCCGCGTCTACGCCCACGCCCAGGCGCACCACAAGCCCGAGGTCTGGGGCGGGGTCGCCGAGCGCGAATGCCGGGCGCTGCTCCGCGCCTTCTTCTCCGAGCGCCGCTGATGCTCGCGCCGGGACAATTTTAGCGCGAATCTTTCCCCGTCTTTTCAGCCATGTGGCCCCACGTTCCCGCATGAAATCCCCGGCTTGCCCGCCGCACCTCTCTGTGAGACGGTGCCCGTCCGGCCCCAGGGGGGGCCGGCACGAGAGGGGAATGCCATGGGCATGGATGGATCCGAGAGCGGCCTGCGCCGCACCAGCGGCCGCGGCCGGCTCTACGACAGCATCGTCGACACCGTGGGCGACACGCCCGCCGTTCGCATCAACCGCCTCGCCCCGGAGGGGGTGACGATCTACGTGAAGTGCGAGTTCTTCAACCCGGCCGGGTCGGTGAAGGACCGCATCGCCCTCAACATCATCGAGGCGGCCGAGCGCGAGGGCAAGCTGAAGCCCGGCGACACGGTCGTCGAGGCCACTTCCGGCAACACCGGCATCGGCCTCGCCATGGTCTGCGCCGCCAAGGGCTATCCGCTCGTCATCACCATGGCCGAGTCGTTCTCGGTCGAGCGGCGCCAGCTCATGCGCTACTTCGGCGCCAAGGTCATCCTCACGCCCAAGGCCGCCAAGGGCGTCGGCATGTACGACAAGGCAAGGGAGCTCGCCGACAGGAACGGCTGGTTCTTCGCCCGCCAGTTCGAGACGCCCGCGAACGCCGACATCCACGAGTCGACCACCGCCCAGGAGATCCTCGGCGACTTCGGCATGGGCCGGCTCGACTATTTCGTCTCGGGCTACGGCACCGGCGGCACCGTCGCGGGCGTCGGCCGCGTCCTGAGGAAGCAGTGGCCGGACGCGAAGATCATCCTTTCCGAGCCCACGAACGCCGCGCTCGTCTCCTCGGGCACGCCGCAGGCCCGCAACGAGGACGGCAGCCCCGGCGGCAGCCATCCGGCGTTCGAGCCGCACCCGATCCAGGGCTGGACCCCGGACTTCATCCCGCTCGTCCTCCAGGAGGCGATCGACGGCCATTATTACGACGAGGTCATCCCCGTCGCCGGCCCCGAGGGCATGAAGTGGGCGCGCGAGCTGGCGGCAAAGGAGGGCATCCTCACCGGCATCTCCGGCGGCTCCACATTCGCCGTCGCGCGGCAGGTGGCGGAGAAGGCGGCGCCGGGCTCGGTCATCCTCGCGATGCTGCCCGACACCGGCGAGCGCTATCTCTCGACCCCGCTCTTCGAGCCCTACGGCGCCGACATGAACGAGGCCGAGCTCGAGATCATGCGCTCGACCCCCGGCTTCCAGCTCGGCTGACGGCAGGTCGTCCCGCCCCATGTGCGGCCGCTACATGATCACCTCGAGCTTCGAGGCGATGGCGGCGCTCTTCGAGGCCGAGCCCGGCGAGCTCGGCCCGGAGGCGCTCCGCCCGAACGTGTCGCCGACCGAGCAGGTGCCCGTCGTCGCCAGCCACGACGGCGCCCGCAGCATCGAGTCGATGCGCTGGGGCTTCATCCCGCAGTGGTACAAGTCGCCGACCGGCGGCCCGCTGCTCATCAACGCCCGCTCGGAGAAGATCGCCGAGCGGCCGGCGTTCCGGGAGGCGATCCGCACCCAGCGCTGCCTGCTGCCGGCGAACGGCTTCTACGAGTGGCAGGGCGAGAAGGGCGCGCGGATCCCTTGGGTGATCCGGCCGGCGGCGGGGGGGCTCATCGCCCTCGCCGGCCTCTGGCGCGAATGGCGCGGCCCGAACGGCGTCGTCCCGAGCGTCGCCATCGTCACCTGCCCGGCGAACGCGACGCTCGCGCCGATCCACGAGCGGATGCCGGTCGTGATCCAGCCCGGGGACTTCGCGCTCTGGCTCGGCGAGCTCGGCCCCGGCGCCGCGCGGCTGCTCGACCCCGCGCCCGAGGACATGCTCGTCGCCACCGAAGCCGACGCCGGGACCCGGGCGATCCTCGGCCGCCGCAACTGACCGGCCGCGCTACCGGCAGGCCGCGAGCGCGCCGCGCAGGCTGCGGCTCGAGCCCGAGAGCGACAGGACGCCTTGCGCCGCCCCGTCGACGCTCAGCGCCACCTCCCGGTCGCGCCCGCCGAGGCGGGCGGCGAGATCGCCCTCGGCGAGCGGCACGACGAAGGCGCCGCCCGCCCCTTCCTCGTAGCCCGCCTTCGCCGACACCGGCCCCTGGCTGAAGGCGAAGCCGAGGCTCACCGCGTCGGCCTTCGGCCGCTCGTGGAAGGTGACGGCGAGGAAGGGCTGGCCGCCGAGGCAGAACGCCGCGAGGAACGCCACGCCGCCGGTGCCGCCGCCGAGCGCCACCGGGCTCGATCCGGGGACGTTGCGCAGCGTCCAGCCGGGGGCGATCGCCTGCACCCTCTCCGCGGCCGGCGCGGCGGGAACGGGTGCCGCGGCGTCGAGCGGCGGCTCGGGCGGGTCGTTGCTGGTGAACGTCCAGGTCCGGGTGCAGGTATCGGCGCCGATCCGGTCGGGATCGCCGCAGAGCGAGCCGTGATAGCCGGCGCGGAGCTTCGGCAGCGGCGCGCCGTCCTCGACCTCGATGCCTTCCAGATACCCGAAGTCGAACCGCCGGAAGCCGCCCGCCGGCTCGGAGAGCCAGGCGTTGACCGGGCAGCCCGCCGAGCCGCAGAAGGCGCTCCAGGCGCCTTCGCATTCGAGGTTCGCGAGGTTCACCAGAAAGTCGTCGCGGCCGTCGCCGTTCAGGTCGCGCACCGTCTGATAGCTCGCGAGGATGTTCGGCGTGCCGCCGAGGTCGCGGCAGAACGCGGCCTGCTCCTCGGTGAACTCGACGAGCTCCGGCGGCGGCTCGGCCGCCGCCATGGCCTGCCCGGCCAGCACCAGAACGCCGAGCCCGGCAGCCGCCATCCGCATCAGAACCGTCCTCCGTTGACCTGCACATACGCGAGCGCCGCCGCGAGCAGAAGCATGATGATGGCGACGAGCGCGATCTTCGTCGTCGAGTACGGCCGCTCGCCCTGCACCGTGCCGGTGCGCCCGTTCACCACGAAGCGGAAGCTCTTGCCGCGATAGCGGTAGGCGGCGAGCCACACCGGCAGCAGCACGTGCTTGAAGGTGAGCGCGCCCACCTCGGTCGAGAGCCGGCCGATCCGCTGCTGGTCGCCGCCGATGTCGCGCCGCACGTCGGCCTGGATCACCGCGTTCATGATCTCCTTCGCCTCGCCGTAGGCGGTCTCCACCGGCACGGTGTAGCCCTCGGCGCGGAAGCCCGCGAGAAACCTCGGCTCGTAGGCGGAGAGCGCCGAGAGATCCCAAGGGGCGAGCGCGTCGGTGAAGCGCTTGGGCAGGCTCGTGGAGCCGAGGACCAGCACGTCGTCGAAGCGGCGCGCCACCCGGCCGCCCGCCGGGCGCCAGACCACCCGCGCGACCTGCTGCATCTCGGTCTGCTGGCGGCCGTTCACCACCACCGACACCGGGCGCGACTCGTAGTGGACCGTGCCGCGCTCGCCGGTGTACTCGGTCACCGTCTCGGCGTCGTAGGTCCAGTACGGGGCATAGACCCCCTGCATCGCCCGTCCGGCGCGGGCATAGGCCACGAGATCGGAGGGCGCGAACCACAGCCGGCCGAGCCAGCGGTTCATCGCCTGCCGGGCCTCGGCCTCGGAGATCAGGAAGGGAAGCTGCGCCTGCGGCTTGATCTGGCGGGCGACGCCGGTGTCGGTGACGAGCGGCGTGGCGCAGAACGGGCATTCGCGGGCGTGCTCGTCGGTGCCGAGCTCCACCCGGGCGCCGCAGTTCGGACACCCCACGAAGCGCGCTTCCTGCATCTCCGAGGGCGGCGGGCCGCCCCGCTCGACCGCGCGCAGGTCGAGCTCGGGGATCCGGCCGCGGTGCGCCTCGATCGCCTCCTCGTGGCCGCAGTGATCGCACACGAGCTTGCCCGCGCCCGGCGAGAAGCGCAGCTCGGACCCGCAGGACGGACAGGGAAAGCGGTGGTCCGACGGAGGCGCCTCCGCGGCCGGATCGAGAGCCATGCGCCGCCTCAGGACGCGGGCGGCGGCGGCGGCACGGCGCCGAAGACGTCGGCAAGCTCGCCCACGTCGCGCCCGCGCACCCAGTCCGGCCCCGCCGGCGTCCAGAGCCAGCTCTCGCGCGTCACGGTTCCCGCCGCCGCCATCCGGGCCAGCTCGGCCTTGCCGTAGGGGCCGGTCGCCTTGCCGTCGACCGCCAGGTGCCACTTCGTCTCGGCAGGCGGGGGCGGCGGCGTCGCGGCACCGGCCGGCGCCGCTCCGGCGAGGGCGCCGCCTTGCGCCGGGGCGGCCGGCGCCGTGCCCCACGGCCCGCTGCGCGACAGGCGGTCGGCCATGCCCATGCCCATCCCCATGCCGATCCCGGCACCGATGCCGCCGCCACCGCCCGGGTTCTCCGCGGCCTTGCCAAGCGCCTCGGCGGCGGCGAAGTCGGTATACTTCTGCAAGTCGCCCGCCACCGCCGTCGAGGTGCGCTTGTCCATCACCGCCTCGACCTCGGCGGGGAGCGAGATGTTCTCGATGAAGAATGCCGGCAGCTCGAGCCCGTAGTCCGCGACCATCGGCGCGATCCGCTCGTGGACGAGCTTCGCGAGCTCGATCGTGTTCCCGGCCATGTCGAGCACCGGAATGCCGCTCGCGGCGATGATCTGGCTGAAGTGGGTGACGATGATGTTGCGGATCTGGAACTCGATCTCTTCCGTCGTGAACTCGCCGTCGGTGCCGACGATCTCGATCAGGAACTTCGCCGGATCCTTCACCCGCATGGTGTAGGTGCCGAACGCGCGGAGCCGCACCACGCCGAACTCCGGGTCGCGGCACATGATCGGGTTCCGCGTCCCCCACTTCAGGTCAGTGAAGTTGCGGGTGTTGACGAAGTAGATCTCCGACTTGAACGGCGACTGGAAGCCGTGGTCCCAGTGCTGCAACGTCGTCAGGATCGGCATGTTGTTGGTCTCGAGCACGTAGAGACCCGGCCCGAAGGTATCGGCGAGCTGGCCCTCATGCACGAAGACCGCCGCCTGCCCCTCGCGGACGGTGAGCTTCGCGCCGTACTTGATCGCGTGCCCCTGCCGCTCGAAGCGCCAGACGATGGTGTCGCGGGTGTCGTCGGTCCAGTGGATGACGTCGATGAACTCGCCGCGCAGGAAGTCGAAGATCGCCATGGCGTTTCCTCTCTCAGTTCACGGCCACCGCCACGCCGGCGTCGCGGGCCTCGGCGGCGCGGGCGTCGGCGGCGATGGCGGGCAGGAGCGGCAGCGCCTCGGCAGCCGACATGCCCGGTTTCAGGCGCGGATCGTAGAGCATCCTGAGCAGGATCGCATCGTGCTCTGTCAGCACCGCGAACTCCAGATCGTCGTTGTAGAGCGACGGGCGCGCATCCGGGCTGTCGTTCGGCAGGCCCATCGCCTGCGACATCTCCTCCTGCACGCACGACATCTTGGTGAAGGCCGGATGCTCGGCCCGGATGAGGACGATCACCGCGGAATAGACCGACGGGTTCGCCTTGTCCCAGAACGCATAGGTGATGCAGAAGTTGTCGATCGTGGCGTTGCGCAGCGCCGTCACCACCGCCGGCGCGAAGTCGGGATACATCGCGCGGACCTGATCGGCGAAGGCCTCGCGCTCGGCGCTGGTCATGAAGAGCACGAGGAAGTTCGCGTCGCCACCGCCCTGCGACAGCGCGACGTCGTGGCCGGTCAGATGCGCGAGCCGCTGGGTGAAGGCGGCGACGTTGCCCCGGTCGCGCGCCGCGTCCTCCGGCGGCTCGGCGGCGCCGGTCATCACCGCCACCCGCACCGGCGTCTCCCAGCGGCGCAGGAGCGCCGGCTGCTCGGCGTGCATGAAGCGGCCGTTCACGTCGGTGTATTCGTCGTAGAGCGCGATCCGCACGAAATCCCGGACCAGGTCGTCGTCGCTGAACGGCACGTCCGCGGGCGCCGGGTCGCGCCGCAGCCGGCCGCTGGAGATGAGCTGCTGCTCGACGCCGGCATAGAAGCTGCGCAGCGCGTCGCCCTCGGGGCTCGCGCCGGCGCTCGCCCGCGGCTCCGGCGGCACGTCGCGCGCCAGGCTCGCGGACGCGGGAGCCGGCGCCGGCGGCGCGGTCTGCCCGACGCAGCCGGCGAGGACGACCGCGGCGGCGAGCGCCTGCACACCGGCACGCCGCCACGCGCCCCCTCGGCGCTCCCCCCGACTCCGCGCCGCCGCCATGGCGTCCTCTAGGAGGCGGCCGGCGCGCCCGGCGCGGCGGATCGCGCCCGCGCCGCCGCCAGCGCCGCCTTGAGATCGCCCTCCATGCGGACGAGGCTCTGCTCCGCCGCGGCGCGGCGCGCCTTGCCCTCGTCGGCGATGCGCAGCGAATCCTCGATCGTCGCGATCAGATCCTCGTTCGCCTTCTCCACCGCCTCGATGTCGAAGACGCCGCGCTCGAGCTCGGTCCTGATCTCGGCGTTCGCCGACCGCAGGTTCTCGGCGTTCTTGCGCAGCAGGTCGTTCGTGAGGTCGTTTGCCTCCTTCACCACCCCCGAGGCCTCGCGCGAGCGGTGGATCGTCACCGCCTGCGCGAGCTGGGTCTCCCAGAGCGGCACGGTGTTGACGAGGGTCGAGTTGATCTTGGTGACGAGGCTCTTGTCGTTCTCCTGCACCAGCCGGATCGACGGCAGGCTCTGCATCGTCACCTGCCGCGTCAGCTTCAGGTCATGCACCCGCCGCTCCAGGTCGTCGCGGGCCGAGCGGATGTCGCGCAGCTCCTGCGCCTTCATCACCGCCTGCCCCTCCGGCGCCGCATCGACCTCGGCCTGCTTCGCCGGGACCGTCTCGGCGTCGAGATCGGCGAGCTTCGACTCGCCGGCCGCGATGTAGAGCGCGAGCTCGTCATAGAAGTCGAGGGTCTTCTCGTAGAGCTTGTCGAGCGACTTCACGTCCTTCAGGAGCGTGTGCTCGTGCTGGAGCAGCTCGCCGGTGATCTTGTCGATCTGCCCCTGCACCTCCTCGTAGCGCGCCATGAAGCCCGCCATCGGCTCGGCGCCGCCGGTCAGGCGCTCCCACCAGCTCCGCTTGCGGTTCGGGTCGAGCTCGTCGACGGTGAAGCCGCGCAGGCTCGTCACCATCTCGCGCAACGAGTCGCCCGCCGGGCCCACGTCCTTGTTGCGGACGCCCGAGAGCATCTCCTGGCTGATCGCCTGCAACTCGGCCTGGGCGCCGGAGCCGAAGCGGATGATCGACTGGGTGCTCGTGAGGTCGATCTCCGCCTTGCGCTTCTCGATCTCCGCCTGCACCGCCGGGTCGGCCATGTCGGCGGCCGCCACCTCGCCCCTGGGCTCGGGCAGGAGCGTCGCGGTCACCGCCTCCACCTCCTTCAGCGTCGCCTCGGCTTCAGCCCTCACGTCCTCGGCCATCGCCGCCTCCCCTCCCTGTCGATTCCCCCGGGCGGCCCTAGCGGGCGATCAGCCCGTCCTGCTTCAGCCGCTCGCGCAACACCTCGATCTCCACGTCGAGATCGGTGCGGTCCTCCTCGAGAAGGTGGGTGCGCTGCGCCCCGAAGCTCGTCTCGAGATCGCCGAGCAGGTCCTCGTAGGCCGCGCGCGCCCGCGGATCGCGGCTCCGGTCCCAGACCTCGGCGAACTTCGTCGTCGCGTCGCGCAGGCCGAGGAGATAGACGCTGAGGAAGGTCCGCGCCCGCGCGAGGTCGCGCGGGTCGCGCTCGACCGCCCGGAACACCTCGCGCGCCTGGTCGCAGAGCCGGTCGATCCGGCCCTCGAGCCGCCGGTCGCCGATCCGCTTCGCCGCGTCGACGGTCTGGCGGACCAGCTCCTCGGCCTGGTCGATCGCCCGCGCCACCCGCTCGTTCGCGAAGTCGTCGACGCCTTCCATGCCCTTCCGCCGCATCGGGTCGAGCCCGAAGGCGAGCACGTGCGCCCCGGCCGCCACCGCGCCGAAGACCACCGCGACCGGCAGCGCCTGCCCGAGGCTGAGGACGCCGGCCGCGAGGATGCTCACGCCGGTCAGCCCCGCGGCGAAGAGCTTGCGCGGGATCGATGGCGGTCGCGCCACCGTTCGCGCATCGTAGGCATCCTCGGCGCGCAGCCCCTCGTTGAGCAGCGCCGCGCTGGCGACGAGCCCGGCGAACGCCCCGAGCTCGCCCAGCATCTCCGCCGCGCTGCCGCGCGAGATCGCGCCGAGGCCGGCGAAGAGGAGCGGCAGGGGCAGGAGGAACATGAGCCGCGCCCGAAGGCTCACCCGG
>Ga0075163_10007883_pt1 | contig 14057 bp, 6 predicted proteins | sample JI1023141ADNA_FD_71478 | JGI IMG/M metagenome (GOLD analysis project Ga0075163, IMG submission 71478) | Wastewater effluent complex algal communities from Wisconsin, to seasonally profile nutrient transformation and Carbon sequestration -... | ecosystem: Engineered > WWTP > Effluent > Algae...
AGCGGTTTTTTCGAATGGAAGGCCGTTCAGGAAGACGGCCGCACGGTAAAGCAGCCCTATTTCATCCGCCCCCGGGATGAAAATGAACTGTTCGGATTCGCGGGGCTCAGCGAGCGATGGGTATCGCCCGCCGGCGAGGAAATCCACTCGTGCTGCATCATCACGACCGACGCCAACGCGTTGATGATGCCGATCCACGACAGGATGCCGGTCATCTTGGCCCCCGGCGATTACGACGCCTGGTTGGACCTCGCCAATGTGAATGCGGAGATGTTGTGCGCATTGCTTTGCCCTGCCGAGGCCGATGACATGGTCGCTTACCCGGTGAGCCGGGCAGTCAATTCATCCCGTACCGATGCCCCGATGCTGGTGAAGCCGGCATGACCCAGCGGCTGCGTCTCGGTCGAGCGGATCGACGGCGACGATTACCAGTAGCCGCACCGCTTACCAGATACTGGCCGCGCGTTTCTTGGGGGTTAGTAATTCACCATGGTGGCCATCACCTCATACGCACGGTATTCCTAGTGACGATTTCAAGTATCGAATTGTGCATGCCAGATTTCGAGACCGCCTTCCTGGAACGTGTGCCAGTTCAGCTTCGGAAGCGTCGCAATCGCCTGCTTGATCTTCTCGCCTTGCGCGCCGGCGACCGGCTGCACATCGAACGCGTCGCCCGTGATGTGGCGCGAGAAGTTGCGCTGCTGGGCCTCGGTCCAGGAGTTCATGACGCTTTGCAGGCCCGCTGCAATCGCAGCGGCGGTCGTCGCGGCAGGATTGTCATCCACCCACTTCTGCAAGGCGGCGCGCTGGGGGGATGCCTTGTAGGTCTGTTCGATCCACTTGCGGTTCTTCACGACGTTCGGCGCCATTGCCGAGGCCTGCCGCTCGATGCTGCGCCTGCCGCTCGTGAACTTCACATCGTTCGGGAACTGTTCCTGCAGGTTCTGCGCCCCAGCCTTGGCGGAAGCGGCAAGGTCGAGGTCGTCGACGGAGGCAAACGCCTCGAACGCGAGTTCTTCGAGCTCATGGAAGAGGCACTCGTGCCCCTCCTCCTCAGCTGCGGGCCCCGTCCCTGCGCGGCCGGTTAACTCCAGTTCCAGCCGCGCGCCCGACTCGAGTGACAACAAGATCCGCGTGCGGTCCACGCCCTGTGGGAAAGCAGCCGCGTGCTCCCCCACGACACGCAGCACGTCTGAGAGCTCCTGCGCGAGCGTCCTACCGCTCGCACGTGCCGGGGTCCTGCGGGATGGGGTCTTCGATGGTATTGCCATGGCATCCTCTTCCTCTAAGGAGACGCTGAAGAAATGACGATTGCTCCGTCGTTCGTCGATTGCGGCGAGATTCCGCCCGAGAACGTCGTCGGAGCGTTCGTCGAAATCGTGCAGCGTTTGCTTTTCGCGTGCGTTCTCAAGGTATTTGTCTCGATTTCGTTCGCTCAGGACGCACCACGGGCGTTGAGCGCGAGCAATCGCCGGCGCGCCAGCACCAGATTGGCTAGGCCGAAGAGCGAGAACAACTGGGCGGTATTCTTTGCGAGCCCGCGGTAGCGCGTCTTGCGGTGACGAAACAGGTTCTTCACGACATGGAAAGGATGCTCGACCTTCGCCCGGATTCGCGCCTTGGCCTGTTCGTACTGCTCGAGCAGTCGGTCCAGGCGCCCCCTGCCCAGCGCCTTGCGCTTGCCCGGGCGCATGGCGACGTGCCAGTTGATCCCCCGATCCTTGTTCTCGTCGCGCTTGTGCGCGCCCTGATAGCCCGCATCGCCGAGCACGTCGGTCTCCTCGCCGTGCAGCAGCGCGTGCGCCTGCGTAACGTCGGCCACATTGGCGGCGGTGCCGACGACCGTATGGACCAAGCCGGACGCGACATCGACGCCGATGTGCGCTTTCATGCCGAAATGCCACTGCTTGCCTTTCTTGGCTTGATGCATCTCGGGATCGCGGGCTTGGTCGCGGTTCTTGGTCGAGGGTGGCGCAGCAATCAGGGTCGCATCGACGATGGTGCCTTCGCGCATCATCAAGCGCCTACACAAAGAGCGTATGGATCAGGAGCTGGAGTCGCATCGACGATGGTGCCTTCGCGCATCATCAAGCCCTTCTGTGCGAGGTGGGTGTTGATCGTCTCGAAGATCTTGCGGGTGAGCCCGTGCGTCTCGAGCAGGCGCCGAAACTTGAGCAGGGTCGTCGCATCCGGAGCGGACTCTCGCGCCAGATCGATGCCGACGAAGCGGCGAATCGACTGGCTGTCGTAGACCGCATCCTCAATGCCCTCATCCGACAACCCGAAGCACTGCTGCGCCACGTACATCCGCAGCATCCGCTCCAGCCCGATCGGGCGCCGGCCGCGGCCTTCGCCCTTCGGATAAAACGGCTCGAGCTCGGCCACCATCGCCGACCAAGGCGTCACCGCCTCGATCTCGGCCAGAAACCGGTCGCGCCGCGTCAGCTTCTTCTTGCCGGCGTATTCAAGGTCGGAAAAGCTCGACTGCATGCTCGGTCTCGGTGTTCGTCGGTTGCCGCAATTATCTCAGATGCATCGGTCACGAGCGGCCATGGCGCCCGAATAGCTCAGCGTTTCCCTAAGTTAGATTGGTCGCGTCGCCCTGTGCCTAGACGTCCGTTACATGCCGCAGGTCGAGGCACAGCCTCTCGAGCCGAAGCACGGGTAAGCCAGGCTTGCCGTCCTCGAACGCGCGGATCGTGACGTTCAGCACCAGGCAGCCTCGGTCGCCGCCGAGGCGCGTAGCGACGGCTTCGGCCCTGAACATGTCGAGCAGCAGCGTCTTGATCGTGCTGGCGAGTTTCGCCGCGTCCACGGCACCCACCCCTGCACCGACACGCAGGCCGGTGAGCAGCAGTTTCGGGTCCGGTTCGGGTGTGAAGCCCAGGCCGGGCTCGTCCGTGACCGCGCCGAAGGCCGCCTCCACAAGTTGCGTGAGCTGCCCCGACTCGTAGTCGACGCGGACCTGGACGAAACGCTCCAGGCCCCCCGAGTTGTCGAGAACCGGCGAAAGACCCTGCACGAGAAGCTCGTGCAGGGTCAGCGGCGCCTGTGGGCTGAGCCGGATGGCGCGGCGGTGCAGGATGTTGGGCGATATCACCTCTTGCAGGAAGACCTCAGGCGTGCGATAGACGAACCTGACTCGCGCCTTGCGGCCAGCGATCTTGTCGTTGCGCCGCACGGATGCGGCGGCCCATACGGTCTGCTGGCGCAGAGCGTCGAGACGGCCGACGTCCACCTGGCGTCGACGCCATTGCTCGTTGTCGTCGTCCTGCTCGAAGGTGAAGTCGGCCTGCACCGGCGGCGCGAGTTCTGCAATCACTGCGTCGGTCCGTGCCGGCCACCTTCCGTCGGCGCGGATCTGGCGCACCCTCAGCCAGGGTTTTCCTTCGCCGGCCAGCACCGGCCAAGGTGCGTCGTCCGCCATGTGGTCGACGAACCGGATGCGTGTCGTCAAGCCGTTGTGGGTCAGCACGAACCGATCCTGGTCGACGCTTTCCGGCGTGGCTAGCGCCGCGACCCGCCCGAACACATCGACCACGTTCTTCACGGACTCAGCGAACCGGTAGCAGGCGTTGCGGAACCGCAGCTCGGGATCGGCGCCAGCAGCCCCCGCATTCGACGCGCGACGGCCTGCTTCGCCGATGATGGTTTTCCAGTACGGCTCGACCTCGCGCTCGTGCGCCACCAGGGCCTCGAACAGCTTCGGCACAAGCGGCGATGCGGAGGTTTCGAGCGCCGGTGGGACGCTGCCGACCGGTGCGTTGTAGACCAGTCGCGCGCAGACCTCGTCGCCTTCGAGCAGTTCGCCGGTATCCGCGACCTTGCGGCGTCCCAGGAACTCGGCGCCGACATCGAACCCGTAGGTCCATCGCCTCGCGAGCGCCACCTGTTGCGCATAGGTGTCCGCCGGCTCGCTTCCGTACGCCTGCACGGCGGGACGCTCGAGCGTCGGGTTCCGCGGCACGCGACGCACCGGGAAAGGCGCCACGACGGGCGCCGCCACGTCGATGACTGGAAGGGTTTGCTCGGGCAAAGGCACGATGGTGAGCCAGCGCGAAGGAGCAAGGCGACCCTCTTCGGCGACCGTGACTAGCCGCTCGACGTGTGTGAGTCGGTAGCGCAAGGGCCCGAGTTGTGCCGAGGGATCCTTAGATTCCGGGATCACGGCAGCGGCCAATTGCATGCTGGTCGCCTCGAGCGGGACGCCGCGGGTCATGGCGCGGAATGTAGTCGTTGCGCCGGCATCGGCGCCGGCGAACTCCAACTGGCCATAGAGCTTGGGCCGGTCGTTGCCCGTGGCCGTGAACCAGCCCGCGGGCGCGCGCGGCCGCAGACTCTTGGACACGACGCAGCCAACCTCGTAGAACCGCTGCAGGTGCTGCGCGCACGCTTCGCGCAGTTCGTCGCGCGCAGCCTTCAAGGCGGCGGGCGTCCCGGCCTCGTCCTCGAAGACGGTCCCAAGTTCCCGCAACAGGGGCGGGTCCTCCCCGCGGATGTCCAACAGGCGCGCCTTTTCGCGTGCGACGCGTTCGAACGGCGACGCCTCGACGCCCGGCGCGGCTGGGACCGTCGCCGTCACCGGCGCGTTGGCAGCAGAAAGGAAAGCCTCCATGCGGTCGAGGAATCCCGACATGAGTTGGTCCACGTCGCGGTCCACCGCCTGGACGATGACTTCCTTCTCCTCAGACGCATCGAAGGTGTTCTGCAGGTAGTCAGTATCGGCCTCGGCCCGCCGGTCGATCGCGCGCAGTTGAACCTGACCGCTCATGAGCGCACGCGCGAGCGGAGGCATCGCATAGGCCACCGGCGGCGCTTTGTCAACCGCCGGGAAGACGCGGTCGTCGACGGCCCACCACTCCGACTCCCCCTGCTGCGCAGCGCCGCGTGCGAGCCAGAACTTGCGCGGTTCGCCACCCTCTTCGAAGGCGAAGGCGGCCTGAAACTCGGCCGCAAGCTGGTTCGTGCTTTCCTTGCCACCTTCAAAGGCATCAGTGCTCGCCACCAGCCGTACTGGCGATTCAACCACCAGTGCCCCGGGAATCGGCGCACTGTCCATGTCGGGATTCACGTGGCCGACGAGATGTTTGGGACGCGCGAGGGCGATCCTGAAATCGACGGCATGGAATGGCTGGTCCGTCCCGATGTCCCAGCGGAAATTGGATTGCCAGCGCGGCAGCGACGGGACGTTCCCAGCGAGCAGATCCTCGCGCAAGCGCGCAACAAACCGCGTGAGGGCGTCGCGGTCAATCGCCCGCGCGGCGTTCGGCTGCAACGACGACAGCCCGCGCACAGAGGTGTTGGGGTCCCGGAGCTGGTGCAGGATCCGCTGCAGTTCGCGCGCGGTGACGTCGCGGTCGCCCTCCCTCGGAAACGCGCTTTCGTCGACGGCCAGCTCCAGCACCAGTTCACGGCTACCGGCCACACCGGGAAAGATGCGTGACTGGATGCAGGGCCACGCGCCGACCCCAACGAGGGGATCGGTGTAGCGGTGTTCGATCGTGGCCGACCAGCCGCCCGTGCCCAGGCGGTTGCCGTACACATCGCGCCAGCCGAGATCCACCTTGAACAACCTGCCGATAGCCGCATACGGCGAGGGCGCGTTTTCGTCCGGCGCGAGCAGCCTCGACAGGGGCACGATGACGTCGTATCGCAGGTCGTCCGCGCCCTTGAACTCGGCGGGTTTCTCCGCAGTGAGCCAGCCGCGCATCTGCTCGGGATAGGCGGCCGGGACGGCTTCCTCCGAAGCCTGCGGCAGCGCGTCGCTGGCGAGGATCAGCGGCTTGCCGCTCGCGGCATCCGTCACCTCGAACTCCTGCATGTCGAAGCGCGCAGCGAGGTACTGGCCCAGTTCGGCTTCGGTCGCGACGTCCGATCTATCCACTTCAGCGCGATGCCGCCAGGTCCGCACCAGTTCCGTGCCCGCGGGACGCAGCGAGACGGCTTCGAGCATGTTGTCTTCGCGCCAGCCGGGCGCGGCGACGTCCGGCACCATGGCGAGCTCGACCACGGCGACGCGTGGACGTTGCAATGCCTGCACGTCCGCCGGCAGATCGAATGAACCCGCGTTGAGGGCACCCGCAGGCACCTTAGCGTCATCCGCGAAGACGAACGTGAGCATGAGGTCGATCCGCTCGCGGCCTTCGCCGGCCACCGCATCAAAGAATTCCTCCAGCGGCTTGGCCAGCGCCTGCGGCAGGATCAGGTGCGTGCCCGTCGCATTGACGATCGCCGCTCGCTGGAGGAGGTAGAGCAGCGCGAAGCGCAATTGCGGCGTGAAGTCGGCGCGGAAGATCTCCTCGGGCGAAGGCGTCACTGCGAGCGCAGCTAACTCCATATAGGGCCTGCGCTGTACCGAGACCGTGCTGCGGGTCACGAGCACCTGCTCGCGCGCATCGGGTGGCACCGGCAGCAGCCGTACGTACTCGTCATCCGCGGAGCCGGTGCGCCAGCCGAGATAGAGCTGGGAGTCAGCGAGCTTGAGCGCCTCGATGCCGGCACTGTCCAGGGCCATGATGGCGTCTAGGCCGAGCCGGTCCGCTTCCCGCGCGCCCACGACTTGAAAGGCGCCTGGCAGGTGCACGACTTTCGCCCCGTCCCGCCCCGACACCACGCGTTGCAGGCCGATCTCGAGAGCCATCGCCGCGCGCGGCCTCTGCAGGGCCGTGCCCTTTCCGGCGGGGGTCGCCGCCGGCGACGTCGCGGGGTCTTGCGCGCTGAAGGCGAGGTGGCCGAAAGTGGTCGTGCCGAGCTGCGCCAGCAGGTCCGTGCTGAACCGCGTCAGTCGCATTGTGGAGGCGCCGTCGTAGCGCATCTCCAGCGCAGGCGGCAGGAAGAAGCGCCGGGGAAGTACGCGAACCGCGAGCGGCCGCACGGTCTTCGATTCGATCGGTACGGCAGCCGTGGCCATGGCAGCGACCCGGGCCGTATCCAGCTCGAGCTCGGACGCAGCCACCGTGAACCATTTTGGGCGCGAGGGCTCCACAAGCCGCAGTTGCGTCTTACCGCCAGCCGGCACGTCGACGAACAGGCCGGCCCGTTCGAAGAGCGGGACCGACGCGCCGCCGTCGTCCACCCGGACGCCGGAGAGCAACAGCCGGCCCGCGCGCGCGGCGGCGTTCTTCCATTGCTGCTCCGGCACCTTGTCGAGCACTTCGCGCAAAGGACGGTCCTCGTACACCGCACTCAGCTTCCATTCGGTACGTGCCGCGTCGAGGACGGCCAGCGCGAGTGCCGCGCACCAGCTTCGGAAGACGTAGCGCACTAGCGGTTCGACGCCAGCCGAGAAAGCGTGCGCATCGGCGGCGCGCGGCTCGATCTCCATGAACTGGCGCTCAAACTTCCTGAGCATTGCCGCGACGGCCTGCTCGTCTATGACGCCCAGCGACGCATAATCGAATTCGTCGTGTGCGCCGTTGTGTTCTCTCTCGAAGCGCAGGCCGAACGGCACCGGGAATACGTAACCACGCGCGGCTACGTCGCCGGTTTCCACAACATGCGCGATCTTGGAGTCCTTCAGGACGGTCTCCAAGAGCAACTCGAGCTGCTCTAGCGGCACGTCGTCGAGGCTGCGCACTGATCGCTGGAGCTCGTCGAACGTAAAGGCGGAACTACCCGCCGAGTCACTGCCCTTGCGAATAACGACGTCAAGTGCTGTCGGAGCATCCGGCGAGCCGCGCAGCGCCGCCCAGCCGATCAGCGCCCTGGCGAGCGTCGCGAAAGGCAGTGCGCCGGCATTCTGCCCGTCGCCCTCGATCCACATGAGTGTCGGCACGGCAACGAGGCGGCCGCCATCCGCGCGCGTAAGGTCGTAACCAAGCCGCAGGCCCATTGCTGCAGGCTCGACGCCGAGCCTGACCGGATCCGCAGGCATGATCCAGTCGGCAAGCGCTGCCTTTTCGGAATAAGCGGCCAGCATGGCCGCGTTGGCGCCAAAGGTCGGCACGCGCGCGGGCAAGGTGTACTCGAAGCGCAGCGTCGTGCTGTAGCGCAGCATGATCGTGATTTGGATCCTTCTGCCGAACACACGGAACGATCCGATCACAAACTCCACGGCGACACTGACACCGGCTTCGCAGTAGAGCAGCACCGGCAGCGCTGTCTCCAGTACGATGCCGGTGGCGACCCAGACGCGGACCAGCAGTCGCGCGCGGATCAGGCGCAGATCGACGACGCCCTCGATCTCCGCGATGATCCCCATCTCACCGTGCAGCCGCATCCAGTACGGATACCGCGCGACGGCGTGGCCGCTGGCGTCGCGTCGGGAAGCGGCGAAATAGCCTTCGATGCGACCGAACACACAGATGCTGAGCCCCGCGCGAATCGGGCCGTACTCAAACTCCCGGCCCAGGCCGATCTTCATCGCGAAGCCGGCCCGCAGGACCTGACCGTAGCCGGGGGGGATGTTCGGTACTGTGACCGGCGGTGTGCGCCCGAGGTATAGACCGCCCTTGCCAATGAAGATCAGCGCCTGCACCGCGAACGAGCGGCTGTAGTCGACGTGCTGCGGGAACCCGAGATCGACGAGAAAGCCACCGTCCGTAAAGATCTCGAACCGGATCATGCCGATCGTCACCGACGCGGCGCCGACTTCGATGGTCCGGTACCCGGGCGGCAGGCCGACCTCAATAACGTAGCGGCCCACACCGTCGGAGAGCTTCTGGTAGAGAAGGTCGAACGACATGACGGCTTGGCTCGGGTCGTCTTCGGCGAGAAGGCCCACGTAGGCGCCGTATACGTCGGGATCCTTCAGCAGCACGGCGATCCGGCAGACCTCGAAGAAGTCGCCTTTGAAGGCGATGAACCATTCGCGGTTGCGGTCGTAGCGGACGATGCCGTCCTTGCCGGCAAACTTGATGAACTTCGTGGCCGCATCGGGGTCGCTCTTGTCAAACGTCTCCTGCTTGCCCAGCCAGGCAAGCGAGTCGCGCGTAGTCGTGACATCGCCAAGATTCACGTCGACGCGCTGGGCCAGAACGAGGTGTTCGATGGCGATGGGCGGCCGGGCAGCTGGATCCTTGTAGCTCGCGTACCAGCCCGGTCGCTCCCAGGGTTTTGGATCACCGAGGTTCGCGAATAGGAACAGCGAGAACTTGCCGTCCTCGGGAAACTCGTTGCCGAGCACGTCGAGCCGACAATCGTCGGCAGACAGGATGATGAGGTCCTTAGCGTCGACCTTCTCGCGCTTGAAATTGAAGCGCTCCGCGCGCAGGCGCAGGATGCCCTCGAGTCCGAGGTCGATGCCGCCACTGCCCTCGCCCAGGTCGATACGGAACCCTGCCGCGATGCGGTTCCTCTTGAAAACGTTGTCGATCCAGATCGGCTTCCAGCCGACAAGGACCTGCAGCTTGAAGCGTTCGAGCTTTTTTGCCAGCGCTCCGAGCGAGCCCAGGTCAAGGTCGAATTCGAGCGCGAACTTGAAGTCGCTCCCAATCTCGAAGTCGGGCGTCGACACCAATTTGCCAAGTTGCAGGAAGCCCAACCGCGAGAGGTCGAAATCCCCGAAGCGCAACCCCCTGAGCTTGAGAGGAAAGCTGCGCAGGAATCCGGGCAGGCTGCCAGAACGCCGGCCACTGCCGCTGTTGAACCCGTCAAGGTCGAACTTGAGGTTTGGGTAGTTGAACTTCAACTTGAGGTTGCGAACCCCCTCGATGAAGAAGCCCAGGTCGATCGCGAAATCCGTGAAATCCAGCTTCTCGATGCCCAAGAGGTCGACGCCCGCCAACTCGTTGAACGTGATGTCGCCGTCGATCAAGAACCGACCTTCGGTGTACTTGCCTTCACTGCGGGTCGTGAGCAGACGCAGCCGTCTCAGAGCGAGGCTGCGGATGACCGACTTTTCGCCGAACAACTTCTCGTAGCCGCCAGCGGCTTCGAAGATATAGGTGTCGTGGCGTTTGCCTTCGGACACGCGCGACTCGTAGCGACCCCTGAGTTCAAGGATCTTGTCGGGCTCCGTGGAATCGAAGTCGAAGAGCCGCGGAATGCGCAACTGGACCGTGCACTCGAAGCGGTCAATGGCGTCGTTCTCGACGCGCAGGATCAAACGCGGCACGCGCATCGTGACCCTGGAATCGGTGTCGCCCTCCCAAGCCGGGTCGGGTTCGTCGTGATGAACCAGTCCGAAAAGAGCGCTTCGCCAAGGCTCCTTCTCCGGCAGATCCGGGTCGATGCCAGACACGTCGAGCCCCAGGTAGGGCACCTCGAGCGCTGGCGGCAGACCGGCGCCGATTGCCTTCATCGCGTCCGGGATGCCGGCAAGCGGAAGCTTCGCATCGAGGACAAGCAATCCGTTCCAGTTCGGGTCGTCGATGCGGCTCGCGAGCTTGCCGAACAAGTCGTCGCCCGCCTTTGCGCGGTCAAGCGTCTTCAGCAGGCGTTCTTGGAGTTTGCCGGTGGGGTCGAACTGCTCGGGTGACGTCCACTGGTCGGGATGTCGAGCCAACTGGCGCAGCGGGCGACCGTCGTACTTGAGAACGACGATCGGATCGTGGCCTTCCTCGAAAGGCGACAACTGGATGCCCCAGCCACCGATATGCATTCGCTTGAACGAGCCGAGGTCAAACGCCAACTCTTTGAGCCGGCCCCATGTCGTGACGAGCATGAGCCGGTTGCGCGACATCGCCTCCGACATGAGCTCGCCGCTCTCCGCACCGCCCACCGCCAGTCCAACGTCACCCAGCTCGTCCCAATCTCCCTTTGCATCCTGGCGTTTGCTCGTTCTGGTGAAGAGAAGCTTCGACCACGTCGCACCGTCAACGCTGCGCACGGCGATGAAGCCCTGCGGCGTGCGCGATCCGACCATTGGTGCGCCTTCGGCGTCGGCCTGCCGAAGGAAGGCGCCGATCTTTGCGATCCTGGCGCGACGCTCTTTGGCGACGACCTCGCTCTCCAGCCGCAGGCGCTGCTCGGCCGTCGCGCCGCGCACACCGAGCATGGGAGCGAGCGGGAAAGGTTCGGCCGGAGACGGAAACCGTGCGGGGCTGAACGACATCGCCGCGGCGTCGCCGCCCGTGGCGCTATATGCCTGCATGCCCTCCGGCTGAATCGAAAGGGGTGTCGGGGATACAGCGGCGTCCCCCACGTCAAGGCGCACCCACGACGTCAGGCAAAGTCCTTCCAGATCGATGAGGGCGGGCCCGGAGGCGCCGTTCGCCGTTGCGGTCAGGGCGTTGACGCGTGCGTCGTATGCCGCGTGGCCCGGAACGAAGGTGAGCTTGTCCACCGCCGGTTGCACCGCCATCGTCTCGAGATTGGACAGACCCAGTGATAGCCGCTGCTGCTGCGCACCGTCGGTCGCGACCGAGAAGCTGCCGATGGGGCAGAAATAGTGCGCGCGGATGAAGGCCGTGTTGGTTCCGCCCACAGCAGCGATCGCCTTGGGCGAAGAAGTGAGCGCGAAACCGGCGGGAGCATCGTCGCTCGATTCGGCTCGCAGGTGCACGTCTGCGCCGTGTACTGCGTGCAGGTTTGTCCTCAGGGCCTCGGCTGGCGGCAGCAGGATGCTGCGGGGGGTCCGTACGCGCGGCGCGCCCGCATCAAGAGAGCCCGGCACCTCGTTCCACTCGTGCGGAGCAGCCATATCGAGCTGGCAGGTGAAGACTCGTTTTTCGTCACCGAGCCGGTAGAGCGGGTAGGTGCTCGCGGCGGTGTACAACGTGCTGCCGTCGAAGCTGTACTGCGCGAAGTAGCGCGGTCCAACGCCGAAGTGTTCCAGCAGCTCGTCGTCCATCTCGACGGCGAAGCGAAGCGTGCCGCGGGCGCTTCCTTCGAGATCGAGCCGAACCTGCCTGTTCGCCGCGGGGAGGGTGGCTCGGGCGTCGTTCACGAACATCCCGCCCTGGTTCGAGCCGGACCCGCCAAGGTCGATCACGAGCGCGCCGTCCCTGGCGCCAATGCTGGCATGCGCCGGAATTCTGAGGTACCACGACGAATCCTTGCTCTCGGACGGGTCACCGACGTAGATCTCCGTACTTCTGGCGACTGCATTGGAGCCGTCGGTCGATAGGGCCTCGGCTATGCGAGGTTCGCCAGTGGCTGTGAGGAAGGCTAGTCGAATGCGCTGCCCGGGGACGCGGGCCTCGTCGAGCACGCGAGGTACGTTTTCAACCAGCGATTGGGCCACGCCTTCGGTGACTGTCGGGTACACCACCACCGCGCCGCGGTGCAGGAAACTGATCACGTCTATCTCAGGGCCGGGATCCGCCTGGTCGTCGTCGCGGATGAACGCGATACGTGCTGCCGCCACCTGCGCCGCTGATGCAGTGGGGACATACATGCGGCTCGCACCGATGCGGGCGTAAGTCACCATGACAACTGGTCTCCGGGCAAGAGGACAAGGTCTAGCGCGGACGCGTCCGCCCCAGGCAGATCGACGGCTACCGGCTTTCCTTCGAACATACGCATGAGGCGGACGCCAGTGACGGCGGCCTGGGCTGCCGCCTGCGCGGCCGAATCGTGCACGCGGGCTAGTTGGCTGTGTGGGGGCGGTGCATACCGCTCCAGGATCCCGCCGAGCGTCGTCCCCAGGGGAACTTCCAATGAAGCACCACGGACGGTCACGCTGACCATAGGCGTGATCACACCGCGTTCGCCAAAGCGGAAGCACATCGGTGGTCGGGTCTTCAGAACCGCGAGCGGATCGGACGCTTTGATCTGTCCGCCGCAGGAATCGGCCTCGAAGCCTTGCTCCCCGCAAAACTCCAAGATCTCGTTGTCGGGTGCCGCGACACACTTCATCGCGCGAGCAACAGATCCTGCGACCCGCGCGTCAATTAGGATCAGTAGGGGGACCTTCCCCGCGTCCCTGTGGGTAGGAGGGGTGGGGGGAACGGGCACGGGCATCGCGCTCGGAGTAGTCGGTAGAAACTGGGGGTACCGAAGGATGAACTGGTGCCCTGCCTTGTGCGGCAGTTCCAACCAGCTTGCGATCGGAAGCACCACGATCGGCTTACCTGTGATCGGGTCCTTCCACTTCGACTTGTTGCTATCTGCGATACCTTGAAGCGGGATGACCAAGGGCCAAAGCACAACGCCGCGCTCACCATCTGACATCGCTGTGGTGCAAGATTCACCAGCTGCGGAGAATCGCGTGATCGCGCCCTGGTCGCGGTACGCCACGTCCGACACGCAAACAGTGGTACCCGGCCGAAGGATGACCGAACGCGTGGACTCGTCGAAACCGTAGTGCACCCGCAGCAATTCAGTGAATCGCAGCGGCCTGCGCTTCACCAGACTTTGCTCCACGATCCTTTCGTCGATACCCAGACACTTTCCTGGCCAGCTGTCCTTTGCCGTTGCCCACCATGCCGACCATGCGGCGCGCAGTGATTCGTCGTCCAAGAAAGCGCCGGTTGACTTCATGCGCAGGAGGGTTCTACCGGCCGCCGGGACGACCTCGCCTTGCAGGGCTCCCTTATTCGGCACGCCTTCTGGGAACTTCGCGTAGTAGGGGCAGGCCGACTGCCGCAGCGGAAAGTCTATGTAGAAGCCGTTCGATGGAGCCGAATCGGCCCAACGGAACGAACTCCAAATGTCCGCACTCGGCGGCAAAAGCCAGAGGGCGGGCTTTCCGTCGTCGGCCACTTGCGCCGCAACCCGATAAGTGGATGGCGACGTTGCGCATCCGGCGAGTCCTACCAGGCACGCTATGGCGGCCAGCGCCCAATTCAGTCTCTTGATCATGGCGTGGTCCGCTTGAACGAGATGGATTGCAGGGTCTTGTTGACGATGTCGGCGCTGACGCCCCAAAGGAAAAGCATCGCGTACTGGCTGATCCCCTGCGCCCCAAAGGTGGCGGCGTCTGCTCCACCGGAGTAGTGCTGCCAAACGCCATAGAGCACCAGCACGAGCAGGACCGTAAAGTGCATCAGCGGCCGCAAGTACTGGTAGTAGAGGCCGACCCCCTCCGTGCCGGTACCTGCCAGAAGGGACAGCAATCTTTCAATGCGGCCAGGCTGGCGGGGGGGCTGCAATTGCGCCTGTTGCGCGGTTTCGGCGGCCGCGGCTGTGGCTGCGAAGCCGGGAACTCGCTGATCCACGAGCTGACGCACCACGGC
>Ga0075163_10007884_pt1 | contig 14054 bp, 13 predicted proteins | sample JI1023141ADNA_FD_71478 | JGI IMG/M metagenome (GOLD analysis project Ga0075163, IMG submission 71478) | Wastewater effluent complex algal communities from Wisconsin, to seasonally profile nutrient transformation and Carbon sequestration -... | ecosystem: Engineered > WWTP > Effluent > Algae...
CCTTTTTCGCCAAAAGCATTAAAGCTAACTTTCATGCCGTGAAATTTTATTACCCAACCACCAAAACGCTCAGATGCATTTTTTGCAAACACATTATTCAATTCTTTTTCTAACCATTCACTAATTTGTTTGCCTGTAACCTCTGCTTTTCTGACGGTGCTGTCCACGGGTAGCATATCGTAAATATATCCATTGGTGATGGGAATGTTTCCGGTGTGGTCAGGAGTTACCCTTGGCGGACAAAATCTAAATCCATTGGACAATACAACATCCATGTCCGGCATTCGCCAACGCAGCGCATCTAAAATTAAAGTATCCATTGTATTTTCGATAACAAAATAACGATACAATGGAATGGTACTGTAGCCTACTACTTGGGTAATGTCTTTCTTAAATGGCAACTCCTTTTCATCAATAATTTTCTGAACTGATTTATTTGGTTTTATTTTTTTAATATTTATTTCAACTAACTCATATTCGTCTTTAACTACTTTTCCATTTTGAATCGTAAGCTGCAGTTTGCCAACGAAAGAACCAAAAGCACCCGGTTCTACCACTTTCGCATATTTGCCGACAATAGGTTTTCTTACCCTTTCATGCGTATCCCCGCCTAAAATATAATCCACTCCATTACAGATTTCCTGATTGGAAAGATTGAGTTGTTGGGACAAACCCAAATGTGAAAGTAAAATTACATAAGTACATTGTTCCTGATTACGAAGCAGATCAACATAGTATGGCAAGTTGAATTCAGGGTGTGAATAAATAATTCCTTTGCTGTAGTTTGGTGATTGTCTGATTGGGACCAATGGGTCGGTATAAGCGATAAAGCCAATTTTTACTCCTCCCACATTCCACACATGGTATGGTTGGAAAATAAGTTCCCCTTTCTTCCCTTCTCCAAGATCGTGAAACATGTTTGTGCAAATTTTTGGTGCGTTCAGAGCACCCAAAAGTTTCTGCATGGCTTTTTTATAATAAATAACCTCCCAGTTGCCCGGAATGTACAAGTTATAATCTAAAGCATTTAAAATGGGGACCAATGATTCTCCGGTAGTTTTCACAGACAGTTCACTACCCTGAAACATATCGCCTGTATCCAAAATGAAAGTGTTTGGATTACGCGATCTTTCATTTTTAAAATAGGTAGCTAAATAGGCATAGCCACCGGTCTTTCTGAATACAGATTGGTTGTTTTCCCAGAAAAGTTCATCGTGCGGATGCAACTGACAATGCACATCTGTAGTCTGTAAAATATTTAATACAAATGGCTTATCCGAAGCAAAGTCATCTACTGTTTTTTCTTCACTTTCCGGATAAAGAACATCCGTCATAGGTACTGTGCCAACCAATCCGGTTGAGGCCCCAAGAATCCCTATTTGCTTGATAAAATCCCTTCGTTTCTGAGTCATTCTAATGCTTTTTTTCGTAATAATCCTGAATCGGTTTAAATGGACCGAATTTGTGTTGTTTTTCAGAAAATCCATCCGCATAGGCGCCGAAGGGATGATCAATTGGTTTCTTTGAAATATCGGGCCAATCTTTTGATGCGTTTTTATGGGGTCTTATTTGAGCATTTACAAATGCTGCCACATCCCAGGCTTCCTCATCGCTGAGCTGAGGATTTTCGTGGGTGGCGCCAAGAGGCATGTTGCTCTTCACATATTTTGCAAAATTACTTATCCTGTACAATCCTGCCCCATCGTTATAGCTTTGATTTCCCCAAAGAGGCGGATAAGTATATTCCGTTTTATCCACAGTCAAAGTCCCTTCACCATTTTTCTGGTGACAACTTTGGCATTTTGTAACATAAACTAGTTTTCCATTTTCGGGATTTGCTGCTCTACCCAGATATTTCATTTCTTTTAAGCCTGAACCTTCTGCCTTTTCGCCTTTATTTACATTAGAGCCAATGAATTCAATATATGCTTTTATCGCCTGCATCTCGTTACTGTTGGTATCCAAGGACTTTCCATTGAGACTGCGTTCAAAACAATCATTTATACGTTTATAAATATCCTCTACAGACCCACTTCTCGCTCTGAACTTCGGATAGGTGGATGCCACAGAGCCATAATTGTTGCCAAAAATTGCTGTGCCCGCATCCAAGTGACAATTTTGGCAATTCATTCCATTACTTAGTTTAGCGATGGTGCCATTTGGCCCCAAAAATTTAGCAGTATGGGCAATCAGTTCCTTGCCATATTCAACTTTAACACGCAACAACGAATCTTCAATTAAAGATGTATTTGCTGCTTTCCAAAAAGGTTTTTTAATTTTTGGCAATTGCTTTAACCGTTCCACCACAATACTGTTGGAACCAAAATTAGCCGCCTCATTTACTGTATTTTCATGACGGTAATATTTTGGAAGAATCACCAATAGAAAAACCCAAAATATAATTAAAACCAACACGACCAGAAAAAACAAGAGCAGACCTTTCCTTACGTTATCATTTGCTTCAAGGCTCATTCCTGTATGTTTAAATTAGGTCTAGTGAGGAAGCTTATCTTTCACTATACCATAGAGGTAAGTGCCAACAATGGCAAAAAAGAAAACTATGGTGAGGGTATAAAATCCGTAACCAATATTTACAACCATTGGCCCGGGGCAGGAACCACTTAATGCCCATCCCAAACCAAATATAGTTCCACCTAAAAGATAACGCCATACAGACTTTTCTTTAGGAGAAAATAGAATTGGGTTTCCGTCAAAGTCACGTATGGAATACTTTTTAATCAATAAAACACCCAACACACCAAGGGTAACCGCGGTTCCTATAATCCCATACATATGGAACGCCTGAAATCGGAACATTTCCTGAATGCGATACCACGACATGGCCTCAGACTTAGACATCACAATGCCAAAGATCATTCCTACCAATAAAAATTTTAAAAGCTTCATACCTTTAATTGTGATTCAGTGATTATTTATGAAAATATCAGAGGAAAAATTAAATAAGTCATCAACAAACCTCCTGCAAAAAATCCAATAACTGCAATGAGGGAAGGAATCTGCAGATCTGACATTCCACTAATAGCATGTCCGGAAGTACAACCACCAGCATAACGTGATCCAAAACCAACCATTAAACCTCCTAAAGCAAGTATGAGAAATCCCTTTAAAGTAAAAGCATTTTTCATACTGAACAATTCATCCGGTTGAAGTGAAGTTGGGGGTTGAAAACCAAGTTCTCCTAGATCTTTAACTGTCTGCTCTGAAATTTGAACAGGTTCTCCGGAAGAAAGCATCGTTGATGCTATAAATCCGCCCAGAATTGCACCCAACAAAAAAGTTAAATTCCACATTTGGGTCTTCCAATTGAAGTCAAAAAATTTGACAAATTTGCCGCCTCCTGCGGCCGCACATATAGTTCTCAGATTGGAGGAAAACCCAAACGATTTACCAAAATACAGCAAAAGAAACATGATGGCCGAGATCAAAAATCCTGAAATCCACCATGGCCATGGTTGCTTGATAAGTTCTAACATTTTCTATACATTAATTCAGATGAAAAGAAATAATTGGCTTGTACATGTGGTTGATGAGCTTCTCTGTTGCACTGCTGTGGAATATTCCTCCCTTGGCATGCGTTCCAATGCAAATTAGGTCCATGTTATTCATTTGATTAAAATGGATCACTCCATTCTCTACATCTTTATCCTGAATGACATGTTTTTCATATCCTTCCAATTCATTTTGTCGGGCGAAAGTATCCATTGCCTCATGGATCTTTAAAATCCGATCCTTGTCCGGCGAATCCGTCATTTGGAGAAGGTGTATTTTTGGATGGAAAGCTTTAACAATTTTTCTAAAGAGGTCGAATCGGATTTTAACTTCTTCGAGATAATTGTGTACCATCAGCAAATTTTTAATTTCCAATTCTGAACGGTCACACATTAAAGAGAGTAAAGGAATCCTGGATTTTCGTGCGATCATCTGCGTCTCACTGCCGGAAATTTTCTCCTTCAAACCCCAGGCCCCTTTGGTACCCATTACAATCAATTCAAAATTATTTTTTTCAGCATACTCAACAATTGAATCTGTAGTTCTGCCAAAAACCAAAGCTGTATTTACATGCGCACCATATACTTCAATCAGCTGCTGAAGTTTACGTTCCGCAATTTGCTTTTGTGAACGCACATAATTTACATCAATTTCCCCACAAGTTTCGATCACTCCTGTCGGACTCAGGGTAACTGTATCCGGAACATTCAGTACGTGAAGAAAATGAACCTCGACATCAATGTGTTCATTAAGTTTTGACACCATGATGTATGCGTAATCCGATTGTATAGAAAAATCAGTCGGAATAAGTACTTTAATTTTGTCCATATCTGGTTAAACGCTATTGCAATTTGAATAAATACTTTGTAAAAATAAACAAACCCCCGAATTATCAAAGCTCATTTTAGACCCCCGAGTCCTTAAAACAAATGTGCTCAGAACTTTTTTATTTTACGCAAGCTGCAACATCTTGCCAGGTTCCACCATTGGTGACGTTCTTAATCCCATTTTGTTCCAGAACAGATTTTGCCATCCCTGATCTGTTGCCACTGCGACAGAAAACTATGATGTGTTTTTTATCTTTGAATTTTGAGATATTTTTCAAAATAAAATCCACCGGAATATTTACTGCACCCTTAACACTTCCAGATGCAAATTCCTGAGGAGATCTTACATCTACTAAAAATGCTCCTTCTTCGATAAGTTTGGTTAAATTTGAATTACCCGCATTTGTCCCAAAAAGGCTACTTAAAAAACTCATTTTTTATTGATTTTAGAATTTGATTATATAAAAATCCAACTTAGATCAAGAATTATTCACTCTTGACTATTAAATATTTACTCTTGATTTTTAACTATGGACTATTGACCTCTAGCTGTTCATTACTTTAGACTGGCATATAAAATTTGTTCTGGGCACGGAGGTTTCTGCAATTGCCTTAAATCCACCTTCTACCTCAGTAAAATTTCTATATCCTCTTGCCTGAAGGATGCTGGAAGCAATCATACTTCTATATCCTCCTGCGCAATGCATGAAGAAATGCTCATTTGGTTTGATGTCTTTTACCCATTCGTTGATGTAGGCCAGTGGCTTGCTGTAGGCTTCCTCCACATGTTCAGCGGCATACTCAGTTTCTCTTCGGATATCAAAGACAACAGACTCATCCTTTTTGTATCTTTTTGCAAATTCCTCTGCACTGATTCTATTGACGGTATCCGTTTCCAATCCTGCAGCAACCCAAGCTTCGAAACCACCTTTGAGATGACCAATTACATTATCAAAGCCCACTCTACTTAGTCGAATTACTGTCTCTTCCTCTTTTCCCAATTCTGTAACCAATAAGATTGGTTGGGTTACATCCACCATCAAAGCGCCGACCCATGGGGCAAAATCACCATTCAATCCGATGTTAACGGATTGCGGAATAAATCCTTTCCAGAAAATAGCACTATCGCGGGTATCCAAAATAACTGCTCCGGAGGCCTCTGCAACCGTTTCAAACTCAGCCGGGGTCAAAGCAGTCATTCCACTGTTAATTACCTCTTCGACATTGCGGTATCCTTTTTTATTCATGGCTACATTGGAACCAAAGTAGGCAGGAGGTGGTAAAAGCCCCTCTGTTACCGCTTTGATAAAGGCTTCTTTGTTGGGTTGATTCAGGGCATAATTTACCTTCTTCTGATTTCCCAAAGTATCCACTGTCTCCTTCATCATGTTTTTTCCGCAAGCACTTCCTGCGCCATGTGCCGGGTAGACGATTATTTCATCAGACAGGGGCATGATCTTGGTATATAAACTATCGTACAGCAATCCTGCCAACTGATCCTGGGTCATGTTAGCTGCCTTCTGCGCGAGATCCGGTCTTCCCACATCTCCAAGAAATAAGGTATCCCCCGAAAAAATAGCATGATCCTTTCCATTCTCATCGATCAAAAGAAAAGTCGTACTCTCCATCGTATGTCCCGGTGTATGTAATACTTTAATTTTTATTTTTCCTATTTCGAAGACCTGTTCATCTTTGGCTGAAATGCAATCGAATTCACAAGCAGCATTTGGACCATACACTATTGGGGCACCGGTTTTCTTACTCAAATCCACATGGCCTGAAACAAAGTCCGCATGAAAGTGTGTTTCAAAAATGTACTTCAGTTTTACCTTGTCTTTGGCTAAACGCTCCAAATAAGGCTGAATCTCTCTTAGGGGATCAATGATAGCTGCCTCTCCTTCGGAAGTAATGTAATAAGCTCCCTGTGCTAAACAACCTGTATAAATTTGTTCAATATTCATAAATTCTTTTTTTTAAAGTTTAGTGCAAATTTCTAATGATAAAATTAACTCGTTGGTAACTACAGTTACAATTCCAATTTACAATGATTTTTTAGCAAGATACCAATCTACCATTTCTAAATTGGAGTTCTTGCGTTCTTCCAAGGCTTCGAGTGTTTTTGGCGCTGGCAATATCACTTTATCCCCGGGCATCCAATTGAGTGGCATGGCCACTTTATGTTCGTCCGAAGTTTGCAATGCAATCAACACTCGTTTAATCTCCTCCATATTCCTGCCTATATTTAATGGGTAGTACATAATGAGGCGAATTTTACCGGTTGGGTCTATAAAAAACACTGCCCTTACCGCGGCTGTTTCACTCTCCCCTGGTTGCAACATGCCATACAATTTAGCCACTTTCATATCCAGGTCAGCTATGATCGGAAAGTTAAACAACACTCCGGTTTTTTCTTTCACTGCATTGACCCAGGCAATGTGCGCATGTATACTGTCAATGCTTAAACCCAGAAGTTTAGTTTGGTGCTCTTTCCAAAAATCACCCTGTGTAGCAAATCCACTCATTTCTGTTGTGCACACTGGGGTAAAATCTGCCGGGTGGGAAAAAAGAATCACCCAACTTGATTTATTGTATTCAGAAAATGTCAATTCCCCTATTGTAGTCAAGGCTTTAAAATCCGGAGCCTGATCTCCTATCCGAGGCATCATTGTATTCAAATTGTTTTCCATGATATTTTTGTGTTTAATGACGATGCAAATTTCAAACAATTAAAATCTACATTTGGTTACTTAAGTTACATTTCCAAAGAATTGTAAATAATAATTGGTCAATCTTTGATCGCAATAATTCGCTTTTATGCATATACTACATTATCCGGCAAACACAGTCTCCTTTAGAATAATATAAACACCCATAACTAAAACAAACCAACCGAAGGCAGGTTTCAGTTTGGCGCCATCAATTTTTCTGGATAGTGCGGTGCCGATAAAAATTCCTGCTATGGCAAAGGCTGAAACTGTCAATAGTAATTTCCAATCCATGTGGGTGTCTGCTCCTTCCCCCAAAAAACCAATGAGTGACTTGGCTGCAATGATGGCCAGAGATGTCCCAACGGCCTCTTTCATAGGAAGTTTACTTAGCACGACCAATGCAGGAATGATGAGAAATCCTCCCCCTGCCCCAACCAAACCGGTTAAAACCCCAACTACTGCGCCTTCAATCAAAATCAGTGGGTAATTAAATTTTTGCGGCCCTTCTGATTCCTTTGGTTTTGGTTTGTCTTTCTTGATCATGCTGTAGGATGCGGCGATCATGAGCAAGGCAAACAAAATCAGCAAAAAAATACTTTTCGTCACAACAAAACCCCCTACGCTGAAAATTTCTTTAGGGATGGCAGGCACGATGTAGGCTCTGGTAGCAAATACTGCTATAATCGATGGAATACCAAAAATGATTGCCGTCTTGATGTTAACGAGTCCTTTTTTCAAATAATCTACGGACCCTACCGCACTGGTCAGCCCCACTATGAAAAGTGAGTATGCGGTTGCCAACACCGGTTCCGTTCCAAAAAGATATACCAATACCGGTACGGTGAGAATGCTTCCCCCACCTCCTATCAGCCCCAGGGAGACACCAATAATGATGGAAGACAAATAACCTATAATTTCCATGAGAATATTTTTTGCTTGTGCAAAGGTCTTTTCTTAAATCTTAAAACTAAGCAACTTTAGTTACACTTTACAAATTCAATGTGTTTTCTATTCCAATAGTCTGATCTAACTTTTAAATCATTCCTAAGTGATTCCGGACTTTATCCAAATTTATACACCAAAGAAGAATTCAAGTAAAATAATTAAATCTATTTAGGCCAGATATATTCACAATCAGGAACTATTGTAATCCAGGATTAAATATAATTTATGAAAATCACAAAAAAACATAAAACTGAATAATAAGCACTTTATCTTGTCCAAAACATCATCTTATGATCAATCTTAAAAACATCCAAACCGAAGTAGACGCGGGTTTCTTGTATAAATTTATTGCAGATCGTGAAGAGGATCTACATGTTGCAAAAATATTTCAAGAAATGAGTGAAATTGAATCCAGCCATGCCACTGCGTTTATGAATAAAAGCAAGCTGGATCTAAGCTTAATGCCAAAGCCTTCGAGTCGGGCCAAATTCTTGACCTTTCTTGCCAAAATTATGGGTAACGATTTTTTACTGGGCATATTGATGGATACCGAAAAAAAACTATCCGGATCCATTCAAAAAGCACGAACTACCACGCAAACTCAATCCTCCATTTCGGATACAGCCCATGTCTCCATTTTGAAAAATATTCTTGAAAATTCACCTAATGTGGCGGGATCGAGTTTGGCCAGATTTGAAAAAAGACACCGGTCCGTAGGTGGCAATGCGCTTCGTGCCGCTGTATTGGGTGGTAATGATGGTTTGGTTTCTAATTTTAGTTTAATCATGGGCATTGCCGGTGCCACAAGTGGAAAAGATGAAGTGCTTCTTGCCGGAATGGCTGGGCTTTTAGCCGGTGCACTTTCGATGGCATTGGGGGAATGGATTTCTGTAAAGAGTTCGCAGGAACTTTCAGAAAATCAAATTCAGCTTGAATTGGAAGAACTGGAAACCAATCCGGAAGGAGAAGAAAGAGAGCTTGCCTTGATTTATCGATCAAAAGGCATTCCTGAAGAACAAGCACGGAGCATGGCCAAAGAAATCATGAACGACAAAGAAAAGTCTCATGATGTATTGATTAAAGAAGAGTTGGGCATTAATGTGGATGAGCTAAAAGGTTCTGCCATGGAGGCAGCCATCACGTCATTTATCCTATTTGCTGTAGGTGCCATTATACCTGTTATTCCTTTCTTTTTTACAGGTGGCATGAAAGCTGTAGCCATCAGTACCGGATTAAGTGCCATAGGATTGTTTTTAATTGGTGCGGTCATTACACTGTTTACCGGGAAAAGTGTTTGGTTTTCCGGCTTCAGACAAGTTCTATTCGGACTTATTGCGGCTGCCATTACTTTTGGCATTGGAAGGCTTATCGGTGTGAGTATAGCTGGTTAAGGATAAACCCTTAAAACATTGAAAATATATTTTACGATATCAGACAATAGAAATTCAAAATACCTATACAAATTTACCTGCAGATGTGAAGAAAAAATAAGTTCAATAAATTACATCAGATATTAATAATGGCATTTGACGAAAATCTTGCACAAAGGGTCAGAATTGCACTTCAGCACCTTGACCAAATCGAAGAAAAGAAAATGATGGGAGGCCTGACATTTATGTATAACCATAAAATGTGTGTAGGAATCATTAAAGACGAACTCTTGTGTCGGATTGATCCGCAATTACAGGACCTTGTGTTGGACAAAGAAGGTTGTCGAATGATGGACTTTACCAAGCGACCCATGAAGGGATATATCATGGTATCTCAAGACGGGATGAGAACCAAAAAAGATTTTGAATTTTGGATTAATCTTGCCCTCGAATTCAACAGTAAGGCAAAATCTTCTAAAAAATAATTCATTAAAAAAACCAATTCATTGAACCCATGAAACCAAATTCAACGGAGCTCATTCAACTTCTGAAACATGAATACATAAATTCGATCACCGAAATTAAAACATCTGCTCCATTTTATCACCGAAGGGAAAATGCAATAAAATTAAATGCAGAAAATGTTATAGCCTATCATGATTTTTTATTGTTTATTCTCGCACATCCAAACCATCTAAAAACAAGCACCTGGGCGTCCGGCGAATTAAAAAAAATAAGTCAATGGTGTAAGCGTTTTGGAAATAAACATGAGGACATATTGGACAACAGCGGATTACCTTATTCCAAAATATATTCCTATTTTTCCTATGCACTTATCTGCTGGCTGAAGGAAAATAAAATGGATGTCGATTTGGACAATTATCCAGAAGATGCCTATACCCTAAATGAAGCCTTATGGCTCTGCCTGCCCGCTTATGAACGAGATATTGTCCAACAAGAATTAAACAATACACAACTTCTATCTGCCTTAAAAATCAAACCGGATCAATATTTAAATTTCTTGTTAGGACAGTTCTCCAAACTGGACAGTCAAGCTGCCATCAGGGATTATTTGTTTGAGCGACAAAAATTGGTCATCAGGCTTGTACTAGATCTAAAAGTCTCCCGGAGTTACAACAAAATTAAATTTGAAAAAACTTACCTGCAAAAAGACTGGATCAAGAAAATACAGACAGAAGAATGGGTCAAGATCCCTGTTCCATTAGAAAGAAAATTATCACAAAAAGATAAACAAGCCATCATAACCAGCTCCAGAATAAAGCTGGCATTGCTTCAGAGAGAAACAGATCCTGTAAGCTATATGGATCCACGCAGCATTCGTTATTTTGCACTTGAACGGGGAACATCTATTGCTCTGTTCACCATGCAAACCGAAAAACAATTGTATCCTGAATCCTATGTGGGTTATACCTTGTACAAGAACGGCTATCCTGCAGCTTATGGAGGAGCCTGGATTTTTGGCAAACATGCTTTGATTGGCGTAAATATATTTGAATGGTTCAGAGGAGGAGAGTCCACATTTTTCTTTAATCAATTGTTACGGGTTTATCACCAGATTTTTGGCGTGCATCACTTTGAAGTTGAGCCATATCAATACGGAAAAGATAATCCTGAAGGAATAGAATCGGGTGCGTTTTGGTTTTATTATCGGATGGGCTTCCGGCCTGTGAAAAGATCGCTGTACTTATTGGCTGCCAGGGAATGGGAAAAAATAAAACAAGATAAAGCATATCGCACCAAACCTCCAACTTTAAAAAAATTTACAGAATGTAATGTCAGACTTAGTCTTGTGAAAGAAAAAATATTCTCCGGAAATCTTCTAAAAAAACAAATCACCGAAATGATTGTCCATAAATTTGGAGGTGACCGTCGAAAGGCTGAATTGGTATGCTTGGAATGGTTGAAATTAAACATGAATGAGAACATTTCCTCAGAGAAGAAAAATTCTATTCCTATGACTGAATTGGCCTTGATGTGTCATGCCATGAATTTTCCGGTTAAGCACCATAAAGATTTAATCCAAAAAATGATTATTAACAAATCCAAAGATTTGTTTGCATACCAAGAGAATATTCTTGAATGGTTAGAATTAGTAAGGCTTTAATTTGCAATAAAAAGTGGATCTTGTAGAGATAATGTAATTTTATAAATTCGTTGAAAATTTAAAATGGAAAAACCAAAAACCTACTGTGATGTAGTCGCAAAAATGGAACCAACCAGTCTCCACAGAATTTACCATGACCAAGCCTACGGATTTCCGATTTTTGAAGATGATGAATTGTTTGGAAGGTTGCTGTTGGAAATTAATCAAGCGGGATTAAGTTGGACTACCATTTTGAACAAGCAGGAAAATTTCAGAAAAGCATATCACGATTTTAATATCCAAAAAATATCTTCCTACAAAGATAAAGATATCAACAGGCTACTGGAGGATCCAGGCATTATTCGAAACAGATTAAAAATAGCCGCTGCAATCCATAATGCAAATGAAATTAAATCACTTCAACAATCTTTTGGCTCTTTCAAAAAATGGTTGGATCACCATCATCCAAAAACAAAAGAAGAATGGGTGAAAATTTTCAAAAAGAAATTTAAATTTACAGGAGGGGAAATTGTCAATGAGTTTTTGTTGAGTACAGGATATTTGCCGGGAGCCCATGATAAAAATTGTCCTGTTTTTACCGAGATAAAAAAAGCAAAACCGGCCTGGTTACGTTCTCAAGGAAAAGATTAATCCTTTGGTCTAGCCATGATGATGTACTGGTATTGGAGTTTGTTATCATCCGAATGGATAATTTCATAGCCGGCATCTATCAATTCACGCTCGACATCGCCTTGTGCTAAACGGTGAGCCAAATCCGGACCAATTGGGGTGATTTTTTTCTTAAAATCTACAATCATGATTTGTCCACCATTTTTAAACTTATCTTTTAGGGAACGGAGATAAGTGACGCGTTGAGTCAGGTAACTATAAGTGTTGGATAAAAAAACAATATCTACTTCCCCCTTATTCAATTTTGGGTCCATGGGTGTAGCAAGCCTCGCTTCAAAGCGTTCCTGAATATCCGGTTTATAATAAGTTTTTTCCGCATTCATCATGTCGATCAATTCCTTTTCGATATCAATCGCAATTACCTTTTTTGCCTGATGAATAAATCTAAAGGAAAAATAACCACTACCCGCACCAATGTCTGCAATCACCTTATCTTCCAGAGGACCGAGCAAACTGATGATGTCGTAGGGTTTTTGCCAGATGGTACGATCTTGTGATTCTGCCACCTCTCCTTCGATGGCATCCGATGTATCCGGTATTTTTTCATTTGGAACTTCAATAACCTCTCCCTTCTTTCTGCTTTGACAAGAGGACATGAGCATCAAATTTATTGAGGTCAAAAGGACATAAAAAATAAATAAAAATGATTGAGCCTGTTTCATATTATGGAAGACAAATGTATCAGAAAATCCGCAATTTTATTTCTGATTTCAGTGGACGAACAAGAATAGCTATTGATCATCAATACCAGAGAATACTTTGGCAATCCCTCTGCCATAATATATCCGGCAAAACACCGGACCCCTTCCATACTTCCACTTTTAAGTCTGAATTTGCCTGCTAATCCTGGCACATAACCCAACCTTCCGGATAAGATGCCTGCCTTGCTCGGATCCTGGATAGAGAGATAAAAGTCTTTAAGACTACTGTCCCTGTAAATGACATTCAAAACTTTTGACATTGCTCTGGCAGTCATTCTGTTCTTGGGTGAAAGCCCACTCCCATCGACAAACTTAACGCCACTGTCATCCATCCCCTGGTCCATCCAAAATTTATTTAAAGATTTTAAAGCTTCCGACCTATCCGTTGTGCCATTCTTCAAATTACCCAAGAGATGTAAGAAACTCTCTGCATAAAGATTGACACTTTTGTCCAATGTTCTTTTAATGAGTTTATCCAGATGCTGAGACCGAAAGTTCCAAAGTAACTCAATAGATTGATATGGCCTGGGGTGGTATTGCTCAGTAACAGAAAGACCTCGCTTTCGAAGTCTATCTACAAGCATTTGAGAAAAGGTCCAAGCAGGATCTTTGATTGCAGCCTTCAAAACCTGCTCACCATTTCCACAACATTTAATATTTCCATAAATGTCATAATGCCCGGCTTGCGTAGTGCCCAGAACATAAAGATCTTTAACCACATCTTCTTTAGTAGCCTGGACATGCGAACAAAATTGTTCCTCCAAAACCTCAGGAACTACTTTTACAATTTCACAAGTCTGTGAAGCAGACTTCGGTGCTTCGATACTTACCAGTGCCGTGTTTTCTAAAAAATTAAAACCAAAACAACCAGCGCCATAATAATTTCCCAAATCATACCAGAGCCACTCAGGATTTTCAGGAATATCTTTAATGTAATCCTGGCTGACTTTTATCTGTCCATCCAATGTGGAAATGCCTTTTCCCTTCAGAAAAAAATAAATACTGTCCGCTATGTTTTCAATGCTCAGATTGTTTTCCAACAAATAAGATCCAAAGCTTGGATCGCCCATTCCCTGAACCAGCAAATCCCCATGCAACACCCCATTTTCATTGCCCTTAATTGCGAGGTAAACTGGTGTAACAAAACTAAATTGAGGTCCTGCTGATTTCATGGTTGCTGCGCAGGTCAATAATTTCAT
>Ga0075163_10007886_pt1 | contig 14051 bp, 14 predicted proteins | sample JI1023141ADNA_FD_71478 | JGI IMG/M metagenome (GOLD analysis project Ga0075163, IMG submission 71478) | Wastewater effluent complex algal communities from Wisconsin, to seasonally profile nutrient transformation and Carbon sequestration -... | ecosystem: Engineered > WWTP > Effluent > Algae...
GCGCTGCGCGGCCGGCACCTTGCTGCCGATGTCGCGGTGCAGGTCGCCGAAGTCGTCGAACAGCTTCGGCGCGTCGGCGGCGGACGGCGCGGTTTCGGCCTGCGGCTGCGGCGCCTTGCACGCGCCCAGCAGCAACACGACGGCGACCACGACGGCGGGGCGAAGGATCATGGCGAAGGCCTCTCCGGGGGGTTCCCCGGGCAAACGCAAACGTTCCGGGGAAAAGGCCATCGGCGGCGGCGCGAGGGCTAGAATCGACGGTCTTCCCCGTCCGGAGACGCCCCATGAAATCGCGCGCCGCCGTCGCCTTCGCCGCGGGCCAGCCGCTGCAGGTGGTCGAGATCGACGTCGCCCCGCCGAAAGCCGGCGAGGTGCTGGTGAAGATCACCCATACCGGCATCTGCCACACCGATGCCTTCACCCTGTCCGGCGACGATCCCGAAGGCCTGTTCCCCTGCGTGCTCGGCCACGAGGGCGCGGGCGTGGTGGTCGAAGTCGGCGCAGGCGTGTCCAGCGTCGCACCGGGCGACCACGTGATCCCGCTGTACACCGCCGAATGCGGCGAATGCCTGTTCTGCAAGTCGGGCAAGACGAATTTGTGTACTTCGGTGCGCGCCACCCAGGGCAAGGGCGTCATGCCCGACGGCACCACGCGCTTTTCCTACAACGGCCAGCCGTTGTTCCACTACATGGGGTGCTCGACCTTCAGCGAATACACCGTCGTCGCCGAAGTCTCGCTGGCGAAGATCGATCCGCGCGCGAACCACGAACAGGTCTGCCTGCTCGGGTGCGGCGTGACCACCGGCCTCGGCGCGGTGAAGAACACCGCCAAGGTCCAGGCAGGCGACTCGGTCGCGGTATTCGGCCTCGGCGGCATCGGGCTCGCGGTGATCCAGGGCGCGAAACGGGCGAAGGCCGGCCGCATCATCGCCATCGACACCAATCCCTCGAAATTCGACATGGCGCGCGACATGGGCGCGACCGATTTCGTCAACCCGAACGACCACGAAAAACCGGTGCAGCAGGTGATCGTCGAGATGACCGGCTGGGGCGTGGACCATTCGTTCGAATGCATCGGAAACGTCCATGTGATGCGCGCGGCGCTGGAATGCGCGCACCGCGGCTGGGGCCAGAGCGTGATCATCGGCGTCGCCGGCGCGGGGCAGGAAATCTCCACCCGCCCGTTCCAGCTCGTCACCGGCCGCAAGTGGCTGGGCACCGCGTTCGGCGGGGTGAAGGGCCGCTCGCAATTGCCCGGCATGGTGGAGGAGGCGATGGCCGGCGAGATCCGGCTCGCGCCGTTCGTGACCCATACCATGCCGCTGGACGACATCAACGAAGCCTTCGACCTGATGCACGCCGGCAAGTCGATCCGCAGCGTCGTGCACTACTGATTCGCGCCGCGCGCCGAATGCGCGCGACGTTCCCACCGCGAAGCGAAGGAGAGGAACGATGACAGTCTCGATACATCCGTCCGTCGACAACGGCGTGAGCAAGGGCGCGGCCGGTTTCGGCGGCGGCACGCTGCAGTGCAATTGCGCCACCGACAAGGTCGAAGTGAAGGTCGACGGCAACGTGGCGCACAACCACGCCTGCGGCTGCACCAAGTGCTGGAAACCCGCCGGCGCCGCGTTCTCGGTGGTCGGGGTGGTGCCGCGCGACAAGGTCAGCGTCAGCGCGAACGAAGGCAAGCTCGGCATCGTCGACCCGAAGGCCGCGATCCAGCGCTACGCCTGCAAGGATTGCGGCACGCACATGTACGGCCGGATCGAGAACAAGGACCACCCGTTCCACGGGCTCGACTTCATCCACACCGAACTCTCGCCGCAGCAGGGGTGGGAGGAACCGCGCTTCGCCGCGTTCGTGTCCTCGATCATCGAGGGCGGCGGCGCGAAGCCCGAACAGATGGATGGCGTGCGCGCGCGCCTGGGCGAACTCGGCCTGCCGCCCTTCGATGCGCTCAACCCGGCGTTGATGGATGCGATTTCCGCGCACGTCGCCAGGCGCAACGGGGTTCTATGAGGGATTTTCTGGACGCGGATCAAATCGGAGAAATCAGATAACCGCGGATTGAAAATGCAGAAAAAGCGTCGTTCATATCCCTTATCCGCTTTTGTCGGATTTTATCCGCGTCAAAAGGTTTGAATTCATGCAATGCGTTGAAAAGCACGCCTGCTTCGGCGGAACACAGGACGTCTGGTCGCATCGTTCGTCGACGCTCGATTGCGACATGAAGTTCGGGCTGTTCCTGCCGCCACGGGCGCAGCACGGCCCGGTGCCGGTGCTGTACTGGCTGTCGGGCCTGACCTGCACCGAGCAGAACTTCATCACCAAGGCCGGTGCGCAGCGTTACGCAGCCGAACACGGCATCGCGCTGGCGATACCCGACACCAGTCCGCGCGGCGATGATGTCGCGGATGCGGATGGCTACGACCTCGGCAAGGGCGCGGGTTTCTACGTCGATGCGACGCAATCGCCGTGGTCCGCGCACTACCGCATGTCTTCGTACATCGTCGACGAACTGCCGGCGCTGGTCGAAGCGCATTTCCCGGTGACGGCGGCGCGCGCGATCAGCGGGCATTCGATGGGCGGGCATGGTGCGCTCACCATCGCGCTCAGGAACCCAGGTCGCTACCGCAGCGTGTCGGCGTTTTCGCCGATCGTCGCGCCGTCGCGGGTGCCGTGGGGCCAGAAAGCATTTTCCGCCTACCTCGGCGACGACCGCGAGGCGTGGAAGCAGTACGACGCGTGCGAGCTGGTGAAGTCGGCGACGGAAAAGTTGCCGCTGCTCATCGATCAGGGCGAGGCCGACGAATTCCTCGAAACCCAGCTGAAACCGGAATGGCTGGTCGATGCCTGCGCGGCGTCTGGCCATCCGCTGGAACTGCGGATGCGGCCGGGCTACGACCACAGCTATTACTTCATCGCCAGTTTCATCGGCGAGCATATCGCCCACCACGCGCGCGCACTGAGGGCGTAGCGGGCGCGCGAACGGTCAATGCTGATGCTTGCCGGGCTTGCCCAGCTCGCGCCAGCTCTTTTCCGACACGTCCACGTCGTGCTTCTTCGCCGCAGCGAGGATGCGCTTCCATGCGGCGTCGCGTTCGTCGTCGCCGACATCCTGCACCTGGTCGAAGCGTGCGACGGCATTGCGCACGTGTTCGGCATCGTTGATCGGCATCTTGCGCTCCTTCGGGAACGCGAAGGCGCTTTCGTCCAGTGCGTTGCGGTGCTTGGCATCGAGTTCCGACATGGCCGTGCTCCTGCGTGGGGAGCCGCAGGATGCACCGGTGGAGGTGAAATCGACGCTCGCGAAGCTGTCTACGGCGGCGTCCGCAGGAAATCGGTGTAGGCGAAGCGCCCGTCGCGCAGCGCGGTTTCGCCGCGTTCGACGGCGATGGGCTGCGTGAACATCGGTCCATCCGATACGCAGGTGTGGAATTCGCCGCGTTCGCCGCAGGGATCGACGCCGGCGGGAAGTTCGCGCAGCAAGGCCGCGTCGAATGCGCGGCCGGCGAATCCGGCATCGAGCTGCGTGGTATCGATGCAGCACAGGCGTGCGCGCAGGCCGCCGTGGATCATTTCGCGTGCGAGCGCCGCGGTGTCGCTGCCGAACAGCGGGAACAGCGGCGTCCAGCCGAGTCGCGCGCACAGCGCCTCGCGGTAAGTCCTGATGTCGGCGAGGAACAGGTCGCCGAACGCAATGCGTTCGATGCCGGGCCAGCGTTCGCGCGCGCATTCGAGTGCATCCGCGAAGCTCGCTTCATAGGTCGCATTGTCGGCGCGTTGCTGGATCCGCGCCTCGATCACCGGCAATCCCGCCGCGGCCGCCTGCGCGTGCAGCACGTCGACGCGGATGCCCTGCATCGAAACGCGTTCGTAACCTTCGGTGATGGTGGTGAGCAGGCCGACGACTTCGACTTCGCCGCGTTTGCGCAATTCATGCAGCGCCCAGGCGGCATCCTTGCCGCCGCTCCACGACAGCAGTGCGGGCGTCATGCGCGAACACTCATGCCGCGGTCACGTCGCGCAACTCCCAATGGCCGCCGGCGAGCCAGCGCAGGCGCTGCTTGAGCAGGTTGCCGGACAACGACGTGACGACGATCAGTTCGGCGTGCAGGTCGTGTTGCGAACCCTGCACGGTCGCGCCTGGATCGGTCGCTCCCAGCATCGGATCGACCGCGTCGGGGTCGTCTTGCTGCGCGCGCCAGCGCTGGAACAATGCGTCGCCGCGCAACGCATCCTGCAGTTCCGCGGCCATGCCTTCAGCCGATTGCGAGCGGAAGGACAATTCGGGGTCGTTGCCGCGCGCGTTCGCGGCGTCCGGCAGTCGCAGGTAATAACGAGTCGGCATGGGCTTCGATTCCGGCGCGGCGAGAAGCGCCAGCCTGCGGGCGCAGGCGTGGCGGTGGCGTCAAGGATGGATGGATCGGAACGCGCGATCAGGCGAACGGCGCGTTCTCGGCGACGAAGCCGACGACGAGCGCGCCCTTGCCGACGTTCACCATGCCGGACAGGCCCATCACGCTTTCGTAGACCTCGACGTTGTGCTCGGCGCAGATGTTGCGCAGGCGTTCGTAGCCCGGCAGCAGGCGCATGTTGTGCAATTCCCCGCCATAGCTCAGGCCCAGGGTCGGGGTCATCAACCCGGCCTGCACGCGCTTGCCGGCGAAGTCGAGCATCTTCTCCACCGCGGTGTCGAAACCCTTGACCTTGGCCACCGGGCCGGTCTCGCCGCGGTTGCAGTGCAGGATCGGCTTGATGTCGAGCGCGGTGCCGAGCGTGGCGCTGAGGAAGCTGACGCTCTTGTCGCCGCGCTTCTTGATCCGGTTGCGCAGGTAGTGCAGGTCCGGCGGCACCATGTAGCCCTGCGTGTGCAGCGCGAGGTTCTCGAGCCGCGCGCGGATCTTGGGCGCGCCCTCGCCGGCCGCGCGCAGCCGCGCAGCCTCGACCGCGAGCACGCCGACCGCGGAAAACACGTTCTGGCTGTCGATCACCCGCAGCGAGAACGGCGTGTTGTTGCCGGCCGCCTGCCGCGCCGGACGGTATTCGTTGAGGATGGTGTAGCTCGCCTGCACCGCGTTGTCGTGGATGCCGCTGCGCGAACGGGTGGTGGTGATGCAGAACACGTAGTCGTAGTCCAGCACCAGCTTGGACAGGAACAGGTCGTGCACCTGCTGCACGGTGTAGGGCGTGGTGTCGGCGTTGTAGGCCTGCGCGGCGGTGTCGCCGGTGAGGAAGTTGAGCGTCGCCTCCTCGTTGCGCATGTCCGACAGCACGGCCTGGCCGATCTGCACGGTCACCGGCAGGATGGTGACCTGCTCGCGCTCGATGAAATCCGACGGCACGTCGCAGGCAGAGTCGACCACGATCCCGATGCGCATGTTTCCCCCGATTCGCTGCCGTATGCACCTAGTGCATCGTAGCAGGCGCCGCATGCGGCGTTGCGGCGGGCGGGATGTCGGCGAAGCCTTCGCCGGCGACGATGTGTTCTGCAAGCCAGTGCGCGCCCGCGGTCGTCAGGTGCCCGTAGTCCCAGGTGGTCAGCGAGGCGGGATCGTCGCCCGTCCGGGTCAGGCAACCGCTTTCGTCGCAGAAGGCGTCGATCGCGGAGGCGTAGGTGGCTTCCCCCTGTTTTTCGATCGCCGCGCGCATGTCCTTGTCGATCCGCCACCGGCTCGCGACGAGGTGTTCCTTCATGCGCATCGGCGGATCCCGGTGTTGCGCTTGCGCGGCGCGGAACATGATTTCCGGCAGGGAACGCCGCCATTCAGGCGCCGGTCCGACGACGATGACCTGCTTCGCCCCGTTGGCGCGCAGCAAATGCACCACGCGCGGCAGGATGCGGTTGATCGTCTTGGGGCTCCAGTCGTACCAGCGGGAAAACAGCACGACCATGTCCGGATGCAGTTCCTGCACCTCACGCATGACGTGGACGTTGGCCAATGTGCATGGCCCGGCCGATCGCCCGGGGTGGAAGGACCAGAAATTGGGGGCACAACCGCTGCGGGTGAATTGCGCGATCCGGAACCGGTCGCCGGCGACCTGGCGCAGGCCCGGATAGAGCCGTGCCGCATGCGAATCGCCCCAGAGCAGGACCAGCGGCTTGCGCCCGTCGTCGGGATCGATGCACTCCGCCGCGTACGAGTCGGGCGCGCTCTCCTTGGGAACCCAACAAGCCGGCATGCGCGCATCCCGCTTGTATTCGTAGGCATAAGCGCCGTACGGCGCTTCCGGGCCCTTGAAGCGGAAGGGCAGGCCGTCGAACCTGGCGATCGCCGCGCCGGCGATTCCCGTCGCGAGCATGGCGCCCGCGAGCGCCAATGCGCGACGCCCGGGACGCGGCCCGAAGCGGATCGGTTTTTCCACGAAGCGATACGTCGCCGCGGCCAGCACGAAGGCGAGCGCAATCGCGGCGAGGCGTTGCATCCATCCCGCGTCGCCGTCGATGCGCAGGTTCTGGAACACCAGGATCGGCCAATGCCACAGGTAGAGCGGATAACTGATCAGCCCGATCCAGACCATCCATCGCCGCGAGAGCAGCCAGCGATTGGCGAATGCTGCCGGACCGGCGGCGATGAGGCACGCGCTTCCGGCGACCGGAATCATGGCGCGCCAGCCGGGGAAGGATTGCTTGGGATCGAAGCCGAACGCGGCCCATGCGATCAGCGCGATCCCGAACAGCGACAGCGGTGTCGCGAACACGGAAAGCGCGCCGAACGCGCCATCCTTTTCCCGTGGATTGCGCAGCGTCGCGGCCAGGAGCGCGCCGGCCGCGAGTTCCCAGAACCTCGACAGGGGCGAATAGAACGCGGCGACGGGCGAGGTCCGCGCCAGCCACAGTCCCAGCGCGAGCGAAGCGCACAGCAGCAGGCCGATGGCGATGCGCAAGTGGCGGAATCGCCACAGCAGCCAAAGCAACAAAGGCCAGGCGAGGTAGAACTGCTCCTCGATTCCCAGCGACCACAGGTGCAGCAGCGGTTTGCTGGCCGAAACATTGTCGAAATAGCCCGCTTCCGACCACAGCAACAGGTTGGCGACGAAGCCGGCGCCCGCGGCGACATGCTTGCCGAGTTGGGCGTAAACGACCGTGCGCATCTCGACCCAGCCATAAGCCAGGCACGCGATCAACACGACCAGCAGCGCCGGGAAAATTCGCCGGATGCGGCGCTTGTAGAAATCGACGAGGCTGAACCTGCCGATGGCGAGGTCGTCCAGCAGCAGGCCCGTGATCAGGTATCCGGAGATCACGAAGAACACGTCCACGCCCACGAAGCCACCGGGCAACGCGGCAGGGAACGCGTGGAAGGCCAGCACCGACAGGATGGCGATCGCGCGCAGGCCGTCGATGTCGGGCCGGTAACGCCCGGCATGTGGGTTTGCGAGGGGCATTGCGTTGGAAGCATTCGCGGCAACGGCCCGTGAAGGATATCGCAGGCGCCGGCGCAGCCCACGCGCCACTTGCCCTCCGCGAGCCCGCGCCGGACACTGCGGGCGGGGGGGGAGCATGAAGCGAACCTGGATCCTGCTGCTGTTGCTGTCGTCTTCGTGGGGCATGGCCGCGCCCATGGCGGCACGGGACAGCGGCATCGCGCGGGTCGAGGCGGTGCATGCCCCCGCGGATGGAATGCCTGTCGCGGCGCAGGCGGGAACGAACGCATCCCCGGCGTTGCCGCAGGTGCGGCTGGCGATGCCGGCCGGCGGCGGCTGGTGGCGGATCGATCCCGCGTCCACGGAGCCCGGTCGCCTGCTGGTGGTCTACCACCCATACAGCGCGCGGGTCAGCGTCCGGTTGCCGCCGTCGTATCGCGTGGAAACGCGCACCATCTTCGAGCCCGACCTCGATCCCGCGCATTCGCGCCGCGCGTTCGCCTTCCCGTTGTCGGCACCGGGCCCGGCATTCATCGGCATCCGCGATGCGCGATATCCGCTGCAGGTCGCGGTGCTTCCGGCCAGCGAATTCGCCGCCGCCGACCGCACGCACACACAGGTGCTGTTCACCAGCATCGGCGTGCTGGTCGGCGTCAGCCTGGTGGCGCTGGTGTTCTGGCTGGTGCTGCGCGACCGCATGCACCTCTGGTACGCCGGTTGCATGGCGACGCAGATGCTGTACCTGCTGTGTTCCAACGGCGAAGCCTATTCGATGCCCGGCCTGCGCCTGCTCGGCCGCTCCGGCGCGCCGGGCGTGTGGTTCGTGGCCACCCTGTCGACGATCGTGGGCGTGAATTTCCTGCTCGCCTTCGCCGAACTGCGCACGCGCGTGCCGCGCTTGAGCCGGTTGCTGATGATGGTGGGCGCGTGGCTGCCGGGCTTGCTGCTGGTGCTGCTGGTGCTGCCGTGGCCGGCGGACAAGGAGTGGTTCCCCGGTATCGGCAACCTGCTGCTGTTGCTGGCGAACGTGGTGGCGATCATCGCGCTGGCATTGGCCTGGCGGCGCGGCGGGCGGCATGCCGGGCAGATGCTGTTCGCATGGGTTCCGCTGGTGGCCATGTCCACCGCACGCGCGGTCCAGCTCAGCATCGGCGCGCCCTTGTCGCCGTGGCTCGAATACGGCTTGCCGCTGACCCTGGCCTATGCCGCGGTGGTGCTGATGCTCGGCCTCGCCGACCGCATGCAGGCGTTCCGCAGCGAACGCGACCGCGCGCGCCAGGACGCGCAGCACGATCCGCTCAGCGGCGCGTACAACCGCGTCGGCATCCTGCAGCAGCTGCAGCTGGCTGTGTCGGAAATGCGGCGCAGGCCGCGGCCGCTGGCGGTGCTGTTCCTCGACATCGACCATTTCAAGCAGATCAACGACACGCACGGACATGCGCTCGGCGATGCCTGCATCCGCCGGCTCGCGCGGCTGGTGCAGGAACACCTGATGTCGGGCGAATCGTTCGGCCGCCTCGGCGGCGAGGAATTCATGCTGGTGATGCCCGGGACCGACGGTCGTCGCGCGCATGTCGCCGCCGAACACCTGCGGCGCGAGGTGCAGGCGCGCTGCGCGGTGATCGACGAGATCCCGGTCGGCATGACCGTGAGCATCGGCAGCGCGCAATGCGCGCCCGCCGAAACGGCCGAAGCACTGGTCCGGCGCGCGGACGCGGCGATGTACGCGGCGAAGAAGGCGGGGCGCAACCAGGTGGTGGCGGCCGACGCGAAGGCAGCCGGGGCACCGGCATGAGCGCGCGCGAAATGGTCGCGTTCTGGCGCGATGCGGGCGCCGGGAAATGGTTCAACGGCGGCGCGGAATTCGACGCCGAATGCCGTGAACGTTTCCTCGAAGCGCATTTCTCGGCCGCGCGCCGCGAGTTTCCGCACTGGATGGACGATGCCGAAGGCGCGCTGGCGCTGGTGCTGCTGCTCGACCAGATCCCGCGCAACGTGTTCCGCGGCAGCGCGCACGCCTTCGCCACCGATGGCCTCGCCCGCGAGATCGCGCGAAACGCGCTCGACGCCGGTTTCGATATGCGAATCGAGGTCCCGTTGCGAATCTTCTTCTACATGCCATTCGAGCATTCGGAGGACATGGCGGACCAGGACCGCGCGGTGGCGTTGTTCACCGCGATGGGCGATGCCGGTTATCTCGATTACGCGCGCCGGCACCGCGATGTGATCGCGCGCTTCGGCCGGTTTCCGCACCGCAATGCCGCGCTCGGGCGCATCAGCACGCCGCAGGAACAGGCGTGGCTGGAGGCGGGGGGCGGGTTTTGAGATTAATCCGTCATCCCGGCGAAAGCCGGGACCCAGCTTTTGGGTTGACCGTATGAGAAAAACTGGGTTCCGGCTTTCGCCGGAATGACGATCAAATGCTGATGGGCTCGTGACTCAATACCGCGAAATCGCCGGATCGATCTGCGCCCAGGCGTCGATGCCGCCGGTGACGTTGTAAACCTCGCGGAAACCCAGTCCGCGGAAATGCTGCGCGGCCTGCGCGCTGCGCCCACCGTGGTGGCACAGGAACGCGATCGGCATGTCCTTCGGCAGCGATTCGATGGCGTCGATTCCATCATCCAGCGTGCGGAACGCGAGCGGCAACGATGCGAGCGCGCGTTCTTCCGGCGGACGCACGTCGACGAGGGTGAGTTTGCTGTTCGCGAGCATGTCGCGTGCAGCCTGCGGCGCGAGTTCGCGCACCGGCGGTGCCGCCAGTGGATGCACGATCACCAGCCCGCGGCCGCGTTCGTCGTCGGCGAAGTCGATCGACAGGCCGTCCGCGCGGCGGGCGGAGGCGAGGTCGAACTGCAGGCGCACGCCATCGAGCATAATCGCGATCGCCTTGGCGTCGGCCGGCACCAGTTGCAGCTTCGCCTGGTATTGCGGATCAAGCTGCACCTGCACCGCGATGCCTTCGCCGGCGTTGTCGATGGCATCGCGCAGCATCGCGATGGCCGCCGGCGTCACCTCGATCGAAGGCGGGGTGCGGTCCGGCGGCGGCAGGCCGAGCGCAGCCTGCAGTTCGCCCGATTCGGCCATCTGCCCGACGATGTCGCTGCCGCCGACCAGTTCGCCGCGAACGTAGAGCTGCGGGATCGTCGGCCAGTTGCCGTAGAGCTTGATGCCTTCGCGGATGTCGGCGTCGGCGAGCACGTCGACCGCGTGGTAGTCGTCGAGCCCGATCGCCGCCAGCGCCTGCACCGTGCGCGCGGAGAAACCGCATTGCGGCGCGCGCGGCGTGCCCTTCATGAACAGCACGACGGAGTGGGCTTCGAGCAGGGACTGGATGCGCTGCCGGACGACGGGATCGAGGGACATTGGAGTGTGGGGTCGACGTGGGAGGCGCGCAGTGTACGCCGTGGCATCATGCGGCGATGTCGACGGCGCCAAACCTGCACCGCCCGCCGCGCCATCCGCAGGCGTGGTGGCCGTGCCTGCTCGCCTCGCAATGGCTGGTCGCATGGGCGTGGTGGCGTTTCGGCACCGGGATCGGCCTGCCCTTGATGCTCGCCAGCCACGCGCTGTTCTGGTGGGGCGTGATGTGGCCGCGTTCGCGCCTGTTCGGGCCGGTGCTGTCGCGCCTGCCGACGAACGAAAACCTCGCGTGGCTGACCATCGACGACGGCCCGTCGGCGGACACGCGCGCGATCCTCGACCTGCTCGACGCGCGCGGTGCCAAAGCGAGCTTCTTCCTTGTCGGCGAACGCGCGGCACGGCGTCCCGACGACGTGCGCGAGATCGTGCGTCGCGGCCACGGCATCGGCAACCACAGCGCCAGCCATCCGGCGGGCACGTTCTGGGCGCTGGGCCCACGACGCATGCGCGCGGAAATCGAACGCACGCAGGCAATCCTGCGCGACATCACCGGCAGCGCGCCGCGCTGGTTCCGCGCGGTGGTCGGAATGGCCAATCCCTTCGTCTCGGCGCCGTTGCGCGACCTCGGCCTCGCGCGCGTCGCGTGGTGCGCGCGCGGCTTCGACGCGGTCGCCGCGGATCCGGCGTCGGTCGTCGCGCGGATCGAACGCGGGCTGCGTCCGGGCGCGATCGTGCTGCTGCACGAAGGCGCGGCGCACGGGCGCAATGTCGAAACGATTTCCTTGCTGCTCGACCGGCTCGATGCGCTCGGCTACCGCAGCGTGTTGCCCGAATCGCTGGAAGCGGGACGGTCGACGATCAGCGCGTCGCCACGATCAGCCAGTTGTTGAACGGCGTGCGCCCGTGCAGCGGGCGGAAATCGGCGGCGAGCCCGGCATCCGCGAGTTTCCGTTCGAACCAGTCGCGGGTGGGGTAACGCAGCGGCCCGCTGCGCATCCAGCCGATGGCATTGGCCAGGCGATCCACCATCCGCGTCGTTCGGCCGCGCGCGTTGTCGTCGTGCAGGCCGCTGCGGATCACCAGCCGCGCGCCGGGTTCCAGCATCGCGATCGCATCGTCGAGCACGCGTTCCTGCGCCGCGTCCGGCAGGTATTGCAGCACGTCGAGCAGCGCGACCGAGCCGCGGTGCGGCGGGCATTCGCGCATCAGGTCGCAGGTGGCGAACGCCGCGTCGGCGAGTTTCGCGCGCGCAGTCGCCGCGTTCGCGACGGCGATCTTGCCCGCGTCGAAATCCACGCCGGCGTAGGGCATCGCCTGGCCATCGGCGCGCAGCGCATGCGCGAGCAGGCCGATGCCGCAACCGAGGTCGAGCAAGGGCGCGTCGCAGCCATGCAGCGCCGCGACCACGCCGGGATACAGCGGGTCGCTCGCGAGCTTCCCGCGCACGTAGTAGTAGTGGTAGCGGCGCGGCGGCCAGCGTGGTTCGACGAATGCATCGGCGATCGCGGCCGCGTTCACCGCAACAAGCTCCGCGCGACCGGCAAGGCGGCCTGCGTCCAGCGCGCGTACATCGCGGCCGAAGGGTGCAGTCCATCGGTGGCGAGCATGTCCGGCTCGCCACCACCCTCGCGGCTGATGCCGGTGATGTCGACGAAGGCGACGCCGAGCGAGGCGCAGATTTCGCGAGCGGCTTCGTTGTAGGCGTCGAGCTCGGTCGAGATGCGGCGCGGGCTGCGCAATTCCTTGCGCGCGAACGGGGTCACGCCCCAATCCGGGATCGACAACGCCAGCACGCGGTCGGCGCGACCGCTCCCCAGTGCGATCGCGCGCTGCAGCAGTGTTGTGAATCCGCCGACGTAATCGTCGACGTCGCGGCCGCGATACTGGTCGTTGACCCCGATCAGCAGCGAGACGAAGTCCCATTCGCCCAGCGGTTCGGCCGCGTCCATCGCCGAAGCGAGTTCGTCGGTGGTCCAGCCCGTGGTCGCGATGATGCGCGGCTCGCCGAGCGCGATGCCTTCGTCGCGCAACGCGGCGGCGAGCTGCAACGGCCAACGCCCGGATGCCTCGACGCCTTCGCCGATGGTGTAGGAATCGCCGAGGGCAAGGTAGGAAAGCATCTTCAGGTCACCGGCTTTTGTGGGAGCGGCTTCCAGCCGCGACAGGCCTCGCGAGATTCGTCGCGGTTGGAAACCGCTCCTACATCAAGCTGCCTTCGGCTTGATCGACACCACCTTGCCCGCGGCTTCCGCGCGCCGCGACAGCACGCGGTCGATGCGCGCAAACACCTCACGCAGCACCGGCGCTTCCGGCAGCAGGGTCACGCGGAAGTGGTTGCGCTCGGGCACGTTGAAGCTGGAGCCGGGCACGATCAGCACGTCTTCGATTTCCAGCAATTCCAGCGCGAAGGCGTGGTCGTCGAAGCCTTTCGCGGCGTCGCCGACCACCGCCGGGAAGCCGTACAGCGCGCCGGCCGGGGCGACGAGTTCCAGGTGTTCGCTGGCGGCGCAGCTTTCGACCAGCGCCTTGCGGGTCTCGTGCAGGCGTCCACCGGGCGCGGTCAGCGCGCGGATGGAATCGTCGGCGGTGAGCGCGGCCTCGATCGCGAATTGCCCCGGCACGTTCGCGCACAGGCGCAAGGCGCCGAGTAGGTCCATCGCGTGGTGCAGGTCGCCGACAATCGAAGCATCGCCGCTGAGCACCGCCCAGCCCACGCGCCAGCCGCAGGCGCGATGTACCTTCGACAATCCGCCGAAGCTCAGGCACGGCACGTCGCCTGCGAGCGGCGCGACCGGCTGGAACGCATTTCCGTCGTAGAGGATGCCGTCGTAGATCTCGTCGCACATCAGCAGCAGGCCGTGCTTCGCGGCGACGGCGACGATGCGTTCGAGCAATTCGCGCGGATAGTTCGCGCCGGTCGGGTTGTTCGGGTTGATCAGCACGATGGCGCGGGTGCGCGAGGACACCAGCGATTCGATTTCCTCAGGATCGGGCAGGAAACCGTCCCCGGGGCGGCAGCGGTAGTACACCGGGCGGCCGTCGTTGAGGATGGTCGCCGCCGACCACAACGGATAGTCGGGCGAGGGCAGCAGCACTTCGTCGCCGGGATTGAGCAGCGCGCGCAGCGACAGGTCGATCAGCTCGCTGACGCCGTTGCCGACGAACACGCGCTCCGCGGCTGCATCCGGCGTGCCGCGCCTGTCATGGAACGCGGCGATGGCTTCGCGCGCTTCCGGCAGCCCTTGCTGGTGCGTGTAGGGATCGGTGCGGGCGATGCGGTCGGCGATGGCGTGCTGCAGCGTGTCCGGCGCACGGAA
>Ga0075163_10007888_pt1 | contig 14047 bp, 8 predicted proteins | sample JI1023141ADNA_FD_71478 | JGI IMG/M metagenome (GOLD analysis project Ga0075163, IMG submission 71478) | Wastewater effluent complex algal communities from Wisconsin, to seasonally profile nutrient transformation and Carbon sequestration -... | ecosystem: Engineered > WWTP > Effluent > Algae...
CTCCATCGAGCTTTGAGCGGCGTCACGCGAGGCAGCTGAACTCCAGCAAGTCCCGGAGCAGGTGAGGCCTGCAGGCTCCAGCCGCGCTCTCACGTGCTGAGAAGGAAAAACCGCTGCGCGACCGCTGCCGAAAACCAGCACATGAAACGGTTTCTCGCGCTGGTCGTGTTGAGCGGGTGCGGTGGCTCTGGCGTGGTGAGGAACGTCGAGGGTGACGCCGAGTCGGCTCGCGCGCTGTTCTCGACGTCGACGGCTCCAGTGTTGATGACTGACTACTGGCCGACGCGCGCGCTGTTCTCGACGTCGACGGCTCCAGTGTTGATGACCGACTACTGGCCGACGCGCGCGCTGTCGCGGCTCTACCGGGTGCCCGCCGGTCGCATCTATTACAAGCACGTCATCGAGCCGGTCGACCCGAGGGCTTCGGAGGCCGGCTCCGTGCTCTCGGCGCGCGCGGGCACCGTCGCCTACCTGCTGCACGACTACTTCGACCGCGACGGCACCAACGTCGACGCGCGCTTCTGGGGAGACACCTGGCACCTGCGCAACACGCCATCGACTGGTGAGGTCTCCGAGGTGGCCGACACGTTTCCCCAGCGCAACGCCACCAACACCGCCGACCTCGAGAGCTGCACCTCGCCCTGTTACGGCCGCATCGCCATCTACAACGGGCAGGTCATCGGCCACGGGCGCCCTGGCGGACACCAGGTCGGCGAAGCGGCGTACGCGCAGAGTGACATTCGCTGGTGGTACTCGGGGTCAGGCGCGGCGCCCTACCAGCAGCTCGGCCCCGAGTACGGCTCGTGGAGCGAGGTGCGGCTGCTCGAGAAGCTCGACCGCTACACACCTCCCTACGGGCGCGACGCCAGCGGCTTCGGCAAGGGCCGTGCGCCCACCTACGAGGGCGTCATCAAGGTGCTCTTCGCCCACGGCAATCGCGTCGCGCCCATGCAGGAGCCGCACTGCACCAACCAGCCTGCGTCGTTTGCTCACCGCCCCGGCACGTCGTCGTTCTGGCAGGTGCTGTGGCTCGCGCCCAACGTCGGCATCATTCAGTTCGAGAACCTCTTCTACGAGCCGCGCTGTGACGGCAGCGTGCTGCACGCTGAAGGCGTCGACGGTGACTGGTTCGCCTATCTCGACGTGCTGCAGGAGCTGGGCACTGGCACGCCGCCCACCTGCACCGCGCGGCCCGACGAGGTCGTGGTGAACAGCTGCGCGAGCGTGGGCTACCCGGCCTCGTACGTCGGCAGCTACGTCTCCCGCCGCTCGTGGAGCTGCACCACCAACACGTGGAGCGACTGGCGCCGTGAGAACACCTGCGCTGCGCCCGTGTGCACGCCGCAGGCTGATCAGGTCGTGGTGAACAGCTGCGCGAGCGTGGGCTACCCCACCTCGTACGTCGGCAGCTACGTCTCGCGCCGCTCGTGGAGCTGCAGCCTCAACGGGTGGGGCGACTGGCGCAGAGAAGACACCTGCGCTCCGCCCTGAGAACTCACTCGAGGTCGGTGATGGCGGTGAGCACGCGTCGCAGGAACATCTGCCACAGCCAGCGCATCGTCGTGAGCGCCTCGGGCTCGGAGCATCGCGAGGCCGGCACGAACAGCGTCTGCTTCACGCATTGCTTCCAGTCTTCGCGGGCCATCGCGAGGGAATAGCCGACGACGCCGCGGCGCAGCAGGCCTGCGTGCCACTGGTCCACGAGTCCGCTCGCCCACCGGCGGCGGTCTTCCTCCGGCCACCACAGCACCATCGCGTACGCCAAATCACTCATGGCCAGCCCGTTCACCGAAGAACCCAGGAACGGTTGGTGGTCGAGGAGGAAGACCTGGTCTGCCGGGTCGCCGTTGCGCGGCGCGAGGATGTTGCCCGGGTTCAAGTCGCCGTGGGTGAAGGTGAAGCCAGCGGGGTTTCCGACTCGCGCCTGCATCACGGCTGGTTGCGTCTCGAACACGCGGCGAACGACGTCGCGGTCAGCCTCGGTGAAGTCTCCGGTCATCGCCGCGAGCATCACAGGAAGTCCGGCGCGCGCTTCGCCGAGGCCGCGCTCCACGTCTTCGGGCGTGGGTGGTGGTTGCGGCCAGCGATGCGCATGCAGTCGCCCGACGGCGTCGACGAGCGCCCGGCCGTACGCTTCGGTGATGACGACGTCATCGAGGTTGCGGTGCGTCTGCGAGAGGTCGTCGAGCAGCAGGTGGTAGTGCGTCGAGTTAGCCGCCGCGTGATGGCATCGCACGAGCGGCGCGTCGGGCAGTCCCGTGAAGAGCCGCTGGTAGTAGTCGACCTCGCTGGTGCCGAAGGTCGAAGCGGAGCCGATCTTCACCCGCAGCTTCATCACCTCGCCGCTCGTGTCCTTCACCTCGAGCCGGGCGTGAGCACCCCAGATGCTGACCTCGCTCGACCTGCTGAGCACCTCGACGGGCCGGCCGAGAACTTCGCTCAGCCAGGTCGACGTCACGTCATCAGGGTGGTGGGGCACGGCGCTCATGACGAACTCCCTCGGTCGACCTGACCAGCGCTCGAGCGCCGAGGGCTCGCCGGAGCGTCACCGCTTCGCCGGCCGCTGCCAGCCACCGCCCAGCGCCTTGTACAGCGAGACCGTCACCACCCGCTGGCGGCGCCAGGTCTCGATGAGCTCCAGCTCGACGCGCATTGCGTTCTGCTCAGCGAGCAGCACCTCGAGCGAAGTCGCCTTCCCCGCACGGTACAGCGCGTCTGCGGTGCTGATCATTTCCGTCACCGCAGCCTGTTGCTCCTTCTTCAGCGCCAGCATTCGCGCTGCGCTCAGGTGGTTCGCCAGGGTCGTCACCACCTCGACGTACGCCTCCAGCACCGTGCGCTGGTACCCGTACATCGCCTCGCGCTGCAGCGCCTTCGCGCCGTCGAGCTGGGCGTCGAGGGCCGAGCGGTTCAGCAGTGGCGCGACCAGGCCACCGAGCAGGTTCATGATGAGTGACTCGGGCAGCCGCGCGAGGAAGGTGGGGTCGAACGCCTGAAGCCCGATGCCCGCGCTCAGGTTGATGGTGGGGAAGAAGCTCGCCTGGGCCGACTTCACGTCGAACTTCATCGCCTCGAGCCGCTGCTCGGCTTCGCGCACGTCGGGCCGATGCCGCAGCAGCTCGGCCGGCACCCCCACGCTCGACCGGCCTGCCGCTTCGAACTGCTCCAGCTTCGGCCGCGCGATGGGCTTCGGGAAGCGGCCGAGCAGCGCGTTGAGGCGGTTCTCGGCAGCCAGCACCCGCTGCGCGACGTCGACCTGCAGCGCGCGCGTCTCGAGCACCTGCACCTCGAACTGCTTCACGGCGAGCTCGGTGGCGCGACCGACGCTGCGCTGGGTCTGCAATACCTCGAGCGCTTCTCTCTGCCGCGTCTCGGTGCGCGCCAACACCTCGCGGGTGCGGTCGAGGGCCTGCAGCTCGAACCACGCGGTGGCAACCTCGGCCACCAGCGACGTCGCCACGAAGTTCACGCCCTCGACGCTCGCGAGCAGCTGCGCTCCCGCTGCGCTTCGTTGATTGCGAAGCCGGCCCCACACGTCTGCTTCCCACGTCGTCTGCAGGCTGAGCACGAAGTCACCCAACAGCACCGGTACGCGCTGGTTCGGAAGAATGTCGGTCGTTGCGTTGCCCGCCCCGTCCATCGTGAAGAGCCCGTACTTGCGCACGCCCGCCCCGACACCGACGTCGAGCCGGGGGAACAACGCGCCCGTCGTTCGTGTCACGCCCGAGCGCGCCAGCTCGACGCGCTCGACGGCCATCGCGAGTGACTGGTTGTGCGCGAGCGCTTCGTCGACCAGCTCGGTGAGCTGCGCATCGGCGAACCACGCGTTCCAATCGAGCTGCACCCCGGCATCGGCGGCGTTGGCCTGCTCCTCCAGCCCCGCATAGACGTCGGGCAACTGCGCCTGCTCCCGGATGACCACCGGGTCGAACACGGCGCACCCCGACGCCGCGAGGAGCACCACCCACCACGCCCTCACGTCGTCACCTCGGGTTGCGGCGTGGGCTCGGGTGGCGCCTCGGCCTTCGGCGCTCGAGCGTTGCGCCAGCCCGCGCGCACCAGGACGTAGAGCCCGGGCACCAACAGCGCGCCGAACACCGTTCCCAACGCCATGCCACCGACGGCCGCAGTGCCGATGGTGCGGTTGCCGACGGCGCCGGCACCGGTGGCGATGGCGAGCGGGAAGAGCCCGGCCACGAAGGCCAGCGACGTCATGAGAATGGGCCGCAGCCGCTGCCGCGTCGCCTCGAGCACGGCCTCGAACGGCGCGAGGCCCTCCTTGCGGCGCAGCTCGGCGAACTCGACCACCAGAATCGCGTTCTTCCCCAGCAGGCCGATGAGCATGATGAGCGCGACGTGCGCGTAGATGTTGTTCTCGAGGCCCGTCAGCTTGAGCAGGGTCAGCGCGCCGAGCACGCCCGGCGGCAACGAGAGCACCACCACCAGCGGCAACACGAAGCTCTCGTACTGCGCCGACAACACCAGGAAGACGAAGACGAGGCAGATGAGGAACACCATGATTCCCTCGTTGCCCGCCTTGATCTGGTCTCGTGCGATGCCAGCCCAGTCGATGGCGAACCCTCGCGGGAGCTTCGTGAGCGCCGTCTCCTGCACGGCGGCCAGCACCTCGCCAGAGCTGAAGCCGGCGCTCCCGTCTCCCGTCACCTCTGCCGAGGGGTACATGTTGTAGCGGGTCGTCTTGTCGACGCCGTGCGCCTTCCTGAGCGTGATGAACGCCGAGAGCGGCACCAGCTCGCCGCGGTCGTTCTTCACCTGAATGCGCAGCACGTCTTCGGGTCTGGCGCGGTACTCGGGCGGCGCCTGCACCATCACGCGGTACATCTGCCCGAAGCGGATGAAGTTGGTGACGTACTCGCTGCCCAGCATCGTCTGCAGGGCGTTCATCGAGCCGTCGATGGTGACGCCACGGAGCGCGGCTTTGTCGAGGTCGACCTCGAGCAGGTACTGGGGGTAGTCGGCCTGGAAGATGGTGAAGGCCGCGGCAATCTCGGGGCGCGCCCGCAGCGCGGTGAGGAACTCCTGCACCACCCGGTCCATCTCGGTGAAGTCGCCGCGCCCCGTCTTGTCGAGCACCCGCAGCTCGAAGCCACCGGCGTTGCCGTAGCCGGGCACGGGGGGCGGCGCGAAGAACTCGAGCTGCGCGTCGCTCAGCCCCTTCGAGCGCACCTTGAACTCCTCGATGAGCTCGTTCACCGAGCGCGTGCGCTGGTCCCACGGCTTGAGGTTGACGAGCACCGTGCCGTACGACGGGCCGGTGCCATCGGTGAGAATGTTCGAGCCGGCGAGCGTGGCGAGGCTCTCGACGCCGTCGATGTGCAGGCCGATGGCGCCGAGCTCGTCGACGACAGCCTTGGTGCGCTCCAGCGTCGCGCCAGGCGGCGTGGTGATGGCCGCGTAGAAGGTGCCCTGGTCTTCGACGGGGATGAAGCCGGTCGGCACCGACGCGCCGACGAGGCCCGTGGCGGTGAGGAAGCCGAGCAGCGCGCTGGCGGTCACCGCACGCCGGGCCGCGGTGCTCCCCACCACCGACACGATGGCCCGCTCGAGCCGGCTGTAGCGCCCCTCGAACCACGCGAGCGGGCCGCGCGTCGACTTGTGGGTGTGCTTGAGCAGCAACACGCACAGCGCCGGCGTGAGCGTCACCGCGACGACCCCCGACAGAATGATGGCCACGGCCATCGTCACCGAGAACTGCCGATAGAAGACGCCCGCGGGCCCGCTGATGAAGGCGACGGGCACGAAGACCGCCGACATCACGAGGGTGATGGCGATGATGGCGCCGGCGATTTCACGCATCGCCCCCTCGGTCGCCTCCCGCACGCTCGCGGCCGGGTCGAGGGCGAGCCGCGCGTGCACCGCCTCGACCACCACGATGGCGTTGTCGACGACGATGCCGATGGCCAGCACCAGCGCGAACAGCGTGATGAGGTTCAGTGAGAACCCCAGCGGCAGAATGATGGCGAAGGTGCCCACCAGCGACACCGGCACCGCGATGAGGGGAATGAGGGTCGACCGCCAGTCCTGCAGGAAGAGGAAGACGACGAAGGCCACCAGCAGGAAGGCCTCGAGGAACGTCTTCACGACCTCCTGCACCGACGCGTCGAGGAAGCGGCTGACGTCGAAGCTGAGCTCGTAGTCCATGCCCGGCAGGAACACCTCGCGCTTCATCTGCGCCAGGCGCGTCTTCACCTGGTCGATGACCTCGCGCGCGTTCGAGTGCGGCAGCTGCTTGAGCACGAGCGCCGCCGAGGGCCGGCCGTTGTAGCGGGACTCGACGTCGAAGAACGCGGTGTCGAACTCCACGCGCGCGACGTCACTGACCCGAACGATTTCACCGTCGGCGTTCGCGCGAATCGGAATGCGCGCGTACTGCTCGGGCGTGATGAACTTGCCGGTGTACTTCACCGCGTACTCGAGCGGAGAGCGGCCGCGGTCGCTGTTCTCGCCAATCTTCCCCGGCGCGGCCTCGACGTTGGCCGTCTTCAGCGCCTGCACCACCTCGTCGGGCGAGAGGCCATACGCAATCAGCTTGTCGGGCTTGAGCCAGACGCGCACCGCGTACTCGCGCGCTCCGAGAATGTCGGCGAAGCCCACGCCGGGAATGCGGCGCAGCTCGGCGAGCACGTTGATGTCGACGAAGTTGTAGAGGAACTTCTCGTCGAGCCCGGGGTCGCTGCTGAAGATGTTGAGGTACATCAACATCGCCTTCTCTTCTTTGGCGATGCGAACGCCGGCCTTCACCACCTCGGGCGGCAGTTCATCCATCACCTGGTTGACGCGGTTCTGCACGTTGATGGCCGCCACGTCGGGGTCGGTGCCAATCTCGAAGTACACCTCGACGAGGCCGACGCCGTCGTTGCCGGCGTTGCTGCTCATGTACTTCATGCCGGGCACGCCGTTGACGGCGCGCTCGATGGGCAAGATGGCGGCCTTCGTCACCACCTCGGCGTTGGCGCCCGTGTAGTCGACAGTGACGTTCACCTCGGGCGGGGCGATGTCGGGGAACAGGGTGATGGGCATGCGGCGCAGCGCCAGCAGCCCGAGCAGGCTGATGACGATGGACACCACGAGCGCGAACACCGGGCGACGCGTGAAGAAGGTCGTCAACATGGAGCGCTCACAACGACGACGTCTTCGCAGACGCCTGGCGAACGGTGACGCGGTCGCCCTCTTTCACCTTGTGCACGCCCTCGAGCAGCACGCGGTCGTTCTGGTTGAGGCCCGACTCGACGACGAAGGCCTCGTCGAGCCGCGCGCGCGTGGTGATGCGTCTGGCGCGCACGCGGTCGTCCTGGTCGAGCGTGTAGACGTAGAGCAGCTCCTGAATCTCGAACGTCGCTGCTTGCGGCACCACCATCGTGTGGCCCAGCTCGGTGCGCACCACGACCTTCCCGGTCGAGCCGTGCTTCAGCACCCCCTTCGGGTTGGGGAACCTCGCGCGGAAGGCGATGCTGCCCGACTCCTCGTCGAACTCCGTCTCGACCGCGTCGATGACGCCCTGCTCGGGGTAGCCGCTCCCGTTCGCCAGCGTGAAGGACACGGCGCGGGGGTGCTCGGTGTCGCCGGTGAGGGTGTCGAGGTACTCCTGCTCCGAGAGCTGGAAGTAGATGAACACCTCCCGGGTGTCGGTGAGCGAGGTGAGCAGCGCGTCTTCGTCCACCATCGCACCCAGCTTGCGGGGAATGCGGTTCACCACGCCGTCGAACGGCGCCTTCACCTGCGCGTGCGAGAGCCGAATCGCCGCCTGGCCCTCGTGCGCCTCGGCCTCGGCCAGCTTCGCGGTCAGCTGCACCACCCGCGCGTTCGCCAGGTCGACCTCGGCCTGCGAGACGATTTTCCGCTCCGACAGCACCTTCGTGTTCGCTTGCTCGACCTTGGCGGCCTGGAGCTCGGCGGCGGCGCTCTCGACCGACGCCTTCGCCTTCTTCACTTCCTGAGCGAGCTCGCGGGCGCTGATGGTGAAGAGCAGCTGGCCCTGCTTCACCGCCTGCCCTTCGTCGACGCCGACCTGCTCGATGAAGCCCTTGAGCCGCGAGCGGAACTCGACGTACCGCACGGCCGCGACCCGCCCGACGTACTCCTTGTCGAGCCACGAGCGCTGCACCTGCGGCGGTCCGACCGGGAACTCCATGGGCGCGTCGACCACCACCGCCTCGCGGCACCCGGCCAGCACCACCATCACCACCCACACCTGTCTGAACGTCATGGCGCGGCGCTTGAGCAATACCCGGTCCGGAATCGGGGATAATGTGATTTCAGTCGGTTGAGTCGTGATGCCAATCAAACAAAGTCTCTTTTTACGACCTGAGGTGACAGTTTGCGACTCGCGACCCGCATGACCATCACCATCGCTGGGGCGGCCGTCCTGATGTTCGGCGGCGAAGGCCTGGTGGCGCTCGAGGAAGAAGAGAGCGACCTCAAAGTGGTGGCATCGCGTGAGACGCAGTTGCTCGCGCGGAGCCTGCAGAAGGCGTTTCGCAACGCCCTGCGAGACCGGCAGCTCGAGGAGGTCGCCGACACGCTGGCCGCGCTCGCGGCGGTGGAGCCGACCGTCGCCATCTTCGTGTACGACGAAGAGGGGCAGGTGGTGGCGACGTCGAAGGGCGCGCAGCCGAGCCGGGCCACCGAGAGCCTCGCCGCGCGGGGCAGCTCGAGTCAGATACCCATCGTCGAGTTCGACCCCGAAGACGCGCCGACGCGGCTGCGCCTGGCGATTCGTCTGCGCTCCGAAAAAGAAGGGCACTCGTCGGCCATCGTGTTGGAGCGGCCCCTCAACGAGCTGCACCGCGACCTCGCCGCTTCGCGCCGCTACATCGTCACCACCACCGCCATCTTCGTGCTGGCCGTGGCCGGCCTTGCCTGGCTCTTGATGCAGCGCTCCGTGAGCCGGCCGCTCGAGGCGCTGGTGGCCGACATGCATCGGCTCTCGGGAACGCCGCAGCAGCCGCCGACCGGAGCGCTCGACGAGGTCGGCGAGACCCGTGCCGAGTTCGACCGCCTCGTGGTGACGCTCGCCGCCGCGCGCGGCCGCATGGCGGAAGAAATCGAAGCGCGCCGCGGGCTCGAGCGCGGCCTGGAGCGGGCCGACAAACTCATCACCCTGGGCCAGCTCTCGGCGGTGATGGCGCACGAGATTGGCTCCCCGCTGCAGATTCTCGAGGGCCGCGCGCGCTCGCTGCACAAGAGCGCGGCCGACCCCGAAGCCACGCGGCGCGTCGCCGACATGCTCGTCGAGCAGACCGAGCGCATCACCCGCATCGTCGGGCAGATGTTGTCCATCACGCGGCGGCGCGCGCCGGTTCGAACCGTGCTCGACGCGGCGGCCGTGGTGAAGCGGGTGCTCTCGTTGCTCGAGCTCGAAGCCGAGCGGCGCGGCGTTCGGCTGGCGCTCGTGGCCAACGGCGCGGGGCTGGTGCGTGCCGACTCCGACCAGGTGCAGCAGGTGGTGCTCAACCTGGTGCGCAACGCGCTCGAGGCCTCGCCGCGGGGCTCGAAGGTGACCGTCACGCTCGAGGGTGACGAGCGGTGCCTCACGCTCACCGTCGCCGACCACGGCCCGGGCGTGCCGCCCGAAGTGCGCGAGCACCTCTTCGAGCCCTTCTTCACCACCAAGCCCGACGGCATCGGCCTGGGCCTGTCGGTGGTGCGCTCGCTGGTGCGTGAACACCAGGGCGAGGTGACGCTCGTCGAGGTGCCAGCAGGGTGCACCATCGCGGTGACGCTGCCGCGCGCGGTCGAAGGAGAGCCCACGTGAGCCGCCCGTCGCTCCTCGTCGTCGACGACGACCCCGGCATCGTGTCCTGGCTCGCCGACGCGTTGCCCGAAGAGGGCTTCTCGGTGCGCGGCGAGACCAACGCCCGTCGCGCGCTCGAGCTGCTCGCCTCGACGCCCTTCGACCTCGTGGTGAGTGACGTCGAGATGCCCGGCCTGCGCGGCATCGACCTGCTCCGCGAGATTCACAAGACGCGGCCGGAGCAGATGGTGCTGCTGGTGACGGCCTTCGGCTCCATCGACCTCGCGGTGTCGGCGGTGCGTAGCGGCGCCGTCGACTTCCTCGCCAAGCCCTTCAAGCTCGAGGTGCTGGTGCTCGCGATTCAGCGGGCGCTGCGCGAGACGAGCCTGAAGCGCGAGGTGGTGCGGCTGCGCGAAGAGGTGGCGAAGGAGCAGCCCCACGGCATCGCCGCGAAGAGCCCCGCCATGCAGCGCGCGCTCGAGCTGGTGCGCCGCGCGGCGCCCAGCCGCCTGCCGGTGCTCATCACGGGCGAGAGCGGCGTCGGCAAAGGCGCGCTGGCGCGGGTGCTGCACGAGATGAGCGACCGGCGCGAGGGCACGTTCGTGCAGCTCAACTGCGCGGCCCTGCCGAGCGGGCTGGCCGAGGCCGAGCTGTTCGGCGTTCGGCGCGGCGCCTTCACCGACGCCAAAGAGAGCCGCGCGGGTGTCTTCGAGCAGGCGACCGGCGGCACGTTGTTCCTCGACGAGCTCGGTGAGCTGCCCCTCGAGCTGCAGCCCAAGCTCCTCCACGCGCTGGAATCGAACGACGTGCGGCCGGTCGGTTCGTCCGAGCCCGTGCGTGTCGACGTGCGCGTGGTGGCGGCGACGAACCGGCCGCTGGAGGAGGCGCTGCGCGAGCGGCGGTTCCGCGCCGACCTCTACCATCGGCTCAACGTGGTGCGCATCGAGGTGCCGCCGCTGCGGGAGCGGCGCGACGACATCGAGGCCATCGTCGACCAGACGCTCGCCGGCATCGCGCGCCGTGGCGGCAGGTCGCTGGCGATGTCGACGAGCGCGCTGGCCTGGCTGCGCGCCCAGCCGTGGCCCGGCAACGTGCGGGAGCTGGTCAACGCGCTGGAGCGGGCCGCCACGATGGTCGAGCACGAGGTGCTGACGCCTGACGACCTGCGCGGGTGGCAAGTGTCTGCGCCCGCCTCGCTGCTCGATGAGGCGGTGGGCCGCGACTTGTCCTTGAAGGAGCTCGAAGGCCTCTACATTCAACGGGTGCTCGAGAAGACCGGCGGGCACAAGGCGCGCGCCGCGCAGATTCTCGGCCTCGACCGGCGCACGCTCTACCGCAAGGTGGCTGAGCTCGACAGCGAACCGCCTGCCGACGAGTGAGCGCTTCGGGTCTCACAGGAGACCGCTGCGACGGCGGAGCTGCGGTTGCCGTCCGCCGGTAGCGCCGCGTCATCGAAGCACCTGCAGATGGGCGTTCGCTCCATCAAACGCTGACACGAGGTCATGTCGACGGCGTTGGCGGCGCCCGCTATGTGCGGGCCATGGAGTGCTCTTTGCGTTGGTGGACGAGTCTGTCGCTGTTGGTGCTCGCTGGTTGTCCGAAGGTCGAGCAGGTGCCGCCGCGCTCAGTGCAGGTCGAGCTCGGGTCAGAAGGCGGCACCATCGTCGGACCTGATGGCGTTGAGCTGGTGGTGCCCCCGGGCGCGCTCGCTGCACCAGTGACGCTCGGCATTGCCCGCGCCAATGGAGGGGCTCCGACAACGGCACCTGGCTATCCCGTGCAGGGGGCGGTGTTCGAGCTGACGCCGCATGGCCAGCGCTTTGCGCTGCCGGTCACCATCCGCGCACCGGCGGGCTCGGCAGCGCCCGTGGTGCTCATGGCGGAGCGCGATGCAGGCTGGGAGTTGATTCACCCCGCGACGACCGACGCCACCGCGCAGTGGGAAGTGACGCACTTCTCGTGGTTCTACACCTCACCGCAGTGCCAGCCGCCGCCGAACGACCCGCTGTGTTGTGGCTGGCCGACGTGCACCGTCGAGGCTGAGGCGACGCCGGGCGAGGCGCTCGCCGTGCTGGTTCCGCCCACCCCTGGTGGTGGCCTGGCGGAATCACGCCTGCGCGCCGACGGGATGGCTCGGCTCTCGGTGCGTTACGACGCTCCCCCTGGGAGCACCGGTTGTGCCCTCGAGGTCTTCGAGCTGGAGGGCTTGAACGCGCGTCTCCTGCACAGACTGACGACGCCGAGCGAGCAGGGCTCCTGGTCGTGGAGCCCCACTCTCGACCGCGCACGGCCTGCAGTCTTCCTCGCCAACTTCGACTGCACCCGGGGAGAAGTGACGAGGCGAGGCTCGAACGTGCTCAAGCTTCATTTCGGCGACACCTGGTGGCGCGTGGGCGGTACCGTGAGCGGCCTGACTGCGAGTGGCCTCGTGCTGGCCAACGGCAGCGAAGCGTTGCCCGTGCTCGCGAACGGCGCGTTCGCGTTCTCGACACAGGTTCTTCACGCCGGGCCGTACTCGGTGTCCGTCAAGACGACGCCGCCAGGACATGCCTGTGCGGTGCTGTCAGGTGTGGGGGTCGCGACCGCGAACGTCACCACCGTCGAGGTGAGGTGCGTTCCCGGCGCGCGCATTGGCGGCCACGTGAGCGGTCTGCTCGCGTCGGGGCTCGTGCTGCAGAACCGCGGTGGTGACGACCTCGCGGTGGCCGCTGACGGGCCCTTCACGTTCGCCACGCCAGTCGCGCTCGGTACGGCGTACGGAGTGACGGTGAAGAGCGCGCCCGTGGGGCAGGTCTGCACGGTGCAGCACGACGTCGGCACGGCGACAGCAGACGTCACTGACGTGGTGGTGAGCTGCACCTCGTCAGGCTGGAGCGCCGCCAGCCAGCTCGCCGCCAACATCGTGAGCCCCTCGCTCTCGATGGACCCCAGCGGAAACGGCCTCGCCGTGTGGTTGCAGCCCGCTGGCAACGGTCTCGACGTGTGGGGCAGCCGCTACACGCTCGCTGGAGGCTGGCAGCCGGCACAGCTCCTCGAGACTGCTGCGGGGCTTCCTGGCAGCCCACAGGTCGCGCTCGACGCAGCCGGCAACGGCTTTGCGGTCTGGTCACAGGTTCTCGGAGGGACGACGTCAGTGGCGCGTGCCGCTCGGTTCACGCCCGCAGGGGGCTGGCAGCCCCCACAAGACGTCGAGTCAGCCCCAGGCAGTTCAGGGGCACCGTCCGTGAGCTTCGCGCCGAACGGCGACGCCTGGCTCGTGTGGACCCAGGCGACCGACCCGATGATGTCGCGTGTTCGGGCCGCGCGGTTCAGCGGCGGAAGCTGGGGCACTCCAACGAGCATCGACGGCGACCAGGGCCTGGTGGCGCAGCCTCGTGTGGTGACGCTTTCCAACGGCATCACGGTGGCGGTCTGGGTGCAGTCGCTCGCCACCGACTTCATCTTCTTCAACACCTTCAATGGAACTGGCTGGAGCACCGCCGACGCCCTCGACGGCGCGAACACCAATTCGCTGGCCCAGGCCCCTGCACTTGCTGCCGACGCGAACGGCAATGCCATGGTGGTGTGGAGTCAAGGAGATGGGGTCGGCCAGAGCGTCTACGCACGTCGGCTGGTGCGCGGAAACTGGGAGCCGGTCGAGTCGGTCGAAGGCCATGCCGTCGCGCTCGCGGTCGAGCCACGCCTGCTCGTGGACGCAGGCGGCGAGGCGACCGTGGTGTGGCTCGAGAGGGCAGGCGTCGAGTCTCGACTCTGGTCGCGGCGCTTCTCGCCGTCGACGGGCTGGAGTGCCGAGGTTGAGATCAGCGCAGCGCTGGGGACAGGGGCTGGTCAGCCGGCGCTCGCGCGCCACGTCGCGGGCGAGGCGATGGTGCTCTGGCCTCACACTGCGATGGGGGGAAGCCTGTGGGCGAGCACCGGAACCACAAGGTGGACCACGCCGCTCGTTCTCGGCACTCGAGCTGCGACGCAGGTCTTGCTCGCGACCAATGGCACCGGTCAGGCCCTCGCGTTGTGGCTCGAGGGCACGACGCTCTGGTCGAAGACGCTTCGCTGATCAGTTGGCGAAAGGACTCGAACGGAAGCCTCGTGAGCGCGGAGGCAGACCGCTCACTTCAGCGCATCGAGGGCGGTCGTCGCCTGTGCGGCCCACTGTGCGCCATCGGCGTCACCACGCTGTTTTCCGAGTTCGATGGCGCGCGCGTAGGCAGCCTTCGCACCTTCGGCATCACCCATCGCGACGAGACACTCGGCCAGCGCGGCGTGATTGAGCGGATGCTTCGGCGACAGCTCCAC
>Ga0075163_10007890_pt1 | contig 14046 bp, 6 predicted proteins | sample JI1023141ADNA_FD_71478 | JGI IMG/M metagenome (GOLD analysis project Ga0075163, IMG submission 71478) | Wastewater effluent complex algal communities from Wisconsin, to seasonally profile nutrient transformation and Carbon sequestration -... | ecosystem: Engineered > WWTP > Effluent > Algae...
GTAAGGAGCTTGGCCGCCGCCGGATCGGCGGCCTGGGCCTGGGCCATGGCGAACAGCGCGCCGGCATGATCGAACAGCCGATCGAGCTCGCGGGCCATGGTCGGGCAGTCGGCGGCGGCGGTGGTGATCGTCGCCATCGTCGCCAGGGTCTCGGCCAGCCCGTCGGCCAGGCCGGTCAGCAGCGCGACGTCGGGGCCGGCGTCGACGCCGGCGTCGGGCGCGGCCCCGGCCCGGTTGCCGGGCTCGCGCGGCGCGGCGCGCCCGCCGCCGCACCCGAGCAGCGCGACCGCGATCGCGATCGCGACCGGGCGCGCCGCGCCGGTCACGAGCCCCCCAGGTCGAACATCGCGATCAGGTCGCTGGTGGCGACGGTGACGACGTCCTGCGATGTCCGGCTGTCGTGACCGAGCAGGACCAGCGGCGCCGTCCCTCGCACCGCCGGCGACAGCCCGGTCAACGCGGCGCGGCCGTCGACCGCCGGGTAGGTGATCTGGATCCGCGACTGATCGAGGATCTCGTGGCTGGTGGTGACCACGTCGATCGCGCCGTCGCCATCGAGGTCGCCGAGGTCGGTCGCGATCGGCAGCGTCGCCAGCTCGCCGGCGAGCCGGCCGTCGTCGCCGCCGAGCGCGAGGAAGGTGGTCAGGGTGTACGACGCCAGCCGCGGGCCGGTGACGCCGGCGACCGCGCCGGCCAGCCGCCACGGCGCCACCGGCTGGCCGCTGTCGTCGACGTGGTCGGGGTAGCCGAGGAAGCCGGCGGTCACCGGCGCCAGCGCGCGGTCGGGCGGGTTGGCGCGGACCAGGAACGTGGCCGCGGCCTCGTTGCTCATCTGGTCGCTGTCGACGCCGCGCACCACCACCGCCCGCCGGGTGCCGAGGTTGGGGTAGGTCAGGCACAGCGTGGTCGCGATCCGGCCGGGGGTGATCACGTTGATCAGCCGGGTCAGCTTGCCCAGGTCGTCGAGCGGCTGGAGGTGCGGCTGGCCCGGCCGGTCGAACGCGACGTAGCCGCCGGTGCGGGCCCGGACCAGCAGGCCCTCGGGACCGCTGGGGTCGCACTTCTCGATCGCGATCAGCTCGGTCGCGGCCTCGCCGGGATCGTTCGACGGCGGCGACAGCACCGGGCTGGTCGGATCGATCGATCGCCAGCCGCGCGCGGTCCGGGTCCAGAACTTCCCGTTCCACGCCACCAGGCTGTAGATCGGCTCGTCGACCAGCAGCTCGTGGCGGACCAGCGCGAGCGGATCGAGCGCGATGTCGAGGACGATGACCCGGTACTCGGGCGCCGGATCGCCGACCACGTAGATCGCGGCGGCGTGGATCACCGCCGGCCCGCGCAGCACCGCCCACGACGGGGCGGCCTGGTTGGGGGTGCGGCCGAGGCCGCTCGGGGCCAGCGCCTGCTGGGCCAGGAGGGGCAGCGGCTCGAACGCCGGCACCACCAGCGGCTCGTCGGCCCACGGCGCCCGGACGTCGATCTCGACCGGCCCCGGCCGGATCGGCGGCGCCAGCCCGGCGACGACGTCGGCGACGGCGATCGTGGTCAGGCCGACGCTGTCGATCCGCGGGCAGGGCGCCGCGGCGGTGCCGCACGACGTGAACCGCGCCGGCCGCGCGGCGGCGCGGTCGGCCTTGCGGTCGCGGACGTCGACCTCGAGCACCTGGCCCGCCAGCCCGACCGGCGGCGCGCCGTCGACCGGCGGCGCGAACACCGCGACCTCGAAGTCGCCCGGCGGCTGGCTGGGGTCGCGGGCCTGGCCGCCGAGGCCGACCAGCCGCAGCCGCGGCGCCAGCTCGGCGTGGATGGCGACGTCGGTGTCGGCCTCGATCGCGTGGAGCGGCTCGCAGCCGCCGGCGATCCGGGCCCGATCGACGTCCCGGCCCTCGAGCAGGACCAGCTTGTCGCCGAGCCGCGGCACGCCGGTCAGGCGCCCGCCGGCCGCGGTCGAGGCCCGCCGGCCGCCGTCGAGGCGATCGCGGCTGATCCGGCCGTAGCGGACCTGATCGCAGGTCACGGCGGTGCCGTCGTCGTTGGCCGGCAGCTCGATCACCGACACCGTCATCGACGCCAGCCGGGCCTCGAGCGCGGGATCGTCGTGGACGATCGTGACCGTCAGCTCGGGGTCCGAGCACGCCGCCAGCGCGACGGCCGCGCCCAGCCACGGCGCCACCAGCGAGGTTCGCATCGGTCCAGCATACCGCTCGCGCCCCTCGGGCATGTCCGCAGGCCGCGCGCGATCGCGTGACCGCGCGCACCGGTCGCGCGCGCCGCGGCCAGATTCGGTATCCTCCCCCAGGTGATCGATCGCACGACGGTGCTGCAGGCGGGGCTGACCACCTCCGCCACCCGCGCGCGGACCGCGCCCCGGAGCTGGGTCGCGCGCCTGGTCGGCAGCGGCGGCCAGGTCGCGCTCGGCGCCCGGCCGGTGGTGCTGGGCGCGGCGGCGACCAGCGATCTGGTCGTCGACGATCCGAAGGTGTCGCGCCGCCACACCGAGCTGTGCGCGGTCGAGGGCGGGGTCCGGGTCCGGGACCTCGGCTCGACCAACGGCACCTGGTGGCAGGGGTCGCGGGTGACCGAGGTCGTGGTCGCCGGCGGCGCGATCATCGGCCTGGGCGGCGCGCAGATCCGCATCACCGCCGCCGAGGCGCTGGTGGTGCCGCCGAGCGAGCGTGAGCGGTTCGGCGCGATGGCCGGCCGCAGCGTCGCGATGCGCGAGCTGTTCGCGGTCCTGGAGCTGGCCGCGCCGTCCGACGCCACCGTGCTGATCGAGGGCGAGAGCGGCACCGGCAAGGAGCTGGCGGCGCGCGCGATCCACGATCACTCGGCCCGGGCCCGCGGCCCGTTCGTGGTCGTCGACTGCTCGGCGATCTCCGAGGCGCTGCTCGACTCGCACCTGTTCGGCCACGTCCGCGGCGCCTTCACCGGCGCCGAGCGCGATCGCAAGGGCGCGTTCGTCGAGGCCTCGGGCGGCACCCTGTTCCTCGACGAGCTGGGCGAGCTGCCGCTGCCGGCCCAGGCCCGGCTGCTGCGCGCGCTCGAGGCCCAGACCGTGCAGCCGGTCGGCGCCGATCGGCCGGTCGCGGTCGACACCCGGGTGGTCGGCGCCACCCACCGCGACCTCGCCCGGATGGTCGCGGCCAAGGAGTTCCGCTTCGATCTGTTCTACCGGCTGGCGGTCGTCCACGTCAGCCTGCCGCCAGTGCGCGAGCGGCTCGAGGATCTGCCGGCGCTGGTGGCGGCGTTCTACGGCGCGCGCGGCGCCGATCCCGGCCCGATCGACGGCGCCAACCTCGACCGCCTCCGCCAGCACGCCTGGCCCGGCAACGTCCGCGAGCTCCGCAACGTCCTCGAGCGGGCGTGGGCGATGTCGGGCGGCCTGGTCAAGTTCCGCGACCTCCGCCTGTGGATCGAGGTGTCGGCGGCGCCGCAGGTCGCCGAGCTGATCGACACCACGCTGCCGTTCAAGGACGCCAAGGAGCGCTGGAACGATCACTTCGAGCGCCGCTACCTGGCCGCGGTCCACGCCGCCGCCGGCGGCAACATCACCCGCGCCGCCGAGCAGGCCGGCATCAACCGCCGCCACTTCCGCGAGCTCCTGTACAAGCACGGCTTGCTCGAGCGCCCGGTCGGTGGCGACGACGACGGGTCGTGACCGCGCACCCGCTCACCGTCGGCGATCTCGAGATCCTCCACGCGCTCAAGGCCGGCGGCATGGGCGAAGTCCTGCTCGCCCGCCGGCGCGGCCCGGCCGGCTTCGAGCAGCTGTGCGCGATCAAGACCATCCGGCCCGAGCTGGCGGCGGCGCCGCTGGTCCGCGCCATGTTCCTCGACGAGGCCCGGCTGCTGGCCCGGCTGACCCACCCGGCGATCGCCCAGATCCTCGACTTCGGCGAGCAGGGCGGCACCGTCTACATGGTGATGGAGTACGTCGCCGGCGAGCACTTCCGCCGGTTCGCCGAGCGCCGGCCGCCGCCCGGGGTGGTGTGCCAGGCGGTGGCGGCGGCGTGCCGCGGCCTCCACGCCGCCCACGAGCTCCGCGACCTCGGCGACGGCCACCTGCTCGGCGTCGTCCACCGCGACATCAGCCCCGACAACCTGATGCTCGGCTTCGACGGCCGGGTCAAGGTGCTCGACTTCGGCATCGCGCTGGTCAAGGGCCGGCAGGCGCCGGCGACCGAGCTCGGCGTGCTCAAGGGCAAGCCGCCGTACATGTCGCCCGAGCAGCTCCGCAACCACGAGCTCGATCGCCGGTCCGACGTGTTCTCGATCGCGGCGGTGCTGCACGAGCTGCTCACCGGCCAGCACCTGTTCACCGGCGACTCGATCTACGCCGTCGCCTACGCGGTCGAGCACCAGGTGATCGCGCCGCCGTCGGCCGTGGCCGGGCCGCTGCCGGCCGACCTCGACGACGTGGTGATGGCCGGGCTCGAGCGCGATCGCGATCGCCGGCTGCGCAGCGCCGCGGCGATGGCCGAGGTGCTCGAGCGGATCGCGGCCCAGGCCGGCGGCGAGAGCCTCGAGGCGTGGGCCGAGCGCGAGCTGGCCGACGATCGCGACGGCCACCGGCGGTGGATGGCGGGCGTCCTGCGCGGGACCGGCGCGATCACCGCCGGCCGCCCGACCGGGGTGGTGACCGCGCTCGCCGACCCGACCGTGCCGGACGCGGTCGGCGATCCGCACGCGGCCGCCGGCGCCGGCCCGCCCGCCGCCACCGAGGTCGATCCCCGCCGCGACGAGGCGGTGCGCGCGACCATGCTGGCCGAGGTGTCGTCGGTCGGGCCGAGCACGGCCGCGTCGCCCGACGCGGGGATCGCGGCGATCGCCGCGGCCCAGGCCGAGCCGGCGGTGCCGACCATGGCGCGCGCGCTCGGCGCCGGGCGCCGGCGCCGGGCGTGGCCGATCGTCGTCGCGGTCCTGCTCGGCGGGCTGGCGATCGGGCTGTTGATCGTCGCCCTCGGCCGCGACGCCGGGCGGGTCGCGCCCCGCGCGCTCGACGCCGCGGTCGACGCGCCGGTCGGGCCGATCGACGGTCCGCCGCCGCCGGTCGACGGCGCGGTGGTGGTCCTGGTCCCGGTCGACGCCGGTCCGGTCGACGTCCCCGGCCGCGACGCCCGCGATGTCCGCGATGTCCGCGACGGCGGCGGTCCCCGCCCGCCGGCGCCGGTCGACGCCGGCCCGCGGCCCCGTCCGGACGCCGCCGCCGCCACCGCCACCGCCGTCGACGCCGCGACCCCGGCCGCCGGCACCGGCTACATCGGCGTCCACGCCACGCCGTCGGCCACCGCCCGCATCGACGGCGAGGACTGGGGACCGACGCCGTGGGCCCGACGGCCGATCGCGGCCGGCCGCCACACCGTCGTCTTCGTCGACGCCGTCGACGGCCACGAGCTGTACCGCGAGGTCGTCGAGATCGAGCCGGGCGTGCTGCGCAAGGTGGTGTGGCCGCGGCCGACGCGGGGCGGGCCATGACCGCGCTGGGCCCGGCCCGCCGGATCCTGATCCAGCTCGCCCACCCGCTGCTCGAGCAGTCGCGCCTGACCCGGCGGCTGATCGACGTCGCCGCCGCCGTCGACGGGGTGACGATCAACGATCTGTACGAGGCCTACCCGACCTTCGCCGTCGACGTCCGCGCCGAGCAGGCCCGGCTGCTGACCCACGACGTGATCATCTTCCAGCACCCGTTCTTCTGGTACTCGGTGCCGGCGCTGCTCAAGCAGTGGCAGGACCTGGTGCTCGAGCACGGCTGGGCCTACGGCGCCGGCGGCCAGGCGCTGCGGCGCAAGCTCACCTTCAACGCCATCACCGCCGGCGGCCCGGCCAGCGCCTATCGCCGCGACGGCTACAACCGCTTCACCATGCGCGAGCTGCTGCTGCCGTGGGAGCAGACCGCCCACCTGTGCGGCATGCGCTACCTGGCGCCGTTCGTGATCCACGGCGCCCTCCGCCTCGACGACGACGCCGCGCTCGCCGGCCACCTCGACAGCTACCGCCGCCTGTTGATCGCGCTGCGCGACCGCACCCTCCACGTCCGCGGCGCGCGCCAGGCCGGCAACCTCGCCGACGAGCTCGGTCGCCTGATCCGCGCCGGCGCCGACGCCGGCCCCGGGCACGACCCGGATCACGACCCCGATCACGAGCACGACGGCGCCGAGGCCGATCGCGAGCCGCCGCGGTGACCGACAGCGTCCTCGCCCAGGCCTTCGTCTACCTGTGCGCCGCGGTGGTGTTCGTGCCGATCGCGCGCCGGCTCGGCCTCGGCGCGGTGCTCGGCTACCTGATGGCCGGCATCGCGATCGGCCCGTTCGTCCTCGGCCTGGTCGGCACCGAGGGCCACCAGGTGATGCACTTCGCCGAGTTCGGCGTGGTGATCATGCTGTTCCTGGTCGGCCTCGAGCTGCGGCCGGCGCTCTTGTGGCAGATGCGGCGGCCGATGCTGCGGCTGGGCGGCGTCCACGTCGTCCTGACGTCGGCGGTGGTCGCCGGTGCGGCGATGGCGATCGGGGTCGGCTGGCGGCCGGCGCTCGCCCTCGGCATGACCGCGGCGATGTCGTCGACCGCGATCGTGCTCGCCACCCTCGGCGAGCGCGGGTTGCTCAAGACCGGCGGCGGTCAGGCCGCGCTCGCGGTCCTGCTGCTCGAGGACATCGCGGTCATCCCGATCCTGGCGGTGTTCCCGCTGCTCGCCGATCCGGCGCTGGTCACCGGCGCCGCCACCGCCGCCGCCGGGCGGCCGGCCTGGCAGTCGGCCGCGCTGCTGCTGGCCGCGCTCGCCGGGGTGATCGTCGGCGGTCGCTACGTGGTGCGGCCGATGTTCCAGTTCCTCGCCCGGGCCCGGCTGCGCGAGTCGTTCACCGCCGCGGCGCTGATGCTGGTGGTCGGGGTCGCGCTGGCGATGCAGCAGGTCGGGCTGTCGCCGGCGCTCGGCACCTTCCTCGCCGGCGTGCTGCTGGCCGAGAGCGAGTACCGCCACGAGCTCGAGAGCGACGTCGAGCCGTTCAAGGGCCTGCTGCTCGGGCTGTTCTTCATCTCGGTCGGCGCCCAGCTCGATCTCGGCCTGATCGCGGCCCGGCCGCTGGTCATCGGCGGGCTGGTGGTGGCGGTGATGGCGATCAAGGCCACCGTCCTCTACACCGTCGGCCGCAGCTTCGGCCTCGACCGACCGGCCCGCTGGCTGATGGCGGTCGGCCTGACCCAGATCGGCGAGTTCGCCTTCGTCCTGCTCACCTTCGGGCTCACCAACCACGTCTTCACCCCGGCGCTGGTCCGGCTGGCGACGCCGGTGGTGGCGTGCTCGATGGTGCTGACCCCGCTGATGTTCGTCGCCCTCGAGCGCTGGATCCTGCCCGCGGTCACCGACGACGCCGCCGACCGGCCGGCCGACCCGATCCCGGCCGGCGACTCGGCGGTGGTCATCGCCGGCTTCGGCCGCTTCGGCCAGGTGGTCGGTCGGATGCTGCGCGCCAACGGCGTCTCGCTCACCATCCTCGACCACGACCCCGAGACCGTCGAGATGGTCGGCCGGGTCGGCATCAAGGTCTACTACGGCGACGCGTCGCGGGCCGAGCTGCTGCACGCCGCCGGCTGCGCCCGGGCCCGGCTGTTCGTCCTGGCGATCGACGATCACGAGATGGCGACCGCGACGGTGCGGGCGGTCCAGCACCACTTCCCCCACCTCGTCATCCTGGCCCGGGCCCACAACCGCGCCCACTACTTCGAGCTCAAGGCGATGGGCGTCGGCATCGTCCACCGCGAGCAGTTCGCCGCCTCGTTCGAGCTCGGCATCGACGCGCTGCGCGCGCTCGGCGTCCGCGCCTACACCGCCCACCGCCGGGCCCACGCCTGGCGGGTCCACGAGCAGCGGGTGCTCGACGAGCTGGCCGACGACTGGGCCGCCGATCGCACCCGCTACTTCGCTCGCGCCAAGGCCGCGCTCGAGGAGGCCGAGCGGCTGCTGCGGGCCGAGGATCCCGGCGCGATCCGCGATCGCGACGCCGCCTGGGACACCGCGCCGCGCCGGGCCGACACCTCGACCGACTCGACCGACGGCGACTCGCGCGACTGACCGGCGCGGCCCGTGACCGGCACGCTGCGCGAGCTACCCGTGGTGAGCGCTCACGGCGCGCCGGCCGGCACCGTCCACGCCGCCGGCACGGTGATCGACACCGCCAGCGGGGCGGCCGCGACCGTCGCCGGCACGCACTTCATCGGCAGCAGCTCGACGTCGTCGAGCATGCCCATCGCCTCGGCCGGGCTCTTGACCGGCAGCGGCACCGCGCAGACGGTGTAGGTCCCGGGCCGGGCGCCCTCGACCGCGACCGCGCCGCCGATCGCGGCCCGCAGGTGGAAGGCGAGGGTGCCGCCGGCGGCGAGGTCGGGCGGCATCCAGCTCCCGTCGCGGAGCTGGGCCATGTTGGCGCCGTCGACCACCGCCTGCAGGACCACGACCTGCGCGACCGCGACCGGCGCGCCGGCGTCGGTGGCCACGGTGATGTCGATCCGGCCCGGGCCGGGCGAGGCGTCGATCGCGACGGTGGCGCGGGCGCCGGCGGTGATGTCGATCCGGCGCATGAACATGTCCTTGGGCCGGGGGCCGCCGCCGCCGATCATCGGGTAGACGATGTAGCTGTCGGCGGTCAGCGCGTCGAACGCGAAGCTGCCATCGGCGCCGGTGACGACGAAGAAGTTGGACGCGTTCGCCGAGGTCGGGTTGGCGATGACCACGGTGTCGGCCAGCGGCTGGCCGCCGCGGGTCACGGTGCCGGTCATCGAGCCGACCGGCGCGAGCGCGAGATCGATCACCACGCTGTCGACGCCGCGCGGGATCGCCACCGAGCGCGACCGGCCGACCCCGGCCTTGCCGGCGACGATGGTGAGCGCGCGCGGCTTGAAGCCGGTCAAGACGAAGCGGCCGTCGGCGTCGGTCTCGGTCGAGCGCGCGCCCGGGCTCTCGTCGGCGATGAAGAGCTCGGCGCCGCCGCCGGTGATCTGGCCGCCGGCGGCGACGGTGGCGCCGGCGACCGGCGCGCCGCCGCCGTCGAGGACCCGGCCGCTGATCGACCGCCCGGCCTCGACGGTGATGGTGCCGAGGTCGGTGACCGCGCCCTCGGTGACCTTGACCCCGCGCCGGGTCTGCGGCACGAAGCCGGGCCCGCTGACGATCACCAGGTGGCTGCCCTCGGTCGCGTCGACGGCGAAGCTGCCGTCGGTCCGCGCCGACGGCCGGCCGCTGCCGCCGTCGAGCGCGACCAGCACGGTCGTCGGCGCCCGGCCGTCGGCGAACGCGACCTTGCCGGTGATCGCGCCGTCGCCGACCAGGACCAGGCGGAGCGGCGCGCCGCCCGGGCGGGCCACGGTCGCGGCCGCGGTCCACAGCGCCTCCTCGTCGGCGGCGGCGCGCGCCGCCCGGACCCGGTAGTCGCCGTCGGGCAGCCCGGCGATGCGGAAGTGGCCGCCGGCGTCGGTCAGCGTCTCCTGCTCGCCGCGCACCGACCAGGCCTGCTGATCGGCGGTGCCGCCGTTCCACACCGGCTCGGCCATGACCTGGGCGTCGCCGAGCGGCTCGCCGGCGCGATCGACCACCACGCCCTCGATCGCGCCGACCACGTCGAGGACCAGCGCGACCTGCTGCTCGCGGGTGGCGGTGAGATCGACCGCCGCGATCGCCGACGCGCCGTCGGGGTGCCAGGCGACCACGTCCATCGCCCGCCGGGCCAGGCCGTCGATGACGAAGCGACCGTCGGCGTCGGTGAACGCCTGCCGCCGCGGCCGCCAGAACACGTTGCCGCGGCTGACCACGCGGACGTCGGCGCCGGCCACCGGCGCCCCCGCCGCCGAGGTGACCGTGCCGCGGACCACGCCGCCGGCGCCGAGCACGATGGTCAGGCCGGTGCGCGGGTGGCTGCCGTCGACCACGAACGGCGGCGACGACGCCGGCGCGTGGCTGCCGTCCAGCGCGTCGAGCCGGTAGGTGCCGGCGGCGACCGCGGCGATGGTGAAGCCGCCGTCGGCGCCGCTGACCACACCGTCGCGGCGGACGTCGACCACCGGGAACGGCTCCGCCGCCGACGTCGCCACCACCCGGGCGCCGGCGATCACCGCCCCGGCCTCGTCGACGACCCGGCCGGTCACGGCCGCGCCGCGCTGCAAGGTCAGCTCGAACCGCTCGGCCGGCCCGGGCGCGCCGCGGGTCGAGATCTTGGTCCGGGTCGGCGCGAAGCCGGCCGCGGTCGCGTGCAGCGGGCCCCAGGTCGGGCCGACCCCGCGCAGGGTGGCGACGCCGTCGGCGCCGGTGGTGGCGGCCCAGGTCAGCGTGCCGTGGAGCTCGACGGTGGCGCCGGCGACCGCGGCGCCGGCCGGGTCGCGGACCACGACCTCGACGGTGCCGGCGGGCGCCAGCCGCAGGGTCACCGGCCCCGCCGCCGCCGACAGCCGGAGCCGGGCCGGCCCGGCGTGCTGATCGCCGGCGGTGGCCTCGACCCGGTAGTCGCGGGCGATCAGGCCATCGAACGCGAACGAGCCGTCGCTGTCGGTGGTCACCGTCCGCACCGGCGCGCTGTCGATCGCGACCCGGGCGCCGGCGACGCCGTGCTCGCCAGCGTCGACCACCACGCCCTCGAGCCGCAGCGTGCCGCGCGGATCGTCGTCGCGGATCACGCTGGTGCGGTCGGGCGCCGGCGTGGCGGGGGCGGGGGCGGCGGTCGGGCGCGGCCCGGGGCTGGGCGCGGGCGCGGACGCCGTCGGGCGAGGCGGGGCGGCCTTGCCCCACCAGCCGAGCCGGCGGCTGATCAGCGCCGCCACCACCACCAAGACCGCGATCGCGGCGAACCTGAGCGCGTGCTTCACGAGGGCCTCCGACCGCACAACGCGCCAGCCCGGCCGGCGTGACAGCCCGCGTGCGCCGTGTCGGTCCCGACCGCCACCGCGTATCATCGACCGATGGCCCGGACGGTGTGTTGCGTCGCTGCGATCGTGGTCGCCACCTCCGCGCTGGCCTGCGGCGGCAAGGTCGAGATCGACGTCGATCCGCCCGACGCCGCGCCGCCGCCGGCGCCGTTGTGCGCGGCCAAGCACCTCGGCCCGTGGACCCGCGGTCAGGTCGGGGTCGGCGGCACCGTCACCTTCAACGAGCTCATGTACCACCCGGTCGGGGTCGCCGGCGTCGAGTGGATCGAGCTGTACAACCCGCTCGCCTTCGACTTCGACCTGTCCGGCTTCCGGATCGACGGCGCGGTCCACCTCACCTTCGCCGCCGACACCCGGATCCCGCCCGGCGGCACCGTGGTGGTGGCGTCGAGCGCGGCGATGGCGGGCACGGCCGGCGTGTTCACCGGCGCGCTCCCCGACGACGTGGGCACGGTCGAGCTGTGGAACAACGCCGGCCGCCTGCTCGACGTCGTCAGCTACCGCGACGACGCGCCGTGGCCGGTGGGGGCCGACGGCACCGGCGCGACCCTGGCCAAGCGGACCGCCGATCGCGGCAGCGAGCTGGCCGAGGCCTGGACCGCGAGCGCGGTGGTCGGCGGCACCCCCGGCGCCGCCAACCTCGCGGCCGCCGGCGGCGTCGGCCCCGACGTCCCGACCGGGCTGGCGTTCCACGAGATCGCCGGCGCCGGCGACGATCTGTGGGTCGAGCTCAGCAACCGCGGCGCCGCCCCGATCGATGTCGGCGGCGCGGTGGTCCACGCCGCCGCCGGCGGCGACCACGTCCTGGCCGCGCGCACCCTGGCGCCCGGCGAGCTGCTGCTGCTCGATCGCGCCGCGCTCGGGTTCGGCGCGGTCGCCGGCGAGGTCCTGACCCTGTACCCGGCCGATCGCGCCACCGTGCTCGACGGCGTCCGGGTGGTCGAGGTGCCGCGCGGCCGGGCCGCGCCGGCCGGCGATTGGCGCTACCCCGACGTCGCGACGCCGGGCGCGGCCAACGTCTTCATCGCCCACGACGGCGAGGTCGTGATCGACGAGCTGATGTATCACCCGCCGCCGGTGGCCGCGGCCGACGGCACCATCAGCCCGTCGCCGCTCGAGTGGATCGAGCTGCACGTGCCCGGCGTCGCGCCGGTCGACGTCGGCGGCTGGCAGCTGGTCGACGCGGTGGCCTACGAGCTGCCGGCCGGCACCGTCATCCCCGCCGGCGGCTACCTGGTCGTCGCCAGCGACGTCGCCGCCTTCGCCGCCGCCTACCCCGGCCGGGGCGCCACCGTGGTCGGCGACTTCGCCGGCGGGCTCGCCGACGGCGGCGATCACGTGGTGCTGCGCGACGGCTGCGCCAACCCGGTCGACGCCGTCCGCTACGCCGACGGCGGCCGCTGGCCGGTCGAGCCCGACGGCGGCGGCGCCAGCCTCGAGCTGCGCAGCCCGGCCGCCGATCACGGCGCCGGCGAGGCCTGGGCGGCGAGCGACGAGTCGGCGCGGGCCAGCTGGCAGACCATCAGCTACGAGGGCGTGGCGGCGGCGAGCGCGGTCGGCCCCGACGGCGTCTGGCAGGAGCTGGTGATCGGCCTGCTCGAAGCCGGCGTGGTCCTGATCGACGACGTCAGCGTCACCGTCGATCCCGCGACCGCGCCGACCGAGCTGGTCACCGGCGGCGACTTCGAGAGCGGCGGCGGCGGGTTCCGCCTGCTCGGCAACCACCGCCACGGCGAGGTCGTCATCGATCCCGGCGACGCCGGCAACCACGTGCTGCGCCTGGTCGCGACCGGCCCGACCGAGCACATGCACAACCACGTCGAGACCACGCTCGCGCTCGGCCACCGGATCACCAACGGCCGTACCTACCGGATCTCGCTGCGGGCCCGCTGGCAGGCCGGCTCCGGCTTGCTCAACACCCGGCTCTACTTCAACCGCCTGGCCCGGACCACCGCGCTCGCGGTGCCGACCGCGCCCGGCACGCCCGGCGCGATCAACAGCCGGGCCGAGGCCAACCTCGGGCCGACCTACCGCGAGCTTGGCCACGCGCCGGTGGTGCCGCAGCCCGGCCAACCGGTCGAGGTCTCGGTCGTCGCCGCCGATCCCGACGGCGTCGCCGGGCTCACCCTGTGGTACGCGGCCGACGGCGGCCCGTTCGCGTCGCTGCCGATGACCGCGGTCGGCGATCGCTTCGTCGCCACCGTGCCCGGCCGGGCGGCGGCGTCGGTGGTCCAGTTCTACGTCGAGGGCCGCGACGCCCGCGCCGCGACGTCGACGTTCCCGGCCGCCGGCGCCGGCTCGCGCGCGCTGTGGAAGGTCGACGACGGCCTGGCCGCCACCACCGGCCTCCACAACCTGCGCATCGTCATGACCCCGGCCGACGCCACCTGGCTGTTCGACGCCCGCAACATCATGAGCAACGATCCGGTCGGCGCCACCGTCATCGTCGACGAGCGCGAGGCCACCTACGACGTCGGCGTCCGGCTCAAGGGCAGCGAGCGCGGCCGCCCGACCACCGCCCGGATCGGCTTCGGCCTGGTGTTCCCCGCCGATCGGCCGTTCCGCGGCGCGCTCCGCACCGTGCTGCTCGATCGCTCGCAGGGCGTGGGCTACGGCCAGCGCGAGGTCTTCTACTTCCAGGCGATGAACCGGGCCGGCGCGGTGCCCAGCCAGTACGACGACCTGGTCAAGGTGCTACCGCCGCGCGCCGATCTGGCCAGCGCCGCCCACCTCCAGCTCGCCCGCTTCAGCGGGCCGATGCTGACCGGCCAGTTCGACCGCGGCGACGACGGCGACCTGTTCGAGTACGAGCTGATCTACTACCCGACCACCACCGCCGACGGCACCCCGACCGGGGCCAAGCTGCCCCAGCCCGACTCGGTGGTCGGCACCGGCGTCCGCGATCTCGGCGCCGACGAGGAGGCGTACCGCTACGACTTCATCATCAAGGCCAACCGCTGGCGCGACGACTACCGCGGCCTCATCCGCTTCGCCAAGGCGTTCGGCCAGACCGGCGCGGCCTTCGACGCCCAGGTCGGCGACGTCATCGACGTCGATCAATGGCTGCGCGCGTTCGCCTTCGCCACCCTCAGCGGCGCGGTCGACAACTACGGCAGCGGCGCCGCCCACAACGCCGAG
>Ga0075163_10007891_pt1 | contig 14044 bp, 11 predicted proteins | sample JI1023141ADNA_FD_71478 | JGI IMG/M metagenome (GOLD analysis project Ga0075163, IMG submission 71478) | Wastewater effluent complex algal communities from Wisconsin, to seasonally profile nutrient transformation and Carbon sequestration -... | ecosystem: Engineered > WWTP > Effluent > Algae...
CCGACCACCGACCACCGACCACCGACCACCGACCACCGACCACTGAAAACTGAACACTGAAAACTTCCCCAGATGCCCCTCCAATTCACCCATCCCCTCTGGCTCCTGCTGCTGATTCCGGCGGTGGGCTGGACGGTTTGGCTGGCGTGGAGGTCGGATGCCTCGCTGACGTCGTGGCGACGGTGGGTCTCGGCGGGGTTGCGGTTGGTTTTGCTGATTCTCCTGGTGGGAGCCATCGCCGGTGCGCAGTGGCGACGTCCGCAGGAGGGCATGAATGCGTTCTTCCTCCTGGATCGATCAGACTCCGTTCCCTCGGGCCAGCAGGAGTCGGCGCGGGCTTTGGCCAACGGCTGGGCGAAGGCCAAGCGTGAGGTGGACAAGGCGGGGTTTCTGATTTTTGGAACCGAGGCGGCGCTGGAGACGACCGCGACGTCGGCGGCGGACGCGGAGAAGATCCAGGCGGTGGTGGGCGCGGAGCGAACGGATATCGCGGGGGCCATTCGCCTGGGTACGGCGGCCTTTCCGGAGACCGGACAGAAGCGCCTGGTTTTGCTGTCGGATGGCAACGAGAACATGGGAGACGCCGTCGCGGCACTGACCGCGGCCAGGCCGCTGGGAGTGACCATGGATGTCGTGCCCCTCGGCGCACGGAAGGGCGGGGACGTCTCGGTGCAGAAGCTGGGCCTGCCGGCGAATCTCAAGAAGGGACAGACCTTCGATGCGCGCATCTTCGCGACCTCGGATACCAAGCGTCCGGCCACTATTCGGTTCTTCCGCAATGATCGGTTGCTGGGAGAGGAGCGGACGGTCCTGGAAGCGGGCAAGAACCTGATCGCCCTGCCGCAGACCCTGGATGAACCCGGATTCTACGGGTATGAGGTGCAGGTGGAGGTGGAGGGCGACACGGTGGCCCAGAACAACAAGGCGAGCAGCTTTGTGAATGTGCGTGGGGATCCGCGGGTGTTGATCGTCAGCAGCAATCCGGAACAGGACCGCGCGCTGACGGAAGCGTTGCGGGAGTCCAAATTGGAGGTCCGGGTGGTCGATGAGCGCAGCCTGCCGTCCACGCTGGCCGAGTTGCAGAGTTACGATGCCATCGTGTTGGGCAATGTGGCGGCCGGGGACCTGGGCCGTGAGGGCATGCGCCTGCTGGAGAGCGCGGTGCGGGACTTTGGCGTCGGGTTGGTGGCCATCGGCGGTGACCAGGCATTTGCCGCGGGCGGATATCGAAACACCCCACTGGAGGCCACGCTGCCGCTAGACATGGAGCTGAGTTCCAAAAAGGTGCTGCCGAAAGGAGCACTGGGACTGGTGATGCACGGCATGGAGTTCGCCAACGGGAATGAGGTGGCGCGGGACATTGCCATTGCCGCCCTCGACGCCCTGGGGCCCCAGGATGAGATGGGGGTGTGGTTGTGGGATGGCACTGAACACGCGCTGTTCGACCTCCAGGCAGTCGGTAGCAAGAATCGCCTGGCCGGGCTGATCGCGGGAATGAATCAGGGTGACCTGCCGAGTTTTCAGGGGTTGATGACCCTCGCCTATCAGGACCTCAAGAAGTCCACCGCCAATCTCAAGCATCTCATCGTCTTCAGCGACGGCGATCCCAATGCGCCCAGCGATCAGTTGATGAAGGACCTGGTCGGGGCGCGGGTGACCATCAGCACGGTGATGATTGGCGGCCATGTGCAGCCGACGACCATGGAGGCCATGGCGGCGCAGGGGGGCGGACGGTTCTACGACGTGAAGTCGGCGGCCATGCTCCCCCAGATCTTCATCAAGGAGGCGGCGGTCATTCTGAAGTCGGCGATTTTTGAGGATCCCTTCCAGCCCCAGGTGGCGGGAGGCAGCGAGTTGATCCGCGGCATCGGTGCCGGCGAGTTTCCCATGCTGCGCGGTTACGTCGCCAGTTCCCCCAAGCCGCGCGCCGAGACCCCGCTGCTCACCGACAAGGGGGATCCGCTGTTGGCCCACTGGCAGTATGGACTCGGACGTGCGGTGGCCTTCACCAGTGATGCGCGTCCGAAATGGGCGCAGGATTGGGTGGGATGGGGCAAGTACCGGCAGTTCTGGTCGCAGACCATCAACTGGGCGCTCCGTCGTGTGGACAATGCCGATTTCAATACCGAGGTGTCGGTGGAGAACGGCGAAGGCGTCATTTCGGTCGAGGCGCTGGATGCCGAGGGGAACTTCCGAAATTTCCTCAACCTTCAGGCGGCTGTGGCCAGCCCCAAGGGGGAGCGGACGATGGTCATGCTGGAGCAGACGGGTCCGGGCCACTACGAGGCCCGATTCCCGACCAAGGAGGTGGGGGCCTATCTGTTGAATCTGCTGGAAATGAAGGACGGCCAGGTCGTCGGAGCCCAGGTGCTGGGGGCCAGCGTCAACTATTCGCCGGAGTTCAATGCGTCGGAACCGAATCTCATCCTCCTCCGTCGGTTGGCGGAATTGGGCGGCGGCCGGCTCTTGAATTCCGAGACGGAGAATCCCTTTCAGCTCAATCGCGTGAAGACCTATCAGCCCCGTGATCTGTGGGAGGCCCTGTTGAAGCTGCTGGTGATTTTGTTCGTGATCGATGTCGCGGTGCGCCGGGTGGATATTGACCGCGAGGAATGGGCGAAGGCGTTTCATCGTCTGCGCCGTGCCCTCGGTCTGGGCGGTGCGCTGCAGCCGGCAGGGGGTCCCGAGGCGCTGGGATCGCTGTTGGCGGCCCGGGAGCGCACCCGCGGGACGCGCACCGCTGCGGGCGCGGGAGAAGTGCCGGTGGCGCGACCGTCCGCCGATTTGTTCCGTCCCAAGCAGGCTCCTCCGGAGGTCTCTCCCCGGTCGGACACGGGGGCACCATCGTCCGAAGCGCCCACGGCGTCCTCACCGCCGCCGCCGCCGGCAACGCCCGCTGTGGATCCGACCAGCCGGTTGCTGGAGGCGAAGCGGCGGGCGCAGCGGAAGAAGTGAGCGGCGGCAGGGGCGATTGGTAATAGCCGATAGCCGAGAGCCAATAGGCGATAGGCGATAGGCGATAGGCGATGGGCTATTGGCTATTGGCTATTGGCTATTGGCTATTGGCTATTGGCTATTGGCTATTGGCTATGCGGCCGCCGCGCCGCCGCGCCGCCGCGCCGGCGGCTCGACTTGTGGCGGGTTCACCGTAGGTTTCCGCCGACAAATGGATACGCTCACGCTGACGCTGGGACATTCGCCGGACCCCGACGATGCGTTTATGTTTTATGCCTTGGCGCGGGATCTTCTTCCGACGCCGGGTCTGCGGTTTGAACACATCCTGCAGGACATCCAAACCCTCAACGAACAGGCGACCCGCGGCGAACTCGACATCTCGGCGATCAGCATTCACGCCTATGCCTACGTCAGTGAGAGCTACGCGCTGCTGCCGAGTGGGGCGAGCATGGGCGATGGATATGGTCCGATGCTGGTCGCCAAGCGTTCCTATTCGAGGGAGGAAATGGGGCGGCTTCGGATTGCCATTCCGGGGAAGATGACCAGTGCCTTTCTGGCCCTCCAGCTGTGGATGGGGAAACCGGCCACGGAGTTGGACTGCGTCGTGGTTCCGTTTGATGAGATTTTTTCGGCGGTGAAGTCGGGTGCGGCCGACGTGGGGTTGATCATCCACGAAGGGCAGTTGACCTATCGCAATGAGGGGTTGGTGCTCTGCGAGGATTTGGGCATTTGGTGGGGGCGCGAGAATGACGGCCTGCCGCTGCCCCTGGGAGGGAATGTCATCCACAAGCGCCATGCTCCAGAACTGCGCCGACGCATCAGTGACGTCCTCACCGCGAGCATTCAATACAGCCTGGATCACCGCGCGGAGGCGGTAGCGCACTCGCTACAGTGGGCCCGCGACATGGGCATGGAGTTGGCCGATCAATTTGTCGGGATGTATGTGAACCACTGGACCCTCGACTACGGCGACCGCGGTCGCGAAAGCATTCGACGGTTTCTCGCCCGCGGTCAGGCCCTGGGTGTCCTGCCGAAGGCCCCACCGCTGGAGTTTGTTTAACCCTTCGGCGGCGGCGCTGACGGTGCGATCCGACTACCCAAACACCCAGCGGCACACATAGACCGCGGCGAGGATTCCTGCGGTGTCGGCGATCAATCCGGCCGCCAGCGCGTGTCGCACCCGCCGGATTCCCACCGCGCCAAAATAGACGGCGATCACGTAGAAGGTGGTTTCGGTGCTGCCGAAGAGTGTTCCCCCCATGCGGGCGATGAGGCTGTCCGGACCCACCTGCTTCAAGAGATCCCCCAGCGCGGCGAGGGAGCCGCTGCCGGAAAGCGGACGCATCAGGGCCAGGGGCAGCAGTTCCGAAGGCACACCGAGAACCCCTAGCAGCGGCGCCGACCAAGAGACCACCCATTCAATCACCCCGGCACCGCGCAGCATGCCGATGGCGACCAGCATTCCGACGAGGTAGGGGATGATCTTCACCGCCACCGGGAAACCTTCCCGGGCACCCTCAATAAATTCCTCATAGACCGGCACCCGGCGCAGGGCGGCGTAGAGTGGGAAGAAGGCGATCAGGAAGGGGATGGCCAGGGTGGAAATGGCGTTCACCCCTCGGAGCGCCACGGAGGAAGTGGCGTCCGCAGTCGGGCCCGCCACTTGTCGGACGGCAAACCAGGCGAAGGATCCCAGGAAGCCGGCCAGCACGAGGCGTCCCCATCCGGTCAGAGGAGGGATGCTGCTGGACACGGGGGGCAATGCGTCTGGAGGTGTTTCCGCTGCCTGTGGGCTTTTTGGGGCGTTGGGTGATCCCGGGTCCGCTCGGAAAATGCGCCACCGCTCCAGCAGTTTGACGGCGACCAGCCCTGCTGCGGAGGAGCAGGTGGTGGCGATCAGCGTGGTGCCGACGATGGACGCCGGTTCGCGGGCACCTGCCGCGGCAAAGAGGGCGATGGCGGAAACCGGGAGCAGTTGCACGGAGCCGGTGTTGATCGCCAGAAAGGTGCACATGGCGTTGGTGGCCGTCCCAGGATGCGGATTCAGCGTCTCCAGATCGCGCATGGCCCGGAGACCGAGCGGGGTCGCCGCATTGGTCAGGCCCAGCATGTTGGCAGCGATGTTGAGGACCATTGAGCCCATGGCCGGATGATCGACGGGCACTTCCGGAAAGAGCCGGCAGAGGAGCGGACGCAACGCGCGGGCGAGCAGGGCCACCAAGCCAGACCTCTCCGCCAGGCGCATCAGACCCAGCCAGAGGGTCATGACCCCGACCAGTCCGATGGACAGCGTGACCGCTGTCTCGGCGGATTTGATTGCCCCGTCCGTGGCCTGGCCCAGACGACCGGTGAATCCTCCCACCAGCACGGCCGCGAGCAGCAGTCCAAGCCAGAGGGAGTTCAGCACAGGCGTGGGGGGGCGGGGCGGGGGCTGCAGGATCAGGCGTGGAGGTGCTTGGCGAAGGCGGCAAAACCGTCCGCCTGTCGGCGGAGCCGTCCGACCAGTTCCGGGTCCTTCAGGGTTCCCGCCTCATCAAACTTGTCCCCGATGCCGGAAATGAACACACGCTCCGGATAAATGTGGGCGTTGCGGTATCCGAAGATCGACTGCAACTGCTCCACCGGACGCAGTGCGCCCCACATGCCCGCAGCCAGACCGGTGAAGCACACCGGCTTGCGGTCGAAGCTCTCGGGAAACTTCAGCATGTCGATGAAGTACTTCAGGACTCCGGGCATCCCTCCGTTGTACTCGGGGGTGATGACATGCAGTCCGGTCGCCGCCAGGACGCCATCCGAAAAGGGTAAGAAGGCGGCCGGCTTTGCACCGTAACTCGCCGGGTCAAAGATCTCGGGCGGCAGGTGGGCGAGATCCATCACGGAATGCTCCACGCCCAGTTCCCGGTAGAGTCCGGCCACCTGTTGGCAGACCCGGCGGGTGTTGCTGCCGGGGCGGTTTGTTCCCGAAATGATGACGATCATACGGGCGTTAGGCTGCGCCCAGGCCATGGAACTGGCAAGCGGTCGCAGTAGTCATGTCAAAGCAGTCTCCATTAGAATGTTGACATATCAACAGTCTTGGTTACAACAAACCCGCGTGAGCGAACCCTCCACCCCCGGTCCCCATTACACGGCCCTGCTGCAGTTGCTGCGGACGTCTGAAACGATCTGGAACTCCAGCCGGATCTTTTTTGAGCGCTGGGAGCTGAGTCCCGCGCAGTTCAATCTGCTGAACCTGCTGACGGATCCGGGGGAGGGGTTGACTCAGAGTGATTTGAGCCGGGAACTGCTGACCCACCGGTCCAACATCACGGGATTGGTGGACCGACTGGAGAAGCGGGGATTGGTGGGGCGCCGGGAACAGGCTGGCGACCGTCGCGCCTGGAGGGTGGTGCTCACGCCGTCGGGCCGTCGTCTGATGGCCGAGATTCTCCCCCATTACTACCGCGCTGCCGAACGGGTGTGGGAGGGGGTTTCTGTCCGGCAGGCGGGCATCGTTGCCGAGGTGCTCAAGGGGATCGCCGCCAACACGGAGCACGCCATCGCCCGCCTCGAGCGGGAGAATTCCTGATCCCGTTCCCCAACATGCCTGCGAAACGCAACTATCCGCTCCTCCTGGCCAGCCAGTTCCTGGGGGCTCTGGGCGACAATGCCATCCTGGCAGTCATCGTCGGCCAACTGACCCTGCTGCAGAGGGCGGGACAGTTGGGCATGGACGATCTGCGAACGCGGAGCGCGCTCTACACCAGCCTGCTGTTCATTCCCTATGTGCTGCTCGCACCCCTGGCCGGCTACCTGAATGACCGCTACGCGAAGACGTCGTGGCTGCTCGGGGGCAACTTTCTCAAACTCCTGGGCACGGCGGTCTGTGGATTGAGCGTTTGGTACGGCTACGTATGGCAGGCACCCGGCTATTTGATTGTGGGGATCGGATCCGCACTGTACGGCCCTGCGAAGTACGGCATCCTCCCCGAAATCCTGCCACGAGAGCGACTGGTCAAGGCGAACGGTCTCGTGGAGCTGCTGACGCTGCTGGCGATCCTGTTTGGTGCCATAGCCGGCTCGGTGATGGTGGACCAGCTGCCGGTTCGGATCTGTTACGGAATCCTCCTGGCGATCTTCGGTGCCTCGATGGTGCTTAACCTGTGCATGGCCCGGACGCCGTGTGACCCCACCACCCGTCTTCGGGCCGGTGTTTCGGAGTTTGTGAGGCATTTCGGATCGTTGCTCCGCGCTCCCCGGTTGGGCCGCGTTCTCATCGGTACCGCGCTGTTCTGGGTCTGCGGTGCGGCGATGAAGATCAACTTCCAGGCCTGGGGACTGGACGTGCTTCGGCTGCCCAACAACACGCAGATCGCACTGCTCGGATTGTGGCTGTCGGTGGGCGTCATGATCGGCAGCATCCTGGCCGGGGCGTGGTATCCGGTGGGTGATCTGCGGCACTCACGGCGTTTCGGATTCTTTCTCGCGGGACTGCTTGGGGTCGTCTTCCTCGTCGGTCCTCTTGGCCTTGCGGATGTCGGACGGTACGTCCTTCAGAGCACCGGGCCGGAGGGCGTCCGCACCACCACGCTGGTGGTGCTGCCCGCGGTGATGGTGGTGCTGATCGGCTCCGGCATCGCGGCCGGGCTATTCCTCATTCCGCTCAACGCAGCACTGCAATCGGAATCCGATCCACAAAAGCTGGGCAAAACCATCGCAGTTCAAAACTTGTGCGACAACCTCGGGATGATTCTGGCCGGATTGATCGTGCTGGGCTGCACCCGGTCGGGCCTGTCGGCGTCCCAGGTCTTCCTCGTTCTGGCAGTGCTGGTGACCGTGGTGGTGGCCGGACTTCGGATTCCCCGTCCGGTGGCGGGAGACCGGGCCTGACGCATTCACGCCGAACTCGATGCCGCCATGAACTCCTCTCCGGAATTCGACCCACCCGCAGCCCGGCCCGGGTTGCGCCCGGGGTTGGCTGCCGGGCCTGCGGCCTGGCTGGCCATCACGGCTGTGGCGGCCTTTCAACTGGCCTTTGAATTCCCGGCCCTCTGCGTGTTGCTCCCGGTTTCCCTGGGAGCGCTCTTCGCGCTGCGCCGGCTTAACTCGCCGCGGGTGTCGCTGTATCTCGGCATGGCGGTGGGCCTGGGAGTATTTGTTCCGCAAATGCTGTTCCTCTGGCGCATCTTCAGCATCGCCGCCGTGCCTCTCTGGCTGATCCTGGCGTTTTTTCACGGGTTGTTTCTTCTGGTGCTGAACCGCGTGGAGTTTCGCTGGGGATCGGGTTGGGCCCTCGCGCTGGCGCCCGTGCTGTGGTGCGGCGTGGAGTATTTCCGGAGCGAGATCTGGTGGCTGCGATTCTCCTGGTTTGCTGCGGGAACGTGCCTGCCGCCCGAAGCCCGGGGATTTCTCGTTCCGCTCGGAGTGTATGGATGCGGCGCCCTCGCAATGATGGTGGGCGCCCTCGGATGCCGGTCGCTGGAAATGCGGGGCTCGATCCGGCCGCGATGGATGCGCGCGGCGCAGGCCGTGGTTGCCGTGATCCTGCTCGTGGGAGCCGTCGGGAGCGTGCGGGGGTTGCGGTCTGCGGATCCCGTTCAGTCCCGAGTGTCGGTGGCCGGGGTGCAGATGGAGTTTCCGGGAGTGCCTGAAGTTCGCTTCGCCCTGGAGCGGCTGCGGACGAATCATCCGCTGGCGGACCTGGTCCTGCTGAGCGAGTACACCTTCGATGGCCCGGTGCCGGATCCCGTGAAGGCCTGGTGCCGGCGCCACGGAAAATGGCTGGTGGCGGGAGGCAAGGATCCGATGAGCGGGGCGCTGCCGGATGGGAAGTCGTCCTCGATCCCGGCGCTGCTTCGGCCGAAGGGGTTGTTTCCCCAGGTCCCGGAAGGTGAGGCGTATTTCAACACCGCCTTCGTCATCAATCCTCAGGGCGAAGTGGCCTTTACCCAGGCGAAGTCGCGTCCGATCCAATTCTTTCGTGACGGTGAACCGGCGCGTGAACGCCGGGTCTGGGAGTCCCCCTGGGGACGATTTGGAATTCCCATTTGCTACGACGCCAGCTATCGGCGGGTGACCGATGATCTGGTGCGTCAGGGCGTGCAGGGCCTGCTGATTCCGACCATGGATGTGGAGGCTTGGGGGGAGCGTCAACACCGGCTCAACGCCCGCATGGCCCGCTTGCGGGCGGTGGAGTATCAGTTGCCGGTGTTTCGGGTCGCCAGTTCGGGGATCTCGCAGTTGATGGAGGGCACGGGACGGGAGTTGGCGACCGCGCCCTTTCCTGGGAATGGCGAAGAGATCTTCGGGACGCTGGAGCTACGCGGCATCACCCGACGACTTCCACTCGACGCCTGGGTGGCCCCGGCCAGCACCGTGGTGACCGCCGGAGTAATGGTGGCGCTCGTCGTGTTGGCCTGGGGATCCAGGTGGCAACGGAGGGCGGCATAAGCGTGTTCACCGCGGCTGCCACTTCCTGGCGCGAGGCGCTGGGAAACCCGGTGAGGCCTGGGGTTGGGGCCATCTGATTTTCTTTTACCATGAAACTGTTGTGTCGATGGATTGTTCGACTGTGGTTCCGGTTCCGTGCCTTCAATGTCGCGGCGTTGGATACTCCGGGGCCGGTGTTGCTCATCCCCAATCATGTGTCCTGGCTGGACTGGATGTTTCTTTACTCGGTGCTCGACGAGGACTGGCGGTTTGTCACCAGCGCCACCACGGCCCAGGCGAGCTGGATTCACCGGAAGATGATGATCAATCGTCGCACGTTTCCCGTGGACACCACTTCGCCGTACGCGGCCAAGCGCATGGCCGAGTTTCTGGCACAGGGAGGGCGCCTGGTGTTGTTTGCCGAGGGACGGATCACCCTGACCGGCTCCCTGATGAAGCTGTTTGATGGCACCGGATTCCTCATCCACCGCACCCATGCCAAAGTCATTACCTGCTATCTGCGCGGTGCCAGCCGGGTTCCGTTTGTCCGTCACACGGGTTGGACGAAGTGGTTCCCGCGCGTCACAGCGCATTTCAGTCCGGCCCTGGAGGCGCTGCGTCTGGAGGGGGTGTCGAACGGTATTGCCCGGCAGAAAATCACCACCTGGCTGCGGGATTCCATGGTGCGGCAGCAGTTCGAGGTGGAGCAGGAATTCGGGCCATCCAATGTCCTGTCCCTGATCGTCGAAGCCGCCTCCAAGAATCCCGGACGCATCGTCCTGGAGGACGTCACCTTCACCCAGTTGACGTTTCGACGACTGATGGTGGGGGTGGACGTCTTGGCCGGGGAATGGCGGCGCCGGTTCGGAGGTGTGCCGCGACCGGAGCGCGTGGGGGTCCTGCTGCCCAATGTGAATGGAACCCCGGTGACCGTGTTCAGCCTGTGGGCGGCGGGATTTGTTCCGGCCATCCTGAACTTCTCCACGGGTGTGCCGACCATGCTGCAGTGCGCACAGCTCGCGGGACTGCGTCAGGTGATCACCTCCCGTGCCTTCCTGGAAAAGGCGAAGTTGAAGATGGATCTGTTCGAGCAGGCCGGTGTGGAGCTGGTGTATTTGGAGGACGTTCGGAAGTCGGTGTCCGGAGCGACGAGGATCGCCACGCTGATGAAGCATACCCTGAGCTGTGGTGTGGGACTGACGTCGGATCCGGTCTCCGGGCAGGACGATGGCCATGTGCCGGCGGTCATCCTCTTTACTTCCGGTTCCGAGGGCGTGCCCAAGGGGGTGGAACTGACGCACGGAAACCTGCTGGCGAATCTGCGCCAGATCCTCGGGGTGCTCGACGTGACCGACCACGAGCGTTTCTTCAGCGCGATGCCGCTGTTTCACAGTTTCGGTCTGATGGCCGGGGTGATCGTTCCGCTGTCGCGGGGCTACTACACCTTTCTGTATCCGTCGCCGCTGCACTACCGCGTGGTGCCGGCGGGGGTGTACGACAAGGCCTGCACAGTCATGTTTGGAACCAACACCTTTCTCAACGGCTATGCGCGGCGGGCGAATCCCTATGATTTCAATTCGGTGAAGTTCCTCGTGGCGGGTGCGGAGAAGGTGCAGGAAGTCACGGCCAACACCTGGGCGCGGAAATTTGGGGTCCGGCTGCTCGAGGGGTACGGCGCCACGGAGTGCAGTCCGGCGATCTGCCTCAATACCCGGCTGGATCCCAAGTTTGGCAGCGTCGGACGCTTCCTGCCGGGAATGGAGTGGCGGATCGAGACAGTGGATGGAGTTCCCGAGGGTGGACGGCTGCTGGTGAAGGGACCCAACGTGATGCGTGGCTATCTGAATCCGGAAGTGGATGCGAAGTTTCAGAAGCTGGGCGGATGGTATGACACCGGAGACATCGTGCGTGTGGATGAGGAGGGGTTTGTCTTCATCCTTGGACGCCTGAAGCGGTTCGCCAAGGTGAGCGGTGAGATGGTGAGTCTGACCGCCGTGGAGGATGCGCTGGCCGGAGCCTTTCCGCAGTATGGCGCCCGGTGCGAGGTGGCGATTGTCACGCGTCCCGACGAGGACAAGGGAGAGGTGCTCATCGCGGTCGTCAACGAACCCCGTCTCACCCTGGAGGAACTGCGGACGGCGATCCGGACCAAGGGGCTCACCAATCTTTGCGCGCCCCGGGAAATCAAAGTGGTTCGCGAGATTCCCAAACTGGGCACCGGCAAGGTGAACCACCGGGAGTTGCAGGCGCAGATGCTCCCACCCGCGTCCTGAGATGAGCGAGTCCATGCGGCAATTCCTGAAGATCGTGCTGCTCGGCATCGGAGCGGCGGTTTTCTACGGGGTGATTCATGACCAGGTCACCGTTCGGATCTGTCGCGAGTACTTCACCGTGGCCCATCCGCCGGTCTTTGGAACAACGTCGCCGACCCTGTTGGCATTGGGATGGGGAATCATCGCCACCTGGTGGGTCGGAGCTGGACTGGGTGTGCTGCTGGGGGTCTGTGCGCAGGCTGGATCGGCCCCGAGAATGAAGGCGTTTCAAGTTGTTAGGCCGGTTGCAATGCTGCTGCTCGGTACGGGCATACTCGCCTGCGTGGCGGGTGGGGCCGGGTTTTTCCTTTTCCAGTCGGGTCAGGTGGGAATTGGTGGATGGGAACAGCGAATTGCTCCGACACGGCAGGCCGCGTTTGCCGCCGCCGCCTGGATGCACCTGGCAAGCTATGGGATGGCAGCTTTGGGAGGTATTGGCGTTGCCATTTGGATGCTGATCACGCGCCGCAGGGCTGCCCGGCCATGAAGCGCTCCGTACCATGGAAAACCCGTCTCGCTCGGATTGGGTTTGGATTCCTGATCACGGTGGCTGTTCTGGCGGGACTCCGCCTGGCGTTTTTCAGTGGTCCCTTTCGACGCGTGCAGACGCTCGCGCCTCTGCCCTTGGTGGATCTGCATGTGCACACGGCGGGGATCGGGGGTGGTGGCAGCGGCTGCTTCGTTTCTCCGGAACTTCAGCGGAGTTACAAGTTTGGCATCTATCTGGAGGCCTTCGGAGTGACCCGCGAAGAATTGGACCGCGACGGGGACGCCCTGCTGATACGGCGGATCTCGGAAAAGCTCGCGTTCAGTTCGCAGGTGGGTGTGTCGGTGGTGCTGGCGTTGGATGGTGCCGTCAATGCCGCCGGAGACCTGGATTCCGGGCGAACGGAGATTCTGGTTCCCAACGAATTCGTCGCCCGCGAGACGGCCCGGTACACCAACCTTTGGTTTGGCGCTTCCATCAATCCCTACCGGCGGGACGCCCTGGAGCGTCTGGATTGGGCGGCGACGAATGGCGCGGTGCTGGTGAAGTGGATTCCCAGCATCATGCAGATTGATCCCTCGGATGAACGTTTGATCCCCTTCTACCAGCGGATGAAGGCGCATGGGCTGCCCTTGCTCACCCATGCCGGACAGGAACGCTCGTTCACCTGGGCAAACGATGCGCTATCGGATCCGGAGCGCCTGCGCCTGCCCCTGCGGTTGGGCGTGACCGTGATTGCCGCGCACATCGCCTCGACGGGTTCCAATGGGGGTGAACCGGATGTGGAGCGCTTGGCGCGGTTGATGGCGGAGTTCCCCAACCTGTATTCGGAGATCTCCTCGCTTACCCAGGTCAACAAGCTGGGGTATCTGAACCAGGCCCTGGTGCGTCCGGAGTTTTCCGGACGCCTGTGCTACGGATCCGACTTTCCCCTGATCAACACGGCGCTGGTGTCCCCGTGGTATTTTCCTCTCCAGCTGACCCTGACCCAGATGCAGGCGCTGGACGACCTCTCCAACCCCTGGGACCGCGACGTCCAATTGAAGCAGGCGCTGGGCGTTCCGCCGGACGTCTTCGCGCGGACGCGGGATCTGTTGAAGCCTCCGCGATTTGGGGCACTCTCCGCGTCCGGTCTGTCCACTCCATGAAGTCAGAATCCCGATCCCCCCTGTATCCGCCCACCCTCGTGCTGGCAGTCGTTGGCGCGGCGCTTCCGTTGATTTCACTGCTGAAGAGCGGTGGTGTCCGCGGCTTTCTCGACGGGGCCGGGTTGCTCCTGGTGGTGTGGGGGTTGTCCCCCTTCCTGTTGTTTCCCATCGCCGCGCGCCTGGCCCGGCGCGGCTGGGTGCGCCGCATGGTGCTGACGCTGGTGGCCGTCGCGGTACTCTTCGGATTGATCGGGTTCCTGGTTCTGCTGCCTCGGCGTCCCGGCACGGCGGGCACCCTGCTGTACCTCTTCCTCCCGATTTGGCAGTGGCCGATGGCCCTGCTCGGCGGGGCGCTGGCGGTGTTCGTGCCGTCTGAGGAGCAAGAGCGCTTGATGAGCGGGGAAGGGGAGGGGTGAACCGCGAGGTCGCGAAGGCGCGAAGGCGTGGCTTCGGGGGAAGTTGATCCCATGCCAGATTTGCTCGAATGCCGGGTCCACGGCGATCCCACATCCACGGCGCTCATTTACCTGCCAGGGATTCATGGGGATTGGACCCTGGTCACCAGCTTTCGTCTGGCAGTTCAGGGACGGGTCCGGTTTGTTGAATTCTCCTATCCAAGAACGACCGAATGGTCCCTGGCCGACCATGCCCAGGCGATTCGGGAAGCACTAAATCGGGAAGGGATCCGGCAGGGGTGGCTGCTGGCGGAATCCTTTGGCTCCCAGGTCGCCTGG
>Ga0075163_10007892_pt1 | contig 14043 bp, 13 predicted proteins | sample JI1023141ADNA_FD_71478 | JGI IMG/M metagenome (GOLD analysis project Ga0075163, IMG submission 71478) | Wastewater effluent complex algal communities from Wisconsin, to seasonally profile nutrient transformation and Carbon sequestration -... | ecosystem: Engineered > WWTP > Effluent > Algae...
TGAGGCGTCGCAGGCCCTCTATACCCGACAAAACTATTACCCGGCTCATCGGGCAAAGAATCCGGTTGCGCCGTATCATGCAGGGATACAATCGGAACGATTTAGCGCAAAAACTCGGCGTTAGTTATCAACAAATTCAAAAGTATGAAGCCGGTGATAATCGAATTGGCGCGAGCAGCTTGTGGCAAGTTGCCAGAGCACTGGGGGTTACACCGGGATATTTTCTAGAAAATATCGAAGAAACTGAAGCGCTTAACATGCCATCAACCCGGCTAGCGGGCCTGCTGGCAGGGGAGCTGCAAGCCCTAACATCCCAGCGTTTATATCTACATGTACTTCATCTTATCCGGTTGATCCTGGGCTTGGCGGATGGCGCAGAATCCCATTCTGATTAATAACCATTACGTGTATTACATAATAAGAAAACCAACCGGTGATAAAATAATTAACCTTTTAATATAACCAGGGCGGGCGATATAAAATAAATATTCTCGTTAATCGTGCATATATAATTTGTGTGTTATGCTGAGGCCACGCTATGAAAGCTGAAGCGCGAGGAGGATACTGATGAAAGAAGAGATAGACTCAGCACCGGATCCTGTTGATCTTCAAGTTGGAGAGCGGATTAAGCGTCGGCGCAAACTTTTAGGTAAAAGCCAAACAGATCTCGCCAACGTTTTGAATCTTAGCTATCAGCAAGTGCAAAAATATGAAAAGGGCGGCAACCGCGTCAGCGCGAGCATGCTGTGGAGAATTTCTCAGGCCCTTGATGTGGAAGTCGATTATTTTTTCGCAGATCTCCTGGGCGGCCGCCGCGATAGTTACGCCCAGGGTCAAGCAGTGGCGGACCCTTTGAATGATCCCGATGCTTTACGTCTTTTGCGCGAATTTGAACGTCTTCCGACACCGGACCTAAAGCGCAAAATTATCGACATTGTACGTATGATGGGTAACGCTTACTCAGAATCGGGCTGGCCCTCGGGAGCGGCTTTGGAAAAAGCGTCAAGTGATAAACAAGACGTCTCTATTCTTAAGAGAGTTTGATAAGCACTCATATCACAATTCCATCGGCGCGCATTATACAACTGAGGGATTAAGCAGACATCGGCAAGGGTCACGGTACTACCGTGACAAAACTTTCCTGTTTCGCTCTCTTGGCTTAAGCGATTCTCCAAAGCATCAAGCTCGCAGCGGACCCAGTGCTGATACCAAGCGGTTTTGCCTGCATCATTTTGCCCATACTGCGTTCCCAGAAAATTAAGAACGCGCAGATTGTTTAGCGGATGTAAGTCACAAGCGATTGCAAGGGCGATCGAGCGGACACGTGCTTTTGCTTGCGCGGTGACTGGTAACAGAGGTGCGACAGGGTAAGTCTCTTCCAAATATTCTATAATTGCGAGCGATTGCGTTAGAAACTTGCCATCATCCACTTCCAAAGCGGGAACCAAACCTTGAGGATTGCGGGCAAGAAATTCAGGATGTCGTTGCGCACCGTCGCGAAGGTGGTAGCTGACTTGTCGATAAGAAATCTGTTTTAGATTAAGAGCGATCCGAACCCTGTACGCTGCGGAGCTACGCCAATAACCATGCAAAACCATGATGATTTCCTTATATTAGGATAGATTGTCGGCGTCTGGTCGCAGCATTAGTGAGCGTCATCCCAGTTTGCACCGCTCCCGGCTTCAACCACAAGCGGAACAGAAAGAACCACAACAGGTTGGTGGGCTTGTTCCATAATATTTTGGACCAAAGGAATGGTTTTCGTAATTTCTAACTCAGGAACTTCAAACAAAAGCTCATCGTGAACTTGAAGCAAAAGCTTGCCGGTTAATCCGGCATCGGTAAGCGCCTTAGGTGTGCGGATCATGGCGCGTTTGATGATGTCGGCCGCCGTGCCTTGCAAAGGGGCGTTAATGGCCTGCCGCTCGGCGCCATTACGCCGCGCTGGGTTTCGATCTTTAATGTCAGGAACGTGAATTTTGCGCCCGAAGAGCGTACGGACATAGCCATCGCGCCGGGCATCGATTTTGCAAGATTCCATATAATCGCGAATGCCGGGATATTGTTTGAAGTAGGCATCGATATAAGAACGGGCCTCACCTTGGTCGATACCTAACTGGCGCGCCAGGCCGAAGGGAGATATCCCATAAACGATACCAAAATTAATGGCCTTGGCGCGGCGCCTGATATTTGCATCCATCCCCGCAACAGGAATACCAAAAACCTGTGACGCCGTAAGAGCGTGAATGTCAATGCCGTCACGGAACGCGTCCCGCAGGCTGGTCATATCGGCAACATGGGCCAGCAGCCGAAGTTCGATTTGCGAATAGTCGAGGGAAACAAGTTTATGTCCCGGTGCGGCGATGAAGGCGCGCCGGATTCTACGGCCTTCCTCGGTACGGATCGGAATGTTCTGAAGATTGGGATCCGTGGAAGAGAGTCGTCCCGTTGAGGCAATGGCCATACCAAAGGCCGTATGAACTCGGCCGGACCTACTATCAATCTGGGTTTGGAGAGCATCCGTATAGGTGCTTTTCAGCTTAGCCAGCTGGCGCCACTCTAAGGCGCGCGCTGGAATATCGTGTCCCTCCGCGCTGAGATCTTCCAAGACTTCGGCCGGCGTGCCATAAGCGCCGGTCTTGCCTTTCTTACCGCCGGGAAGTCCTAATTCATCGAACAGAACTTCGCCCAATTGTTTGGGCGATCCGACATTAAAGCTATGGCCGGCCAAACGATGAATGTCCTTTTCAAGGCTATCAAGACGCCTAGCGAAGTCGTTTGACAATCGCTGAAGTTCGGCGCGATCAACTAAAATTCCGGTTTTCTCAATCTCCGCTATAACAGAAGCAAGTGGTCGCTCGAGAGTTTCATAAACCGTAAGCATTTTCTCCGCCAAAAGACGTGGTTTTAAAAGGACCCACAAGCGAAAGACGACCTCGGCATTTTCAGCGGCATAGTCGCGCGCGGCCTCGAGAGACACCGATTCAAAGCCGATTTGCGACCGTCCAGTACCCGTGATTTCCTTAAGCGGTTGGATTTTATGATCGAAGCGTAACTCGGCAAGTTCGGCCAGGGTATGGCCGTTGCGACCGGCATCTAGAACATATGACATCAACATGGTGTCATCTACAGCGGCAGGATAAATGGCTTCAGCAGCCAGGCTGACCATTTGCGCTTTTGCATTGTGAGCGATCTTTAGAATGGCTTCGTCTTCAAATAAAAGCTTCAAAGATTTTAAGGCCGCCACACGGGAAATCTGTCGCGGCGCTGGCGCTGCGGTTTCACCTAAAGCGAGCTCGCTTCCTGTTCCTGACGCGCGATGCCCAAGGGGAATATAGCATGCATCGCCTGGTCCCAAGGCCAGCGCTAATCCCACAATCTCGCCACGCGGATCGCCTTCGCCGGCGGTTTCAATATTAACGGCAACAAACCCGGCTGTTTGTGCGCGGGCAAGCCAGCCGCTCAACGCAGCCTCTTCCTGAACCAAAACATAATTCTCGCGCGATATCGCCCCCAGGCTATCCGGGGTTACAGGTTTTGCTGACACAGCAACAGAAGCGGGTGCGGGAGACGAAAGGGAAGAGCTTTTGGCTTGTAGACGGGCAAGTAACGAGCGAAACCCTTGTTGTTCCAGCCAGGGAAAAAGAATGTTGTTGTCGGGTGGTCGTTTGGCAAAACTTTGCAGCTCGGCAGGTACAGATACGTCAGTTTTTAAGTGTACGAGCTCGCGGCTAAGGCGCGCCTTGTCGGCATGTGTTAACAGGGTTTCTCGTCGCTTTGGTTGTTTTATTTCATGAGCCCGCGAAAGAAGAGTTTCCAGATCGCCATATTCGGTAATTAACTGGGCTGCTGTTTTAACCCCAATTCCCGGAACGCCTGGTACGTTATCAACGGCATCACCGATCAAGGCTTGAACTTCAATCACCTTATGCGGAGGAACGCCAAATTTTTCAAAAACGGCTTCAGCACCGATTTTTTGATTCTTGATCGGATCCAGCATCCATACGCCGGGCTGTACAAGTTGCATCAAATCTTTATCGGAAGAAACGATAGTAACCTCGGCATTAGCTGCCTTGGCTAAGGTGGCGTAGGTCGCAATTAAATCGTCAGCCTCAAAATCGGCCAGCTCAATGGCCGGCAGCCCGAAAGCCTGGGTGGCTTCACGGATCAGAGCAAATTGAGGGATAAGCTCGGGCGGCGGATCTGGCCTATGCGCCTTATAATCGGAATAAAGGCGATTACGGAAAGAGCTGCGGCCTGCATCAAAAATGACGGCAATGTAGTCCGCATCATTTTCCGCCATAAGCTTGGTCAACATATTGCAAAAGCCGAACACCGCATTGATCGGCGTGCCATCCGACCGTGTCATGGGTGGCAAAGCGTGAAAGGCACGGAAGATAAAGCCGGAACCATCGACCAGATAAAGGTGGCGCATCGGGTAAGTCGCTCGCTGAATAATTGATAGAAAGGCTTAGCGCAAACAAGGCCGCACGCCTAGTCACCACGGGTCAAAGAGGACCCTTAAAATACGCAGCTTTGAATCTTATAAATGCACGGGCAGGTGCGCGGTTGCTACTTTATTTGCTCATGGGGGTAGATGCCCCAGAGGTCGCGGCGCTCCAGCCAGCCGTCATAGCCCGCTGCTGTCACCTTACACCAAATATCATCGCATTTTTCGAGCCGTCCGATGACGCCCGGCTCAAGGCGGGCAATGGCTGTGGAGGCTGCGGTTGGATCGGATTTCAGGTCTCGAACCCCGCCGACGATAACGATGCTACGCCGCCCGGACAACATAGACTGGTGGACCCATCCTTCGGCTTGATCGACGTCCCTGACTTTGCGCCAATTTTCAAATTCTGCGACAATTTCAACAGGAAGATCGCGTTTATGAAAGACCCAATTTATGGGATAACGGACCCCGGGGCCGGTTCGGACATTAACCTCCTCAGCCCGTAAGGAGACAAAACGCGGTAAAGGAAGTTTATCGTCGGCCGCTTGAAGCGAAGAAGCGCCTAAAAAAATAAGGCAAAACCACAAGACAGCCAGAAGGCTTGTCACATAAAAAGAATAGCCGCTTGTGGTGTTAAGAATTCTTTGGTTAATCAAATTTTTATCTCGTGGCATGGTTCGATATATAAGGTTTCTCGGGGTGTCGGGTCAAGCAGTGAGCCCGTTTGCGCGGCAAGACGCCCTTAAGGGGCCTGCAGGACAGGGCTAGACAGTCCACCCTTAGGCTGATACCCAAACACAACCAACGGTCGGTATCTTCGTTCTCTTTCCGTGCGACCGTCTGTAACCGATCAAGGAGCTTTTATGACGAAGCCGCGACCCAAGATCATCGTCACCCGCAAGCTCCCTGATACCATTGAGACCCGCATGATGGAGTTATTTGATGTGACTCTTAATCTGAATGATCAACCGTTTGGAAAAACGGAGCTGATCGATGCGGTCAAGAACTGCGATGTTCTTGTGCCAACAGTAACGGATCGTATTGATGCGTCTGTTCTCAGCCAAGCGGCTCCGCGGCTAAAGTTGATCGCTAATTTCGGCACTGGTGTTGACCATATCGATTTAAAAGTTGCGCGGAGTCAGGGTGTAATCGTCACCAACACGCCCGGTGTTCTCACAGAAGATACAGCCGATTTGACCATGGCGCTGATGTTAGCTGTGCCGCGGCGATTGGTTGAAGGGGAATATCTTGTTCGCTCCGGTCAGTGGAGTGGCTGGTCGCCAACTTCCATGTTGGGGCGCCGTATCTCTAAGAAGCGTCTGGGCATTATCGGCATGGGGCGTATCGGGACGGCAATTGCTCGTCGGGCCCGAGGATTTGGTATTGCCATTCATTACCACAATCGTCATCGCGTCGGCGAAGATTTAGAGCGCGAGTTAGAGGCAACCTATTGGGAAAGCCTGGATCAGATGCTGTCGAGGATGGATATTATTTCCGTCAATTGCCCACATACACCGGCAACCTATCATCTGTTGTCGGCTCGCCGAATTAAACTTCTGCAGCCGCACGCCTATATCGTTAACACCAGTCGGGGTGAAGTCATCGACGAAACCGCCTTAATCCGCGCATTGACATCGGGAGAGCTAGCGGGCGCCGGTTTGGATGTTTTCGAAAACGAGCCTGCGGTTAATCCAAAGTTACTCAAGCTGGCTAATGTCGTCTTGCTGCCGCATATGGGATCGGCAACCGTAGAAAGCCGTAATGATATGGGTCAGAAAGTGATTATTAATATTAAGGCTTTTACAGATGGTCATGCGCCGCCAGACCGGGTTGTGGAGGCGATGTTCTGACCGATACTTTTTCCCAACCGACTCCTGTGCGGCCTCGCTTTTCTTTGCGACTTTGTCAGCATTTTATTGAGCTGGGACGGCTGGCGATTCCTGTGATGGGGTCTCGCTTAGGGCTCGTGACCGTCGCTCTGATGGATACCCTCATGCTGGGCCGATACGGCGCCGATGATTTGGGGGCATTTGCGATCGCTGCGGCGCCGGTGATTTTTTTCATGTCGGTCAGCATGGGATTAATGGTCGGAACGTTAGTATCCACTTCCCATGCCGTTGGAACAGGCCAGCTGAATATGTGTGGCGCTGTTTGGCAACGATCATTGCCTTATGCGCTTATTTTAGGAAGCGTGTTGGCTGTGCTTTGTCAATTTGCGGAACCATTTTTTCGCCTCACCGGGCAACCGGAACACTTGGCAGCGCACGGCGGTGCTGTGATGCGAATCTTGGGATTGCATCTTCCCGCGACGGCGCTCATGACAGCGTGTATTTTTTTTCTGGAAGGGCTTCGCCAACCGTTGAGGGGAACCTTGGGGTTAATTATAGGCAACCTCATTCATTTTGGGGTTAATTTTATTTTAATCGATGGAAAGTTTGGTTTTCCGGCGATGGGTGCCGAAGGCGCCGCCTGGGCAATGGTTATCGAACGATGGAGCATTGCGGCATTGTTGTTAGCCCTCGTATGGTGGCATCCAGATCGACATGTTTTGGGAATTCGCCATAGCTGTAAAAAGCTATGGCAGTCAGGTCGGCAACAGCGGTTGATGGGTGTTGCCGCAGGATTGGCACAAATGTCCGAATCCGGCGCTTTCGCCATTTTGGCGTTATTGGCCGGAACATTAGGGTCAATGGCTATAGCTAGCTGGTCCATTCTTCTTAATTTGTTGGCGCTAATATTTATGTTGTCTATTGGTATTGGTGCGGCAACCTCTGTTCGTGTCGGGATTGCGCGCGGACGAAAAGATATGAGCGAAGCTCGCCTTGCCGGTTGGTGCGGATTTATCCTTAGTACGGCGGTGATGCTCTTGGTTGGGCTCATCGTTTGGTTTTATGCGCAATCAATCGCCGGTCTTTATTCGACCGATCAAAGATTGATCTCCATTGTAACGCCGCTACTTGCGTTTGGGGCGTTGGTTTTAATTCCGGATGGTGCACAAGGCGTTATGAACCAAGCGGTGCGAGGCTTGGGGGATTCTTGGGCGCCAACATTCATTCACATCGTCAGTTTTTTAGGAATTATGCTGATCTGTGCGATGGTTTTCGCCTTGCAGCTTAATCAAGGAACTCATGGCCTTGTTCTGGCGGTTCTTATAGCAACCATTTTTGCGACGGCATGCCACTGCATGAGATTTTATTATTTAACGCGCCGCAAAATTGCGGCTAGCTAGAGTGACCGCACACCGGACACTGAGGGTCGGCTTTAACGGTAATGTTTGTGAACTGCGATTTTAATCCGTCATAAAGCAAAAGCCGTCCGGAAAGGGATGTGCCAAGGTTAAGAATTTCTTTAATCGCTTCACTGGCCTGTAAGGTACCGATGACGCCGGCAATTGCCCCGAATATACCGGCCTCAGCGCAGCCTGGTGCGATATCTGCAGGTGGTGGCGCGGGAAAAAGGCAGCGATAGCAGGGTCCGTGCTCTCCCGTTGAGTCAATTGCATAGGCTTTGAACAAAGAGATTTGACCTTCAAAGCGAGACAAAGATCCCATAATCAGTGGCCGCTGGGCGCGATAACAAGCGTCATTTAACGCATAGCGCGTGGCAAAATTATCCGAACCATCAATAACAAGATCATAGTCATCGATGATCTTGCGGGCAGTTATGCTATCTAATCTAAGAGAGTGTGGCCGGATAATAATTTCTGGATTCAGCGCCCGAAGTGTTGTCGTTGCGCTCTCTATTTTTGATGTGCCGATAGTTTCCGTTCTATGGATGATTTGGCGCTGCAGGTTGGAGATATCTACGACATCGTCATCGGCAATGCCTAATGTGCCAACGCCGGCGGCGGCAAGATAGCTAAGAGCAGCCGAGCCAAGTCCTCCGGCGCCGACGACAAGGACTCTTGATGCCAAGAGACGCAGCTGCCCTTCTTCACCAACCTCGGGCAGGATCACGTGTCGGGCATAACGGTGCAGCTGATCATCGGTCAGATCAGGCACGAGAGATTACAATCCGTCAAACAGCGCAGTAGACAGATATCTCTCGGCGGAAGAAGGCAAGATAACCAAGATTCGTTTTTTTGCCATCTCAGGTCGGCGGGCGACTTCAAGGGCGGCAGCAAGCGCAGCACCAGAAGATATGCCAACAGGAAGCCCTTCAAGCCGGGCAACTGTGCGCGCTGTTTTGAACGCCGTTTCATTCGCAACCGTTACGACCTCATCGTAGATTTTTGTATCAAGTATCGACGGAACAAATCCTGCACCAATTCCTTGAATTTTGTGCGGGCCGGGTGTCCCTCCGGACAGAACGGGGCTATCTTCCGGTTCAACCGCAATCATGCGCAGGGTGGGGATGCGTTTCTTTAAAGCCTGACCGACGCCGGTAATTGTACCGCCCGTGCCGATACCCGCAATCACCACATCCAGCTTGCCGCCGGTATCGGCTAAAATTTCTTCCGCGGTGGTTTTGACGTGGATCGCTGGGTTGGCGGGATTATCAAATTGTTGCGGCATGACTGCCCCGGGCGTTGCTTCAAGTATTTCTTGTGCCTTGGCTATGGCCCCCTTCATTCCTTTGGCGGCTTCGGTCAACACAAGTTCAGCGCCCAATAAAGCCAGCATCTTACGACGCTCGAGGGACATGCTTTCCGGCATCGTCAAAATAAGCCGATAGCCTTTGGCGGCGGCAACAAAAGCCAGGGCGATACCTGTATTGCCCGAGGTTGGCTCAACCAAGGTTCCGCCGGGCTTTAACTTGCCCTGCTGCTCCAAAGCCTCGATCATTGCGGCGCCAATCCGGTCTTTGACGGACGACAGAGGATTAAAGAATTCGCACTTGCCCAAGATCTCGGCGTCTACCTTTGCGTCACGAGCGAATTTGCTTAAGCGGACAATGGGAGTGGCGCCAATGGTATCAACGATACTGTCGTAAATACGATTGCGAAATGTAGGGGATTTATCTGCCATAATACCGCTCCCATTTGTTAAATTGTAAAGTCACCGACTTCGTGTGGTAACCCGGCAAGACCGCCCTCTCTGGCAGTGTGGCACAAGGTATCTAAAGTAATTCTGTCGAGACGTTTGATTAGAGTATCTGTCTCGGCGGCAAATAACGGGCCAACCACATTGCGGCCCAAGGGGGACTGGCAAACACCTTCGGGGTGAATTTCCCCGTCGATTGATTGTACGACCCGCAGAATGTCACCAAGGGCGATGTGGCGGCGTTCCTTCGCCAAGCGATAACCGCCGCGCGGTCCGCGAATGCCAACCAAAATTCCCGCACGAACCAGCTGCTGTAATACGGGCTCTAAATAGCGTGGAGGAATTCCCTGTCGCTGGGTAATTTCGCGACTTTGCACAGGCTTGGCCCCGGCATAAAAAGCGATATCAAGAACCGCTTCGACGGCGTAAACAAGTTTCTTTGCGGGGCCAAAAGCAACCATGTCTATCGCTTCTGCGTATCAGTACGAAGACCGGTTGAGCCAAAGCCGCCTGATCCTCGGTCGGTTTGATCCAAGTTTTCAACTTCATCAAAAGTAGCGCGCGTGACCGGCGCTAAGAGAAGCTGAGCAATGCGCATGCCGCGTTCAACCACAAACGGGGTGTCGCCCAAATTTGCCAAAATAACACCGATCTCGCCGCGATAATCCGCATCAATTGTTCCCGGTGAATTTAAAACTGTTATCCCGTGTTTGAGCGCGAGGCCAGATCGGGGGCGAACCTGGGCTTCGTATCCGGCCGGCACAGCAATCGAAATGCCGGTTGGGATTAAGGCGCGCGCGCCAGGGCGCAACGTCATAGGGGCGTCAACTGCAGCCAAAAGATCGCAAGCCGCAGCATCCTTGGTTGCGTAAGCGGGCAGATCAAGGCCGTGCCCGTGAGGGAGGCGACGTAAAAGAACAGATACGCTTGATGGTTTAGCCATGAGTTTTACCTATATTTTCTGCAATACGATCAACAAGGCGGGCCGCGACGTCTTCCTTGCGCGCCATGGGCCAGGATTCAATGGCCGTTTCTGTTATTAAATTTACGGTATTGGCTGTATGGCCGAAAGTTCCATGACCGCCGTTCGCCGCGGCGGAGACATCATTGGCCAAAATCCAATCGCAGCCCTTGCGTTGTCTTTTCTCAATGGCGGATTGAATAAGATTTTCAGTTTCGGCGGCAAAGCCAACAACAAGCCGTGGGCGGCGATCACCGGTCTTGGAAAGCTGCGCAAGAATGTCCGGATTCTCAACCAGATTAAGATCGGGCACGCCGTGTTTTTCTTTTTTCAACTTTTGATCGGCGACTTCGGTTCGCCAATCGGCGACGGCGGCGGCAAACACGGCAATGTCTAAAACCTTGCCGCGATCGCGCACCGTTTCACAGGCTCCTAGCATCTCGCGCGCGGTTTCGACCCGGATCACCTGCATATTCTGCGGATCACCAAGACCCGTGGGCCCAGTTACCAAGGTCGTATCAGCGCCAGCGGCAGCAAGAGCGATGGCAATGGCGTGACCCTGCCGTCCGGAAGAGCGGTTAACAATCGCGCGGACAGGATCGATGGGTTCCCACGTCGGTCCAGCCGTAACCAAGGCGCGGTAACCTTTCAAGCGGCCACTGATGTGAAAGAATTGGTCGATGGCGGTAAGAATCGAAGGCGGCTCAGCCATTCGGCCGAGACCGTATTCTCCACAAGCCATGTCACCTTCTTCAGGTCCGACAAGCTGAATACTGCGCGACTGAAGTGTTGCAATATTGGCAACCGTAGCGGGATGCTCCCACATGCGCACATTCATGGCCGGGGCAATAAGAACAGGTTTGTTGGTTGCCAATAACACCGTGGTGGCAAGATCCCCGGCAAGTCCAACGGCCATCTTGGCGACAAGGTCTGCTGTCGCGGGCGCAACTACCAACAGATCGGCCCACCGCGACAATTGGATATGGCCCATCTCTTGTTCATCGGTTAGATCGAACAGATTTTGATAGACTTTATTGCCACTCAAAGCGGCAAGTGAGAGGGGAGTCACAAATTCTGCGCCACCTGCGGTCAGGACACACCGGACCTCGTACCCCTTGTCACCTAAGCGACGAATGAGTTCCAAGGATTTATAGGCGGCAATACCCCCGCTAATAATCAGCAGAATTCTGCGCCCTAACCCGGATTTTACCATTTCTTGATCCATATAAATATTATTTCACCTTTTGTTATCGTAAAAAAGGTGAATCTGCATAATTTACGGTATCTGCTAGGGTTTGCCGGCCAGAGTTCGCCGGCCAGAGTTTGCAGGAATTCAGATGAGAGTGAGCGCTATGCCTAAAGTCAGGTTTTTAATTATTTTCCTTATCGGGGGTTTGGCGGGCTGCGCCAGTTCGGATAAGGCTGATACGTCGTCATCGCAACCGACCTGTCAGGAGCTCGAGCAAATGCGCGGTGGGCTTCACGTCGATCGGGCATTTGATAAAATTGGCACGCCACTTTACGCGATTTTAAATGCAGGAACCGACAAGGATCCCTACCGTCCGACGGTTGAGCGTGAGGCAGAGATCGCCCGATTGAAAAAAGAACGGGGCTGCCCATAAGCAACCCCGTGTGATCTTCACACTAATCTTAAGCAGCCTTGGCTTCGGTATTAAGCGCCACGGCGGTTGGGCTGTTGGACTGGCTAGGATCGGCATAGAAACAGGCTTCCCACTTGCCGGCCTCAATCTCGCGGGTGAAGGTGATCAAGTGGTAGGTCACAACACCAATATGCACGACTTCTTCAATGCGGCCTTGCTTAATAAGCGGCCAAGCAATGCGCCAAAAATGTTTGCGCCACGGGGCGCGGATGCCGGAATACCATACGGTCCGGCTCATGATGGTCAATCCATACTTAAGCAATTCCCAGCCCACTTTCGGATTGATCTTCAAACGATGAGGGAACACCGCCTCAGTTTGATGTTTGAACCTGGCGAAGATCCGTTCAGGTGAGTAGGCCTTAGTGATGGTGTCGAACCACATTTGAGTGACATCTTCGTAAGGCATTTTGAATTCGACGTTGGATACCCGGCCTAAACGCGCGGCCTCATCATCAGGTAAAACGCGGTTATCTTTTTGCAGCCGGTCGTAAAGTGCCGTCTTCGGCAGGGCATACAAAAGATTAATCGTCAGCAAGGGAATGTTGGAGTTGTCAATGAATTTTAAGATGTTTTGACCGGTTTTGGCGTGATCCGTATCAAGGCCCATGATGATGCCCGACACGACTTCCATGCCATATTTATTGAGTGTTTCCACCGCTTCCATGATCGGCATGCGCAGGTTTTGTTTTTTTAGCATGGCCTCCAAAGCGTCTTCTTCGGGCGTTTCAATTCCCATGAAAACAGTATGGAAAGCTGCTTCCCGCATCTGGGATAATAACTCGGGCATCTGCGCCATGTTGAGCGTTGCTTCACAAGCAAAGCGTAACGGGAAGCCGTTCTTTTTTTGCCAGGCGATAAGATGCGGCATGAGATCCAGCGCCGCCTTCTTGTTGCCGACAAAGTTGTCATCTACGAAATAGACGGCACCGCGGGCGCCATTCGCGACAATGGCGTCCAGTTCTTTGCAGATTTGCTCCGGTGTTTTAAGCCGCGGATTGCGTCCGTACAGCGCCGGGATATCGCAAAACTCACACCGATAAGGGCAGCCCGACGAAAACTGAATCGATCCCAAAAAATAATTGGAGACATCGATCTTGTGGTAGGCAGGTACAGGAAAATCGGTTAAGGGCAACCGCGCCGAGGTGACGTATTTCTTTTGTGTGGCAGGGCGTTCCGTCGTTTCGTCGATATAGGCAATGATCGCATCCGTTGCGTCACCCATTTCGCCGACATGAAGCAAGTCGATATCCGGGTAATACTCGGCACAGGCCGATACCGATGGGCCGCCAAGGGCCGTGATCTTATTATGGGCATGGGCCCGGCGATTGATGTCGCCAATGAAGCCGCGTTGAACATGCATACCGCTGATAAAAACCGCATCCGCCCATTTAAAGTCTTCTTCGGTAGCGATTTGACGGTTTTCGTCGATAAAGCGGACTTCCCATTCGATCGGCATGTAGGCGACGACCAATAGCATCCCCTGAGGGGGCATAAAGGCGTTAACGTCCGGGAACAGTTTGTAAGAGTGCTGGAAAGTGCCGAAAGAGGGCGCATATTGTGGAAAAACGCACAGAATGTGCCGCTTATTCTTGGGGCGATAGGTGGTGCGACCCTCGGGTGTCGACTTCGCGGCGACCTCAACAAGGGCATCATTTTGCAGCTCTGGTAATCCGTCCGGCATAGGTAATCCGTCCTTAATGGGGCATAGAAATGGCAGAAAACCGCCAAATCATGCACAAGGGGGGCACTTTAATCTAAAATCCGCCGAATGGAAAACCATCTCCGCAGGGAGCAGGCTAAGTTTATCGTAAAAAGGGGGAAAAACCTCCTCAAAGGGGCTGCAACCCTTGCCTTGCTGGGGGTCCCGCAGTATTGTCCGCCGGCTTGTGCGGCCGAAGTAGCTCAGGGGTAGAGCAACTGATTCGTAATGCAGGGAGCGACAACGGCAAGAGTTGGAAGTAAGTTTGGAAGAACAAAGAGTTGGAAAGT
>Ga0075163_10007893_pt1 | contig 14043 bp, 12 predicted proteins | sample JI1023141ADNA_FD_71478 | JGI IMG/M metagenome (GOLD analysis project Ga0075163, IMG submission 71478) | Wastewater effluent complex algal communities from Wisconsin, to seasonally profile nutrient transformation and Carbon sequestration -... | ecosystem: Engineered > WWTP > Effluent > Algae...
TTACTAAAATTGAATCTTTGCTTATACAAGAACCTGAACCTATAGTATATATTAATTTGTGCGTATTTGCACTAGCAATAGTTGGATTAAAATTTACACCAACAATTCCATTTCCAGACCAAATTCCACCATTAGGAATTGGGTTTTGCAAAGCATTTAAATTAATTATTCCTGCATTTATACAAGTATCAAAATCTAAACCGGCATTTGGTATAGTTGGGTTAATAACTGTAACCACAATTGAGTCAGAATTTGTACAAAGATTATTGTTTACGTATGTGTATTTTAACGTAAAAATACCCGTTCCATTTGGTGTAAAAATGCCCGAACTATTTACATGAACAGAGCCAGACCAAGTTCCACCAAACGGAGAATATCCTGCTAAATTATAAGATCCAGAGTTGTCGCACAAACTTATATCTGGTCCAGCATTTACGGTAGGTAAAGGGTTAACTTGTATAGTTATAGAATCATTGTTAGTACATAAATTATTATCTGTACCAGAAACATAATAAGTAGTGTTTATAACTGGCGAAACACTTATTGGGTTTATTGTTTGCAAAGTATTCCAAATATAATTTGTAGCCCCAGATGCCGTTAAAATACTCGAATCGCCTTTGCAAATTGAAGGTTTTGATGCTAGTATATTAATAATAGGTAAATTATTTATTGTTATATTTACAGTATCTAAATCTGTGCAGCCACCAGAATTAACAGTCAAAACATAAGAACTATTAGTATTTGGCAAAACATAAGGATTTGAAAGGGTAGAAGCATTGCTCCAACTGTAAGTATATGACCCATTTCCGCCGCTTGCAGAAGGCGTTCCACCTAACATTATACTGTTGCCAAAACAAATTGCGGTATCGTTTCCAGCGTTAGCAATTGGAGAAGGTAAATTAACAAAACTTTCAGTTGTTGTGGTGCTTCCGCATTCATTTGTTACGGTTAAACTTATTGTAAATGTTCCACTAGAATTATATGAAATATTTGTAGGATTTACCAAAGTAGAGCTTGAAGGTGTAGCACCAGGAAAACTCCAATTATAAGTTGAAGTTGTAGCAAAACAATTTTTTAAATTAGCAGTAGGGTTAATTATTCGTTGCGAAGCACAAATATCTGCAATAGGATTTATAGTTATAACAGGTTTCCCTTTTACAGTAATTAATTTAGAATAGGTGTTAGAACCGCAAATATTAGTAACTGTTTGTGTTACAAGGTATTGACCCGCTATTGTAAATTCAATTATTGGATTTTTGGAGGCAGAATTTGTACTGTTTATAAAATTATAATTTCCAGAAGTTGTACAATTGTTAGATTGAAAAGCTACAGACCAAGCAGAAGTAGTTTGCCCACAAGGGTTTAATGCATTAGCAGAAGTGTCAGTAAAATTTACAGTACTAATAGCACAACTCGGCGACTGAATATAAGTAAAACCAGCTTCTGGTTCGGGTTGAATACAAATTTGTTTTGTGATGGAGTCTGTGCCGCATATACTTTTATTGCGAATTTTTAAAGTTACATTATAAATTCCAGGCTGCGTAAATGTTGGTGTTATAACTTGACTTCCCCAAGAATTGACATTGTTAATATTTGGTGGGTTTGTACCTAAATTTCCAGTTAGATTCCAACCTGTAGAAGGTGTTATAATCCAATTAAAAATTCCTATAGTATCACAAATATTAGAATTATTAACCCAAGCACCATTTTCAGATTGATTTGTGATGGTTACAGGTTGATTAACACATTTCTGAGTAACCATGTTAAAGTCTGCTGATGGTGTTTCATTGACTGTAATTGGTTCTATAGTAGCAGCCGAACTACCACAAGGATTGGAAGCTACAATTCGCACATAAAATGAATTAGGAAAATTTGGGCTTTGAAAATCACAAGAAGTAATATTGAAAGAATGTGTATAAGAATTTGGTGAAGGGTGCAAAAATACTTGATTTGAAGAACCGTCATTTATAGAAATTGTATATTCAGTGCCTAAAGAATTATTAGTAGTACCTGTAATTGGAAATGTTAAAAGAGAAGGAGAGCAAAGACCAGTTGAACTGCCAGGATTACCTAAACCCACAGCAGGGTTAGATCCTATATAACCTGTATAGTTTGTTGTAGAAATGCAACCATTTTGACCCGTTACTGTTAATCCAATATTTATATTTCCTTGGCCTAAATAATTATGATTGAGCGTTGTAAAGTTAGAAGAATTATAGTTTGGCGTCCCATCGCCCCAGTTTATTGCATAATTTGTATTGGTAGCAATAGAGTTCGAATTATTTTCAACATTTAAACTTAAAGTGCTCCCACCACAATTTGTAAATGCTGGGTTATTATCTTGGTCAAAAAGTGATGCATCAGGCGCTTGTCTTACATTAAGCGTCTGACTAGTCGGCAGGCTGCAAGTAGCAGAATGAACAGCTGTTAATGTAATGGTTTTAGTTCCGCCAGTACCAAAAGTATAAGAAACATTTGTACCACTTCCACCAAAACTCCAATTATATGTAGTACCTGGAATTGGATTGATTACATTAAAATTTACTGCTTGGTTGCTACAAGGATTGGAGCTTCCTATAGTAAAAGTTGGTGCTGCATAAAATTTTACTTCTTTAGTTGCAGATGTAGTACAGTTTCCTCCGTTTGTAACGGTAAGCGTATAAGTTTGTGTAGAACTTGGACTTACGATAACTGAAGAATTTGTGGAGCTGCCAACAATATTTGACCCAGTCCATAAATAAGTAGCAAAGGCAGAGTCATTTCCAATGATTGAGGCACTCAGTGTTGCATTTCCAGAACCACAAATCTCTGGGTTTAAAGGATTTATAATTATTGAACATTGTGCGTTTATATAATTAATATTCGCCAGAAAAAATATTGAAAATAGAAATAATCTCATGTAAACTGAATTTAGCAATTTTATTGTACAAAAATAATATATTATATTCGTATTAATGCTAAGATGTCAAAGTATTTTTATTCTATTTAATATTTTCTAATTATTTCTTTACGAAACCCTTATCAAAAAATAATTTTTCTTTCCCTTTTGTGCTAAAATATATCCGCTTGCCAAAACATCTTTTTCGGTAATATTATATTCTAAATCTACTTTTTCTTTATTAATACTTATTGCGTTTTCTTTTAAAGATCTTCTAGCTTCACCGTTTGAACTCATTATATCTGTTTCTGTAGCCAAAAGTTCTACAATATTTAAACCGTTTTTCAGGGTTTCTTTGCTGATAATATAACTTGGTACACCTTCAAAAATTTCTTCAATTTCTGAACCACTAAAATTATTTAAAGCACTAAATGTTGCTTTTCCAAACAAAATATTTGAAGCATCAATTGCTTTCTCTAAGTCTTCGGCAGAATGTACCATTGTAGTTACTTCTTCAGCAAGTCTTTTTTGAAGCGTTCTTCTTCCTGCATCTTCTCTATGTTCTGTTATTAAATCAGTAACAGTTTGTTGGTCTAAAAACGTAAATTTTTTGATGTATTCTTCTGCTTCTTCATCCGAACGACCCAACCAAAATTGGTAAAATTTGTAAGGAGATGTTAATTCAGGATTCATCCAAACATTTCCACCTTCAGATTTTCCAAATTTTGTTCCATCAGATTTAGTAATCAATGGTGTAGTCATAGCAAAAGCTTTTCCGCCTGCCATTCTACGCACTAATTCTGTTCCTGTAGTTATATTTCCCCATTGGTCGCTGCCGCCCATTTGCAAAGTGCAATTATGTGCGTTGAACAAATGGTAAAAATCGTAGCCTTGTATCAATTGGTACGAAAATTCAGTAAAAGAAATTCCCGTTTCTATTCTTTTCTTTACCGAATCTTTTGCCATCATATAGTTTACTGTAATGTGTTTTCCTACATCTCTTATAAACTCTAGGAAAGACATTTTACCTACCCAATCGTAATTGTTTAGCAAAATTGCACCATCTTCAAAATCTAAAAATTTAGATAGTTGCTTTTTAATTCCTTCTACATTTTTGTTTAAAGTTTCTATATCCAGTAGGTTTCTTTCGTCTGTTTTGCCAGAAGGGTCGCCAACCATTCCAGTAGCGCCACCAACTAAAGCAATAGGAGTGTGCCCAGCTTTTTTTAAGTGCATTAAAAGAATAATTGGAATTAAACTTCCTATATGTAGTGAATCTGAAGTTGGGTCAAAACCTATATATCCAGTTACTTTATTGTTTTTTAAATGTTCTTCAGTATCTGGCATAATATCGTGTATCAAACCTCTCCATTCCAATTCTTGTATCAAATTCATTTTCATATTATTTAGTATTTGCAAAAATATAATAAGTTTATATTTTTAGGTTAAAAAAAAGAGCTATTCGGTTTAGAAATAGCTCTTTTTTAATCTTTTTTTTAAGTATTTGATTAAGGACAAAATGGTTGAACTTTTGGAGCTGTGGTACGGAGTTTCATCCATCCCATTCCTAAGTTTGCCGATCTGTCTGTTATTAATACCAAAAGTGCGTCTTTCTTTTCAGGAAGTGTAGTCATGAAATGATAGGTTCTATCTGATGACATTTGAATCTCTTTTACTGTTTTAGAAATTTCTCTTCCAGACTGTTGAGACATCAAGCTTTCAATTCCTCTAATGCTTTTTCCTCTAAACATATCTACAGCTGCTGCTGCTATAACATCATAAAATTCCTCAGAAAAATATGGAACTTTACTAGATATACCTAATAGCAAGCCTGTGTTTAAATCTACAACGGCACAAGCCAAACTTCCGTCAACTGAATCGGTGATATCTTTTAATATTTCGTCTAATTTTGCCATTATAATTTATTTTTTATTCTTCTCCACATTTACCTTCACCGCATTTGCCCTCTCCGCATTTGCCTTCAGATGTTTTGTCGTCTTCACTTACTTCGCCACATTTACCTTCTCCGCATTTGCCTTCGCCACATTTTCCTTCTACATCTTTAGAAACATCGTCGGCATTTTTTATTGCATTTCCATTTTCATCTACAGATTCTCTTACATCGTCACCGTTTCCTAAGTCTTCTGCTTTATTGCTTTCGCCACATGCATTTAAACCAATTAATGAACTTGCTATTATAGATCCTGCTATTATTGATTTGATGTTGTTAGTGATTACTTTTTTCATATTGTATTTTGTTTTTTTGATTTAAAGTTTAAAGTTATCAAATTTTTTAAGAATCATACTTATTTTTTCAAAAAAATAGGTGTGTTCCAATTTAAAAAAAACATTGGGTGAAAAATCACTTCACCTTTTGTATTAAATTCCATAGCGGGAAATGGCACTTTTACTATATTTAAAATAGAAAAAAGTGTTTTCACATAAGGACTTTTTGTAGGTATTCTATCCCAATCTACATCGGCACTTAAAAAGAACCTACGATATCTTTGTACGTCATTTCTTACAAAAAGGTTTCCATTTTCATCTTCCCATTTATTTTCAAAGCCGCCATACATTCCTCCGCCTGCATATCCTACGGCAAAATTTAACCAAGGAGCTATGGTTTTTCGCTTACTAAAAGATGAAGGATTTACGGAAAGCCAAACTACTATTCCGTTATAATCTTTTATGATTTGTTCTATGGCTCCAGTTCCGTATAGTTCATTGGCACGCATTTGAAGTTGTGCATCGGCGTGTGTTACAGAATGAAAACTGTATTTAGATTTTATTCGTTGTTCATTCCAAAAATAATATTGTGAATAGGCTAAACCCGCACCCAAAAAATTTGCTGCCACATCAGAACCAGATGCGCCCCATTTGTCAGAAAAACCATCAAAAATTTCTATAGATGTTTGAAACCCTAAAGCAGTCAATGAACCTATTAGTGCAGATTTTCTGTCTTTGGTACCTGTCCATTTCATCATTTTAGTAAGCCAAACTGCTTCCATATATGTAGTATGAAAATGCCCCATTTTATCTACTTGAAGCCATTCTTTACTATCGTCGAAAAAGTGAAATTTAGATTTTGCAGCATCTGCGTACCAAAGTTGATTTAAAAAAATCATTGTGCCTCCATAAGCGCCAGCCAATGATGTCCCTAAAACTATTGTTCTTGTTTTATTAAAACTTGGAGCGGGTTCTAAAAAGTGAAGTTTTGTTTTTGTAGTATCTGATTTTTGAGCAAAACTTTTTACAGATATAGAAAAAAGTAAAACTAAAAAGCCAAAACCTTTTAGCTTAAATAAAGAAGATTTTAAACAAACCTTCAAAATATTAAAGGATTGCTTTTTTTACTACTTCTAACATTCTATTTACTTCGTCTATGTTTTCGGCTTCGCCATAAACTCTAAGTACAGGTTCTGTACCAGATGCACGTATCATTATAACTCGCTCGTTTCCTAGGTGAAATTTAAAACCATCTATAGTTTCTACTGTTTCTACTTCATAGTTTCCAAATGCTTTATATTTGTCTGCTTCGCAGTTTGCAATAATGCTTTCTTTTAATTCATTAGTAATGTGCAAATCGCTTCTATTGTATGAAAATGCACCAACTACATCATATACTTCTTGAATAAGGCTTTCTATAGTTGTGTTATATTTAGCTAAATGCTCCATAATAACTAATCCGTCCCAAATACCGTCTCTTTCTGGAATATGTCCTTTTACTGCTATTCCTCCAGATTCTTCGCCACCTACTAAAACATCTTCGGCAATCATAAATGGTGCTATATTTTTGAAACCAATTTTGGTAACTTCAATGTCTAAACCATAAGCTTTGCACATTTTTTTTATTTTTGGCGAAGCTGAAAAAGCTACAACCACTTTTCCAGTCATTTTTTGATATTTGTGCAAAATATGTATCAATATTAATATGATATGGTGCGCATCAATAAATTTTCCAGATGAATCATAAAGTCCAATTCTGTCGGCATCGCCATCGTTAGCCAATCCTAGATGATAGTTATCATTTTCTGCAAGTGCTTTTGAAAGTTCTTGTAAATTTTTATCTATCGGCTCTGGCGCTTGACCATAAAAACCTGGGTTGTGTTCGCAATGAAGGTGTTTTGCCTTTGGCATAATTCGTTTAAACACATTTTGTCCAGAACCATACATAGCATCATAAACTAAATTTATGCTTGAGTTATTTATTTTATCTAAATCGAAATTTGCTTTTACATGGTCAAAATACATGTCTTCTAAGTTTACAAATTCTAACAAGCCTTTAGCTTCCATTTCTGCAAAATCTACTTCTGGCGCTTCGAAAGTATCAGGAATTAAACTTTCAACCATTTTTATATCTGCTTCGGTAGAAGGACCACCAAAACCAGATTTTAATTTATAACCATTATATGTTGGTGGGTTGTGACTCGCTGTGATGATAACACCTGCAAAACAATTTAATCTATTTGCTGCCAATGAAATCATTGGAGTAGTTACAAAGTTTTTGTCGAAATATACTTTAATGCCTTCGGCGCACATTACGTCAATAACTTTTTTGGTAAACAAAACGCCACCAAATCTACAATCGTAACCTAAAACTAAGGTTTTATTTCCAGATGCTTTAATCCATTGAGCAGTGGCATAAGCTACACGTGCTACATTTGCTACGGTATAATCTTCTGCTATTATTGCTCTCCAACCGTCTGTTCCAAATTTTATTTTTTGTATCATATTTTACTATTTGTGTTGCAAATTTAATAAAATTTATGAAGTAGTGAATTAAATAGAAAGCTAAGCTATTCTAAACTTTTTATTAAAAATGAAGAGTTTTGTAAGTATTGTGTTTAAAAAATAGTAAATTCGACATACCGAAACTATAAACTAATAACTATTAACTAAACAGCCAAAGCCAATGTTTAACGAAAACCCCGAAATAGAAAAGCTTCAAAATGAAATAGAAGCAAAACAAAAACAACTGGTAAAACTGAGAAGAGCGCAAGCTTTAGAGCCAATAAATGATTATAGTTTTAAAAATAGACAAAACGAAATAGTATTGCTTTCAGAATTGTTTGGCGATTCAGATGAGTTATTGATTATTCATAATATGGGAAAATCTTGTCCGTACTGTACTATGTGGGCAGATGGTTTGAGAGGTTATTCTGAAATGCTAAGCGATAGAATGCCTTGGGCATTGACGACTCCAGACGATTTGGAAACAATGATAAAATTTACTGAGCCAAGAAATTGGGATTATAATGTATTAAGCTTTTATGGAACTAGCTTTGCAAAAGATATGGGTTTTGAGTTTGAAAAAGATGGAAAAACTTACTATTGGCCAGGTGTTTCAGCATTAGTTCGTAAAGATGGACAGTTATATAGAGCAGCAAAAGATAGCTTTGGACCTGGCGATATGTACAATCCTGTTTGGCATTTCTTAGATTTGTTTCCAAATGGTGCAAACGCTTGGGAGCCGAAGTATAAGTATTAATTAAGTGTAATTATTCCCCTTTTTTCTCAAACTTTCTAATGATAGCGCCAAGAGGTCGGTCGTAGCTGAAATAATTATGTGCCCAATCTACAAATGTGATGAGTTTGTTTCTAAAACCTACCAAAGACATTAAGTGTACAAACATCCAAACAAACCAAGCAAAACGCCCTCTAAACTCAAATTGAGGAAGTTCAACTACGGCTTTATTTCTGCCAATAGTAGCCATAATACCTTTGTTGAAGTATTTAAAAGCTTTCATTGGTTTGTTTTCTATTAGTTTTATTAAGTTTTTAGATAAATGATTGCCCTGCTGAATGGCAACTTGTGCTAACATCGGTAAACCTTTTGGGTTTTCAGTATCTATTTTTGTAGCTACATCGCCTATTGCAAAAACGTTTTTGTAGTCATTTACTTGGTTAAATTCGTTTACTTTTATTCTGCCTCCAGCCAAGTTTTCGTTGGTAAAACCTTCTATTGTAGCAGCTTTAACGCCGGCTGTCCAAATTACGGTGCTTGATTTGTAAACCGTACCATCTTCTAAATAAACTTTTCGTTTATCGAAATTTTGAACTTTTGCGTTCAGCATCACACTTACATCTAAACCTTTCAAATACTCTAAAGCAGCTTTTGAAGATTTTGGCGACATACTTGCTAATACCTTATCTGCAGCTTCAAACAAATAAATATTCATTCTTGAAAAATCAAACTCAGGAAAATCTTTTGGAAGTACTTTTTTCTTCATTTCTGCCAATGCACCAGCTATTTCTATACCTGCTGGCCCAGCGCCAACTATCGAAATATTTACTGTTTCGTCTTTTAAATCTTCATCAGAAATATTGTTTAGAAGCTCTAAATTGGTCATTAAAGTATTTCTAATGTTCAAAGCTTCGCTAACGGTTTTTAGAGAATAAAAATCATTTTGAATAGGAGCGAAGTTGAAAAAATTATTTGTACTTCCTGTTGCGATTACTAAATAGTCGTAAGAAATTTCGCCTATTGAAGTATGTAAAGTATTTTTTTCAAAATCGGCGTTTTTTACTTCCGCCATTCTAAATTTAACATTGGGTTTGTCTCTAAAAACGCGCCTTACAGGATATGCTATATTACTTGGCTCCAAACCGCCAGTGGCAACTTGGTACAGCAAAGGTTGGAAAGTATGGAAGTTGTTTTTGTCTATTAAAACAATTTCTACTTCGCTTTTGGAGAGTTTTTTTGCAAGGCTTATGCCGCCAAAACCCGCTCCGATAATAACTATTTTCGGTCTGTTAGTCACTTTAGTTTTTTATTTAGACTGCAAAATTATAACAATTCTGAATGAAATGTAAAAGTATTATTATGGCAAAGTTTAATTAGTTGGCTAAAATTTTCTCTTTAGAAAAGCATAAGGTATTTTAAACAAAAACCATCCGATACTTAAACCTAAAATACCGCCAAAAAACACATCTATAGGAAAATGAACGCCTACATAAACCTGCGCAAACGAAATAATAGCTGCCCAAAGTAAACCAATTCGTAAAAACCATTTAGAATTTTGATACAAAGCCAAACCAATAAAAGTAGCTAAAGCAAAATGATTTGCGGCGTGTGAAGACGGAAAACTAAAACCACCAGAACAATGATTTACTCTCAAAATTAAATAGTTTGATAACTCGGGAACATTGCAAGGTCGCAAACGCTCTACAAACGGTTTTAAAATATGACTGCTGATTCCGTCTGCTAAAATGATAGAAACTATTGCTAAAACGATCACTATCCAAGCTTTGGTTTTCTGCTTGTAAATAAGGTAAGCAAACAATAAAATATACAACGGAATCCAAGTGTTTTTGTTTCTAAAAATTGGCATAATAAGATCAAAAAATGCATTCGTCATTTCTTGGTTTATATAGCTAAAAAGCTCGAAGTCAATGTTGTGCAATAATTCCATTTTATTTGCTTTGCTCTAAAACCATTATTAATCTGCCAGAAGTTTCTGCATTGAATGTTTCTAATTTATAATTTCCAAATATTTCTTTTAGTTGTAAACCTGCACTTTCAAAAAAGTTCTTAAAATCGTTTAGAGTTAACGCTTTTACACGTTCTTGATAAGAAAATGATTTGCCTTTGTCTTTAAAATTTATAGTTTTTACAATAAAACCATTCACTACATTCCTTTCTATTTTGAAAGTGATTCCGTCCAATTCTTTTTCTTCTTTTGCTACTAAATTTTGAACAGTTTTAAATGCGTTTAAAAAATCTATTATTAAAATACCATCAGTTTTCAGCATGTTTTTCATTGCGTTTACAGTTGCTTGGTTTTCGGCATCATTTTCAAAATATCCAAAACTGGTAAAGAGATTAAACACAAAATCGAACTTTTTGGGATATACTTTTCGCATATCATGCACATCGAAATGCAGACTTTCGTTTTCAAAATCCTTTGCGAAAGCTATGCTTTCATTAGATAAATCTAAACCTGTAACATTCAAGCCTTTATGGTTCAAAAAAATAGAGTGCCTGCCTTTGCCACAAGCTAAATCCAAAACTTCAGCGTTTGGCTTTACATTTAGATGTGTTACTAAATTACTCATAAAAAAATTGGCTTCATCATCGTTTCTACTTTGATATAGAATATGGTAATATTTAGTATCGAACCAGTTTTCGAACCATTGTTTTTCTGCTTGCATTCTGCAAATATAGTTTGTTAAAATAAAAAAGGCACTTCTAAATGGAAGTGCCTTGCATAAAATTTTTAAAGTATTATGAAATCATTGGCATATACTTGTCTTTGTTTTCAAAGATAATCCAAGCGTTAATAGCTAACAATACAATTCCCATTGGCAAACCAGACTGTTCCATAACCAAATGAAATGCAAAAATGCCCACAACAACTGGAAAAAGTACAATAGCACCTAAAGCTCTAGTTTTTGGATACATTAATAGTGCGCCGCCTATAATTTCTGCCAGGGCTATTAAGGGAATCAACCAACCTGAGTCGGCAAAAGCCATCATTAACGCACCCGCTGCTTCGGGCATTGGCGGCATTGGCATAAAATGAGCAAATTTGTTTAAGCCAAATACGACCATCATTAATCCTAGTAAAATACTAACTCCTAATAAAATTTTGTTTTTCATATTTCTGTTTGTTTTAAGGTTAAAAATATTAGACGGAGAACTTCCGTAAACCTTAAATTTAAACAAAATAAAAATAGAATTATTTTTTAGATATCCACATCTGAATTTCTATTGTTGTATTTCTGATATAGCTTTGGCAGCAATAAAACTAGTAGTCCAAGCGTTTTGAAAATTGAAGCCGCCAGTTACTGCATCTACATTTATAATTTCACCAGCAAAATATAAATTTGGAAATAGTTTACTTTCCATAGTTTTGAAATTAATTTCGTTGAGCTGCACACCACCGCAAGTTACAAACTCATCTTTATTTGTGTTTTTGCCGTCCACTTCCATTTCGCAGTTTGCTAATATTTTGGCTAAATCTTCTATGTTTTTATTTGAAGCTTCTGCAAAATTTTTCATTTCCAAATTGCAAATTTCTATCATTTTATTCCAAAGGCGTTTAGGTAAATTAAATTCTTGGTTTAAGCTAACAAATTTAGTTTTGGATTCCTTTTCACGTATTTTTTTAAACTTTTCTACTATTGTTTTATAGTCTTGATTTATCCAATTTACAACTAATACAAACTTGTAATTTACTTCTGCTATATAAACAGCTTCCCAAGCTGAAAGTTTTAAAATTCCGGGACCAGAAAGTCCTTTGTGCGTAATTAGTATTGGTCCAGTTTCGGTTCTTTTCTGTCCTTTTATTTGCGTTCTACCTAATGGAACAGATAAACCTGGCAAATCTGCTATTAAGCTATGGGTTATTTTAAAAGTAAACAAACTCGGCACAGGAGCGGAGATGGTATGACCTAAATTAGCAAGCAAATTCCAAACATAACGATTGCTACCCGAAGCTAAAACAAGCTTTTTGGTTTGTAAAAGTTGGTCTTTAGATTTAAGATTCCATAGTTCATTTTTATACTCCAAACTATCTAAACCAGATTGTTCTACGACTTGGATTTTGTATTTTTTTATCAACTTTAAAAAGCAGTCTATAATAGTCTGCGAAGAATTTGAAACAGGGAAAACCCTTCTATCTTCTTCTATTTTGGTTTCAACGCCGTTAGTTTTTAGCCATTGTATCATATCACCACACATAAAAGTATGAAAAGGTCCTAAAAGTTCTTGATGTCCTCTAGGATAAAATTTGACCAATTCATTAGGTTCAAAACAAGCGTGTGTAACGTTGCATCTGCCACCACCAGATATTTTTACTTTCTCTAAAACTTTGTTCGATTTTTCGAGTATAAGAATACTTGTATTAGGTTTGTTTTCAGCTATTTGAATAGCTGTAAAAAAACCCGCTGCGCCACCGCCAACTATTATAACATCGAAATTTTTGATAAATTTATTTTTTTAATGAACTGCAAAATTAGTTCAATTTTGTTTTTTATCGTTGAAATAGTTTACAACTTGTTCTTCGCCCGTAGTAGAAATTTTGGAACATTCGCCATTTCGTTTATTGCTTATCCAACTGCACTTTAAAGTAGAACCGTCTATATATGTATAAATTCCATCGCCGTGCATTTCGCCATTTAAAAACTCGCCTTCATAAGTTTCGCCGTTAGAAAAGTAAAATTTTCCTTTTCCGGTTCTGTGGTTAAAAGTAAATTCGCCTTGGTAGTATTCTGCATTTTCGTAGTAATAAATTCCTTTTCCGTGTGCTTGGTTATTTTTTGTTTCACCAGTATATTTGGCTTTCCCATTTATGTTTAATGTATTTTCTTTTTTCTGTGCCATCGAAAGAGATACAGTTAGAATTATAAAACAAAATAGTATGCTAAAGTTTTTCATATTATTAAATACGGCAAGGATTAATAAAATGTTGCTGAAAAAATAAATTTATTCTTCTTTGTTTTTCTTTTTACGATTTTCCTTTACATAATAAGGTGCTTCACCTTTTGGATATCTTGTAAATTGATTTCCATGATTTTTCTTCATGTTTTTAGAAAGTTTTGTAGCGTTTTTGTCTTCAATAGGTTCATCTTTTTTAGAACGCGTATATTTTTTGAAGATCAATTTTTCTTCTCTTTCTTCTTCTAATAGTTCTTCTACAATTTCTAAATTTTCTGGAAGTTCTAAAACTGGAATTTCTTTGTCCATCAAATTTTCTATTGCTTCTTTAAATTCTTCTTCGCTTGGCGTTACAAAATTCAAGGCAATACCGTTGCTTTTTGCTCTACCTGTTCTACCTATTCTATGCATATAGTTAATAGGTTCTTCTGGTATTTCGTAGTTTATAACGTGACTAATGTTTTCCAAATCTAAACCTCTACTTATAATGTCTGTAGCTATTAAAACTCTGTAAGTTCCTCTTTCAAAGCGTTTTACGGTTTGTATTCTAAAGTTTTGAGACTTGTTAGAATGTATTACACCTATATCTTCTGGAAACTTTTCAGACATTTCTTCATACAATCTGTCTGCTTTCTTTTTGCTTGATACAAAAACTAATACTTTAGTAAAATCTTTGTTTTCTTCAAGTAGAAGTGTCAATAAATTTGCTTTAGTTAAAAAGTTTGGCACTTCAAAAGCATATTGTTCTATGTTTTCAAGTGGTGTACCGGTAACTTTTATTTCTATT
>Ga0075163_10007894_pt1 | contig 14043 bp, 9 predicted proteins | sample JI1023141ADNA_FD_71478 | JGI IMG/M metagenome (GOLD analysis project Ga0075163, IMG submission 71478) | Wastewater effluent complex algal communities from Wisconsin, to seasonally profile nutrient transformation and Carbon sequestration -... | ecosystem: Engineered > WWTP > Effluent > Algae...
GTATGGATTAGTTGCAGACTCACCGTAGGTCTGGATCGGGTTAATATCCGGTTGGTCACCAGCATCAGTACCTTTGTTGGCTTCAAGCCCACGGATACTACCATATACCCAGTTTGACGAAGCAGCTTCCCAGCCAAATCCGTTGCTGGCAACTCCATCAATCATTGAATATGCACTAATTAGAAGTGCATCCACACCATCAGCCGTAGCCAATACCTGTGCATCCAGCGAACCGTTCGGAGTCACCGCCAGGAAGTCCTCCTTACATGAATTCGTGAATGCCAGCAGGGCGGCAAACATTAATCCTATTTTAAGATTTGATTTTTTCATCGTTGTATTCAATTAATAGTTCCCGTTAAAATCCAATATTCAAACCAAAAATAAACTGCTTAACCAATGGATAAGCACCCGCGTCTACACCAAAGGAAGTATCTGCATTTGTGTTAAGATCTGGATCCAGACCACTATACTTCTTCACGGTGAATAAGTTTACGCCTTGTACATAAACTCTTGTCCGGGTTAATCCAATCTTGCTGATTACGCTGGTTGGGAAATTATATCCAATCTGGAGATTCTTCAACCTCATGAAGGAACCATCCTCAACATAGTAGCTAACGGATTGTGTATTGTTCGAGAAGTTAGACTTATTGGAAGCCTTAGGGGTAGTGGCACTTGTTCTCTCAGGTGTCCAGCTGTTATACAAGAGGTCATTACTCTTCTGGTTCTGGAATGAAGGCCAGAAATCCAACCACCACTTATTGTAATTGAAGATTTCATTACCCTGTGAGCCATAGAAGAAGGCAGTAACATCAAACATCTTATAGTTAACACCTAAATTAATTCCCCAGGTAAAATCCGGGTTCGGGTTACCGATAAAGACTCTGTCCTCAGGTGTTATCTGATTGTCGCCATTCAGATCCTGATATTTAAAGAATCCTTCTTCAGCACCGTCCTGAACCGGAGAACTTGCTACATCCGCAGCTGATTGGAACAAACCAATTACGTTATACCCGTAAAATTCTGATACCGCTCTGCCGACCTGGTTTCTGTTAAACGCCCCGATTCTAGAGCCTCCATCCGAAAAGTAATCAATGCCTTCTGCAATCTTTTCGATGGTATTATTATAGGTTGTTAGTGTAAGAGTTGCATCGAATGAAAGATCTGGATTAACGATTTTCTTATATCCTAACTGGATATCTATACCCGTGTTTTTCATCTCCGCTATGTTGATATAAGGCTGATCTGCAGCACCTGCAGTACCAGGGAGTGGAGGATTATACAACAAATCCTGTGTCTTCTTGGTATACCAGTCAAAACTTAACTGCAGTTTGTTATCAAACAATCCTGCATCAAAACCTACGTTCGTGGTAATGTTAGTTTCCCACTTTGCATCAGGATTGCCAATGCGGGTAGGTCTGAATCCCTGAGCCGATGATGAAGTAGATCCACCGATCGCGTAGTTTGCATCACTCACAGAACCACCATAAAGGTAGAATTGGTTCACTGGCGATACCGCTAATTGGTTACCCATAGTACCGTAACCACCGCGAACCTTTAAATCGGAGATGAAATCAAGACCGGCTAAAAAGCCCTCTTCACTAAGTCTCCAGCCTGCTGATACCGAAGGGAATGTTCCATAGCGGGTGTCAGCTCCAAAACGGCTAGATCCATCTCTGCGAACTGTAGCACTCAACAGATATTTATCTGCATAGCTATAATCGGCACGGATAAAGGCAGCCTGCAACGTAGTAGGAGTATTGTAGTTAGAAGAAACAGACTGAGTAGCGGCTCCGTTGTTAAGCGTTCTGAACGAAGGAGCATCTGAGAAATACCCAGCCCTTGTTGCTGTTAAACTTCTGCCAACTCCGTACTTCACAGCTTCGTAACCGGCAACAGCCAGTAACTTACTTGATCCAAATGTCTTGTTAAAAGTAAGAGCATTCGTCCAAACCCAATCGCTGTTGTAATAAGCGTTTTCATTGTATGCAGCGGTAGCTCTGTTCTCAGCTAATTCGTAGGTAGAACCTGTCCAGTCAGTATTATATCCATTCTGGTAAGTGCCTCCAAACGTTGATCTGAAACTCAGGTAATCAAGGATCTTAACATCCATATAAATGCTACCCAAAACCCGAACATCCTGAGCACGATCCTCAGCATTTCTTTCAAGTTCTGAAAGTGGCTGAGTACCGTTACCAGCGCGAGGTGCCAGACCAGTACCACCGTATTCTCCAGGCACAAAGTTGTGCGAGATACCTGTTACTGATGTTGTCATACGGGCAGGAATGATTGGCTGCTGAGCATAAACCCGGGCCAGAGGACTAGATTCGTTACCGTTTCCGGCAACTCCATTACTGGTTCTGCCAGTTATTGTTAGGTTCTGACCTACAGTAACCCGATTTTTAATTTTAAATTCAGAGTTAACCCGGGCTGAGAAACGTTTTGCAAAGTTCGTTACAACAATACCTTCCTGGTTAAAGTAGTTAACACCTGTATAAAACTTGGCATTCTCATTTCCTCCTGATAAGGAAAGATCATGATTCATAATCATAGCCTTGCGGGTAATGGTACCATACCAATCAGTATCAGCTGCCCATGATGGCAAGGTAGGGTTGGGATTTGCTGAGGATCCATAAATAGGGTGAGTCTCTTTATCTGTAACCCCATCATTGTCTGCATCCACAGATCCATCAAACCTATCATTACTATAAATCAACCACTGCAAATCGGCCATCTCCTGAGTGTTATTAAGGAAATCGGGGCCCTTACCAGGATCCTGGGTACCATAATACATGTCGTAATTAACCTTAATACCACTGCTTGTACCTTTCTTGGTAGTCATGATAATTACACCGTTTGAAGCGCGTGAACCATAAATGGAAGCAGCTCCTGCATCTTTCAATACTGAAAGAGACTCCACATCGTTAGGGCTAATGGTAGAGATATCCTGAGTAGGAACACCATCTACAATATAAAGGGGGTCGTTATTCTGGAAAGAACCAAAACCACGAATCCTAACCTTTGCAGGCTCACCGGGACGACCATCCCCTGTTACAGTAACACCGGCTATACGGCCTTGCAACTGGTTAGTAACGTTACTGCTTGGAATTTGAGTAAGATCTGCCATTTTCACGGTACCTACAGAACCTGTCAAGTCCTTTTTCTCCTGAGAAGCATATCCTGTTACAACGATCTCTGATAGTTCGGTAACATCCACCTTCATGCTTACATCTACTACTGTGCTATTTCCAACTTCTACTTCCTGAGAAGTATAGCCGATGAAAGAGAATAACAACTTCGCACCAGTACCCACAGAAAGAGTATACTTTCCAGAAACATCAGATACGGTACCATTGGTGGTACCGCTTACAATCACGTTTACTCCCGGCATGGGAGAACCACTTTCATCCCGAACAGTTCCTGACACAACTCTGTCCTGAGCGAAAGCAAAGGCCGCGAGCGTCATGAAGACGAGGGTTAGATAAGATTTTAAAAATATTTTTTTCATAGTTAGCTTCAGATTAATTTATGGGAGTACTGTTACTTTAGCTGTGTAGATCACTTTATAGGTCACCCCTATGTTGGTATCATTCACCGTTAATTCAAACTCGACAGGCTCGCTAAAGTCAATAGTGTCCCCAGAAGTGAATGCAACGCCATCTGCTTTATAACCTGTTACTGTCACTCCTGCAGGCAAAGTAGTTGTAGCAGTGGTTACTAAAGATGAAACTGTGGTCCCTTTTAACACATTCACATTGATACCGAAATCAGAGGTCTCACCGGGAGCTGTTGGGTTTAAGCCATTAAATGCAATTTCAAATTTAGGAGCAGCAACTGCGTATATAGTGTAAACACCAGTTGAGGCATTTTGTGCTGTTACGGTAATTGGTTTAGTGGTCGTCAAGTTTAAGAGACTATCTTTTTTTAGACTTGCCGTAGCAAACTTGCCGCTCAACTCATATGTAATTCTTAAAGAATCAAATGAATTAGTAGCTGTACCATACTTATCGAATAGAATGAGTTTTCTGGCTGTGTTATCAACAAAACCATTGATGGTTCTATCTTCATTTGACTTTGCAATGGATTTTGCAGCAAAACTCTTCAAATTATTATCCGTTTCTACTGCCCTTGCAATTACGGTGACAGAATAACTTTTGGTTGATCCATCATTTGCTGTTACCAGGTAAGTTTTTGGAGTAGTGAAATTATTGGTTGTTTCACCACTTACCTGCGTAGCTCCAGCGATAGATACGACAGTAAACGGAGAAGCTTCGAAATTTGCTTTAAGGGCTGTTAATCCATTTTTTGTAAACGGATTATAAGGCACATAAACTTTTATATCAGTACCTGTAATTATTGTTGAATCACTTGATATCCTGATATATTTTTCATCAGCGTCTCTTCCTACTATCTCTTCAAACCAAAACTTTGTGATATCCTTATCATCGCTTTTAATAACAATAGACAACGGAGCAGAAACAGTGCGTTTAACACTTTTTCCATCCAATGAATAATTGGTAGTAACAACTACCGGAGCAAACGTGCCAGGCTCATCATAGGTATACTTAACCGTTGTTGTAGAACCACCTGCAAATTGAGATTTGCTGACCAAAATACCTGCTTTGCCGGTGTTCTCTTCGCCTTTAGGAAGGATAGTGACTGCAGAAGCATCGGCAGCAGTAACGGTAAACGTGAATTCTGTATCACCCACCAAACCAGTAGTTGCATTAACCGTAATGGTTGATGCTGGCGGTGCAGAGACATCTTCATCGCTGTTACAACTGCTCACAAGCAGGTAAACAGCGAGTAGCGAGAATAATTTTAAGCTAATTTTCATACTTAAGCGTTCATTTGGTTTGTGGTGATAAATCGATTCGTGTAGAAGATCGCCCCTCCGTTTTGCATACCGGAAGATCTCGGCAAGACCCCCTCAAAAGCATCTGACAATTTTCTTTGTAGAGTTTTTCCATAGTTGATTAATCGGGTTAATTGTTTAGGGTAAAAGAATTATATAAGGACTAAGTAAGTGTTCACAAAACATTGTATTGGTTCAAAACTCGGAACAAAATAAAATTAATATGTCTTTTTCCATCGCTAAAGGTAATAAATAATTTAACAATCGATTGCACAATCGATTCCGTAAACGGTAGCGAGGTCGTTTGAAGCCTGTCTTATAGTCCTAACAACCATTAGTGTCTGGGTTGTGTTGTGGCCGCACACAGCGTAATGTGTGTGCGCACACACATTCTCAAGAAATAATTGTATTTTGAATCGTGGTACGCTATTCGATACCCAGTTTTTAATCGAAACTCACATGCAACCAAAGAATATTCGGATAAAGGATATAGCTGCGATGGCTGGCGTTTCAGAAGGAACTGTAGATCGTGTTCTGCACAAGCGTGGAAAAGTGTCGGAAACTGCAGCAAAAAGGGTTCGGCAAGTTCTTGATGAAATTAACTACAAGCCAAACCTTATTGCCCGAACGTTAGGCACCAACAGAAATTACCGCATTGCAGCGTTAATGCCAGATCAAAAACTGGATCCCTATTGGAAACAATCCTTTGAGGGAATTTCTGCCGGAGAATCTCAATTGGCTCAATTAGGAATTCACTTTACCATTGAACATTCTTTTTTCGATCCCCATAAAAAAGAATCCTTCCAGGAGGCAGCCCTCAAGGTATTTCACTCTCGCCCTGATGCCGTATTGGTAGCACCCCTATTCTACTATGCTTCTATCCCTTTCTTCAAAGAGCTATCTGAAGCTCAGATTCCGTTCATACTTGTAAACACGTATATTCAAGAGGTTAAGGCACTCAGTTTTATCGGTCAGGATTTGTTTAAGAGTGGTCGACTTGCCGCAGAACTTATTACTAAGGGTCAACCTTCGAATGCTTCGTATGCAATAGTACATATCGATGAGGATCTCACGAATTCGGTACACTTAAAAGAGAAAGAGCGCGGGTTCCGGGAATTTTGTCAAATAAACCTCAATGCTTCCATCCATTCTTTTGTTCTGGGCACTCCGCAAAGTTCTACCTTTCGAGATCAATTAACCAAAGTTTTAAAAACTCCTGAGTTATCCGGGATATTTGTAAGCACATCCAAAGCGTACCTGGTAGCTCCTACCATTAAGCATGAAAATGCTGCTGTAAGAATTGTTGGCTATGATTTGATAAAACAGAATCTCGAATGTCTCCAAAATGGGACCATTGATTTCCTGATTAACCAAAATCCTATGCGGCAAGCTAAATTGGGAATACAGACATTAGCTAACTATTTATTATTCAAGAAGAACACTCCCCCGCTTCATCTTTTTCCACTGGAGATTATCACCTCGCAGAATGTTTCAACTTATTTGTCGCACGAGGGCAATCTTTCGGGTATAATCGTTTGACCTTTTAGTCGTATTTTCGCGACTTGATTATTCTATGAAACAGTTTGAACGCTATCCCGTCTCGTTAACCAATTCACTATCCGGCAAAAAGGAACTCTTTAAATCTATCAACCCGGGATTTTTAGGAATGTATGTCTGCGGGCCTACAGTTTACAATAATGTTCACCTCGGCAATGTCAGAACGTTTCTGACCTTCGATATAGTCTCAAGATACTTCCGTTTTCTTGGGTATAAAGTTCGCTATGTACGCAACATTACCGATGTAGGTCATCTCGAAAATGATGCCGATGAAGGCGAAGATAAGATCGCCAAGCGAGCACGTCTTGAACAATTGGAACCCATGGAGGTTGTGAAACACTATACAGAAGGTTTTCATGAGGTGATGCGACAATTCAATATTCTTCCACCCAGCATTGAGCCGAGTGCTACGGGGCATATTGTTGAGCAGGTTGAAATTACAAAGAAACTCATAGATAAAGGACTTGCATACGAGTCCAATGGATCTGTCTATTTCAACGTTAGAAAATATAATCAGGAGCATCATTACGGAATTCTTTCGGGCCGCAATATTGAAGAGTTGATGGAGAGCGGAAGGGACCTCGACAATCAGGATGAGAAGCATGAGAAAATAGATTTCGCCCTTTGGAAGAAAGCATCACCTTACCACATTATGCGTTGGCCTTCTCCATGGGGCGATGGCTTTCCTGGTTGGCACATTGAATGCACGGTAATGAGCACTAAATATCTTGGTGAAACATTTGATATTCATGGCGGGGGTATGGATTTGAAATTCCCTCATCACGAATGTGAAATTGCACAGGGTACCGGAGCCACCGGGAAGACCCCGGTTAACTATTGGCTGCACTCAAATATGCTTACGGTAAATGGTCAGAAAATGAGCAAGTCGCTCGGTAATTCTTTTTTGCCTAGCGAACTCTTTTCCGGTACGCATCCCTTGCTCGACAAAGGATATGGGCCAATGGCGGTTCGGTTTTTTATGTTGCAATCGCATTACTCCAGCACCCTCGATTTTTCAAATGAAGCCCTGCAAGCAGCTGAAAAGGGATTCAAAAAGTTGATTAATGCACTCGGGTTAATTAAAAAGATGGAGCATCCGGGTACCCAAGGTTCGGGCAAAGAAGCGACTGGCGAACTAACCCGCCTTGCCAATGAATGTTATCTTACCATGAGTGATGACTTCAATACTGCAAAGACCCTGGCTGTGCTATTTGAAATGTCTTCCCGTATTAATGACATGAAGGCTGGTAACCTGCGAATTGCCGAGCTAGATCCTGAAGTTTTTAATACCTTCAAAGACACTTATATCGGGTTTATGGAAAGTGTTTTGGGTCTTGAGGAAGAAAGGGAACAAAACGATGAGGTCTTAAAAGGTACAATCAATCTGCTGATCGAGTTGCGCAAGAAAGCCCGGACTGACAAAAACTTTGCACTCTCTGATAAAATCAGGGATGATCTGAAAAAACTTGGCATCCAAATCAAAGATGGAAAAGACGGTGAGATGGCTTACACATTTGAGTAGTCAGGCACTACTTCTTTTCCGTTTTCTCCGAGTTACTTACAAAAGCAATTCGTTTACTATCGGGTGACCATGAGGGCACATTAATGGTTCCCTGTCCACCGTAGAGGTATGCAATTACCCGCGGGGCTCCGCCACTCGCTGGCATCAATCGCAGCATAACCCGTTTATACGATGGGTGATCATTCGGAGCTATCGTAGTTGGAAACGAAATAAAGGCAATCCACTTTCCATCCGGTGAGATGTGCGGAAACCAATCGTTGTATTCGTCAAACGTAATTTGTTCTTTGGCCGATCCATCGGGCTTCATGCGCCAAAGTTGCATCGTACCACTCTCACTCGAATTATAATAGATATACTTTCCATCGGGCGAATATTCGCAGCCATCCACGTGATAACTATCATTCGTAGTTAGCTTAATTTCCTCACCCCCATTCACACTGATTTTATAGATGTCATAATTCTTTCCATCGCGTTGGCCCACAAAAACAAGGTCCTTACCGTTGGGTGCCCAGCCATGCAGGTACGAAGGTGTTTTCTCGGTTATTAGTTTAGGTGTTCCTCCACTTAGTGGAACTGTATAAACTGTTGAACCCCCACCTGGCAATCCTTCGCGCTGATGACTGATCGCAAGCATTTTTCCATCAAAAGAAATAACGTGATCATTATTATTGTTATCGGCAAAATCAGTATTGAGTTTTTCAATAACCCCGCCTGCTACTGGTATCGTAAACAACGATCCGCCTTCATTGAATAATAACTTCTTGCCGTCCGGCATCCAATTAGGTGCTTCAAAACGACCTGTTGATTCGTGAATCACTTTTCTCTTGCCATCGAATACATTCAATACTTCCATCCTGCAGCCTATAAATCCTTGCTGATAAGGATTATAAGTATCGGCTACGGGTTTATCAATCCTCACATTCCAGGCCTTGGCCTCTTCAATCACATTTTCATTGTGTGCAGAAATAAAGAGCCCTACCAATACATTATCTGCCAATGCATTTAACGCGTACCTTCCCACTTCCTGAAGGGGCTCACCTACCGCGGCCACACGCATGATGTAATCACGGCCGGCTCGTTCTATTTGTATTATCTGAATCTTCTTTTTGGAAAATCGAATCTCATCTTCCGGATCACGCATGTGTGCTCCGCGCAATTGCCGCCACTGCAAGGCAGTGAGACCATCTCCATGCATCGTGGCAATAATGTGAGGAGCATCGTCATCGGTGGAACTGCGTACCATCCACCCGATTTTTCGATGCGGATCAGTGCCTTTGCTAACAAATTCAAAATTGGCGGTGGCGATAAAATCGCCATTGATTTTTTTGTAGGTATAATGAAACTCATCGCGACCAAACCAGATGTTATAGCCACTACCCTTCAGTTGGTATTCCTGACTTTCATTATCGTAAATAGTTGTGCCTTGATTTTTAGGTTTTCCTACGTCCATATGATTTTCAAAAATACCCACAGGAGTTTGCGACAAAGCTGGGTAGACAAAACAACTAATCCATAAAATCCCAACAAGTGTTTTCATAGTCTGAATTTAAGGTAGTGAATAATGAAGGCATTCAATATTAATTATTTAATCAGAACTTTCTTGCCCAACAGAGAGTTAAATCTGAGATTGCCGAACTTCATGATTCTCAAAAAGCTTTTCATTTTACCCATTCGAATATACCAGGCCACTTTATCCCCATTGTTGGGAGCCCATTGTCGCCATTCACCCTCCTGCTCACAATATACAATTGAGGCCATCCAGGAATGGGGCGTTTTGAAAGGAACCTGGCTGGGGGCCAAACGAATTGCACGATGCCATCCCTGGGGAACCAGTGGATTTGATCCGGTGCCCAAAAAGAAATAAAACCGTTCCTCAGCCCCTGCGGTTAGTCAGAGATTCTTTCTTCTGATTTGTGAAAATAAAATCTACATTTAGAGGAGTTAAATAGTTTCTCTCCTTATGCCTGATTTCCAAATTAAGAAGACACCAAAAGATTATGATGTTTGTATTGTTGGTTCCGGTGCAGGTGGCGGTATGGCTGCTTATGTATTGGCAAATGCAGGCATTAAAGTCGTGCTGCTTGAAGCCGGTCCACTATACGATCCCGCTAAAAATGTAACTCAACTAAAATGGCCATGGGAATCGCCACGAAGAGGCGCCAGCACTCCCCTTCGAAATTTTGGTGACTTTGATGCAGCATATGGTGGTTGGGAATTGGAAGGCGAGCCATATACCCGCAAAGATGGGACTAAGTTCGATTGGTTTCGCTCGCGCATGCTGGGTGGCCGCACTAATCACTGGGGGCGGATATCACTGCGTTTTGGTCCGAAAGATTTTAAACGCAGAAGCATCGATGGATTAGGTGATGATTGGCCTATTGGATATGAAGATGTAGCGCCCTATTACGATAAGATTGATCAACTCATAGGAATCTTTGGATCAAAGGAAAATCTACCCAACGATCCCGATAGTATTTTTCTTCCGCCACCCAAGCCCCGACTGCATGAACTATTTATTAAAGAGGCTGGTACAGCATTGAATATCCCTGTTATTCCTTCACGTCTTTCCATTTTAACTAAACCAATCAATAAAGACAGAGGCGCATGCTTCTTCTGTTCGCAATGTAATCGGGGATGCACCGTTTACGGGGATTTCTCATCCTCTTCGGTACTTGTTAAACCTGCGTTGAATACTGGTAATGTAGATGTGATTCCGAATGCCATGGTGCGCGAAGTCAACACAAATTCGGAAGGCAAAGCAACGGGAGTTTCCTTCGTTAATAAAGATGATAAGCAAGAGTATACAGTTAACGCGAAAATAGTCGTCTTAGCCGCCAGTGCATGCGAATCAGCGCGGCTATTACTTAACTCGAAATCAACACAATTCCCGAATGGTCTTGCAAACTCGAGCGGAGTGGTTGGTAAATATTTACACGATTCAACGGGTGCCGACATGGGTGGAATTCTTCCAAAACTGGTTGGCCGCAAAAGATATAATGAAGATGGTGTGGGTGGCATGCATGTGTACACACCCTGGTGGCTTGACAGTAAAAAACTTGACTTCCCGCGCGGTTATCATATCGAATATTATGGTGGCATGGGTATGCCTGGCTATGGGTATGGTTTTGGCATGCAAGGCACCAATGGAAAATATCCGGGCCGTGATGGAAAACAAAAAGAGGCTGGTGGTTATGGGGCCTCACTGAAAGACGATTATCGCTATTTCTATGGTGCTTCGTTTGGAATGAGTGGACGTGGTGAATCCATTGCTATGGAAAGTAACTATTGTGAGATCGATCCCAACACAGTTGATAAATATGGAATTCCGGTATTGCGTTTTCATTACAAATGGACGGATCACGAGGTGAACCAGGCAAAACACATGAAGGAAACCTTCGCTGAAATCATCGACAAAATGGGGGGTGTAGTTACGTATGGAAAAGATGGCCCTGAAAATGATTATGGACTTGCTGCACCGGGTCGAATTATACACGAAGTAGGAACGACTCGCATGGGTAACGATCCAAAAAAATCAGTGGTAAACAAACACAATCAGGCACACGATGTAGATAATCTTTTTATTGTTGATGGTGGTCCGTTCGTATCGCAAGCCGATAAAAATCCTACATGGACGATCTTGGCTTTATCCATGCGTGCCAGTGAATATATTATTGACGAATTAAAGAAACAGAATATATGACCTCACCCTAAATCCCTCTCCAAAGGAGAGGGATTTTAAGAGAAGTCAACAAAAAGAATATTTCAAAACTTAAATTAAATCCTCTTACCTCTCTCCTTTGGAGAGGGGCCAGGGGTGAGGTTATGGATAGAAGAAAATATTTAAAAACACTGGCAGTCGGTTCCCTGGGGGCCACGGCACTGATTGGCCAATCTTGCGAACCGGTAAAAGAGAAAGGTCCGGAAGTTCCAACTTTCTCAATCGACCGCACGCCTGCCGAACTGGAGCGTGAACAAAAACTCCTGAGTGAGACTTTCTTTGATGAACACGAGATGAAAACCATTTCAATCCTGAGTGATATAATCATTCCCAAAGACGAAACTTCAGGCTCGGCTACCGATGCAGCTGTTCCGGCCTTTATCGAATTTATTGTAAAGGATATGCCCCGGCATCAAACGCCTATGCGAGGTGGTTTGAAATGGCTTGACATCCAATGCATGAAACGATTCAATGCAGATTTTGCTTCATGCAGTTCAACTCAACAAATTGAAATGGTTGACGAAATTGCCTATCCGGAAAAAGCGAAACCTGAAATGCAACAGGGCGTAGCATTCTTTAACCTGATGCGAGACCTTACGGCCTGTGGGTTCTTCACCAGTGAAATAGGAATCAAAGATTTGGGCTATGCGGGAAATAAACCCAATCAATGGGATGGTGTTCCTCAGGAAGTACTCGATCATTATGGTTTAAAATATGATGAACGAACACTTGCCGAAAGCGTGAAGTTTGATTCTTAAAATGATGCTAGTTTCTAGACACTAGTAGCTAGTATCAAGTAATACTATTTCTAAAATTTAAAATTACGTTATGACTACCAGAAGAAGTTTCATTAAGAAAGCGGGCCTTGCTGCCGGAGCAGTAACCATTATTCCACGGTATGTATTGGGCGGAAACGGTTTTGTAGCCCCAAGTGATAAAATCTATGTGGCCGGCATTGGTGTGGGTGGAAAAGGAGAAAGCGATATTGCCATGTTTGCAAAAAGTGGTAAGGCAGAAATTTCTTTCCTCTGCGATGTAGACGACCGCAGGGCTGCGAACACGGTAAAGAATTTTCCCAAAGCCAAATATTACAAAGACTATCGCAAGATGCTGGATGAAAATCACAAAAGCATTGATGCGGTTTCTGTTTCCACACCCGACCATATGCATGCTATTCAGGCTTTGGCTGCTATGGAGTTAGGCAAGCATGTGTATGTGCAAAAGCCGTTGACGCATGACATTCACGAAGCACGTATGCTTACGGAAGCAGCGAAGAAATATAAAGTAGTTACTCAAATGGGTAATCAGGGCGCATCGGGTGATGGGGTTCGACAAATGCGCGAGTGGTATGATGCCGGATTAATTGGCGATGTGCATACTGTATACTGCTGGACTAACCGACCTGTTTGGCCGCAAGGAATTCCATGGTCAGACAAGAAAGCAGAAATACCAAAAGAGTTGGATTGGAACTTATGGCTTGGTACTGCCCCTGCCAAAGATTATGTAGAGAAGATTGTGCCGTTCAACTGGCGCGGCTGGTGGGATTATGGCACAGGCGCTTTGGGCGACATGGCATGCCATATTATCGAGCCTCCGTTCCGCGTGCTTGGCCTTGGTTATCCCACGGAAGTGGAGTGTAGCGTAGGCAGTGTTTATGTAGATGAATTCAAGCGTGGATATTTTCCGGATAGTTGTCCCCCTTCTTCACATGTAATCATGACCTACCCCGGCAAGGATGGAAAACCCAATGTTAAATTCCATTGGATGGATGGCGGTATCCAACCGGAAAGGCCGGAAGAATTAGGCCCCAATGAAATGATGGGTGATGGTGGCAATGGGGTGATTATGGTTGGTACAAAAGGTAAGATGATGTGCAGCACCTATGGTATCAATCCACAACTGTTACCAACATCACGCACTAAAGAAGTAAGTACACCACAAACGTATAAGCGTGTCACAGGCGGTTCCGAAGGGCATTATGCGCAATGGGTAGAAGGGTGTATTGCCGGATATGGAAAATCAGAATTATCATCTCCTTTTGATTTGGCCGGTCCGCTCACCGAGGGATTGTTGATGGGCAATCTCGCCATTCGCAGTTATGATATCCGTAAACCAAGACCTAATGGAAGACCTGATCAGTTTGATTATCCAGGACGCTTCATTAAGTTGATATGGGACGGCCCTAACATGAAGATCACCAACTTTGATGATGCCAATCAATTTGTAAAACGCGAGTATCGCATCGGATGGTAATTCAAAGTAGGCAGTAGGCATTTAACAACAGGCAATAGGCAGATTTCATTGATAACGTGTGAGACTGCCTATTGCAATTTATCAGCAAATACAATCTTTATAGAACTGATTTTCAAAACCGATTAGTATGCCAATACAAAA
>Ga0075163_10007895_pt1 | contig 14043 bp, 9 predicted proteins | sample JI1023141ADNA_FD_71478 | JGI IMG/M metagenome (GOLD analysis project Ga0075163, IMG submission 71478) | Wastewater effluent complex algal communities from Wisconsin, to seasonally profile nutrient transformation and Carbon sequestration -... | ecosystem: Engineered > WWTP > Effluent > Algae...
ACTTTGTATATCCGCACCCATGTTAACCAGGGTTGCTTTGGAAAAATTCAGAACTTTATTTCCAACTGAAAAATTGAAAAAGAATGAAAGGTCAAAGCCATTGTATTGTAGTTGATTGGTGATGCCTCCGATAAGTTTAGGTTGCGAGTTGCCTATTACCATTGCATCCGTATTTGTTATTGACCCATCTCCATTTCGGTCTTCATACATAGCATCCCCGGTAGCTGGATTTACTCCTAAAAAGTTTAGACCCCAAAATGACCCGAGTGGTTCCCCCTCCTTTATAATGTTAGTGGCATCGACACCTTCTCCTGAATAGCCTCTGTATAAGGGAATGGAATCAGCCAGAAACAAAACTTTATTTTCATTTCTTGACAGATTAACCGTTGTAGTCCAGCGCAAAGCTCTATCAATATTAATAGACGTAACACTCAGCTCTACTCCCTTGTTTTGCATTTCACCAATATTGTCGGCAATGCCACCAAACCCAGTAGTAAATGGGTAGGGTCGGGTTAAAAGTAAATCATTGGTCTTATTATAATAAACATTCAGAACCGTTTGCAACCTACCACCCCACATGCCTACATCAACCCCGAGGTTCGTCTCCTGAGTTGTCTCCCACTTTATGTTTGGGTTAGGTACATTCAGAGGTACTACCCCTGAACTTCCATTATAGGTAGCAGATCCCCATTGTCCTAAAAAGATAAAAGCCCCAATGCGCTCATTACCGGTAAGGCCAACACTACCTCTTAATTTTATATCTTCTACAAACCCTGACTTAAAAAATTTCTCTTGTGAGATTCTCCAGGCAGCCGATAGTGCCGGAAAATAACCAAACCGGTTATTCGCGCCAAAGTTTGAAGAACCATCCGATCGCATACTAGCTGTAACCAAAATACGATCATCATAATCGTACCGAGCTTCTCCAAAAAAAGATAAGATAGAATGAGGCGGTTCTTTGTACGATCCGCCATTATCAACAATGCCAGCGGATTGAATGTAACTGAAGTCATCACTAGGAAATAATCGTCCCTGAGCGTTTCCTCCAATTGCATAATTTTGATAAAGCTCTGTACCAGCTACTGCACTTATAGTATGCTTTTCGGCAAGGCTTTTATTGTATGATAAGGTCAGATAAAAGTCGGTATTGGTATAAGTATTGGCGCTGAAAACTCCGTAGCCTTGCCCACCCACACTGGGAAGGAACCCCCCGATGGCAGTTTGTGACGATTCGTATTGATCCTCCGTGACATCATTTAAATCCAAACTTGCCTGCGCCTTCAAGTTCAGAAAAGGAGCGATCTTGTAGGTAGCATTAATACTTGCCAATGTTTTAACGGTAGAGGTGTTAAACCTGGGCAACAGTGCCTGGGCTACAGGATTAAAATTCGGGAATCCCGCATAGAGTGTTGAAGCCGGGCCTACCAACAAACCCTCTTCGTCATACGGAGTGTTATACGGCAGGCTCTTTACAGCTCCTGAATATACACCATCTAAAAAATTATCACCCTTCACCCGCTTGTTAAGCGAGTAGGAAAGTGAAAGGTTGGTCGCCACAGAAAGTTTGTCTGTAAGTTTCTGATCGAGATTAATCGTTGTGCCTAATCGCTGGAACTTATTATTAAGCTGAACTCCCTCTTCTTCACGAAAACTTCCGCTGATATAAAAACTGGTATTGTCATCACCTCCGGTGGCTGAAAGTTGATATTGTTGCATAATGCCTCTACGGAGAACTTCATCTTGCCAATCTGTGTTAACCGCATCGGTTACACCTGAAATTAATCCATAGGCGTCTGGATTTTCCCCTGCATTCTCAACTGCCTCTCGCTGCAGTTCCAGAAGTTGAGACGCGTTCAGCAAGTCCAGGGTCTTCACCGGATCAATAATTCCGCGTTGAATATCAAAGGAAATTTGCGTTTTAGAATTTTTGCCACGCTTAGTGGTAATTACAATTACTCCGTTGGAAGCCCTTGAACCGTAAAGTGCTTTAGCCGATGCATCGGATAAGATATTATACGATTCAATATCATTAGGATTCAATAATGCTAAGGCATTGTCATTCTGTCCACCAAAACTCCGCGAACTTAATTCCCCGGTTTCAACAGGTATACCATCTATTATGTATAAAGGCCTATTCCCTGCACTAATAGAAGTTGCGCCTCGGATTCGAACCGAAACTCCACCCCCGGGTGTTCCTGAAGATTGGGTTACTTGCACCCCTGCCACTTGCCCTTGTAATGCCTGATCTAATCCATTAACAGAAAGATTTTTTAAGTCATCGGCATTCACTGTTGAAATTGCACCTGTAATGTCCTTTTTAGAAATGGATGTATAGCCCACAACAACAATTTCATTAAGTTCATTGGCTGCTTCTTCAAGTTCGATGGTAATATTGGATTGACCATCGTACACGAGTTCCTGAGTTTTATAACCAACAAATGAAAAAACTACCGTAGTCCCAAGCGTAACATCTACCGTAAATGCTCCTTCGATATCTGTAACAGTTCCTTTTGCTGTGCCTTTTAAAACAACGTTCACACCGGGTAATCCCTCTTTATTGACTGCAGCTACAACTTTACCGGAAAGCCGTTGAGCCTGAACCTCCAGGATCAGAGGACCAAGGAATATGAATAACAATAGAAATCTCATTACGGCAAAATGACCCATTATGCTTAAAATTAAAAATTAAACCCAAAAGTTCAAGCAAAGACATGCCGGTCATCATGCTTACTTTTATAAAAGTTGATAATCTTGATTTTTTTGAGATCAATTGACGAAGTTAATCCTCGAATTCAGCCTAATTTCTTTTGTCGTCCTAAACAGAAAGAAGAATGTCATTGCTGGCATATCTCTATATAAATAGTGTGGTCTTTAATAGCTTAAATTGGTAGATTGCTTAAGTCCCTATATCAAAACATCAATCCCGCTTATATGAAAAATCCCGCAAAAAAATCACCTGCTCCTATCAACCGCAGAAAATTCATTGGAGGTGTGGCCTCGGCTGCACTCGCCTTTTCAATTGTGCCCAGGCATGTTCTTGGAGGGTCTGATTTTATTGCCCCCAGCGATAAATTAACAATGGCTTACATTGGCACGGGTACACAAGGCCTGCGCGAAATGCTGCCATTGTTGTCTGTTCCTGAACTTCAGATTGTGGCCATATGCGATCCTAACAAAGAGGCTGTTGGTTATCGCGATTGGGGTACCGATTATCTGCGTAACGAAATCAGGGAAAAATTAAAAAACCCTGCCTGGACATCGGGTGGAGAAAATGTGATACCCGGAGGTCGGGATAATGCGAAAGACATTGTTGACACCTACTATAAAAATTCACGTGCATCCGATAAATACAAAAGTTGTGCTGCCTATGCTGATTTTCGCGAGCTTTTTGAGAAAGAAAAAGATCTTGATGCTGTTAAGATTATGACCCCGGATCATCTTCATGGCCTAATCGCAATGGCTGCGCTTAAAAGAGGTAAACATGTTACCATGCATAAGCCTATATCCAATCGCCTGATAGAGGGGAAACAAGTTATAGACATGGCAAAAAAAGCAAATGCTACTACTCATTTGATTGCCTGGGATTCCAACGGTTCAATGGATACTACAATGGAGTGGATCAATCGAGGCGCGATTGGCACGTTGAAGGAAGTGCATAACTGGACGGCCCGGCCTGTGTGGCCACAATATACAACCATGCCTAAAGACACACCTCCAGTTCCTAAAGGTCTCGATTGGGATTTGTGGCTGGGGCCCGAACATGAGCGGCCCTATCATCCCAATTTCACCAACATGGTTTTTCGTGGCTGGTATGATTTCGGTGGTGGCTCGATGGCAGATATGGGGCATTATAGTTTATGGACTGTTATTAATGCGCTACAGTTAGAAGCGCCTTCAATTATTGAGCCTACATTAAGTCATGTTTGTGATTTTAATAATGTTGTCCCCTTCCAGATTAGAAATGATTTTTCCTTTCCACTGGCCAGCACCGTTCGCTTTAAATTTCAAGCAAAAGGATCGCGACCAGCTATTGATTTAGTTTGGTATGATGGCGGTATGCGGCCTGCCGTTCCAGAAGAGTTGTATAAGCAAAACAAAGAGATGCCAAATGAGGGGATGATGTTTGTTGGCGATCAGGGAAAAATAATGGCCGACTTTCATGGAAAGAATCCACAGATTATCTCAGGCAAGCAGGCGGGTGAAACCAAAAAAGATGCTGAACCCGACTACAGTTCGGAAAGCTATGTTCCTAAAGATTTTATTAATGCATGTCTTACCGGCAAACAGTGTCCGGGAAGTTTGCGCGATGCATGGCCCCTGACCGAAACAATCAACTTGTACGCGGTAGCCTTGCGCACCGGAAAGACACTCTACTACGATGCCGCTTCAATGAAAATTACTAACGTACCCGAGGCAAATAAATATCTGAACAGGGAATACCGCAAAGGATGGGAACCATCCACTATTTGAGTTACCTAAAAATGAAACGAAAAATCAATTCGGAATAGACATTGAGATAGAAGAGAGTATCTTAAAGAAAGATTAAGGCCTGCTGAAGACTAGTAATACTTCATCTTCATCATAACCTCTTTGTTTCCCGTTAAGGTAAACTGAAAATCAGAGTAGACAGGTCTGCGATATGCTTTATGGTGATAGTCAGAGAAAGCATGCCCTTCTTTTGGGAAAACCCAACCCATATCCAACTTAAGATCGCTATTCTCATCATCGAGCAGGGAGATACCCATCGTTTTAGACGTGAAACCATCATAGGTTGCTGTGAACGTATTACCCACTATTTCCGATTTTGGAACGACAATCCTCAAAAAACCCTTATCGTGAGGAAACGGATTGGCCTCATCGTAAAACTTAAAATAAAGAACGCCCTTCTTATTACGGATTTCCGTTACGGTGATTGTTATCGAGTATCTGGGTTCATCAGAATTCGGGCTCGAAATACTCTCATTCTCCATTAACACTGAAAACTTATCATTCGGATCCTTAGAACGGAATGCCGTGGCAAAGACTGCATCCTCCTGCGCATAGGTAAAGGCAGGAGTCAACAAAACAAAAAAGAGAATGAGACAGGCAAGTTTATAAATCACTCTTGTAAGATACGAAAATTGTTTGATCTGATCAGAAGTTGCATGCACTCAACTACCACGTCAATGAAATCCCTTGAGAATTTTCATTAACACTTTCTCTTCATGGGTGAATTGAGTTCTGCTACTGATCTTCTCCACTGCATCCAATTCCTTCAAATATTTTTGCAGGTTGTTCTCCTCATACAGTCGGATCAGACCCGGATGCACATAATACTTACGACACACGGTTCGGGTGTTACCGAGCTTCGCACTTACTTCATCGAGGGCCAACAGGATATTTTGTTTACAGGCTGCTTGTGTCAATGCCTGGCCAATGGAATAAAATGATCTTAAGATATTTAATGACCCTGCCCAAAGCCGAAAGTCTTTGGCGCTGAAATCCATACCCGAAGCATCCTTGATGTATTGATTTACACTTCCGGAATCAATGCTTGTGCGAGACCCATTGGGTTGGTAGTATTGAAAGAGTTCTTCACCCGGTATATCGCGACACTCCTTCACGATGCGGGCGAGTCGTTTATTTTGGAGAGAGATTTTATGGTAAATACCTTTTTTGCCTTTGAAGGCAAAATTCATTTCACTGCTGCTGATTTTAATATGTTTGTCTTTCAACGTAGTGAGTCCATAGGTGCCATTCATCTTTTCATAGCCCTGGTTACCCACGCGTATGTAAGTACGTTCCATGAGGAGGATGACCGCGGCCAACACTTTTTGTTTTGTCAATTCCTTACCAGCAATGTCTTTTTCCAATTGCTTTCGAAGCTGAGGCAGTGCATGACCGAAGGCATAGAGTCGGTGAAATTTTGTCTCACTCCGTACACTATTCCAAAGAACATGATAGCGGTATTGTTTTCTGTTTCTGTCATCGATACCAGTTGCCTGCACATGCCCCGAAGGGTTTGGGCAAATCCAGACATTTTTCCAGGCAGGAGGAATGGCTAGTTTCTTAATTCGCTCCAGCGTCTTTTTATCAACGATGGATTTATTCTTGAAGAAATACGTTGCTCTTTTTCCCGATACTTTCCGTGAAATGCCTGGTATGTTATCCTTTACGTAAACCAAATCCACGGCTGCAGCCGTCCGGGCATAGTCTTTATCAAGTGACCGGAATTCCTTATGCGAAAAATCGATAACAGCATCTTTCTTCATAGGCTCAATGTGGGAAGCTTGCTGACTACTATATTAAAAATAGTATCTTTTTGTCCAGCATGCAAGCTCATCCCATTAGCTCCCACTCAAGCATCTTTGAAATTTGTTAGTTGAACAACCCAATAAACAGGATATATGGCGGGTTAAACGCTATGCTAAATTTCAACCCGTTCACTATCTTTACAAACCTATGCCTCCCAAAAACAATGAAGTTAGTTCACATCAATGGAGAGATATTATTATCAGTTCCATTATTTCAATTGTAATAACAATCGTATTCGGTTATTACTTTTTATACGTGGGTATTCGTGAACGAAAACCAACTTTTTATGTAGACCCTACCCGCACTACCATACTGGATAAAGAAAATGCTGCCAATGCGCCACTGATGCTATTAAAATCAAATGGCGATACAATTACCTCGGATGTTACCTCCATTTACTTTTACTTCTTCAACCAGGGCGAAGAAACTATTAAAAGTGAAAATATTTATGCTCCATTGAAAATTGTACTCAGTGACAAAGCTGAAATTCTTGATTTTAAAATTCTTAAAGTTGCAAGACCTGTATCTGGAATTGAAGTAACCCGTGACACTCTCAGTAATTCACTAGACATCAAATTGAAAGCACTCGAAAAAGATGATGGCCTGGTTGGACAAATTATTTTTGAGGGGAATAAAAATTCGAGTATTCATCTTGAAGGCGGGATTGAAGGGGTTAAACAATTTGAGACTCATCTCCTAAGTATTGATCCCCTCTACTTTTTTGGGGCCGTTGTAATCTTTTTGATAGCCTCTTATGTATTTTTACTATTGAGCAGGCGTAATCCAAAGAATTCACCAAAACTACTCTTCTTTTTTTCAGCTATTCCTATCCTCTATTTATTGCTGATGCTCTATAAAACAGAATGGTTCATAACACGTGACTTACCCGAAACTCTTCAACTTGAGCAATATCAGGATGGGCAAACCGATTCGTTTTTTGGTACTGAAAGTTGGTTTAAATAAGCCGCCTCTTTACATCAGGCACCAAAGAGATTTATCTCAATAAATTGATTTCTGAATTTTCCGGTTGGGTCGTATTGATTTAGTAATCGCTTAAAATCATTTAGCCGCTCATACTTCGATTGTAGTTCCGTTGGAGGAATTGTAAACAACTTTGCCCAATGCGGCTTTGGATTATAGGGGGCTAGTTTCTCTTCAACCTGTGGGAGTAAGCCCATCACCGTATCCCATTCTTGTTTCCAGGTTGTATGAATTGCCACACACCCTTTTTTGTAGCACGGACTCATCCACAACTCATCAGCATCAACGGCCCGTATTTCAGAAATAAATAAGTGTGGAGTTGTTTTTTCATGGAGTGCCTCCATTGCCATGATCGCTTCATAAGCCTGCTCAATCGGAACAAAGTATTCTGCCTGCAACTCTTTGCCCGTACTGGGGGTAAAGCCCATTTTAAAGTGCGGCATGCGTTCGTACCAAGGGCCAGGCACTCCCATCTGTTCTGTACAATTCTCAGCCGACTGGTCTTCCACCGGGTGCATATTTTGTGTAGCCAGTTTAGCTCCATAAAATTCAGGAGGTGCTTCAACAGGCGCACTTCCTTCTTCAATGCGGCTTTTTATCCAGACTTCATTAATATTTCTATTTCTCCAATCGGTAAACAGGCTTACACTGTATCCACTGGACATAATCGCCATGAAATTCTTTTCCAGTTCAGCCATTGGCAAATTGCGATACACCACCTGTTGCATATTGAATGTGGGCTGAAGTTCGAGCGTAACTTTTGTAACCAACCCTAATGCACCTAACCCAACTACCGCCCCATAAAATGAATCCCCATCTTTCTTTGACAACGAAACCAGGTCGCCTGCAGCGTTTACAAATTCAATACTCGAGACACCCGTAGCCAGATTTCCATTTCTAACCCCCGAACCATGTGTTGCCGTGGCTATAGATCCTGCAATGGAAATGTGTGGCAAGGATGCCAGATTATGAAGCGCATACCCATTCTCATGAAGATATTGACAGAGCTCACCGTACTTCATGCCTCCTTCCACGGTTACCGTGCTTGCTAACTTATCTAAAGAGACTATTTTGTTTAATTCCTTTGAGGAAATCTGATTTTCAGTGCTGTCGGCAATCTTGTTAAAAGAATGCCGCGAGCCAAGGCCTCTGAGTTTTGAGCAACTCCTTACAATTTCCTGAACCTGCTCCACCGTGGTTGGATAATGAACATTGCCCGTACTGTATTCTAAATTACCGGCCCAATTTTTCAATGGCTCCTGATTTGGCGTACAAGCTACCAATCTCGAAAGCATAGATCCCGCCACCAACGCAGTGGATGTCTTTAGAAACGTTCTCTTATCCATATATAGTGTGCATTATAAAAATAAGGTACCGCTGAAAATCGGCAATTACAAATGGTCACCCAAAGCAACATTAACCATTCCATTTGTCGTCTATGCATTTTTTGTAACTTGAGTCGCAAGCAGGGATATGAGTACTATGACAGAAAATGCAGTTGTTAATTGTGCCGCCTACTGTGGCGGTTTGCGGGTAGCCAATGTTGATATGGACAATATCAATGAAGTGCTGAAACAACCTGATAAATTTGTTTGGATCGGTTTGCATGAGCCCGAGAAAGAATTATTAGCTAAAATGCAAAAGGAGTTTGGACTACACGATCTGGCGATTGAAGACGCTCATCGGGCACATCAACGGCCAAAGATAGAAGCCTATGGAGATACACTCTTCATTGTGTTACGCACAGTTCAAATGCATGAGAAGCAAATTGACTTAGGTGAAACCCACTTCTTCGTGGGAAGAAACTTTATCATAACTGTCCGTCACGGCTCATCACTGGCTTACACAGATGTTCGCACGCGCTGTGAAAGTACCCCGCATCTGCTTCAACGCGGGCCCGGGTTTGCACTCTATGCCGTAATGGATGCTATTGTTGATCAATACTTTCCGGTAGTGGATGCGCTTGAAGAAGAACTTGAGGACCTCGAGGAAAGGATTTTCGATGAAAAATTCAGACGGGAGACTACGGCTCAAATCTATCATCTCAAACATCAATTGCTGGATGTAAAACGTTCGGTCTCCCCATTAATTGATATCTGCAACCGACTGATGCGTTTTGATCTTAAACTTATTGAGGAAGAAACCCGTCCGTATTTTCGGGATGTCTATGATCACGCCATTCGAATTAATGAAATGGTCGACAATTCGCGCGATCTTCTATCAACCGCCTTAGAAGCCAACCTTTCACTGATCTCTATCTCACAAAATGAAGTTTCAAAACGGTTTGCGGGTTGGGCCGCGATCATCGGAATTCCAACTATGGTTGCCGGAATCTATGGAATGAATTTTAAGTTTATGCCCGAATTGGATTGGCCATTAGGCTATCCACTAATAATGCTCCTTACCTTTGGAACCTGCATTGTTCTTTATCTTCACTTCAAGCGATCAGGATGGTTGTAACCGACCTACGATTTACTCATTCTTTAACGTTATAGCGGGATTCACTTTAGCAGCTTTCATAGTTTGCCAGGCTACGGAAAGAAAAGCAATCACAACCACACCCAGACCTGCCAGTACAAACAACACAGGGTTAATGTTGATCCGATAAGGAAACGACTGTAGCCAGTTGTCCATCAGATACCAGGCCAGCGGCCATGCAATAAGGTTGGCGATGAGAACCAATTGAACAAATCCTTTTGAGAGTAACAGTATTACTTCAGAAGAAGTAGATCCAAGTGCTTTGCGAATCCCTATCTCTTTGGTACGCTGCAACGTCATGAAGGAGGCTAATCCAAACAATCCAAGGCAGGCAACAAAAATAATCAGCAAGGTGAAGAGCGCGAAGATCTGACTAAACTTCCGGTCCTGATCATATTGGCGATTGAAAAACTGGTCGAGGAAAAAATAATCCATCGGGTTTCCCGGAAAGAATGTTTCCCATGGTTCTTGCAGGGAAGAAACGATTTGTGAATAATTATCAGACTCTACTTTAAAGGCGAAAAAGGAAGCAAAGTCAGGGGTGTAACGATAAACCAAGGGAGTCACAACTTCTTTCAACGACATCTGATGATAGTTTTCCAAAACACCTACGATTTCTATGGTGTCACCGCCATGACTTACTTTCTCCCCGACCGCTACTTTCGGGTTTTCAAAATCCAGGGCAACAGACATCGCTTCGTTGATGATTACACTTTTCTTTTCATTGGGATGATCAAGATCAAAGTTGCGACCGGCCACTACATGCAAATCAAAAGCAGGAATGTAATCATAATCAATGCCAACGGTATAGCCCGAGATTGAATTCTCAGGTCCCCCATTAATTCGTTCGATACCACTTGCCCAAAATATCTCATCCCCCGGCACATTGGACGAAGCGGTCATGCTCTTGATTCCGGGAATGCGCAATGCTTCAGCTTTCATTCCTTCCAGATTTTGTCTGAAGAGCGAGTCAACCACCACACCGGGACCCTTTAATACCACGGTCTGCTTGATATCAATACCCAAATCCTGACTACGCATAAATTTCAATTGCTGGTAAACAATTACGGAGCCGCTGATGAAGACCACCGAGGCTACAAATTGAAAAACCACCAATGACTTCCGTAAAAAGTTGCCGTGTACCGTGTGCATTACTTTTCCTTTCAATACAGCAACAGGTTTGAAAGACGAGAGTACAAGAGCCGGATAGAACCCGGAAAGAATTGTTCCTACAAAAAATAAGGCACCTAACAACAGCCAGAAGTCGGGTTGGCCCAGATAAGCCAGTGGAATATTTCTTCCCGAAAGATTTGCAAAGAACGGCCAGATGAGCCAGACAGCTACCACCGAAATGAAGGCAGCCAATAAATTCACCAGAAAAGCCTCCGACAGAAACTGATTCATCAATTGATTTTTCTGTGCTCCCATCACTTTTCGCACACCCACTTCGTTCGCGCGTTCAAATGATTTGGCGGTAGCCAGGTTGATGTAGTTTACCCATGCGATAATGAGAATAAAAAGTGCAATGATGCTGAGCGCATAAACTGAATCACCATCACCTCGTTCCTCAGGTTGCGATTCCTGCAAAAGATTTGAATATAAATGAATGTCGAGCAATGGCTCCAGAATGAATTCCTGCTTTGCATTTCGCTTCTTCCACTCTTCACCCCGGTTCTTTAATAACCATTCGTCCCATTTGGCTTGAAGGGCTGTTGCATTGGTGCCTGGTTCTAATAAGACATATGTATTAAAATCATACCAACCCCAATTGGTTTCTGAATCATTCTTTGTTTCCTGATTCAGTGTCTCATAGGAAAACATGAAATCGAATTTGATATGCGAATTGTCGGGTAGGTTTTCAAAGATGCCTGTCACTTCAAACTTGCGGTTACCATCCCACGAAATGGTTTTGCCCATTGGGTCTTCCTCACCGAAATATTTTTTTGCGGCCCGTACCGAGATCACCGCCTTATTAGGGCCTTTGAGCGAGTTCTCTTTATCTCCTTTTAGCAGGTTAATATCGAACACTTCAAACACAGCCGGATCAGTGATCTGCATCTTCTCTTCGCGGAAAGCAATCACACCCCGATCCGGACTTTCATAACTGGCAACACCACTCACTGGATACAACCGGGTAAATGCTTTTACTTCTGGGAAATTATTTTTCAACGCTGGCCCCACAGCAGGCACAGCGGCTGCACACTCAAAACGAAGCTTTCCGCTTTGCCATTGATTGTATTGTATGCGATAGATATCCTTTGCTTTGCTGTGAAATGTATCATAGCTGCGCTCGTACTTTACATATTGCAGAATGAGCAGACTTGCCACCATGCCAAGTGTCAGGCCGATCACATTAAGAAAGGTAAAAGACTTATGCTTCAGGAAGCTTCTGAACGCAATCAGGAGGTAATTCTTAACCAAGGCCGTGGGGTTTATATGCTTTTAACGGCTTTAAGAAAGTCTAGTTGCTCTCAGCAGCAGATTTCCAAGAACGGCAAACATTGCTGGATTCGTGGGTGAAATTCAATATTGGGCATCCGAAGAAAGATTGTTGGATTTGGAATGGACAAGAACATACTATATAGCATTCATCAATAGCTCTCTAGGGATTGTTCTATCTTTGCCATGCGGATTTCAAATTCAATTCTGTTTGTTGTGAGGGTGGCCTTCTTTTTCATCTTTCTTATCTCCATGACCAGCTATGGGCAGTCACCTGTATCAATTTCAGCAGGGTTTCAAAAATTAACGATGGCCCCCACTGATGCGGACAGCAGTTATATTATGCGTTATTCACGATCCAATGATATTCGGTTTATGTATGGCGGTCAGGGAACCAGTCTTGCGTTTGGATCAACCCGCGATGGAAATGAAATTAACACTGCATTGTATAATAATGTAAATGACCTGATCGGCATGGGTATCACCTATAAAATTATTGATGCCGACATAAGTTATTCATTACCTAAAACAACCCTGATGGAAGAAGACCGGGAAAACCTGGAACAATTTCGGTTGTCGCTAAGTTACACAGGTCGCCAATGGGCGGTGCGTGGGTTTTATCTGGACAGTCGCGGTATGATTTCGGCCGATGAGCAGGGAGAATTTACATCGCAACCGGACATAGAACTACAGAGAATCGGAGCGCAGGTAACCTATATTTTTATCGAGAAGAAATATTCGTACCGCGCTGCCAACTTCCAAAATGAATTGCAAAAGAAAACGGCTGGTTCTTTTTTATTGCGTTTCGAGCCTTCTTATCGCTACCTGCAAGCCCCAACAGGTCTCGTTCCTGAAAGTCGTAATGTTGCAACCACCTATGGTAATCAGGCAGGATTACAATCATCGAAGGCTCCGGGGTTATTGACAATGCCTGGATATGGAGTTAATGTAGCGTTGGCTAAGGGTAAATTCTTTGTCTCCCCGATTGTATTGGTTGGACCTGGCGTTGCCTATAATACTTATATTGCTGAAAAGGGTGAGTTTAATGCGTGGAATTTTGAGTGGAGTGCAATGATGGTTCTTAACATGGGGTATAACAGCCCCCGGGCATATGCCAATATGCGCATAGCCTACGATGCCTACTACATTTCTCTAAAGCCTTCATACATCACTACCACCGATCTGAAAATAAGTCTGACTGTTGGTTATCGTTTTAATAATCTGGAAAAACTGATTCCTACCTTCTGAATTCGGAATGCAATTTTCATGCATCCGGAGGAGTCTGAATTTCATTTATCTTTACAAGAACTAATCAAATTTATCTATGACCACACTTGACATTTGTTTGCTACAATGGGATACCTACAATCGCAGAATGGAAAAAGCGATACAGTCCATTCCAGACGAAAAATATTTTCAATCTATTGTGCCCGGTGGTAATTCCCCGTCTTGGCTGATGGGACACCTGGCTGATACAGATGATGCCTTACTCGAGCTTTTTGGAATCCGGCAACGAATGTTTCCAGAGTTGGCTAAAATTTATCATCACGAAAGAGGCACCAACCAGTCAGGTCACTTAAGCAAGACAGAATTGCTAACGAAGTGGAAAACTATTGTTGCAGAACTAGATCGAACGTTTAAGTCAATGAGCGAATCGGATTGGCATAGCAAGCACACAGCAGTTTCTGAAGAGGATTTCAAAAAAGAACCTCACCGCAATAAACTGAATGTAATGCTAAGCCGGGTAACCCATAAAGCCTCCCACCTGGGCCAAATGGCCATGCAATAAAAATAAGTTCAAGATATCCACTCATGAAAATTCTTCTTTTAAGTTTAGTACTTCTCACGATC
>Ga0075163_10007896_pt1 | contig 14042 bp, 14 predicted proteins | sample JI1023141ADNA_FD_71478 | JGI IMG/M metagenome (GOLD analysis project Ga0075163, IMG submission 71478) | Wastewater effluent complex algal communities from Wisconsin, to seasonally profile nutrient transformation and Carbon sequestration -... | ecosystem: Engineered > WWTP > Effluent > Algae...
CGGACTTCACAGAATTAATAATTAATAGCTAGTTTTAGGGGGTTAAAGAAGGTTAAATCACGTTCAAACTGCGGTGGGGTCCTTGCCGAGAGCGAAGGCATCTGATACACCTTCAACGTCCAGGATTATCGCCACACCAGCGAGAATCCACTTCTGGGGAGGTTGCTTCGTCTTCATCTGTGCTGTGAACACGTACGTAGCGCCTCTCGTTTCAGTCTTGTAGACAGGGCACTGATAGATTCCCTTCTCTTCCTTGCCCTCTGGGGCAACCATCACGGCTCTGCAGTTGATGACAGGCACCACTGAGAACTGCTTCTTGGGATGAGATTCCTCAAGACTTCCAAGTCCTTGGTCCCATCTAGCTCCCTCGACTTGGCAGCCGAAGATGTAGGCACCATCCTTGCATGGAGGTAGCTCAGCCTGATAGTACATTTATCTGAGGACATCAGTCTAGATGGTCAGTCTGTTCAATTCAGCCTTGTTCTTTCTGGAGTATACCTGCTTGATGGCAGTAAGGAAAGACTGAGGGTTGAAGAGACGGTTGAGGAAAACGACCTTGGGAATGGTCATGGGGTCCTCTTTCCATTGGTTCAGCTGCTCCAACCTGTGCTTCAAGTTGTCCAACCACGTGCCTAGAGGCCTGGTCGATGGGAAGGCGTACTTGGCCCAGGAAGCAGGAATCTTGTTCAAGGCAATGGAGTCCATCAGTTCCTCCATCTTCGAAGTCATGGTCAGCTCTCCCTTGAATCCGAGTTCTATTTCCTGCAGCGACTTCAGAATCTCGTTGATCAGCACGTTCATGCCCTCGCACTCTTGCAAGTAGACGTTCTGGTAAGGATCCTTTTCTTCGTTCATCTTTGAAAGAATGTCATCAACATTGAGTCTGTTCTGATCCAATTGCGCCTCATCGCTGACTCGGTGCATGAATTCCTGGATCTTCTCCTGAATGGTTTGTCCAGCGCCTTCTCCCTCGCCACTCGCCTCCTTGGGGGCCAGCTCTTGGAGGGTCCTGAAGAGGACGACGCACTGGTTCGTTCGGTAATCAATCTCGGCGTTGGGATGCATGCCGAAAGCAAGAGGGGTGTCAGCGGGTCCGCTTTCAATGTGTTCGATGTACTTTTCGTAGGCCATCGCTTGAGGGCACTTGAAGGTAATGTTCTTGCCCTCGATGAAGGGGAAGAGTTCGGCCTCGTCGAGGAGGGTGTCCTGCATCAGGTTCTCCAAGAAGGAAGCACAGAACTTCCTGTCCCAGTTGTCGACGATGTGGCCACCATACATGATTTCTCCGAAGATGTACCGGAGATCGTCCCAAGGTAGCTTGCCGGAAGCCTGGTTTTGTTCCATGTAGTTCTTTAGCACGATTGAAGAGTCTCTGAGATCGCCCATGGAGAATGGGTAGTGCATGTTCCACCCTTTAGAGCCGAACTTCCTTCTCTCCATCATCACGGTATGGAAGTAGCAGAGTCCGAAAAGAATCGTCTTGATCTTCGGGTCTTTCTCTTCGATTTCTTCTTTCGGGAATGAGGCGAAAGCTCTCTTCATGTTGGGTTTTAGACCTTGAGGAGGCTCGTTCGTAAGCTTAATTGACTTCTCCAGCAGCCCGATGGGGATCTGGTCCGACGGGTCGGAAGAGAGGAACACTCTGAAGTCGGAGTGGGATCCCTCTGCAGCGAATCCGTCCAGCTTCTTTTCTAACTCGAGCAGCCATTTGGGCATCAGATGAATGTTCTGCAGCATGACCCAGTGGCCTTCCTTGTGTCCAATTTCAAGCTTGTTCATAGCAACAATATCCTGGCCCTGGCCAAGAGACACGGTGTGCAGGTGCTTGCTGGGCGTCTTGTCGTTCTTTCGGCACAACTCCTCCACGAATGCGACAGGGTTAGCTCCGGGCGAAAGGATGAAGAAGATTGGAGTTGTTGTGGTTGAGTCTTCGTAGGAGCTCTGAAGAATCTGAATGAAAGAGGCAGTCGAATCCATGTCGACGTAGTCTGAGCCGTGAGGAAGCGTGACTCTGATGAAATTGTCCATGGCAGCTGTGATTCTGTCAGGTCTGAGACATCGCACTACCAACAGTTTCTGGAAGGGCATCTGCTCGAGCTTCTTCCACTCAAGCGGAACCTTTTCGGTCTCAGGAGTAAGTTCATTGTACCAGTCCCTGAATCTTGCGGGCGCTTCTTTCTCCATGTTGCTAGCGAAGTTCTCAAATCCCTCGATTTCGATCAGTCTCTGAACGGCGAACCAAGCTGTGTCGGGCAGCCACTCCTTGAGCGGGTTAGGCGCATCGGTCTTGGGTGGGCAATTCAAGAGGAAGTTCATCTCTCTAGGAGTGTAAGTTCCCATCAAAATGGCGGGGTTCTTCTGCATGAGTCTGAAAGTCAACTGGCAAAGGAAGATCTGCTTGTGCTTCTCGAAGAGTCCTCTCGCGACCCATTGGTAGATGGTCTTTCTTATCGTTATCTGAAGCTCAGCGCACCTCTTCTCCTCCTGTTCCTGAGGGTCCGTCTTCTCGATGGCTTTGAAGAAGAATCCCTCGAAAGACTTGAGGGAGTACTGATACATGTGCGCAACGATGTTCAGTTGGATCAGCAAGAAATAAAGCATGGCTCCTTCAGCTGCAACAGGTCTGTAGACTTCTCTGAGCAAGTTGATGCGAGTCTCAGTCTCCTTGGCGATCTTCTGTTGCTTCTGGATTTCGGTTGACGTTTTCTTGGTCACTTCAAGACTCTCCACTAGCTCCCTGTTGTCCAGAATGGTGGCAGGGTCGGCAGCACTGAGGTTCTCAAGTAGCTCTGCCTCAAGCCTAGCGAGGGTAATCTGGAATTCGTTCTGCTTGTTCACAAGCTCATCCTTTTCCTGCTCGAGGTCGGATTTCTCCACCCTAACAACCATGGCGAGTAGCTGGTCTTCCAAACCGCTCTCCGTGACAATGAAGTTGATGATTGTGCACTGAGCAGCAGTCTCTGGCTTGTAGTGGGGGTTGATCAGTTTGGTCTGGAGGTAGAGACGGAAGTTTGGATCGTAGTCGATGTCGTCAGCTCCCAGCTTCACTGAGTAGCCCTTGCCCTTCTTCTGGATCTGGCGAGAGAGCAGAGGGTCCAGCACCGCGTCAATCTCCTCGGAAAGAGAGTCAATCATAAGGCACGCGCCAGAAGTAACGGCAGACTCCACTTTCTTCAGAGCGTTCTTTTGAGTCAACTGGATGATGACCATGTCGTTTCCTTCGCGGCCCTTAATCCATTTCTGTCCCTGCAACTGGGGGTCGATCAAAAGAGGGTAGCGCTTGCAAGAAGTGACGATCGACGCGTTTTCGAGCGACATTCTGTCGGCCGGAAGTCCTTCGTTGTTCCAGCCAGCTTGGTCCGACTTTGAAGCCAGAACGTCAAGTGGGTCCACTCCTTCAGTGATAGGGATCTTCCTGGCGTGAATGTCGGCGATCCACTGCTCAGACCACAGTTGTTTTCTGAACCTAGCCGTGAAAGGTCCGATGTACGACACGAAAGCAGCAGCCAAGATAGCGTCTCCAATAGTGCTCATTTTCTCCTTCGAGAGAAGAGTGACGTTGTTCTTCCACCTGGTGTTCTCGTCAGCTAGACCGTCCACCAGTCTCTAAGCCAGGTCGAGCTTGTCCTGTTTGGCCTGGGCGTCATCCTCGACAGCCTTCTTCTTCGCCTTAGCCTCGTCGAGTTTCGCGTTCAGCTCAGCGACTCTCTCCTTTACGACCCTGACTCTTTCGTCCACGACGGCCTGCTCCTCCTGCTTCTGTTTAGCCAAAGCCTCGGCGGCCTCGGAGGTGTCCATGAGGGGCTTGACCTTCTTGTAGATCGTGTTATACATGACGATGTTCACTAGCCACGCACAAAGGTAAGACGCAGCCACTGACTTCGACTTCATATCGTTTTGGTTGAAGCCGTCTTGCTTCAGGATGGGTTCGAGTCCCTTCAGGATCCAGTCGTCAATCTCATTGGCATTGAAGGCCTGCACCTCAGTCAGGAAAGCAGCGGGATTACCCATCATCTTTTGCCCATTGCCCCAAGCGTAGTTCTTCTTTTCCTTCTTCAGGAGCATCAGCACTGCCTTTGCAACATCAACGACAGCAGCTGGTGGGGAGCCTAGTGACTTCATTTCTTGGATGGATGCCTTGGTGAGACAGTCGACAGCGGCCTTAGCTGCCTCCATAGCGGGGATAGCGGCGGCTAGCTCCTTGTTGGCAGACTCCTTCTCTGCTTCGGCCTTTGCTTTGGCATTCGCGGTGATGGCAGCGGTTTCAGTAGCCACGGCCTCTTCTGCCTCAGCAGCTTCCGTTTCCTTTCCTACGATCTCAATGAGTTCGTTGGTCTTCTGTTTCTCCACAGCCACGACCTTCATGGCAGCCTCGAGCTCTACCTGGAGCCCCTCGACTTGCTCGGTGGTCTAGGCCATTGTTTCCAAACCTTGCTGCAGGTTCTCGATCTGCCTGTTGATTTTCTTTTGCTTGGAGCCCAGCAGTGACTTGTAGAAGCTGATCAGCTCCAGGTAACTGGTGGGAGTGGTGTAGTTGTTTCGCCTTTCTGCTTCCTTGAAAGCGATGTTAGCTTCCGATATGGAGATATGCACGAATGACATATGCTCAGCGATAGCTTCCTTGAGTTCTTCAGTGGGCACGTCAATGTCGGCAACGAAACGGGTAGCGACATCAATCAGCGCATCCTTAGGCCACTCGTGGAACCAATCCATGCTGGTACAGTTGATTATACCAGGGAACATTCTTGCGCGCTGTCTGAAAGCCTCGCCGACCGGTGAGAAGCAGAGGGCCAAGTGGAAGTTCTTCCTCACTTTGTCAAGGTAGAAGTTGAAGATTTCGTCGGGAGTGTCCTGGCAGCCCGCAGCCTTGGCCTCGGTTCTGACCTTTCCAAGGATTCCGTCCAGTTCGTCCTTGGCGAAGATCTCTGGAATCCATCCGGTGGAGAGGATATCGTTAATGTAAACCAGGAACTGCTCTTCGGCGATCTGAGTGTCGGTCAGGATAAAGAGAAGCTGTACGCCAGCAACTCCTGACTTCTGGTAGAAACCTTGCAAATCTGTCTTAAGGTCTGCCATTCCGTAGTTGGTAGAGACGACAATTCGCACGACGTCGTAACCCAGAATGAAAGCGCTGAGCTTTGAGAGGGACTGCTTGCCCGAGCCACCAACTCCAACTAGGAGAGCGTTGCCAACTGGCAGGTCGATGATTCTCGAGATACGGGTCACGTGCTCCATCGCTTGGTTGAAGAGGACCAGGTCCATGGCGGAAACGGTCTCGTTGTACTCTGCAAGTTTGGCCTCTAGTACTGCTTTGAGGTCAGCGTAGTCAGCCACAGGCATGAGGGCTTTGTCGTGTCCCTTGCAGGCGGTCACGAATGAAGTGTAGATGTTAGGCTGCGCTAAAACGTCGTCTTCCTTCAAATCGGAGAACTTTTTGATGCCGTTCTTAATGTAGCTCATGAAGAGTGCCTTGTCGGCTTGATCGATGAGCCTGTCGTCGAAGACACGCATAAGCTCGTGCAGCCAAAGTCTGACCATCTGGATTTGATTGTTCTTGTAGAGGTTGGGCTGGGTGAGCATCAGGTTCTGGATGATCTTTGAGAAGTCCCTCAAGTTGAACTGATAATGGAACTTCCTTGCGGTGGGTGCAAACTGAGGTGACATGGTGATTCCATTGAAAACTTCAAAGGTAGCGTCGATTACTTTCTGGCAAATGTCCGAAATGGTCTTGTCGAACTACTGGAAGTGAATCTTGAGAATCTGGTGATAGATAGTCTGAAGAATCTCCTTGGAAGGAATGGAGGTGGCGAAGAGTGACAGGTGCCTTTGGAGTCTAGAGTTGACGTTGAAAGATCCAGACTTGGGGTTCATGCATGCAGTGAACATGCAGTCCTGCAGGAACTTCTTCTCAGCGAGGTCATCTCTGTCGTAGATGATCTGATAGTCAATGATCTGTCTCATCAGAGCAATGGGTGACTGGGTACCGTACTTGTCTAAGTAGGGCATGTTGAGATCGTCCATGAAGTAGATAAGGACCTTGCCTGGTGGCGGTCCGACCTTGTTTCCGGCCCTCTTCTCAACCTTGGATTCGAGCACTCTCTGCAGAGTCTTGGAGTCAGTGTAGGAGTTGAAGGAAATTGAGGCCGAGAGGGTGTAGTCCTTGTCCAGGGAGGAGAAGTAGTCGTTAATGATGGTGGTCTTTCCAGTTCCAGCAGCACCGACGTAGAGGACACCTCTGCGGTTCTGCACGTGGAGAGCGAGAATGTACTTCTGACGGGTGGTGTCGGCGGTGGGGACAACAATGTTGTTGAAGAGGCCCTCGTACTCGGTGTTGTAGTTGAGCACCTTCTCATTCCAGTGCACCCAGGTTCCCTTTATGGGGTCAAAGAAGTAGTCGTAACACATCACTCCTTGCTCATCGGGGAACTTCACTCTGGCAACTGACTTGCAGTATCCAGAGAAGGCGTTTCTTTCATCGGTGAGTCCGGCACCAAATGACCACATCATGGCGAACAGGAAGAGTCCTTCGTAAATGTTCTTGATGTCGTCGTGTCGCTCCTCTTTCTCGAGCAACTTCATGTGTTCCTGAATGTCCTTCTTGCCGTTGAACAGGTTGTGATACTGAGCATCGATCATGCAACAAAGAGCCTGGATGTAGGCAATCGTCACCATTGGGCACACAGTCTCCTTGGTGCCCATGTCCTCAACAAAGGAGTCGGGAAGGTAGGACTAGAAGGCGAGAGTGAAGGCCAGGTTGGCGTTCTCGTCTTTCTTCTTATACTTCTGCATCCAGGAGTCCATGAATGGCTTCCAGCCAACTTCCTGGTCGTTAATGAACAGCACACCTCCTCTGGACACAGTGGCCGGGGTGGCGTTTCTAAGGTTGGAGATCTCAAGCACCAGCTTCATGGCGTCGGTCAGGGGGATTCTCTCCTGGGACACAAGGGTCAGCACCTTGTTGTCGTCCATCACAGTGTTCATGGTCTCGATCCACTCAGGGTCAATGTCACCATCAAGAATGACTCCCTTAATGAACTGGGTTGGTTTGTATGGGAGGACGGACTTGTTCATGTTCCTCATCATAGTGGAGATGACACCATCCTTCCACTCCTTGGTCTTGGGGTTCATGCAGCCGTACAGCTCATCGTTGGTCACGGCTTTGGGATCCACAACGTCCCAGACGCACTCCTTGCCCATATCGTTGAAGGCTCCGAAGAGGGTCTTCCAGACAGTGGTCTTGGATGAGCCGGGGTTTCCGATGATGAACACAGAGTGTCTGACTTCCAGGATCTCGGAAAGCTGGATGCATTTCAGCACGAAGCCTTCTTCAGGCTGGAAGCCTTTCTTCTTGGCGCTCTCCTCGACGGCTGTCTGGAGGTCGGGGTAGGTCTTGGAGGCGACTTCGATTCCGGGGAACAGATCGTCGATAAGTCCCATGAAGATCTGTCTGTCGTCGTAGATAATCTTGGGCTTGTTGAAGTCTCTCAGGGCTCTCATCAGGATGAAATCCTCAGGGATATCGGGGTCGGCACGCTTGAGCATACCAGCCTGTCTGAGTACGGACTTCACAGCTCTGAGACCCCAATCGTAGTGAGTCTGCTACGAGAGAAGGTTCTTGCAGAGGTCGTACAAAGTCATGAACTTCTTTGAAAGCTCTTTGGCTTGGGTGAAACCTTCGGCCATGAGCATGTTCTCGCAAATCTTTACGATGTCGGGAACGACCATGGCACAGGATCTGAAGAGAGCCTTTAGATTCTCTGGCAGTTCGGTACGTCCAGCGTAGCCAGGGTTCATGGTGATGAAGAAGCCGACGGTCATTCGCAGGGAGATCTCCTCTTCCTGGAAGGAGAACATGTTTTTGGCAGGGTTCTTCTTGAACTCTCTAAGCGCATCAAGCACAGTCTTGACCTGCGAAGAAATCACCGAGAGCACTTCGATGGAGATTCTGTTGAACTCGTCGAAGCATCCCCAAGCTCCAGTCTGTGCAAGGCCCATGAAGATCTGAGCCATCGACTGGTAGTTCATTTGGTCAGAGCAGTTGAAGACCACCACCTGAAGTCCGAGGGCTCTACCTAGATCTTTGGTCGTCTCTGTCTTTCCTGTTCCGGCGGGACCAGCAGGAGCACCGCCCATCGTCAGGTTCAAAGCCTGAGTGAGCGTGATGTAGCATCTATCGGTCAGAGGTGTGATCACAAGTCTGCCTGTGTTGCCTACGTACTCGTAGTTGTAAAGGGTCTCCCAGTCGCAGATTCTGGCGTAGCAGGTCTTCTTGTCTCCAGTCTTGGCAGGCTCCCAGTAGAACTTGAGCTGTGACTGCCAGGCGAAAGAACCCGCATCCATGATCTTCTTGAGGTTGAACATGTCAACGACGTCTCTTTCGTGCACATCAATGGTAATGACAGTGATGATCTTAATCCTCAGTTCTTGGGTCAAGTCTCCCCTGACTCTGTCGATCAGGTTGTTGAGCCTGATGAGAATCGTTGCGTAGTACTCTTTCATTGCGTTTTCAGTGCCTCCCTCTAGGTCGTCGAAAGCGTGGGCCGTTTCCTCAGTCCACAAGATCTGGGTGGCCAGCAGAGAGATCTGAGCGCAGTAGTCTTCCAGCCAGATGTGTCGCTGCTTCTCTCCTAGATCCCACTGGTCAGCAGTGGCTTTGGCAGCTTCCAGCACGTCTCGGAGCGTAGACTGCATCTTGGTCTCCAGATCTGAAAGGTAGTTCTCGACGGCGCCGTGGCAGACGTAGTTTTCCTCGAACGCAACAAGCTCTCCTTCTTTGGAGAACATTCCTTTTGCCTCCTTGCAAGGGCCAGTCGCTCCTTCCTTGTAGGCAAAGTCTAGCCTCTTCATTCCATCGAAGCAGTCACCGATGTATTGGTCAACTTTTTCGGGATTGTTGCCGTTTGAAAGGATATCCAGCAGAGCTTAGTTGGACACGAAGTAGAATCTGGGGAACATCTTCTTCTTCTGGTCAAGATAGTCGAACAGCGACTTCTCGCATTGCTCGATCTCAGCGTGGAAGGTGTGGAGGAGCTCATCTCGGCCCTCCAAGGTGGCCGCGTGGACTACTCCGGGTTCATCGTTGGCCTCACGCATCAGTTCCTTCCAGTCGATGTCGATCTTTTCGAATCTCTTGGTATCGTCGGGCAACTGTTGACGGATATCCTCAGACTGCAGGAAGATGGGCTCGAGCCTCTGCCAGTTCTTCTGGACCTTAAGCCAGATCTAGATGACGAGGTCGACCTGTCTCAGAGTCTTCTGCCAGTAGTTTACCTTTTCCTTGAATTCTTCGATGTCCTTGCTGGACTGCATGGCCATGAGGTCCATCTAGTTAGTTTCGACGTTCTCAACGATCTCGTCCATTGCGCCGAACACGAAGGTGTCTCCGTACTCTTTGAACTCGAACTTCATGACTTCCCAAGTGCTTTCGATCTTCTAGAGCTTGGTCTCAATCTTAGCCTCTTTCTGTGCTCCGTCCACGAGCTCGTTGACGTCCTCAGTGTACTTGTAGAGTTCGAGCTTGATGAGATCTTCAAGGCAGAAGTTAGGGCTCTTGAAGTTGATGGTTTTGTGGGTGATGTTTTGGAGTCGTTTCCAATGTCTTTCCATCATGAAGGGTGAATGGAGGAGAGAAATAGAAGGTAGAATAGCATTCATGTTCTTCACTCTCTCATTCAGGGCAATGAATGCTTTCCAAGATCTGACCTCCTTGTTCTGCGGCTGTGAAGGGTTGGTCTGCTTGGTCTGCATATCCTTGATGAGCTGGGTCAAAGTTTCGGTCTCGATCTTGTCCCAAAGGGTCTTCTTCCAAGAGGAGAACTGACCATCAATCAAGGCGACCAGATCCCACATGTACTTCAGAGACATCAGCTCGCTTCTGCAAACCTTCAAATCTCTGTATGTGCTCTTCTGGATGTCGAAGAGAGTTTCCAAGTTGTTGAGGTCTTTGGCTTCCTCGTCCAGCTCATTGGTTCGGCTGTAGTAGTAGGCAATTGTCTCGTAAGCCTTGTCCACAACCTCAGGTGAGCTGCTCTCGATGTGGTAGGGGTTGTTCTGTAGGAACTCAGTTCTGAAGGTTTCGACCTTTTTGTTGAAGGCTGCGAGCAGGGCCTTAATGTTCTTCGACTCCTGCGTTTGGAGGGGCAGGATGTTTTCCTTCACTGTGCTGAGGGCGTACTCCGACACCTCGTTCAGGCTTGTCTTGGACTCTTCCAGGATAACGAGATAGTCCTCCTGCATTCCGACGCCGTGCTTTTTCAGCAGCTAGATCATCTCACGCATGGGGGCAATCTCTGCCATAGCGTGATCCTTGATCATCTTCACATCGCGCAAGTGAGTCATGACCTGCATCAAGATGTCTTTCTCAGCCTTTGTCTCGGCCTTTTCGGGGATGGTCTTGATTCCCTCGCTAACCTCATTGATGAAGCGCTTTATGTTGTTAATCTCAGTAGTCGTGTTCTCCAGCAGGAATCCAGTGTACTTCTTGATCCACTGGTCGACAATGGTGTTCAGCTTCTGCTGAAGGGGCTGGGAGTTGACCGTCAGCCAGCCGATGGGAGTGATCGTGCCCATGTGGCCGATTTCCTCCTTCACCTTGTGGTAGTAGGTGATGCGCTTGTCAAACTCCTCAAGAGAGGGCTTCTGAGTGTGCACGTTCTCTAGGATCTTGTTTGCCATCCACTCAAAGCTCTCATCTTCCTCTTCTTCACCCTCATCGTTCTTCTTGGTGTGTCTTTGTTTCCTAGGATCAACTCCGGTCTCAAGGAAAGCGTTGAAGTTCTCTTCGAGAGTTTCTTCCCAGAGGAACCTGTACGACTAGTATCTACCGATAAAGGCGTCCGTTTCTCGCTCCATCTCGTCTAAGTGCGAGGAGATATTCTGCAGAGATCCGAGTAGCGCAAACTGGTCTTTGATCTCGACAAGGTAGTCACCGTTGCCGATGTCCACTCTGGTGACTTGAATGGCAACGTCGATGAAGCCTTCGAGGATTCTGTGGATGATGTCCCTGACTCCGCTTCCTCTGTCGTTTACAGTTAGCTGTGTTGATCTGATTGGGGGGTCGAAGACGACTTCTCGGGAAATGAGCGAAACGCTGACGTAGAAAATCGCGGCCTTTCCTGAGTTCTTGTTGTACTCAATCGAGATGTTCTCACCAAGGTTGATCATTGAAGCGTTGATGCCACGAGTGATTCCTTCGATAATGAGTGTGTTCACGTAGTCTTGGTAAGCAGCCCACTCCGCGCTCTTTTTCTCGGGTCTGATTGCGTCTGTAGTCTCTTTGAACAGTCTCAGGATCTCCTTTGAGTCCTGTCGAATGTCTTCGTGTCTGCCCATCACGGCAGCTGAGTGAATCTGTTCTAAGTCGTCGGGCTGTGAGGGCTTGTTCTTGCGCTCAAAGAGGGGCTTCTCCCACTTCTTCATGGATTCAAGCATCTGCCTGACATTCTCCTTCATTTTCTTGACCAATTCATCGACATCTTTCACCAGTCCCATGCACTGGTTGATGAAGGAATCGATGGTGTCTGAGTTCCACCTGAGAGTGTCGATGCCAGGCTGGAGGCAGTCGTTCATGCTCTTGATCCTATCTCTAAGGAGAGGCTTCTCCACTGGGAGTAGGGTTGCCAAGATGTCGTTGTACATGTTTACGATCAACTCTAGGTTGCCGCTCTGAGTGCGGTACACGTCCACCTTCTCGTACAACTTTTGCGCCCTCTCTGGCACCTCGATCTCCTGGAGGAGGAGATACTTGACCTCTCTCAGCAGTCTGACCAGGACGGGGTCGAAATTCACAGAGAGGATGCCTTCCGGAATAGTGTCAGATTCTTCTTTGACTAGCAGGAACTGGTTGAGTTTCTCTTCAGTGTTTTCTTCAACACTGGCCTCCCACTGCTTGATCTTGAAGTCCTGGAACTCCTTGAGGTGTTTGCACAGGGAGTGGTACAACTTCTGAACGTCCTTGTACTCTTCTCTTTCCCTGATGGCCTGAGACAATTGGCTGAGTCTGTCCATTGGCTCTCTGATGCGCTCCAGCAGTCCCAGAGTCCAGTCGAGGGACCCTGCGATTGGGGGCATGTTGTTGGAGATGGGAGCTCTCTCGTCGTTTTTCTCGATCAATGCCTTTCCTTCCAAGAAGACGCTCTGAACGGTTTTCAGGTCCTGCTTGTAAAGCTCAAGAAGGGTGATGTGTTTCTTCTCAAGCTCGTCCTGAATGATGGCGCGATTGAGCAGTCCTTCGAACGAGTCCAGAAGCTTGAACTTCGCAATGATGGTGTCGCAGTCGTCGAAGCCTTGGGTCAGGACTGAAGCAAGTCTCCTCTCGAGCTCTTTGATGCGGCACCTGAACTGGAAGAAGTCGTCATCGAACTGTCTCTGCTCAATGTCCATGATCTCGTACTCAAGGGCAGTGAACTTCTCAACTTCCTCGATGAACTCTTGGTGGATTTGCTTCACGGAATCAGTGAGGGCCTTGCCTTTGGTAGAGCCAATCTCTATCTTTTCAAGTTTCGTGAACTGAATGATAGTGTGGGTTAAGTGCATCATGTCTTGGCACCGCTCGGAGAAAGCATCTAACCGCACGAACAGGGCGTTAGTAGTGATCTTCCACTGGTTGTTGGCCTTCGCCTTGTACTCGAAGTAGGCGTCCTTGAACTTGGAGCAGACATCGAGGGCTTGGGCGAGTTTGTCGTAGGCTTCTTTGGGCTGTTCCCCCTTGATTGCGGCGAATATGGATTCCTTGTCTACTTGGTTCACGCACTGGGAGATGATGGCGTTGCAGATTTCTCTGATCAGGACCACCAGGCGCGAGGGGGTGTTGTAGTACTGCGAGTAGGTCCAAATGAGCAGGATGGTGTGCATGATGGCTACGAAGGGCTCGGCCAGCTGTGGCAAGTCTCTAGCAGGGTCCAACAGCTGATTGAAGAGCTCCTTCAAAGTGCTAAGGTACTTGCAGTTCTCGTTCGCCTCTTGCCTGGCAGCGTGCACTTCCTTCTACAGCTTGGAGAAGGGGTTGGTGTAGGTGCTCTTGTTCTGGTCCAGGAACTTCAGCACTTTCTTGATGCGGTCTGAGGCTAGCTGCTCGCAGATTGAGTTCAAGTTGGAGCTCTTGTGCTCCCAGAACTTCAGTTCAGCCGTAGGGTCGGGATGCTTGCCGTCTTTGAACGCAATTTCGGGGTCCTGCTTCAGGACGTTTTTGATTTGTTTGGTCCACGTGATAATGGCGCCTAATTTAAATGTGAGAAAGATACGTACCTTCTAGAATGTGTGCTTTGTCTTTTGAGGACGTCTTTTCTTTCTGCGAAACGTCTTTGGGCGGCAGAGGCAGCATCGTTCGGCCGTCAACCTGTCCAATCGTGACGTAGATGTTGGCCAAGAAGTTGTGAAATTTGTCCATCAAGTCCTTGGAGACTAGATCAGACCAGCCGACTTGGTTCTTGGGCTCGCTCAGCACCGGCAGGTACACCTCCTAACCAATTAGCGATTCTTACCTAGCAAAGCGTCTGGAGGTTCTGAAGGACTCGCTTTGAGACCTCCATCAGTACGAGGTCTTTGACCGCCAAGTCCGCCGACGCATCTTCGAGGTCATCGCCAGTGACTCTAACCATGATGATCGCCTTCTTTTTGAGAGTAGCAGCCAGCTGCGGGGATTCGTTTGAGAAGGAGATCAGATCGGAGCCAGTTTCTTGGGCCAGCAACCATCTGCGCGTGTCGCCTTCGCCCTTGAAGAACTGTTTCAACATCTGCCTAGTTTGAAAGTTAGCAGCCGTTATTGCCTGTAGGGTCGCACTTACTTGTTGTCCTCGTTCTCCTCGAGGTTCTTTGTGAGCTTCTCGGGGGCGTGCTTCTTCTTGCCAAGGGCTTTGAGCACCCTGAGGAGCACAGCTTCTTCCTTAGTGAGGTTCGGCTTCACGAAGAGATCCATCTGTAGCTATGGAAATAAATAATAACGACGCCTCGATTAAAGCCTATTAAATAGAGATAGCTCCAATACAAACTCTATTAAACTTTTGAATTAATAGTGGGGTTTTGGGGTTTTGGGGTTTTGGGGG
>Ga0075163_10007897_pt1 | contig 14042 bp, 9 predicted proteins | sample JI1023141ADNA_FD_71478 | JGI IMG/M metagenome (GOLD analysis project Ga0075163, IMG submission 71478) | Wastewater effluent complex algal communities from Wisconsin, to seasonally profile nutrient transformation and Carbon sequestration -... | ecosystem: Engineered > WWTP > Effluent > Algae...
CTGCGAGCGTCACGAGTCCACGGACCTGTCCGTCGCCGGGCGTGTCGATCTCCTCGGCGAGGCACGCCGCGGGCAACTCGCCTCCGAACTCCGGAGCCCCGCGCACGCGCGTCCTCCACTTCGCGTGGTGCCCGCGCATCCCGAGCAAGGTGGACGCGGCGACGAGATCCATCGCCGGCGTCGTGTACATCGCGCCGCCGACCTCGTCGAAATGGCCCGTGAGCAGGTTGATCGCCTCGACCAGATAGGTCGAGAGCCCGCCGAACTCCTGCATCGAGACGCCGACGCGGCCGTAGACGACGGCGCGTTCGGTGGTCGCGAGCGTCCGGGCGAGCGAGCGGACGACGCTCGCAGGGACGCCCGTCGCTGCCTCGGTCGACTCGGGGGAGAAGCCGAGCGCCGCTTCCCGGAGCGGCTCGAGACCGATCACCAGGTCCGCGAAGCGACCGAGACGGACCAGGCGCTCCTCGAAGAGCACGTGGACGATTCCGAAGAGCACGAACGCGTCGGTCGAGGGCCGGACGAAGTGGTGCTCGTCTGCGATCGCTGCCGTTTCCGTGCGGCGCGGATCGAAGACCACGACCCGGCCGCCGCGGCCGCGGATCGCCTCGATCCGCCGCTTCATCCCGGGCGCGGTCATCAGCGAGCCGTTCGAGACGAGCGGGTTCGCGCCGAAGACGACGAAGAGATCCGTGCGGTCCACGTCCGGCACGTTCATCAACATCTGATGGCCGTACATCGCGAGGCTCGCGAGCATCTTCGGCAACTGGTCGACGCTCGTCGCCGAGTACATCGAGCGCGAATCGAGGGCGCGCGCGAACACCTGACCGAAGAGCAACGAGCCCCAGTTGTGGATCGTCGGATTGCCCTGATAGACCGCGACGCCGTATCGGCCGTGGCGCGCGCGCAACTCTCGGAGCCGCTCGCCCGCTTCGTCGAGCGCCTCGTCCCAGCCGATCTCCTCGAAGTCCTTCCCGCGGCGCCGGAGCGGACGCTTCAGGCGATCCGGGTCGTGGTGGATGTCCGCGAGCGCGACGGCCTTCGGACAGATGTGGCCGAGGCTGAACGGGTCGGCGTCGTCGCCGCGTACGTCCGTGACCCGATCGCCCTCGACCTCGACGACGACGCCGCACATCGCTTCGCAGAGGTTGCACGCACGGTGGTGACGCATGGGTCTTCTCTTTCCGCGCCGCGAGCGCGGCGCCCCGATCATCGCAGGGTCTCTGGATCGTCCGCGTCGCAGTGCACCCGGTCGCCGCCGGCTCGCTTCGCAGTGTAGGCGAGATCGTCCGCGCGGCGGATCAAGGAAGCCGGGTCGTCGGACGACCTCGACATCGTGAGCCCGACGCTCACCGTGACCGCGCAGTCCTCGCGGAACGCGCCCGCGACGGCTTTCACGATCGCGCGGATCGATTCCATCCGGGCGCGCGCCTCGGCGACGTCGCAATCCCGGAGCATGACGACGAATTCGTCGCCTCCGAACCGACAGACCACGTCGCGGTCGCGCGCGCCACCTGCGATCGCGCGGGCGAGGTCCCGGAGCAGCGCGTCGCCGGCGAGGTGACCGAAGCGGTCGTTCACGCTCTTGAAGCCGTCGAGATCGAAGACCGCGAGCGCGAACCGCCCGGCCTTGTTCTTCGCGAACGCACGTTCGATGCGCTCGAAGAGATAGCGGCGGTTCCAGAGATCCGTGAGCGGATCGCGGTTCGTCAGCGCGAGGAGTCGCTCGTTGACCTCGCGGAGCTCGGCCTCGCGCAGCTCGTTGATCGTCACGAGCGAAGCGACGATCGACGTCGTCGCGATGAGCAGGAGCGCGGTGAGGAGCCAGGATGCGAGCGCGGTCATCGGCGCGTGCGGGTCGTGCATCCCGGCGACCCGCGGGATGAGCGAGACGACGCCCATGTTCTCCGCGAGCAACAGGCCGCCATAGGCGAGCGCGGCGAGGACGCTCATCGTGATCCCGACCCTCGGTCCGACGACGAGCGTGTTGAGCGTCGCGGCGAAGACGTAGATCGTCGTGAAGGTGGAGGTCGTGCTCCCGAGCGCGTGCACGAGGAGCGTGATCATCGCCATGTCGATGATGCCGCCCGCGATCGCGCGGCGGCGGTCGCCGATGCGGAAGATGATCAGGACGAGGAAGACGCTGGCGATCGCCGTGTAGGCGAAGAGCGCCATCTCGACGACCTTGATCGCGTCGAGCAGAGGCCGGAACACGACGATCGCGAAGACCGCGAGGACGATCCGTACGGCACCCGCGGCGGCTCTCAGGGTGTACGGATCCCGCGTGACCTGCATCGGTGCGCGGAAGGGTATCAGAATCGTGTCACGACGGCGTCGATCCTGTGGCCCGCAGAATCATCGAGGAGGCACTTCCACCACCTGTTCGGGCGCCAGCGTGTAGGTGCGACGACACTTCGGACAGGTCCGGGATCGTCCGAATCGGACACCGAGCTTCAGCACGCTCTCGACGTGCTCGCAGTGCGGGCATCGGAGACGGAGTTGGAGGAACGCGTGGCCGATCATCGGATCTCTCAGCCTACACGCCGGGAGACTCACCCTCGATAGACTTCGTCCTGTTCGATCCGGGTGAGGACCCAGTCGAAATCGCCGGAGACGATCCGAGCCTTGCAGTATTGGCAGGTGCCGGTGACGTCGACCGCGATCGGCGCGCCGCAGTTCGGGCAGCTCGCATCGGTCCGTGTCGGGATGCCGGTGACGTGGCCCTTCACGAACGTCCAGTATTCGGACCACGTCCGCAGCGTGTGCCGGTGGCCCTTGAGCACCTTGCCGCTGTCGGTGACCACGTAGTCCTTGCCCTTCGCGAAGAGTCGGACGGTGATCGCGTCGAAGTGCTGGTCCGCGGTGACGTTCGCGAGGTCGATGCGGAGGATGCTCGCGTCCTCGATCATGTTCCTCGCGCGCGCGGCGGCGTAGACGTCCATCCAGTAGTGGAAGGACTCGAAGAGCGAGTCGCCGACGAACGCGCGCGCCCGGGAGAGGTCTCCCTGGGACCAGGCGGAGTTCAGCTCGTGGAAGACCAGGGCGACCCGTCCTCGGAACGCGTCGGCCGAGAACGCGGCGTCGCGCGAGCCGAGCGCGGTGAGCCCGGCCTGGGTGCGCGGGTCGACGATCGTCGGGAGCTCGGTGCCGCGCTCTTCGACCTCGCCGGTCAGCAGTGGGGGCCGCATCTCGCTCCGAACACGCTGGACCCGGGCGACGATCCAGTCGAAGCGCGCGTCCCCGACGAACTGTTTGCAATGGCTGCATTGGTTGCCGCGGATCGCGTCGATCGGCGCGCCGCAGTTCGGACAATCGAGTCCGGCGAGTCGCTTCGGCGGTCGCGATCGGGCGCCGCGCTTGCGCGTGAGGGTCATGCGGTCGACGACGTAGAACCGCGTCGCGCTCCCGCCCCGGACCTCGCCGAGGTTGGCCTCGACCTCGACCTCCACCACGTGCGAGTCGCCGCTGCTCCGGACGGACAGGTACCGGAGAGCGCCGAGCACCACGCCTTCGATCCGCTCGAGCGACGGGTCGCTCGCGGCCGCGTGCTTGACCTCGTCCGACGCGTACGGACCGATTCGCTCGACCTGGCCTCGAGCACGGGCGCGCTGGAGTTCGCCGTAGAGGAGGTGGAGGAAGTCCTCGAAGACGATCGTGCTGAATCCCGGATCGTCCTTCTTCAGAGCCTCGAGATCCGCGCGCGACGCGCGACGCGGCTGCGCGGTCGCGACGGTGCCGACCGCGCCGACGTCGACGTCGGTGCCGCCGGCGAGCTTGTTCCCGAAGTGCACGGCCGCGAAGATGACGAGGAGGATCATCGCGAGGATCGGGTGGTCGATCGCGAAGAGGATGAACCAGAGGATCAGGCCCGGGTCGATCCCGTCGCCGCCGCCACCTCCGCCTCCTCCGCCGCCACCCCCGTACGATTCGCCGCCGCCGGGACGGGCAAGCGCGATCGCGGGCAGGAGGACCAACCCGACGACGAGGAGGACGCGGATCAGCGGACGGAGTCGCATAGCTCGTTCTCGTCGTCCTCGGACCTGGGGTTCGTCGTCCCGAGCAGCGCGCCGAGGCTCTCGATCGCGACCGAGAACGACTCGACGTCGCCGTCCCGGACCGCCGCCGCGAGACGACGCTCGATCGGCACCGCTTCGGCGCGGAGCGATTCGTAGCCGAGTCCCTCGTCGGCGAGCACCGCCGCGTCGTGCTCGAAGAGCCCTGCGACCACGAGGATCCCGGTTCGGCCGGTCGTGTTCGCGACGCCGAGCGAAGCGAACGCCTCGCGCGCCTCGCGCTCGAGCTCCGCCCGGAGCGTCGCTCTCGGCGTGAGGACGCGCCGGAGCGGGTCGATCGAGCGGACGACGAACCCGCCGAGAGCGAAGACGAAGATCATCTCGAGCGGGAGGAGTCGGACGTCGTACGCCACCGGCGAGAACCACCAGGCCGCGAGCCCGACGAGCATCGCCGCGCTCGCGAACACGATCGTGGTGCGGTGATGCGGCGACGCGGCGCGCCGAACGGCGATCACGACCTCGGCGCTGGTCTTCGACTCGGCCGCGGCGATCGCCCGCTCGAGCCGGGCCTTGCCCTCGTCGGAGGAGAACGAGCGAATGCTCACGACGGCACCGCCTCACGCGTGCCGGCATCGCGGACCAGGACGATGAGCCAGTCGACGAAGATCGCGGTGAAGGCGACGCTCACGAGCCCGTGCGCTGCCGCGTACTCGCCGAGTACGAGCTCGACGGCGACGTGCAGGAAGGTGCAGGCGACGAGCAGAGCCGTCGTGCGTGGGGGCGCGACGAGCGGTGCGAGGGCGAGCATCACCCAGTAGTACCCCGAGATCGTCGACATCGAGAAGCAGAGTATCGCGCCGAGCGGCAACACCTGCTCGGGGCGGAGTCGTCGCGAGGCCGCGCCGATCGCGACGAAGACCGCGAGCGCCGCGAGGAGGGTCAGCGGCTTTCGGGCGGCGCGCGCGCGCTCGACCGACGCGGCATACGCCTCGAACGGGTCGATCGAGGGCGATTCGGCCGGAGGGCGCGCGATCTCGTAGGCGACGACGACCGACTCGAAGCCGACGTGGTTCGAGGCCCAGGTGCGTTGGTGGGTCTCGAACCTCTGCGCGAACTCCCGATACGCGACGGGCCCACGCCCCGTCGCGGCGCCGAGCAGGAACGCGAGCGCGAGACCCACGAAGTAGCCGAGCAGGTAGCGTCCGAAGGGCCGACGCTCGCCCCGGGTCACCGCCGCCACGAGGAGCGCGAGCCCCGTGACCGCGGCGAAGCACGCGGGGAAGAGCCGCGACGCGGTCGCCCACGCGAGCAGGAGTCCGGCGACGAGCGGCCTCTGCCGACGGAGCGCGACCAACGCGAGACCGAGCGCGAGGAGCCAGTCGAACCGGAGGAGCGAGCCGCCGATCCAGGCGAACCGGAAGGTGTAGGCGGTGCCGGTGAAGAGCACGACGAGCGCGGTCTTCTCCGCGCCGAAGGTACGGACGAGCACGAGGACGAGCGCGACCAGGAGGCCGAGGTCGATCGCGGCGAGTCCGAGCAGGCGGTCTCGCGTCACCGGCGCGCTCCCGACGATCGGTCGCGCCAAGGCGACCCACGGCGGCGTCGCATTGAAGCCGTGATCGAGCACGGCCTCGCGTTCGATGCCGCCGAACGCGTGGTCGAAGCCCGCGACGTCGAGTTCGAAATCGAGCCATCGGTCGGGGGTGAAACGACGCTGGAACCGGTCGCCGCGCGCGCGCGACACCGACGACGGCCCGACGCGATTCGAGACGAGGTCGCGGACCCGCTCCGGCTGCGGGAGCGCGAGGTCGACGGTCGCGCGCGTGGTCGCGTCGTAGAGCCCGTCGTAGCCGAGCTCGGGGAAGTACTTCGCGCCGATGACGTAGTGGTACAGCTCGCTCGGATGGAGCAGGCCCTCTCCCGTGATCCGGTCGATACCCGGGAACGAGACGAGGCCGCAGACGAAGACGAGCGCGAACGCGGCCCGTCGCCACCGCCCCGGACCGAGCCGCCGCGCGAGCGCCCACGACGCGAGACCGATCGCCGCGCAGCTGACGTGGAGCACGCCGTCCGCGAGCTCGGTCCGCATCGTCAGCGACGCCGGAGTCGATCGACCGAGTGCGCCGCCGCGGTCGCGATCGCCACCGTTCGAAGATCCATCGGCAGCTTGCCGAAGAAGGTGTTCGTGACGAGTCCGACCGAGAGCTCCCGTTCGGGATCCGCCCAGGCGCCCGACCCTCCGATCCCGAAGTGCCCGAAGGCCTTCGGGCTCGCCACGCCGACGTCACGCCGGTCGCCGAAGGGCATCCGGAGACCGAGGGTGATGATCCGGTGGTAGCCGAGCCCGATCCGCAACGGGAACGGCACGACGCGGCAGATCGCGAGGAAGCCGTTGTGCTCGGTCCACATCCGATCGATCTCCCGCTGCCGCACGAGCCGGACTCCGTCGACCGTCCCGTCGCCGGCGAACGCCGAGTAGAGCTTCGCGAGCGAGCGGGCGTCGAAGTGGCCGTTCATCGCCGGAAGGCTCGCGCGCCTGAACGCGGGCTCGTTGAGATCGAGATCGTGGATGCCTGCCGGGAAGAGCGCGCGCGCGGCCTCGTCGAATTCGACGTTGAGTCCGAACATGCGGGCGCCGGTGTCCAGCGCGTGGACGAACGCGCGCGAGGCCGGCCCCGGGACGTCCGGCACCTTGCGCAGGCCGACCATGTCCGCGACCCGCGGCATCGCGCGATCGGGGACGCCGACGAAGAGTCCGTCGAGGCCGAGCGGTCGGGCGAGGAGCTCGTCGAGCGCCTCGGCGAAGGTCTTCGTGCCGACGACGCGGCGGACGACCTCGCCGATCAGCCATCCGAACGTGAATGCGTGGTAGCCGAAGTCGCTGCCCGGCTCGTGCACCGGCACCGCGCGCTCCATCGCGTCGACCATGTAGTCCCAGTCGTAGAGCTGCTCGAAGCGATCGACGAGCGGCGCGACCTCGTGCAGCCCCGCCTGATGAGAGAGCGCCTGTCGGATTGTGATCGCGGACTTGCCCGCGCGCGCGAAGCCCGGCCAGTACTTCGCCACGGGCGCTTCGAAGTCGACGAGGCCGCGATCGATGAGCACGTGCAGCGCAGTCGCGGTCACGCCCTTCGTCGTCGACATCGACACGCAGAGTGAGTCGGTCTCGAAGGGGCGTCCGTGCTCGTCGGCGGTGCCGGTCGCGAGGTCGACCACGTTCTCGCCGCGGTGGTAGACGGCGACCGCGGCCCCGCCGGGTCTGCCGTCACGGACACAGAGCGAGAGCGCGTCGCGGACGAGCTCGAAGTCGGGATGAACGGTACCGCGCATCATCGGGAGGCGTTCTACCACGGACGATCCGAGGCCGCGTGCTACCTTCGCGACGATGCGCGACGAGGATCTCCCGCTCTCGAGGTCGCGCTCGATCCCCGCGAGCGCGCTCGAGTTCCGAACCGCCCGTTCGTCGGGTCCGGGCGGACAACACGTGAACAAGACCGAGACGAAGGTGCAGCTGCTCCTCGACTGCTCGGCGCTCGTGTTCCTCGATCCCGGATCCCGCGCGCGGCTCTACCGACTCGCCGGCCGCAACGTCGACGCCGACGGACGGGTCTTCGTCGTCTGCCAGGATCATCGCGACCTCCTCCGGAACCTCGAACAGGCGCGTGAGAAGCTCGTCGCGCTGGTCGAGGCGTCGCTCATCGCGCCGAAGAAGCGTGTCGCCACGAAACCCACACGCGGCTCGAAGCAACGCCGGCTCGACGACAAGAAGCAGCGCTCGAAGACCAAGGCCGGTCGCGGTCGCGCCTTCGAGGACTGAAGCCGACGTCTTCGTCGGCGACGCCCTCCCGCCGCGACCTTCGATCGCTTACCCTCGTGCGCATGCGCCGTTCGTCTCGCGTCGTCTTCCTCGCTTCGTTCGTCTCCTCTCTTCTCTCACTCGCGGGCTGCGACGATGGTGGGGACCCCTCGGAGAGCGTCCGCATCTCGGGCCTCGCGACCGAGTCGACCGAGCTCGCCGGACCGAACGGGTCGGGTCTCCTGATCCCTGCTGGCGCGTCGGACACGGACGTGACCATCGTCCTGAGCGCGCCCAGCGGGAGGCGGCCCGGACCGGCGAGCACCACGATCGTCTCGGACGGGTTCCGGCTCGAGCCCGAGGGCAAGACGTTCAACGTGCCGCTCGAGATCACGATCCCGATCACACCGAGCCGGATCCCAGCGGGAAAGACGATCGACGACGTCGTCGTCGTCCGCGCGCCCGTGGGCACCGGGAGCGACGCGTTCGTGCCGCTGCCGACGCGACGGAGCGGGAACGCCGTCACGGCTCAGACCGAACACTTCTCGGACTTCTACGCGATCGTGATCGACGACGGCGCGTTGCCCTTCGGCACCTGCGGCGACGAGATGTGTACGGAGACCGAAGGCTGCGACCTCTGCCCGCTCGACTGCGGCGTGTGTCTTCCCTCGAGCGACTCCACGCCGCCGACGGTCGCGGGCGTCGCGTCGCCGCAGACGACGAGCAACGTCGCGGCCGACGCGACCATCGTGATCGACTTCAGCGAGGACGTGATGCCCGCGAGCATCTCGACGACCTCGTTCGACGTCGAGGACGACCTCGGCAACGCGGTCGCCGGCGTCCTCACCGTGACGGGAAAGACCGTCACCTTCACGCCGGCGATGCCGCTCGCGCCCTCGATGAAATACAACCTGATCATCGGCGGCGTCCGCGATCTCGCGGGCAACCTGATGGCCGCCGGCTTCATGCACACGTTCGAGACGTCGCTGGCGCTGACGCTCGCCAGCTCGACGCCGACGAACGGCGCGACGAGCGTCCCCCAGAATTCGACGGTGAACCTGACGCTCTCGGGCTTCTACACCGTCTCGTCGCTGACGATGCAGTCGACGGACGGCCCGTGCTCGGGCTCGGTGCAGCTGAGCACCGACGGCTTCGCCACCTGCATCGGCGGCCAGCTCTCGATCGGGGCCACGTCGATGGACGTCATGGTGATCCCGGCGCTCCCCTTCATCGGGAGCGCGACCGTCTCGGTCCGTTTCACGATGGCCGCGCGTGATGCCGCCGGGTTCTCGCTCGCCGGGATCGCGGGGCCTTCCTTCACCGTGGTGCCCGACACCACGCCGCCCGCCGTCGTCGTCACGTCGCCCACGCAGTCCGCGAACGGCGTCGCGCCGGATACGTCGATCGTGATCTCGTTCGACGAGCCGGTGAATCCGGCGACGATCACGGCGGCCAACGTCCGGCTCACCCAGGACGGTCAGACCACGACCTGCTCGCTCATGGTGAACGGCGCGGTCGTCACGCTCGTCCCGATGAGTCCGCTCCTGCTCGACACGAACTACACCGTATCGATCATGGGCGTCGGGGATCGTTCGAACAACGTCGGCGGCCCGCTCCCCGGCATCTCGTTCCGCACGATCGGCGCGCCGCGCGTGGTGACGGCGACGCCGCAACAGGGCGCGGTCGGCGTGCATCCGGACGCGGACCTCGTGCTCGGCTTCGACCGCGCGGTCGATACCGTGACGCTCTCGATGCAGGCCACCGACTCGGCGGTGGGCGCATGCACCGGCACCGTGCGGCTCAGCGACGGCACCACCTGCTTCGGCGGCACGATCGTGGTGAACAGCGCGTCGCAGATCACCGTGCGCGCGAATACGTTGCCGACGCTCGCGTCGATGACGCTCCAGATCACCTCCGGCGCGGTCGATTCGAGCAATATCCCGTTCGCAGGCGGAACCGAACATTCGTTCCGCGTCAGCCCGACGAGCGGCTGGGCCTACGCGATCGCGTTCGGTCCGTACACCGACGGAGGCATGTCCACCGGCATCGGCGCGACCGGCGTCGCGCGCGCGGACAATCTCTGCGACCCCTCCGGCGCCGGCCTACGGAAGGCCTTGCTCATCGACGCGAACCGGTATCCCTGCCTCGTCGACGACTGCGGCCTCCCGGCCGCGCCCGCCGTGAGCTCGAGTGATTGGGTGCTCGAGACGAGCACCCACTACGTGAACGGCGCGGGCGACTTCCTCTTCACCACGCACGCTACGGCGCCCATCAATCCGCCGCCGGGGAGCCTCGGCGCGACGTTCGGCAGCGGAGTGAACTTCCATTGGGGCGGCTCCACGACCTGGACCCAGGACTCGATGGACCGGGACTGCGGCGATCATCTGAACGGCTCGAACACCCTCAACGACACCCTGGGCTGGGGCGATGCGTCGGACGCCAGTTGGCTCGCCGGCGGTCTGTTCGCCTGCGACATCGTGCGTCCGATCGTCTGCGTCGCTCAGGTCCCGGCGACGCCACTGCCGACGCACTGAAGTTCGCTCCTACGGACCGTGCTTCGGCGCAGGCCCGAGTGGAGCGCGCCTCGGATGCTCGAGGCGGCGCCCGCGTCGATCGGAGCGCTCTCCCAGACGACGAAGCCACGACTTCGGCCGTCGGAGGAGCCGAACGCACGTTACGATTCGTCTGCGAATGACCGTGGACACGACCGCCGACGACGACACCCGCGCCACCTCGCTCCAAGCCCGATCGCGACGCGAGGCCTCGAGCGCGAACGCGACCTCCGACGAAGTGTCGGCCGAGGTCGCGATCGCCGAGACGGTCGTCGGCAGTCGCACGGGACCCGGGTCGACCACGGCGAGGACGGTCGCTTCGACCACCGGGAGCTCGAGCACGACGACCGGCTCCGGGAGTCGCGCGACCGGCACCGCGGGCTCGAAGAGCATCGGCAGCGCGCGCGAGGCGCTCGAGCAGGGCGCGGTCAACCGCATGCGGATGTACGCGACCGCGATGCTCGGTTGGTCGGCGCTCGGCGCGCCGCTCCTGCTCCTCGTGCCGGGAGAACGCATCGACCGGATCATCGGGCTCGTCTCGCTCGGCGTGATCGCCGCGAGCTTCGTCTGGCTGTACCGCCGCGCGGTGACGCCGGAGTCGCTCCTCATCGAAGAGACGCTCCCGGTCACGATCGTCCAGGCGCTCGGCGTCAGCGGGATCGCGTTCGCGGCGGGCGTCATCTCGCCGCTCAACGGGCTCGTGGTCGTCGGACTGATCCTCTACGGGATGAGCGCCCCGCCGAAGCACTCGCTCGTGATCTACGCGATCGTCGCGGTGTGCCAGGCGATCATCGGCGGACTCGCGCTCGCCGGCGTGACCTCGGGATCCGGGCTCCTGGTCGTCTTGTCTCAGTCGAAGATCACGACGCTGCTCGACGTCGTCTTCGTCGAGCTCGTCTACGCGACCGGGTTCTTCGTCGGCCGTCTCGCGAGCGGCGACAGCGCGCGGCTGATCGCCGATCTCGAGGAGGTCGTGCGCACCGCCGCCCACCGAGAGGCGCTCCTCCGCGAGGCCCGGGCCGAGATGGATCGCGCGGCCGAGATCGGCGGCCCGGGGCAGTTCTCGGGCCAGACGCTCGGGAGCTATCGGCTCGGGGACGTGCTCGGTCGCGGCGGCATGGGCGAGGTCTACGAGGCCTTCCAGACGACGGACGATTCGCCGGCCGCGGTGAAGCTCTTGCGGCGCGACGTGCTCGGCGACCGCGACATGGTCCGTCGCTTCGAGCGCGAGGCGAAGATCGTCGCGAACCTCCGCTCGCCCCACATCGTCTCGGTGTTCGAGGTCGGCGGGGTCGAGGCGCCACTGCCGTACATCGCCATGGAGCGGCTCCGGGGCACCGAGCTGATCACCGACCTCCGCAACCGCGGTCATCTCCCGCTGCGCGAGGTGGCGACGATGCTCGACGAGGTCGCGTCCGGGCTCGACGTCGCGCGCGCCGCGGGCATCGTCCATCGCGACATCAAGCCCCACAACCTCTTCCGCGCGGATCTCGGGACCGGCGCCGGGCTCTGGAAGATCCTCGACTTCGGCGTTTCGAAATCGCTCTTCGGCGAGGACGTGTCCCTCACCGCGAACCAGATGCTCGGCACGCCCCAGTACATGGCGCCGGAGCAGACGAAGGGGACGCAAGAGGTCGATCACCGCGCCGACATCCACGCGCTCGCGGCGATCGCCTATCGCGCGGTCTCCGGCCGACTCCCGTTCGCCAAGGGCGAGCTCGGCGACGTGCTGCTCGCCGTGATGCACGACCTCCCGCCCGATCCGTCCTCGTTCCGCACCCTCCCCGACGACGTCGGCTCGGTCCTCCGGATCGGCCTCGCCAAGCGGCCCGAAGAGCGGTTCGGTAAGGCGAGCGAGTTCGCGAAGGCGTTCCGCCAGGCGATCGACGAGAAGCTCGATCCCGCGATCCGCGAGCGAGCCGCGAAGCTCCTCGCGGTCTCGCCCTGGGGCGCGTCGGAAGTCCCCAAGCGCCCGTCCGGGCAGCGGAGCTGATCGTGGACTCCGATCGCGACGCGCGAGCTCGGCCTCTTCGGTTCATGCGCTCTCGGTTCGCGTTCGGGAGCGCGCGGACGCGGTCCCGATGTTCCGATCCGGGTCCCACGATCGTGATTCGAAATCGGTTCCGAGTTCAGTCCTCGATCGCCTCGATGCCGAGCTGCCGGAGTCGCTCGACGTTCTCCTTCATCGCGTGGAGCTGTTCGGGCGGACGGCGCTGGCATTCCGTGCGGATGCACGAGACACGACGTCTCCGAGACGCGCCCTGCGCGCGCCCCTCGTCGTAGCGGGCATGGTAGGGATCCGCGTGCTCCGATCGACCACGACCTTCGCGGACCGCGTCACGCACCGTCCGTCGACGAACGCCTACGTACGGGCATTCCGCTCGATGTGGAGACAGACGCACGCGAACCCCGCATGCCCGGCGACGCGCGTCGACGGACGAATCGCGCTCGTGACCGGCGGAAGCGTCGGCATCGGATTCGAGACGAGCCGCGGGCTCGCGAGTCGCGGCGCGGAGGTCATCTCGGTGGCGAGGGACCGCGTGGCGGGCGAGCGCATGGCCGCGAGTCTCACGACGGAATGCGATCGACCGGCGCACTTCCTCGCCCACGATCTCGCCGATCTCCGGACGGTGGCGCCGACGCTCCATCGGCTCGAGGCGTTGCTCCGCGGTCGGCCACTCGACGTGCTCGTCGCGAACGCCGGCCTCTGGCCCACGGGTGCCGGACGGTCGCCTCAAGGGCACGAGATCGCGTTCGCGACGAACGTCCTCGGCCACGCTGCGCTCATCGACGGCGCGCGCGAGCGCGGCCTCCTCGCCCGAGACTGCCGCGTCGTGATCGTCACCGGCGACCTCTACGTCGCGGAACGCAGGTGCAGCCCGGATTTCGACGCTCGCGGCGCGTTCGGCGGATTCCGAGCCTACGCACGGAGCAAGCTCGGAAACCTCTGGTACGCCCGCGAGCTCGCGCGACGCGTACCTTCCCTGAGCGTGCTCGCGGTGCATCCCGGCATCGTCGCGACCGGGCTCGGTGGATCGCGGGGGGGACTCTTCGGCGCCGTGAGACGCTCGATTCTGCTCGACCCCGAGCAGGGCGCGCAGACGACGCTCTACTGCGCCACCCAGCCCGATCTCGTGAGCGGCGGCTACTATCACAACGTCCTCGGACGCATGGAGCTCCGGGGCGACGACCCTGCGATGGACGACGCACGCGCGTCCGCTCTCTGGGACGTCCTCGAGCGGCTGCGAACTCCCGAGCGTGCTCCCACGCTCGAGCCATCCCGTTCGCTCTGACGGAATCGAGCGGACCGGATCGCGAGGGTTCCGTTCGTCGGGCGCGCCTGTGTACCCTCGGGCCCGCGCACGAGCGCTGCATCCACGAGGCAACGACGATGTCCGATCCCGAGAAGACCGTGCTGGTCACCGCAGGCTACGGAAACCAAGCGCGCGCGGTGATTCCGCGGCTCGCCCAGACCGGGTTCCGCGTCCGCGCGATGCGGCGGGTCGACCGTCCCGGGCCCGGACCGAAGGAGCTCGGGGCGCACGAAGTGTTCGTCGGCGACGCCTGCGATCCGGACGCGGCGTTCGCCGCGATGGAGGGCGTACACGCGGTCTATCACGTGGGCCCTTCGTTCCACCCGCGCGAGCGCGAGATGGGCTTCACCATGATCGAGCAGGCGCA
>Ga0075163_10007898_pt1 | contig 14042 bp, 12 predicted proteins | sample JI1023141ADNA_FD_71478 | JGI IMG/M metagenome (GOLD analysis project Ga0075163, IMG submission 71478) | Wastewater effluent complex algal communities from Wisconsin, to seasonally profile nutrient transformation and Carbon sequestration -... | ecosystem: Engineered > WWTP > Effluent > Algae...
GTAGGTGACGTGGCGTGGATCGAGCTCCTCGAAATGCCTACGGATGCCTTCCTCGCGGTCGTCGATGCAGAACATCACCTGGAACCGCGGCGTCGGGCTCTCGATCTGCGCCGGCCGATCGCGGTTCTCGGCGATCGCGCCGACGATCGAGCGCAGGTGCGCGTACTCCATCGCCTCGTGGAAGACCCGGCGCCGCGTGTCGGAGTCGAAGTCGAGGACGACGTCCGCGACCCGCTTCACGAAGTCGGTGCCGAGGCTCACGAGATCCGCGGCCGAGAGGTCCGAGAGCCGCGAGAGCTCGAAGAGCACCGCGACGCGGCGCTCCACCACCGACGTGTCCTCGGGCACCCGAGCCCGGGCGAAGGCGGGGAAGTCGCCGAGCGCACCGTCGAAGCCGAGGTCCGCCACGCTGTCGCGGAGAGCCTCGACCGAGAGCGCGAGGCGGATGATCACGAGGTCGGCGAGCGCGCCCGTCGGGATCGCACGCTGCGACGTGCCCGACCCTTCGAGCACCGCGACCATCCCGGCGAACCCGGGCAGCTCGAGCATCATCCGCGTGAGGTAGTCCTGCGTCTCGGTCTCGGGGACGCGGAGCTCTTCGAGGAGATTGCGGACGAGCCGCTCGAGGGCACCCTTCTCGGTCGTCCGCGCGAGCCGGATGTGGGCGCGCCGGACGAAGGCCGGCTGGAACGAGCGACCCGTCGAGACGAACGAGACGAAGCAGCGGAGAAGACCGGACGATCGATCCGGCATCGACCACCGCGAGACACCGTCGTCGAGGTAGGCGCCGAGGAATCGGACGACCTGCGCGTCGACGAGCGGCGCGGGATCCGTCCCGGCGAGCGCGAGCACGAGATCACGATGCGTCGCGTGCGGCGTGACGCCGCGGAGCACTTTCGGGAACCCGGCTTCGGCGACGAGCCTCTCGGCCGCGCGATAGAGCGCGGGGAGCGGTCCCTCGGAGGCGTCCGAGTCCGCGACGTCGTCGACGTCGACACCGAGGACGTCGTGCAGGAGCAGCGCGCGTTCGATCGCGCGACGACTGATCGGTCCGATCGTCACGTCGTCGATCCGTCGAAACCGCTCGTCGAGCGCCGCTTCGACGTCACGGGGTCCGAAGTCTCCCTTGGAGAATGCGAGACGGAGTCGCTTCTCCGGCCAGTACACTTCGGCGTCGTGCTCCTCGGAGGCCAGCGCGAGCGCCTGGTGGAAGGGCAGATGCTGGTACGCGTGCAGCGTGTTGTGGTGGATGAATTCGCCGATCGGTCCCTGCGCCGGCAACAGGTGACGCACGTGCTCGACGGCGTCTCGGAATCGTTCGCCGAAGTCGGGGTTCTCCCGGGGTTGGCTCGGAGACGAATCGTGCATGGCGACTGACCTTGGCCGGACTGCGGACGGCGCGCTCGGCGTGGAGAGGACCACGCCCGACCGATGCTCGGTGCACGATCCGAGCCACGCTCGGGTCGAGCCTCGAATTCATCGGATCCACACGTGATTACGCGCTCGATCGCTGAGTGACGCCAGACCGAAACGCGACGCGGAGATCCGCCCCGGGGAGAATCGCCCCGATCGGGGGTGAATCTCCCCGAGCGCCCGGCTAGGCCTCGGCGTGGATCCGTCGCTCGAACCGACGATTCAAGCGGGATCGAGGCGTTCGGCCACAGTGGCACGCGCGATGCTTTCGGCCCCTGCATGACGTCCTCCACCCTCGCCCCGAAGAAGACACGCCCGAGCCCGGCGGAAGCGCTGCGGTCGTTCTACAAGGACGACCTCCGCGCCGGGTTCCTCGTGTTCCTGATCGCTCTCCCGCTCTGCCTCGGGATCGCGAAAGCGAGTGGTGCACCGCCCGTCGCGGGGTTGATCACCGCGATCATCGGCGGGCTCGTCGCCTCGCACATCGGCTCGGCCGCGTTGACGATCAAGGGACCCGCGGCGGGCCTGATCGCGATCGTCCTGGGCGCGGTCACCGAGCTCACCCCCGCCGGCGGTGACACCGTGATCGGATACCGACGGATGCTCGCCGTCGGCGTCATCGCGGCGCTCATCCAGCTCGTCTTCGCGCTGACGAAGGCCGGCAAGCTCAGCGACTTCTTCCCGTCGTCGGTCATCCACGGGATGCTCGCCGCGATCGGCGTCATCATCATCTCGAAGCAGCTCTATCCGCTTCTCGGCGTCGCGACGACCATCAAGGAGCCGATCCCGCTCCTCGCGAACCTGCCGAACGCGCTGATGCACCTGAACCCCTACGTGGCGACGATCGGCGGCGTCGGGCTCGCGCTGATGATCGTGTTCCCGTTCCTGAAGAACACGCCGCTCGCGAAGATCCCCGCCCAGATCGTGGTCGTCGGCCTCGGCATCGCGCTCTCGGTGAAGTTCGGCATGTCGACCGAGCACGACTACTCGTTCGCCGGCTCGACCTATCACCTGGCTCCGTCGATGCTCGTCCGGCTCCCGGCGAACATCGTCTCCGCGATCGCCTTCCCCGACTTCTCGCAGATCGGCAGCATGGTGACGTGGAAGTACGTCGCGATGTTCGCGCTCATCGGAAGCATCGAATCGCTCGCGAGCGCCAAGGCGGTCGACGCGCTCGACCCGGGCAACAATCGCTCCGACCTCGACAAGGACATGCTGGCGCTCGCCGTCGGCAACCTCATCGCCTCGTCGATCGGCGGCCTCCCGATGATCTCGGAGATCGTCCGTAGCTCGGCGAACATCGCCAACGGCGCGAAGAGCTCGTGGTCGAACTTCTTCCACGGTCTGTTCCTGCTCCTCGCGATCGTCCTCATCCCGATGGTGCTCGTGCTCATCCCGCTCGCATCGCTCGGCGCGCTGCTCGTCTTCACGGGGTTCCGGCTCGCGTCGCCCGCGGGCTTCAAGCACGCCTACGAGATCGGCAAGGAGCAGCTCTTCATCTTCGTCGCGACGCTCGTCATCACGCTCGCGACCGACCTGCTCGTCGGAGTCGTCGCCGGCATCGCGCTGAAGCTCGTCGTCCACGTGCTCCGAGGCGTGTCCCCGTCGAAGCTCTTCCGGCTCGACGCGGACACGGTCGTCGAAGGAGAGACCACCACGGTCCGAGTGCGCGGCGCCGCCGTCTTCTCGAACTTCCTCGGCCTCCGCGGACGCCTGATGGCGGCGACCACGCCGAAGGTCGTCGTCGATCTGTCGGCCACGACGTTCGTCGACCACACCACGCTCGAGCGGCTCGAGGAGATGCACGAGGACCTGGGCACCTACCATCGCGAGCTCGCGATCGTCGGCCTCGACCAGCACGAGTCGGCGTCGGGACACAAGCTCGGCGCCCATCGTCGGCGCTCGGAAGCCGCCGTCGCGGCCTGAGTGATGCGATGCGGCGCCGGGTCGATGGATCAGTCGCCGCGCAACGGGAGATGGACGCGGAACGTCGTTCCGCGTCCTTTTTCGCTCTCCACGTCCACGAACCCACCGTGCTCGCGCACGATGCCCTCGACCACCGCGAGACCGAGGCCGGTGCCCTCTCCTTCCTCCTTCTTCGTGAAGAAGGGCTCGAAGAGATGAGGCAGGTCGTCCGGATCGATCCCGGGACCGTCGTCGGTCACCGCGATCCGGGCGAAGCGCCCTGCCTTCGCGTGCACGCCGATCGGCGGGGTCGCGTCGACTTCGTCCACACGGACGGTCACGGTCCCGCCGCTCGGCATCGCCTGCATCGCGTTCGTGATCAGGTTGGAGAGCACCTGGAGGATCTGCTGAGCGTCCGCCCGCACGATGACGCGCAACCCCGAATCCTCGACCGCGACCTTCGCGCGATGCCGGCGGGCGAGCGGCGCCATCGTCTCGACCGCGCGACGGGCGAGCGAGGCGACATCGTGGGCCGCCGACTTCGAGCCCCCACGGCGTGCGAAATCCAGCAGATCGCGGAGGATCCGGGTCATGCGGTGCGTCTGCTCGAGGATCACCCGCGCCGCGCCGCGGACCTCCTCGGGATGGTCGGCCTCGTCCTCGGCGATGCGGGCGTATCCGCTCACGACGTTCAGCGGCGTCCCGAGCTCGTGCGCGAGTGCGGACGCGAGCTCACCGACGGTTCGGAGCCGATCCGCATGGCGCAATCGCTCGAGTGCGTCGGCGCGCTCCGCCTCGGATTCGTCGAGCGCCCTTCGGGTCGCCAGCAGGCGCGAGGCCATCTCGTTCATCTCGTGAGCGAGGATCGCGACCTCGTCCGGCTTGCTCTCGATCATCTCGACCCGGACGTCGAAGTCGCCTTCGCCGATCCGCCGGGAGAACGTGACCAGCCTGCCGATCGGCCGTCCTACGAGCCATCCGAGGAGCAGGAACGACACGAGGCCCGCGCCGATCGCGAGCGCCGCCGTCTGGACGACGAGCGAACGCCAGCCGAGGTTGCGCACGAGCGCGTCGATCGCGCGCGGCTCGGCGAGTTCGAGCGCGCGGTTCTCCTCCAGCGGGACGTAGGTGAGGATCTCGCCTTCGTGGACGAGCACCAGGACCTCGTCGTTCGCGATCAGGCGGTGCCGCCACGACGGGAGTCGTGGGAGCGGGAGCTCCGTCTCCTGGGTCGTCGAGACGAGGCGCGCGACGATGTGGGACTGGGCGACCTCGTCCCGATCGAGCATCGCCCGTGCCTCTGCGAGCGGGTCCGCGGTGCCGTGTTCGCGCGCGAGCGCGGCATGGAGCGCGTGGGCGAAATAGCGCCGGTCGCGCAAGGTGACGTCGAGGAGGATCTGCTGCTCCTCGGCGACGCGGACCCAGACGCCGATGCCGAGCACGATCAGGTTGACGATCGAGAGCACGATCCAGAGTCGGGTGGCGATCCTCATCGTGCGCGCAGCATACGAGCCCGAGCTCCTCGGGTGCGAGCGCCGTTGCGGACCCGCCCGCGGACGAGACGAAGGTCCACCGAAGAAGGTAGGCTAGCTGCATGAGTGGATCGACTCCGCACGTCCTGATCGTCGAAGACGACGCCGCGATGGGCTCACTCCTGGTCCGCGAGCTCTCCCGGAAGGGCTTCGCCGCTCGCCTCGTCCGGAGCGCCGCGGAGGCGCTCGAGGTCATCGACACCGAGGACTTCGACGCGATCGTCTCGGACGTCCGGCTCGGCGGGATGACCGGCCTCGAGCTGTGCGAGCGAATCGTCGCTCGCCGGCCGGAGATCCCGATCGTGATCGTGACCGCGTTCGGCGACCTCGACACCGCGATCGCGGCGATCCGCGCAGGGGCGCACGACTTCCTGCCGAAGCCGTTCGAGGTCGAGGAGCTCGCGCACCGGATCCGCCGCGCGACCGAGCTGCGTTCGCTCCGCGCAGAGGTCCGGAGGCTCCGCGAAGGCATCGCGACGGCGGCCCGGTTCGACGAGATGATCGGCGACAGCCCCGCGATGCGTCGCGCGTTCGCGATGATCGAACGCGTCGCCGGCTCGGACGCCCCGGTGCTCATCCAGGGCGAGACGGGCACCGGGAAAGAGCTCGTCGCCCGAGCGCTCCATTCCCACGGCACTCGCAAGGACGGTCCGTTCGTCGCGATCAACTGCGCCGCGATGCCCGAGAATCTCCTCGAGAGCGAGCTCTTCGGCCATGTGAAGGGCGCCTTCACGGACGCCCGCAACGCTCGCGGTGGCCTCTTCGTCGAGGCGTCGGGCGGGACGCTCTTCCTCGACGAGGTCGCGGAGCTCCCGCTCGCGCTCCAGGCCAAGCTCCTCCGCGCCATCCAGGAGAAGCGCGTACGTCCGGTCGGTAGTGACCGCGAGGTCGCGTTCGATGCACGGATCGTGAGCGCGACGCACCGGGACCTCGATTCGCGGGTCGAGAGCGGGGACTTCCGCGAAGACCTCTACTACCGCCTCAACGTCCTGAGCCTCGCGCTGCCGCCGCTGCGCGAACGCGGCTCGGACGTACTCCTGCTCGCGAACGAATACTTGCGGAAGATCGCCGCGCGCACCGGGCGGAGCGTGAAGGGCATCGCCCCCGAAGCGGCTCGCAAGCTCATCGAATACGGCTGGCCGGGAAACGTCCGCGAGCTGGTCAATGCGATCGAACGCGCGGTCGCGCTCGCGGAGTACGACGAGCTGACGGTCGCGGACCTTCCGGAGAAGATCCAGCGCTTCGCGCCCTCGCACGTGCTCGTCGCGTCGGCGGACCCGTCCGACCTCGTGCCGCTCGACGAGGTCGAGAAGCGCTACGTGCTGCGGGTGCTCGAAGCGGTCGGCGGCAACCGTACGCGCGCGGCCGAGATTCTCCGCGTCGATCGGAAGACCCTCTACTCGAAGCTCAAGGCCTACGGCGTCCGCAACTCGGAAGCGCCTCCGGTCTAGAGTTCGGCTCAGCTACGGTCGGCGAGGAAGCGGGCGATGCGCGCGACGAGGGCGCCGTCGTTTCGCGCCCACTTGAAGTGCGGGTCGTTCGCGGTCTTGATCGCGAAGTCCGGCACCATGCGTTCGTGGATCGACGGCGCACGAGGCATCTTCGCGAGGAGGCGGTCCACCGCGCCCGCGGGCGCGAGCCCGTCGCCGACGATGGAGATCGCGAGCACAGGGAGCTGCACCTCGCGGAGTGCGGCCTCGTAGTCGAGCTTGGCGCCCTTCGGTGCGTAGACGCCGGTGCGAGCCTGACGCGACCAATCGCGCATCACCGACGTGGGCTGGACGCCGCCGAAGCCGACCTTGTCGCCGGGGAAGTAGCCGAGCGCGCGGCCGAGCAGTCCCGCCGCCTGGGTACTGACGAAGATCCGAGGCTGCGAGGCGAGTGGCCATCCGCGGAAGTGCACCGAGCAGCTCGCGACGAGGACCAGCGCCTCGAAGCTCCCCTGCTTCTCGGATTCGTAGAGCGCACCGAGTTGGCCGCCGAGCGAATGACCGAGGAGCGTGGGCTTGCGATCCGGACGACGCTCGCGGACCGCCTCGAGGACAGAGGCGTAGTCGTGCTCGAGCATCGTCAGATAGCCCCAGTCGTTCTTCCGCGGGTCGACCTTGCTCGAGCCGGTGCCGCGATGCTCGGCGACGAAGACGTCGAAGCCGCGGTCCGCGAGCGCCGACGCGAACGGGTCGTAGTAGCTCGCCGAGACGCCGAGCGCGGGCGCGACGATGACGGGCGCGCTCCTCCGCGCGCCTGCGCCCTCGAATCGACGGAGGTCAGAGGTGATTCCGTCGCGGGTACGGAGCGCGAGGATTTCCGGGTCGGCCACGCGGTTCACCTGGGGGCGGAGGCGCAGTCGGCACAGTCGGTTCCGGCCGCGCAGAGATCGGTGTCCGATCCATCGCGACCGTCGTCGCATTCTCCGTTGCCCGCGAAACGGCAGGAGTCGTCGCACGCGGCCGCCGGCGCGGCCCCCGCGGGGTCCGGAGCGATCGGCTGCGGCGCCGAGTCGTAGGCGGGATCGGCCGGATAGCTCGGCTCCGTGGGGGAGCTCGCGTAGGCCGGCGGGGGCTGCGCCTGCTCGGGATAGCCGTAGTTCCCTCGCGGCGGCCGGGCCGGGTCGTCGTAGCCGGAGGGTGCGGGAGGCACGTTGCCGGCGCGGGAATATCCCGGTCCCATCGGACCCGACTGGGGATACGGCTGGATCATCCGCCCGTCGGGCCCGTAGCCCGGCGCGGGGCCACAGGCGAGCGCGAGGACCCCTGTGATCGCGAGGAAAGCGCAGAACTTCATGACGGACTCCAACCTACCATGGTGGACCGGGGGGCGATCGAGGTGTCGAAGCCGATCCCCGGGCTTGCGGACTCGGTTAGCCCATGCCAAGGTCCGGCCCCCGCTCCCTACAGCGAGAGCGAGAAAGTAGATTCGATGGCGGTCGGAGAGGCGATCCAGTGCAAACCCGTCGAGGTCCAGGTCGGCGACAAGGGCCTCGAGCGCGCGGTGAAGCACCTCAAGCGCAAGATGGCAGCGGAGGGCATCCTTCGTGAGCTCAAGCGGCGCCGTCACTACATGAAGCCCTCGGTCCGTCGTCGGAAGAAGGAAGCCGAAGCGGCTCGCCGTCGCCGTAAGCGCATCAAGCAGGCCGAGTCGCCCCGCGGCTAGGTCCTGGGTGTCCGGGGAATGACACGTAGCCCGGTCGTGGCCCTCGGTCCTCGTAGGACCGTCACCGTCACGACGCTCGTATTCCTCCTCGGCACCGCGCTCTCGTCCTCTGCGTGCAACCCACGCAAGGCGCGATGGAACTACGGTCCTCTCGAGGACCCGCGTCCCGAGTCGTCCCACCTGAGCACCGAACGCGTCACCTTCGACGCCGATGCGATGGAGCGGCTCGTCGTGGATCAAGGCTGTCCGGCCTGCCACACGTTCCACGGGGAGCGCCTCGTCGGTCCGCCCCTCGATCGCCTCGGCGGTGCCGAGCGACGGTTCGCGGACGGGACGTCCCAGCTCGTCGACGAAGCATATCTGGTCGACAGCCTGCTCGATCCTTCGCGCAAGATCGTCGCCGGCTACGACGACGTGATGCCGTCGTATGCGGAGCGCATCGACGAGGCCGAGGCGGAGATGCTCGCGGCCTACCTCGCTTCGCTGCGCTGATACCCTACCTCCGTGCCGCGCACGATCCTCCACGTCGACATGGATGCGTTCTACGCGTCGGTCGAGCAGCGCGACGACCCGTCGCTTCGCGGCAAGCCGGTCGTCGTCGGGGGAATGAGCGACCGGAGCGTGGTGTCGGCCGCGTCGTACGAGGTGCGTCCGTTCGGCGTACGCTCGGCGATGCCGATGGCGGTCGCGCGACGGCTGTGTCCGCAGGCGATCGTCGTGCCACCACGGATGAGCCGCTACGCCGAAGTGAGCGCGCGGGTCTTCACGATCTTCGAGCGCTACACGCCGCTCGTCGAAGGCCTCTCCCTCGATGAAGCGTTCCTCGACGTGAGCGGGAGCCGGGCGCTCCACGGAGACGGTGAGACGATCGCGCGCGCGATCCGCGCAGCGATCCGCGAGGAGCTCGGACTCACCGCGTCCGCCGGCGTCGCGCCGAACAAGTTCGTCGCCAAGATCGCGAGCGACGTGAACAAGCCCGATGGTCTGTGCCTCGTCGCCGAAGAAGACGTGGCGGCCTTCCTCGGGCCGCTGCCGATCGAGCGGATGTGGGGCGTCGGCAAGAAGACGTCCGAGCTCGCCCGCGCCCACGGCTTCCGCACCTTCGCCAACCTGATCGCGTCGAGCGACGACGGGCTCGAGCAGGTCTTCGGCAAGCACGGTCCGGTGATGGCGCGGCTCGCCCGCGGTCTGGACGAACGCGAGGTGGTCCCGGATCGCGACGCGAAGTCGATCGGCGCGGAGGAGACCTTCGAGACCGACCTCCGGACGATCGACGCGATCGAGCGCTCGCTCCTCGCGCATTCGCTCCGTGTCGCGGCCCGCCTCGTCGACGAACAACTCGCCGCGCGCGTCGTACAGCTGAAGCTGAAGCACTCGGATTTCACGCTCGTCACGCGTCGGGTGACCCTGCGGGAACCCGCGTACGACACGGACACGATCCATCGCACGGCGTGCGAGCTCCTCGCGCGCGTCGGCCTCACACGACCCAGGCTACGGCTCACCGGCGTCTCGGTCGCCGACCTCGTCCCGATCGACTCCGCGCGAAGCCTCTTCCCGGACGCCGCCGACGAGAAGAACCGCTCGGTGGAGAAGCTCCGGGCGAACCTGCGCGGACGCTTCGGCGACGGGGCGCTCACCCGGGCGAGTCTGCTCGACCCGGGCGGCAAACGAAACCGCGACCGGTGAGGTTCCGGCCGTCCGTGTGGAATTCGGCGTCGACGGCTCGGCCGACTCGCCTCGACGCGGACGGCGCGGCGCCTACATTCCGCCGGTCATGACCTCCGAGCTCGATCCCGCGTTCGTCGACGATTGTCCCTACGGCCCCGAAGGGATCCTCATCGACAAGATCCTCGACATCGACGAGGCGAGTTCGCGAATCGTCGCCCGGATGCCTTCCCACGACGATCTGCCGATCACGCGGACCCAGCGGGCCCATCCCGTCCGGCATCCTCGTCACGTCGCGGGTGGTCTGATGGTGCACGCGACCGGGATCGTCGGCTTCGCGCACGCCTACTACCTACTCGGCTTGCGGCACGCCGAGGGATGGATCGGCTACGGCGCGAAGATCCACGGCGCCCGCTTCCATTCGATCGCCGGCCCCGGCGACCCGATCATCATCGATTGCCGCGCGACGAAACTCCGCCGCGGCGACAAGCGCGTCCTCGGTCGGTACGAGTTCCGGTTCACGCAGAACGATCGCCTCGTCTACGAAGGCGACCAGACCGCCATGTTCTTCCGCGTCGAAGAGGGCGATTCGCTCGATCTATCCGCCGGTTGAGGCCGTGTTAGGGTCGATCGTATGTTCCGTGCGCTCGTCTCGATCATGGTGCTGACCGCGGCGGACCTCGCAGCGGCTCAGGCCCCTTCGGACGCGGATCGGATGGCCCTCGACGCGACGCACGGCATCGCGCCCCAGCCGCCTCGCGTCGCGGATCTCTACCGACGCGCTCGACCGATCGCGTCGGAGACGTTCGTGGGCATGCTGGTCTGCGAAGCGTCGGTCGACGGAGACGACTGGGACGGCGCGGACCCGAACGGCCCCGTGCGTCGGTACATGGGCCGGGTCGAGCTCGACGCAGAGGTCCGTCTCCCGCATCGGGACGACGTCGTCCGGTTCCACGGTCCCGACGACACGAATCGGATCACCTTCGCCGTCGGCGGCGTCGAACTCCGTCGCGGCGATCACCAGACGATCGAACTCACCGATCGAGACATGCTCTCGAGCGATTCGATCGGACACGTCGAGTTCGAGTTCGTCGGCTCCCTCCCGGTTCGCGCGACGTACGAGCGCGGCGCGATCGAGTGCCGGGGGATTCCCGCGGACGCGATCGCGTCGAAGATCGAGGACGCGATCGAAGCGGCCGACGAGGCCCTCGACGATCTCGAGCGTGATTCCCGTCCGGACCGTGCGATCGTCGGATTCCGCGATCCCGACGCCGACCCGGCCGAAGCGGGCCTCGCGATCTACGAGATCGCGCGCTACGCAGGGCTCGCGGATCCGCGGTTCCTCGAACGTCGCGACGCTCTACGCTCCCGAGAGGCCGCGTTCTTCGCCGGCACCGCAGCGTTGGTCCGCGATCTCCAGGCGGCGGCGACCGCGCCCGGGAGCCCGGTCGCGCTCCCCGGGACCCAGGTCGAGCTCGTCGTCGAAGCGCTCGACTGCGAGGTCGAGGACGTGATCGAACTCCACGCCGAGCTCGGACTCGACACGCCGATGGAATGCGCGCTCCGGCTCACGTTCCGCAACCGTGGCAGCACGACGACGCTCGCCTGGGCGCTCCACGCGGTCGACGACCTCGGCGCGACGCTGCCGATGACGCGGATGGGCCTCGTCGACGAATCGGGGATCCACCGGATCCGGAGCGTACGGCTCGCGACGGGCGAGACTCGGGTGATCGTCGCCTGTCCGACCCGTCGCGCGCTGCTGCTCCGCGCTTCGCGCCGCCGCGACGTCGTGTGGTCGAGGCTCTCGTCGCTCGGATCGCGGCCGTCGCACGGGCCCGATGCGCCCAGGTTCGGACGCGATCGCGGCGATCCGAACGACCCGATCGACGCGATGTGAGCCGCCTCAACCTCGGACGAGGACGAGCTCGGTGATCTCCGACGTAGTGCCGACCCGCATCGGCGGTCCCCAGAAGCCGGTACCGGGCGAGACGTAGAGCGTCGTCTCGCGCAGCCTGTGGAGCCCGACGAGGAACGGCTGCTCGAGTCGCACGAGCCAGTCGAAGGGCCGGATCTGGCCCGCGTGCGTATGACCGCTCAGCTGAAGGTCCACGCCCCGTTCGGCGGCCTCGAAGGCCTGCTTGGGCTGGTGCGCGAGGAGCACGACGGGACGGGATCGATCGCGTCCGTCGAGCGCGCGCGCGAGGTCCGGTCCGTGACCGTTGCCGTAGGTTCCCGATCGGAAGTCGTCGACGCCGGCGAGATCGAAGCCGTCGTCCCCGCCGATCGCGACCCGCTCGTTGCGGAGCGTACGGATGCCGAGCGTCGCGAGGTGCGCGATCCATTCGTCCGCGCCGCTGTAGTACTCGTGGTTTCCGGTGACGAAGAACACGCCGTCCTTCGCGCGCAGGCCGCCGAGCGGTTCGACGTGGCGGCGGAGTGCGTCGACGCTCCCGTCGACGAGGTCGCCGGTGATCGCGACGAGGTCCGGCGCGAGCGCGTTCACGTCCGCCACGATGCGCTCGATCCGGTCGCGGCCGATCGTGGGCCCGACGTGGACGTCGGTGAGTTGGACGATCCGGTAGCCCTGCTTCGAGACCGGTAGCTTCGCGAGGGCGACCTGCACCCGCTTCCGCTCCGGCCCCGCGAGCGCGTGCCCGATGCCGTACGCCGCGACCCCCGACGCCGCGGCGGCGACGATGCCCGAGAGCGCTCGCACCAGGAACACGCGTCGATCCCCGCTCATCGCCTCGGGCCGCACCACGCGGACGACGAGGCGGACGATCTCCGCGAGGCCCGTCCCGAGGATCAGGTAGAGCATCGTGCCCATCCAGATCATCGCGACGAAGGTGAACGGCTTCGTGACGCTTCGACCGAAGAACACCGTCGAGATCATCGCGCCGATCGGCGAGACCGCGAGCAGACCGAGGACGAACCCGAGTGAACGACGGATCCGCGGCGACCACTCCGCGTCGCGGACCAGCCGTACGTACACGTAGCGATGCGCGAGGAGCGAGATCGCGGTGATCGAGACGAGGAAGACGAGCGTTCGGGTGATCGACATGGTCGGCGGCTGGTTACGCGCGCGACTCGAGGAGCTTCTGGAACTCGCCCGACGCGATCAGACGCTGAGTGTCGTCGAAGCCACCGATGAAGGTCCCCTTCACGAAGACCATCGGGAACGTCGGCCAGCCGGTCCACATCTTGATCGCGAGCCGGCGACGCCAGTCCGAGAGGTAGCTGCCGTACTCGAGGTACGCGTGCTTCACCGAGTGCTCCTTCAGGAGCTTCCGGACCTTCCCGGGGAAGGGATTCTGCTTCATGCCGACGACGACCACGTCGTTATTCGCGATCGCGGCCCGGACCTCGTCGAGGATCGACTTCTGGTAGCCGGCGAGCGCGTCGCGGACGGATGGATGGACCTGGGCTTCGGCTAGGGTCGGACGAGACATCGTTCTCCTCGGTGGGCGGGTACGGACGCTCGGTCGCGTCTCGGCCGCCGAGCGTGACTTCGAATCATCCTTCGAGCGACGCGGACACAGCCACGGTGACCCGCTCGAGCTCGATCGGGACGCCGCTGAAGTCGGCGACGCCCGAGACCGGGTCGATCCGGCGCTCATCGGTGAGATCGTTGATGCTCACGCCCGGCTTCTCGGCAGCGACACGGAGGCGCGTCTCGGGGCGGGAATGACCGAAGCCGTGCGGGAGGCTGACCACCCCGCGCATGATCGTGTCGGTCACCTCGGCCGGCGCGACGAGCGCGCCCGCGCGCGACACGATCCGCACCGGATCGCCGGTCCGGAGACCGAGCTTCGCGGCGTCCTCCGGGTGGATCGCGGCGGTGCAACGGTCCCTGCCCTTCGCGAGCCGCGGCGCGTTGTGACACCAGGAATTGTTCGAGCGGAGCTGACGGCGCCCGATCAGGACGAGGCCCGCCGCGCTGCGCGCGTCGTCCGCGAGGCGCGCGCGGAGCCGGGGGACGTCGTCGAGGAAGATCGAAGGCGCGAGATCGATCGTCTTGTCGCGGGTCTCGAGGCGCGCCGGCATCGACGGTTCGAGCGGCCCGAGATCGAGGCCGTGGACCGAGCTCTCGATGGCATCCATCGTCAGACCGCGGCCGCGCAGCCCCTGTGGCCCGAGCCGGACGAGCATCGCGCCGATCTGGCGCGGCGAGAGACGCGACTGCATCGCTCGCAGGAGCGGCGACGCGATCGCGCGCTTCTTTCCCGGAGCGATGCGCGCGGCGAGGCCGAGGAAGATCTCGTGATCGTGTCGCTGGTCGGCGGAGCGCCGGAAGAGCGCGGGCGAATACTTCGCGACATTCCTGACCGCGAGCGCGGCGAGCGCGAGGTCGTAGTGGTCGTGTTCGAGTCCGAA
>Ga0075163_10007899_pt1 | contig 14042 bp, 13 predicted proteins | sample JI1023141ADNA_FD_71478 | JGI IMG/M metagenome (GOLD analysis project Ga0075163, IMG submission 71478) | Wastewater effluent complex algal communities from Wisconsin, to seasonally profile nutrient transformation and Carbon sequestration -... | ecosystem: Engineered > WWTP > Effluent > Algae...
TATGCTTCGCGCCAGTACGTCACGCACGGACACATCTTGGTCAATGGCAAGCGAGTGAACATTCCTTCCTATCGTGTCAAAGTCAATGATGTAATTACCGTCCGCGAAAAAAGCCGCAAACTCGTCTGCTTCCAAGAAGCTATCCGCACTTCCGCTCCTCCGGCATACTTAGAGGTATCAAAATCGAACTTGAGCGTGAAAATGCTCTATGTTCCGCCGCGCGAAGAAGTACCGATTATCTGCGAAATGCCGCTTGTCGTTGAGTACTACTCACGGTAATCCAGCTAGAGAGAACAAAACCGCGACAACAAGACATTACAGGCAACAATATTGTATTGTTCCAACGCGATTTTCTACGAAAAGAACGCCCCACCGAAAATATTTTCTGGGGGCGTTCTTTTTTTTGAGCCCTCCACAGAATTCATCTGCATTGTGTAGATGCTTAACTACTCATTACATCATTGCAAAAGGTGGTATTTCGACTCCGAAACGCCTACACAATAAACAATCTCTGAGATTCGGGGATTGGGAAACAGTTCAACCCGTACGTTTATCTCTCGGAAAATTTCTTTCCATCAATACTCCTGACAGACCTTTGTCAGGAGCGCACCGTATATTTGCTATTATTTGAATTGAAAAGTCGCCTCCAAAGCAACGGCAATTATCCACACCAAATAGAAAGCAACATTATGGTAAGGCACACAGCATCAAGCACGTGGGAGATTATCAAGCAATCGCTCAAAGGCGAGGAGCAAGACTACACGCAAGGGAGCATACGGAAAGCCGTTTTTTTGCTGGCAATACCCATGATGCTGGAACTCTGCTTGGAAAGCGTCTTTGCGGTCGTGGATATGTTTTTCGTCGGCAAGTTGGGGGCAAACGCTATTGCAACTGTTGGAATGACTGAATCGGTGATGTTTCTGGTCTATTCATTCGCAATGGGCATCAGCATCGCTGCAACGGCGATTGTCGCTCGCAGGGTTGGTGAGAAAAATCCCGAAGCAGCCGCACACGCGGGAGCGCAGGCAGTGGCGCTCTCCGTTCTTGTTGCAGCAGTGTTTAGCGTTATTGGGGTAGTCTTTGCGGGTGAGATTTTAGCGCTCATGGGCGCTGCCCCGGCGGTTGTTGATGAGGGCACTCCCTTCACACGCACAATGTTTGGCGCTTCGGTGGTGGTGGTACTGATTTTTGTTATCAACGGCATATTTCGCGGTGCCGGCGATGCAGCAATGGCAATGCGCAGTTTGTGGATTGCCAGCATTATCAACATTATTCTTTGCCCGATCTTTATTCACTTTTTCGGACTTGTGGGAGCAGCAATGGCTACGGTCGTCGGGCGCAGCGCGGGCGTGGCATATCAAGTGTGGCATTTGCAAGCGGGGCTGGGCATATTGAAATTCGATCTGCGTCGGTTCAGGATAGATATAGAGACGCTCCGCTCAATCATTACGATTGCGATGCCAGCGGCATTTCAAAATATCATCGCAAGCGGCAGTTGGGTTTTTCTCGTGAAACTCGTCGCCGAAACAGGTGGCACGGCTGCTTCGGCGGGCTACCAAATTGCCGTACGGAATATCATGTTTTTTATGATGCCGGCATGGGGCTTGAGCAATGCAGCCGCCACGCTTGTGGGGCAGAATCTGGGCGCAGGACACATCCAACGCGCAGAGGAAAGCGTGATGCTGACCACAAAGTATAATATCGTGTTCATGGGCTTCGTTACGGTTCTTTTTGTTGCGGCAGCCGCTCCAATTGTGGGAGTGTTTACCCAAGACTCTACTGTGTTGGGGTTTGGGGCGCTTTCGCTTCAAATCATCGGCTCCGGCTATATCTTCTATGGTATCGAAATGGTGATGATACAAGCACTGAACGGGGCGGGCGACACGAAAACACCGACCATGATTCATATTGTGGGCTTTTGGTTCTTCCAGATTCCCTTTGCCTATTTTTTATCGAAAGGCTTACATTGGAATGCAACGGGCGCATTTGCTGCCGTTCCGGTTGCTGAAACACTCATGGCGATTATTGCATGGTATTATTTCAAAAAAGGTGCTTGGAAAGAGGTGAAAATATAGCACTATGGGAAAGAGGCGTACACTGTTTACGAAATTTTATATTCAACCATCAAATATCCTACTTTTTACCCCAGCATTATGAATACCACATCCACACAGACCTCTAGTCTATTTCAGGCGAAAGACAACCAAACATTTATCAACCGCATTCGTTCGCTCACACCCGGTTCTGCACCGCTCTGGGGCAAAATGAATGTTGCGCAAATGCTTGTTCATTGCCAGCAACCACTCAAGTCGGCACTGGGGGAGCTTCCTACAAAACGACGGCTGATAGGGAGACTTTTCGGTGCCTTTGCAAAAAAGAGAATTTTGGGTGAAGGCGGGTTCGGGAAAAATTTGCCGACCGACCCAATGTTTCTTATCTCGGACAAACACTCGTTTGAAGAGGAAAAGCACAATCTTATCATACTTCTTGAGCGCTTTCTGCAAGGCGGTCCGGGCGCAATCACTCAAGAGCCACATCCGTTTTTTGGGAAACTTACCTCCGAGGAGTGGGATACGCTCCAATCCAAGCACCTCGACCACCATTTACGACAATTTGGGGTATAGTGAATCTTCAAAAATTTTGTATCATTTATCATGAAAACATCCTCTCAAAGCTCTTTATCACAAGGCTCATTCAGTTTTGAAGCTGCGCTTCAATCCTCAGAAAGCAAAATTTACCAAACGCACGTGGTCGTGCCAAGCGAGATAGCATCGCACTTCCTTGCAGAAGGCACAAAGCGTGTCGTGGCAATGCTCATTGCCGAGAATATGAGCGTGGAGTATCAATGCGGCTTAATTCCTCGTGGCAAAGGGAAAACGGTCATCATGGTCAATAAAAACCACCGTACAAAACTCAGCATTGATGCCGGAAGCAAGGTGATTGTGCAGTTGCGAAAAGACGACAGCGAATACGGCTTAGAAATGCCCGAGGAGCTGGCGGAATTGCTGAGACAAGACGCGGAGGGCGACCGCTTGTTTCATGCGCTGCCGGAAGGCAAACAGAGAACACTTTTGTACATTGTGTCATCCATGAAAAACCCTACACGCCGCATCGAAAGAGCGATTGCAGTCGTGGAGCATCTAAAAGCACGAGAAGGAAAAATAGATTATAGGCAACTCAATAACGACCTCAAAGTATCCAAAAGATTTGAGTAAATTGGTAACTGAAAAATATGGCTTGAACAGCATCTCTTGAGCATCAATCAAGATTCTACCAAACAACAAAGAAACTACTCATGGAGCAACAGTTTCTACCATTGGGCAAAACACCCGCAAGCCTTATCACGGCTATTCTTCAGGCATGGCTGGTAGTGGGAAGTCTGGATATTACGGCGGCAATAATTCACTTTTTGCTACGCGGCGGCACAAGTCCCTTGCGCTTGTTGCAGTTTGTGGCGAGCGGCGCAATGGGGCAAGATGCTTTCACGGGCGGTACTACATCAGGTGCTGTGGGGTTGCTGCTGCATTATTGTATAGCGCTTATCTGGACGGCACTGTTTTTCCTTGCCGCCGCGAAACTACCGATTCTCGTCGAAAACGTTGCCGTGAGCGGTGTTCTATACGCAATCCTTGTGTGGGTTGTCATGAGTTTTGTCGTTCTTCCACTTTCCAACACACCCAAAGCACCGTTTAATCCGGTACAAGCAGCCATCGGTGCGTGTATTCTCGCCGTTTGTATTGGGCTGCCGATAGCGTATTTTGCACGAAAATATTTTTCATAACATATTTTATTGGACTATCAATGACCAGTCGCAAAGCCGCATTACCGTTCATTTTCACCACGATTTTGCTGGATGCTATCGGCTTGGGTATTATCATTCCCGTCTTCCCGAAGCTGATTGCCGACATGACGGGCGGTAGTGTAAGCGTCGCTGCGGAGTACGGAGGCTGGCTGTCATTCACATACGCAATTATGCAGTTTGTGTTCGCACCGATACTCGGCAATTTAAGCGATAGCATTGGTCGTCGTCCGGTGTTGCTTCTTTCTCTCCTTGGCTTGGGAGCTGATTATGTGCTGCTTGCACTTGCGCCGAATCTTGCATGGCTTTTTGTGGGACGAGCACTGGCGGGCATACTGGGCGCGAGCTACACGACGGCTTCAGCATACATAGCCGATGTCAGTACGCCGGAGAATAAAGCACAAAATTTCGGTCTCATTGGCGCAGCTTTTGGCATTGGGTTCGTGCTGGGACCTGTGCTGGGCGGTGTGGTCGGGCAGTTCGGCGTCCACGTGCCGTTTTGGGTGTCGGCTGGATTGACGTTTGCCAATTTGCTCTATGGTTATTTTGTTGTGCCGGAATCATTGCCGCAAGAACGTCGGCGCTCTTTCGATTGGAAACGTGCCAATCCACTTGGTTCGCTGGCACATTTGCGCAAATACCCGATGGTGGCAAGTCTTATCGCGGCGCTGCTGCTGCTGTATGTGAGCAATCACGGGCTGGAATCAACGTGGACGTATTATGTAATGGAAAAATTTCACTGGAACGAGGCGGAAATAGGCTATTCGCTCGGTACGTTTGGCGTGATGATGATTCTGGTGCAAGGCTTTTTGATTCGTGTTGTGATGGCGAAACTGGGCGTACGGCTTGCGGTCATTATCGGCTTTTCACTGCGTGTGCTGGGGAATATTCTTTTTGCTTTTGCCTCGCAAGGCTGGATGCTGTATGCGATTATTGTTCCGCACGTACTTGGCTTTGTTGCCACGCCTGCATTGCAAGCTATCGTCTCCGATAATGTTCCCGCTAACGAACAAGGTGAATTGCAGGGAGTTCTGGGAAGCATGATGAGCGTGAATCAAATTATAGGACCACTCTTGATGACCAATGCTTTTGCTCTTTCTACCCGACCGGGTGCCGCACTCTATTTTCCCGGAAGCCCGTTTCTTGTTGCAGTGGTGTTGGTTTTATGTAGCTTATTTTTGGTGGAGCGGTTTTTACGGACACACGAACCAGCAGTCAAAATACCTTCATAGATATTTCTTTGCTTTACTGCCTTTCTTCACACTATTTGCTAGTACTTGATATGCTACGGTCACTTTCTCAATTTTTCTACGCTCAAAGCACGGGAACGAGAGTCATTCTCTCTTTCTTGCTGATGATGCTCTTTAATATTTTCATTTTTCCGTTTATGCAAGGTCGCATGGGAACGTTTGTCAGCCCGATGGATATGCGCTTTGGCTTTACGGAGAATGACGTGCTGTCATTCTTTACACTGCTGGGTGCAGAAGGGCGCTCGGTCTATCTTTTTGTCGAAAGCGTTGTGGATATTCTGTATCCGCTGGTGTACACCGGTTTTTCCATGTTGGTCTTGAGCTTTTTCTACCGTTCACTGCTTCCCGAAAATACTCTTTGGCGACTCATAAATGTTGTTTTGCCCTTGGTGGTAATGATCAGTGATTTTGCCGAAAATGCAGGGATTATGCTCATGCTCTATGGTTTTCCAAGCACAATCGCAACGCACGTGGGCTGGACTTCCATTGCGAATGAATGCAAATGGGTAGCATTTGTGTTCTTGATTGGAAGCGTCATTGTTGGCGGTATTCTTTGGCTTGTCAAAGGTCGTCGGTCATAAAAAATCCTTCTACGCTTTATTTCAAGCGGTACTCAAGTCTTTCGTGAGTGAAGAAGCAATACTTTAAGAACAGCCCTCAAAGCATGACAAATTGTAGCTTTGAAGGCTGTTTTCGTATTGTGTAAACGAGATACTTTTTGGCGTGATGGTGCTCACGTCATAAACAAGTAAGGTTTCCAGCTTTCGTCCAGTTCACCACCGATATTTTTGATAAACGTGACGTGGCTTGGTCGGCGCGGCGTTTTGAGCAACTTCATTCCTGCTTCGTCGGGCGTACGATTGCCCTTTTTCGTATTACACTTCACGCAGGCGCAAACAAGGTTTTCCCACGTGTCCGTGCCTGCACGAGACTTCGGCAGCACGTGGTCGATGGTAAGCGGCGCTTTGGGTGTGCCGCAGTATTGACACTGATGATTGTCGCGGCGCAAAATATTCTTTCGCGAAAGTTCTACTTTTTTTACCGATACGTGGATATAACGCCGGAGCCTAATGACGCTCGGACACGCGAAAATGCTGCGGATGGAGCGCACCTTCCGCTTGTCGTTAGTAACGACAATTTCCGCCTTCATCAAAAACAACAGCGTCATTGCCTTTTTGATATTGCAGACACTTATCGGTTCATAGCTTTGGTTCAGTACCAGTACGCGCCCGCCAAGCGAGTACGGCGGCGGCTCAGAAGAAGAAGCACGATTCTGCGACGGAGCAAGGGAGGCAGTGAGCGGGGTCGCTGCGGCTCTACCCGGAGTGTGGAAGGCAAACTTTGGGAAGGCAACACCTTTTGTCGAAAATGGTTGACAAATCGGTAACTTACGATGCTCCTATAAGTTACACAGCAATTTGCACAAAGTCAAGTCTTTCACCGCCTACCGATGAAAGTTTATGAAAAAATAATCTCGCATCGTGGTCATTGATGGTGGTCATTGCATTGGTGCTCGCCCAAATGCAGCTTTAGGCGATATGCAATTATTGGTGTTGCGGTGTGCAGGATATGCTTTTATGAATGAGTTACCATGCGCTTCCGGCGTAAATTCCACATTGACGCGGCAACGAGCATCACATACACAACCGAAATGACGTAGGATAAGACAATGAAAAACTCCAGATAGTTGATGCTTTTCTGAAAGAAGTTTTTGTAAAATAATACGGCAATGCTCCCCGAATACGCATAGTAATCGGCGTAGGTGATGAGAAAGCCTACTGTTCCCGGCTGCTTGAATGCCGCTATCATACGTTCAAAATACAGACTATTGCACATTGCATATGCCATATACACACCCAAGCCCAGCGTGGTAAGCCATACAACAGGCGAAAAAATTTGCTGCTGAAATAAAAGCGTACTCACACCAATTATCAGCCCGCCCACGAGCATCAACACTTGAATAATAACAAAAGCTCTATCGTTATTCTGTACCCATCGCATTGCCGCCATCATCAGCAACACGGCAATAGCAATCGGCGTTTCGGTTTGCGTAAAAATTGTTGAATTATTGCCATAACCAAGCAGTTTCCATATCTCCGGTGTGAAATTATCTCTGAACTCTCGAAACGTTGTGAGCAGAATATAGGAGAAAACAAAAATAGTCATACTAAGAGCAAACTCTCGCAGAAAGGCTTTGCGGTCTGCCTTTTGCATCGGTTTTCGCTCGGTTCGGTGCACTTTGTCGTCGTCTGTAGGCGATGGAATCTGTCCCATTAGCCATGAGCAAATGCCGAAGGGAACAATCATTATCGCTCCGGCAACAAACGGCATCCAGAATTGCGTCACGGCAAGGTCGGTCATTACCCATTTGCCAATACTTTTCGCAAAACCTGACCCCAAAATAAACGACGCCGTCAACACCGCAACGAGTAAATCCGTTGCTTTGCGCCCTTCCAAAAACCCCAATATCGTGCCATAGACCATGCCAAGCGGGAGACTTGCCAGAAAGATGAACACGAGATTATACGGCGCAGGAGTAAGCGCGAAAAAGAAATATGCACTCCACGAAAGACCTATCATCAGAAGTAAATTTCGTGAACGATGCTGCGGCAACATTTCCGATACAAACTTGATTCCCAAGCCTTTGGAAACAGCAAACCCCAACACCTGTGCCGTAATAATGAGAATTTTGAATTGTACTCCAAAAAACACTAATTCATCATACGTCGCAGCAGTGTACGCCCGCCGAAACGGATAGAAACACATATAGGTAAAAAACGCCGTGACCGAGGCAAAAACCGTGAATGCGACTGGGCTACGAGCAAGGAGAGCGCTGAGTTTGATAAGCATGGAATAGATGTGTGGCGATGAGAAATGACCTGACTTCAGCATAAAAACCCACCCAAGAACAGCATCTATGCAACTTCATGGCGGCGTATAGAAAGTCGGACAGACCAATCTTAACGGGGAAAATGATATTTTGGGGGCGATATCCGACATCGGCAATATACCGAAGCGGATAGATTCTTGCAAACGACGTGGCGCATGATTGCTGAAAACTGCCATCAATTCTTAGTCTGCTGCAATTTCACACAAAATATCGGATAATTCCCCGGATTTACTGAAAAAGGGGGAATGAATCCACCGGTTAATAAATACATAATGTCTCGCCGGACAAGCCGATAGCGTTTTATTTTTGCCGCGCCTCAGCTTCCAAAATCTTCCGCTTCCGCTCCACACCCCACCTATAGCCGCTAATGTCGCCGCCCTGCCGCACAACGCGGTGGCACGGCGTTACCAGCGCAATCGGATTCGACGCACACGCCGAGGCAACAGCACGCTGGGCTTTGGGGTCTCCGAGTGCTTCTGCTATTTCGGAATAACTGCGCGTCTCGCCGCAGGGAATGGCACGGAGAAGCGACCAGACGCTAGCTTGGAACGCCGTCATTCGCACATCGTAGGGAAGCCGTAAGAGCGCATCAAATCTTGCGGGACTCATCTCTTCGATGTACGCCAAAATCGCATTGTACCAATCCCAAAACTGTGGGGGTTTTTGAGCGCGGAACGTTGCTTCCTCCATATCTCCCATATATTCGCGCCCAATCCCAGGATCTCCGGCTAATTCCACTGCACACAAGCCTTTATCTGTTCCCGCCACAAGCACGTAACCAAGCCGACATTCCGCCACTTCCACATACATCACTGCGCCCTTGCCATTGCGTTTGTAGGAGGCAGGAGTCATACCAAGCATTGCGCCCGCTTTTTCATAAAGCCGCGAGCTGGAACCGTATCCGGCTTCGTGCATCGCTTCAGTAACCGACGTACTTGATTTGACGAGGCGTTTGAAGTGCGCCATACGGAAGGCATCGGCATACTCTTTCGGTGAAATGCCGAGAGTGGCGGAAAATGTGCGCTGCACGTGCGCTGCGCTCAAGGAAAATTTGTTCGCCAGCACGTCTAAACTCAAGGAATCATCAGGGTTTTCGGTAATAGATATAGCGATAAACGAGCAGATTTTCTGCACCAGGTCAGTCGCGGGGTCGGGGAATGGCAGTTGGTCGGGACGGCAACGCTTACACGCTCGAAAGCCCTCTTTCTGAGCGGTCTCCGGGGCTTCATAGAAAGTAACATTTTCCCGAAGCGGCTGACGCGAAGCACATGAAGGGCGACAGTAAATACCGGTTGTTTTCACGGCAAACCAGAATATACCGTCATAGCGGCGGTCTTTAGCAGCAACAGCGCTCCAGAGAATATCTTCCGAAGGCTTGTCTTCCACAGCACCCTCTCGGCTCGTTGTTATTTTTTCGCGGACAGAAACCGTAATTTCTCGTTCGATGGTGAATGTGCCAGCCATAACGTATCTCCAAACCGTGATAAAAGCAAGATTGATAAAAGCAAGATTGTGAGGCAAAAATACGATTTTACACTGTGAGAATCTATCCGCTTCTTGCGGTGTAATTTTTTATCTACCTTGAAAGCCAACTTGTTCCGTGCGTGACGGAGATAGTAAAGCAAAAACATCTTTCCAACTAAAACCAATGAGAATCGAAAAGCAAAATGCGCATTTGACGATGTAAATACATCTATCGAATGCGCATTTTGTTTGGGTACTGGTTGCTTTAGTACGAGCAAAGTCTAAAGCATCAGTGCAATGGGGATGTTCTGAGGTATTCGTGCTGCACTTGCTTGATAATCACGGCTTGCTGAGTGCTCGCGACTCCTCCGTGAGTGCTCTTACTTCATAATAAAGATGACCGGAATACTCACCCAGCACGTTACGGGCTGGCTATTTTGCAATGCGGGCGTAAAGACCGATTTCATAATTGCTTTCGTGGCTGCGGGGTCGAGCAAATCCGAATCGCTGCTCTGAACACTACATTTTATTGGAATGCCATTTTTACCGACCAGAACCCGCACCAGAACTTTGCCCTGTATGTTTGCTCTGCGTGCAATATCGGGATATTCTACGCGGCTTTGCAGCTCCTTGATGTCAAGGTAGGGTTCTTTTTCGACCGGCACAAACTCATACATATCCGGTGTTTCTTCATCATCGCGAACTTCAATTTTGATGTCGTCATTTGCCAGTCCTAGTATGCCTGTATCAGTACCATCGCCACCTTTGCTCGATGCCCGCGAGATTTGGTCGATATTCGCAAAATCTTTCACATCCGGTGCGACGAGTGCGTCAGGCACAGGCACAGGCGTGCCTGCACGAGCGGCTGGTCCGTGATTGTCTGTGGGCGGGGGAGGAGGCGGAACCGCTAAGGGATCGCTTGCGGCGGGCGGCGGAGGCAGTTTCGACAAATGAATAACCGCCGAATTGAACCGTCTGCCTCCTTCTGCGTTTGCCTTCACAGCAAGCCACGTAGCATATCCGCCAAGCAAAATACCTGTAAAAGCCAGCGCAGTTACAAAGCCAACAAGAGCAGCTTTTGTCCTGAAGCGCTGAATCTGCACAAAGCTGTACGGTTTCCAACCAAATTTTTCATTTTCGCGCTCTGCTATAAAAAGCAGCATTTTCGGTACTTCATGTCCGTTTATTATTGCCGCCTCGCTCACCGAGCGGTAGTCTTCTTTGGTAATAAAGGTACGTTCCATTACTGGTAAAGCACCATTTATAGTAGGTGTGGGCGTTTCAGTTTTTTCAAGAATTGGTTTCTTGTTTACTTCGCCATTTCCACCTGTGTGATTGTGCTTATATTCCGCACAGATTGTTTCTTTCGGAATATTCGTCGTCTCGGCGACGGTCTCTTTTGCGTCGTCAACGACTGGTTGCTCGTATGTCGTTTCCATTGCCGTACCCTTGCAAAGATGAAGTAGATAAATTATTGTTTTACAGCTCGTAAATTTTGCCAGACTTAGATTTAAGAGTCTTTTGTCTTAATTAAACTTACAGAAAATATTTTCTTCTTGCAAATAATTCGCCCTAAGCCAGTTTCTATCAGCTTTGTAGGCAATAGGCAGTTTGTGGTTTTTTGAGGTGCTTTTTCGTTAGTGCTGGTAACCCTGATTTATGGTGAGAAATGGTGTGATTACCAAAAAAAAATCCTAACTTTGTTGAGCAAAAATTAGGTATTCAATCTAATTTTCGCACTTCTGCTTTCTAATAATAAATTGGCTATCCTGATAAGGACAGACGTGAAGCGGCATCGTTCTATCATATTGTCGTATTGCATCTTTTGCGAACTTCTGCTTTTCGGTGTTAGCGCATCGAACCTTCAGGCACAGCAGCAGGGGCTTTTTGAAGCATTATACATTTTCAAGTTTTGCGGCTTCGTTACGTTTCCTTCCGAGCGGCAAAGCGGTGATTTTGTGATTGGAGTTTTGAATGCGCCTGCCATTGCTACGCAACTTGAAAAAGCAGTTTTGGGAAAGTACGTCGGCTCACAGCCCATCATCGTACGTAATGTCAGCGACACCGGCGATTTAAGCGGTTGCCACATCGTTTTTGTGCCGGACAATATGAGCAAAGAACTCCCGAAAGTGCAGGAATTGGCACGTGCCAAAGCTATGCTCATTGTTACGAAGGGCGTGGGCATGGCGAAAGAAGGCGGGCATATCAACATTTTCACCAATGGGGACAAAAAATTTGAAATTAACCGAACCGCCGCAGAGTCTATTGGACTCAAACTATCGGCAGACCTTCTGAAACTGGCGGTGGTGCTATGACAACAATCTTTTCATATCAAACATCATCGCGCTGCCCTGCCGTTCTCTGCGCCATTGTTCTTCTCTTTGCTTTCACAGTTTTTACAGATATTTTTGCGCAAGACGCAGTACAGGCAAACAAGAAAAAACTTACCCGCAGCGAAATTCTTCGCATAAACATTGAGAATTTGCGCGATCTTTCGCTGGAAGAACTTACCGATTTAGCTGGTATTGTCGGCGTATCCTCCATTGAGGAATTATTTGATTTGGTAATAACAACAGCATCGAAATCAGAAGAAAAAATCATCGACGCGCCCGGCGTAGTCTCCGTGTTGACAGCACGTGAACTAAGGCTCTTCGGCGCACAAACGCTCAAGGACGCCCTGAATTACATGACGGGCGCGGCAGTGCTGGTGAGCTTCAGCAACCGCAATGGCATTTCCATTCGTGGCGACCAACAAGGCACACTATACAGCAATCACGTCCTGATAATGATAGACGGTCGTCCGGTGCGGGAAAGCCTGTACGGAGGCGCGTATTCTGCCGTGTTGGCGGCGTTCCCCCTCGCAGGAGTGGAGCGGATTGAGCTTATTCGTGGTCCCGGCTCAGTACTTTATGGCACAGGAGCGTATTCGGGTGTGGTGAATATCATTATGAAAAAAGCTACGAAGTCTGCGCTAAATCTCTCTGCGAATGGAGGCTCATTGGGAACGGCACTTGCGGCGCTGGATGGCGGCATTTCTGCGGGCGATGTCCATATTTCAGGCAGCGCACAATACCTTAACCAAAACGACTGGAAACAAACTCTTCAGACCGAGACCACACGAAACGACACCACGATCACCTATCGTCAAAACGGCATCGGCGCTAATGTTGGTCTGCAATACAGCCCCGGCGCGGAAAACAATCTTACCGCAAATCTGACGTGGATGCGCTACAATCCCGACATATATGGCGGGGAAATACGACTGCCGCTTGCAATGATTCGTGAAACATATCTGAATGCTGACGTTGGCTACACACGCCAGATTACAGATGCTTGGAAAACGTCGTTGAACTTCACAGCGACCTTGTACGAGAATATTGATGCCAGACAGCAGCAGCCTTCACAGCCACCACTACAGTTGGGACCGACACGGCAATCAAGCGATTATGTTATTGAACTAACCAATTACATCAAACCCTGGCGCGGCTTGAACGTCATCGTTGGTGGCTTGGCAAACGTACAAAACGGCTCAGTAACGCAGCAACGCCCGATGAATGTTACCTTTGCTTCTGTGCCCTACTACGAACGCACATGGTGGAGCGCTTACGCGCAGGCTGACTACACGCCGATTGAACAACTCAAACTGATTGCCGGAGCACAAGTCAACTCCTTCGACCCCGGTCGTCCGTCTTCGGTTGTACCGCGATTGGGCGCACTCTGGAGCATTACGAATGATTTCACCCTCAAGCTGCTTTACGGGCAAGCATTCCGTGCGCCAAGGGCAGCTGAGAGCGATGTTCTACTCGAACCGAATACCCCCGGGCTTCAGGGAAATAGAGAATTAAAACCTGAAAATGTTTCTACCTTTGATGCAGAACTTCTTTACAAACACGATAATTTTCAGGCATCCCTTGTTTATTTTAACAGCATACAGCGCGATATTATTACAGCCGGATTGCGTACAATGGGCATGAACCCTAGGTTTGTCAATGCCGATTCCTATCGCTCGCAAGGCATAGAATTTGAAACAAAATACATTCCCCTTGAGCCGCTGTATTTCACGGGTTCGCTTTCGTATCAGACCAATATATTCAGAGAGCGAATTACCGACGGCTCACCGGTACCTAATTGGATTGCGCGGCTAGGAGCAGGCTACACCAACACTGATGCCGGATTGTCCGTCGGCATAATGAACATTTTTTACAGCAAAGTGGATAATGGTGTGCCCACGCAGGGAGTTCGCTTTGTGAATCCCCGAACCGAAGCATATAATCTTTTGAGCGTGAATATCAACTGGGATATAACCGAAGCGTTCGATTGGACGATTGCCGGAGCACATATCATCCTGACCGCCCGCATTGAAAATGCCCTTGATGCGGCAGCGTGGCAGCTGGAATGGGCGCGGCGCAACATTAATTCTTTACCCGCAGCTCCCGGACGCGGTTTTTATGGCGGCTTGACACTTAGATTTTAACGTGTTTTTTGAACTATTGCATTGTTCAAGAAGTTTTTATTATTTGGAGTGCGGAAATTTAATTCCGCATTATCGGCGCGAAGATTTTTGCTTATTGCGTTGTGTGATGGCGGAATTATCATTCCGCACTCCGCAAGCTATAAAAATCAAGTAAACAATGTACTA
>Ga0075163_10007900_pt1 | contig 14040 bp, 10 predicted proteins | sample JI1023141ADNA_FD_71478 | JGI IMG/M metagenome (GOLD analysis project Ga0075163, IMG submission 71478) | Wastewater effluent complex algal communities from Wisconsin, to seasonally profile nutrient transformation and Carbon sequestration -... | ecosystem: Engineered > WWTP > Effluent > Algae...
GGTCGGGTCGACGTGGCGGGCGTAGGCGTCCACCTTCTCCTGGTGCAGGTCGAAACCGACGGTCTTTTGCTTCTTGCCGAACTCGACGGCGAGGGGCAGGCCTACGTAGCCGAGGCCGATGACTGCGATGGTATTCATATAAACAACTCCAGAGAAAGAGAGATAGAAATCTTTAGTTAGTGGCCAGCAACCGATCCAGTTCGGCCACGATGCGCTCGGCGGCCTTTCCATCCCACAGTGCCGGGCGGCGGCCCTGCTTGCCCTGGCCGGCGAGCACCTTGGCAGCCTCCTCGCGGATGCGCGCCGGGTCGGTGCCGACCAGCACGTTGCTGCCTTCGTCGATGGTCACCGGGCGCTCGGTGTTCTCGCGCAGGGTGAGGCAGGGCACGCCCAGGGCGGTGGTCTCTTCCTGCAGGCCGCCGCTGTCGGTGAGGATCAGCGCGGCGTCCTTCCACAGGTTGAGGAAGGACATGTAGCCCTGGGGCTTGATGAGATGCACGTTGGGGCCGAGGTCAAGCCCGAACTTCTCGAGGTTGCCGCGGGTGCGCGGGTGCACCGGGAAGATCAGCGGCAGCTCGGCGGCGATGTCGCGCAGCGCGCCGGCGATGCCGTGCAGGTTCTGTTCGTCGTCCACGTTGGAGGGGCGGTGCAGGGTGACCACGCCATAGCGCGGGAACTGCTGCTTGAGGGCTTCGGTCTCGAGGCCCGCCCCCCCCGCAGCGTCGAGCTGGTCGCGCTGGTAGAGCAGGTTGTCGACCATCACGTGGCCGACGTGGAAGACCGCCGCCGGGTTCTTGCCCTCGCGCAGCAGGTTGTCGACGCCGGCCGGCTCGGTGCAGAAGAACCAGTCGGAGATGCTGTCGGTGACGAGGCGGTTGATCTCCTCGGGCATCCGCATGTCGCCACTGCGCAGGCCGGCCTCGACGTGGGCCACCGGGATGTCGAGCTTCTTGGCGTCGATGGAACAGGCCAGCGTGGAGTTCACGTCGCCCACCACCAGCACGCAGTCGGGGCGCGCCTTCTGGCAGATCTCCTCGAAGGCCACCATGATCTTGGCGGTCTGGGTGGCGTGGCTGCCGCCGCCGGCGTCGAGGTGGTAGTCGGGCTTGGGGATGCCCAGCTCGTCGAAGAAGACGTCACTCATCTCCCGGTCGTAGTGCTGGCCGGTGTGGATGATCTTGAACTCGAAGCGGTCGGCACGGGCCTGCAGCGCGCGCACGATGGGCGCGATCTTCATGAAGTTGGGGCGCGCACCGGCGACGAGGTAAATCAGGGAACGGGACATGCAAGGCTCCATCAGTTGGTCGTGTTCGCGAGCCGTTTATGTTCAATCACGGCATCCGCAAAATGAATTCATCAAAGCCATTCAACTAGGCAGCTCGCATTTTATAGACATCAAGCATAAGCACGAGTGACAAATTTCAACATTTTGGTAGCCAAGGCACTACGGTCGTATTTTTTTGCGGCTGCCAAACACTTTGCACGGTAGCTTTCATACTCCCCGCGATCAGCAGCCAAGCGCTTCATGTGGGTCACGAGTTCCTCGGCATTTTCCGGTTCAAAAACGATCCCCGCCTGAGCATCTCGCACGATATCGGCAGATTCGCCTTCTACGCCGTGCAGCACGGGTAGCCCCATTCCCATGCACTCAAACAGCTTAGAGGGAATCACAGTGGTAAAAAGATCCGTCTTTTTGAGATGAATGATTGACACGTCGAGTAACGACCAGTAGCGCGCCACCTGATCCTTGGAAACCGAATCCACGAAGGTCACATTGGAAAGCCCCCGCCGGGCGGCATCTTCCTTTAGGGCCTGCTTGCGGGCACCGTCGCCCAACAGAAGGAAGTGGAAGCGCTCCCCCCCCGGCTCGGCACCAAGCCGTTCAGCGGCGTCGAGGATAGTTTCAAGGTGATGGGCAAGACCATGTGTGCCGACGTAACCACCGACAAACTTCCCTTCTAGTCCGAGACTTCGCACCAATTCAAGATCTTTCGACATGGGCTTGAAGCGCGACATATCTACACCGTTCGTGACAACTTCGATCTTTGAGCCATCGATGCCACGCGCGATCAACTTATCCTTAAATGCATGAGTCACCGATACAATCAGTGACGCCTTTCTATATAGAAATATCTCGATTTTTTCAAGGATACGAATGGCTGCCGAATCCTCCATTGCCCCCACAGCCCTGATCGATTCGGGCCAAATATCCCGAAGTTCAAAGACGAAGGGAATCCTTTTCAACGCTCCAACCATCCAACCCGCGCAGGCGGTGAAAAACTGCGGCGAAGTTCCCACGACCACATCGACACTTCGCACAAAAAGACTGGCGATTGTGCTGCTGAGCATAAAGCTCTGGTAATCCAGAATCCGCTTAATGAAGCCCTCATTAGCCGTGATGTAGGACCACACTCGGATGACACGGATGCCTTCAACAGTCTCTGTTTGCCATAGCCTATTACGGTAGCCGTCATAAACCCGCCCTTTAGGAAAATTAGGGGCGCAAGTAATCACTGTCACCTTACAGCCAGCCTTGACCCACTCACGGCAATGTTCAAAAGTACGGCTCGCCGGGGCGTTGACCTCCGGCGGAAAGTTGTCCGTCAGAAAAAGAACATGCATATCAATCCCAATTAAATTCGATCACAGATTCGGCAGTACTGAGGCTAATCTCAATGCAAGCGTTGGAGACAGACTGGCCGAAGCCTGGGTGCCAAACTGACGCCCGAACTTCATATGTACCGCCGTTCACAGCGAAACGCACGCACCGTCCTCCTGGAAGCAACAATGAGCTATCCGTTGTCAATTGCACATCTGGGTGCAGATGTACCCGGCTAATTGCCGAAGTGAAGCGCCCATCAATACGATCGCTCACCCTAAAAAACCCTGGCCCTGCCTCCCAAGTACGCTTGTGGATGGGCGCCCCCGGCAGACGCCGGTATCCGTCATGGGAACAGGAAACCCTATTTCCTTTCTCACCCTTGCTGATCTCCAGATCAAATGGATGGGCACGCCGGGCAACTCGAAAGCCAGCCCAGACCTCAGACGAATTTTCGCCGTCCACAGTCACGGTGTTGTGCGCTAGTGTCCCGCGCTGGCGCTGGCGCTCTGCATCCTCTCCATACTGCGAAGTGCCTGAATTGACCACAACCCGCTGTCCAAAGAGACTCCACTCATAACTCAGAGTATCCGCATGAGCATGGCCCGGCTGGTATGTTGGACCTACCTCAGCCACATCGAGAATGGCGCGAGTCCCTTCCTCCCAATCAAGCACTGCGTAACCTGTTTCCGCCAAATGGCGTACCACCATGGTTCGTTCGGGGGATTTAGTCTGCGGACAGCCTATCGACTCAGCGTACCCTATGAGTTCCGTTAAGGTTGGTGCAATCCCGAAAGCAGCATCATTAAAAAAGGAAATTTCCCCGTCCGGGTGGCACATTGCCTGCAACCAATCCAATCCCCGCGTCAGGATCTGCTTCCAGCCTGTGACACGCAGCGTTAACTCCTCTAGATCAGCAATCTGCGCCAGACGAATAAGATCACAAACATCCCACAAGAGGGACGCGTGATACATAGGCGAAAGCTCGAAGTTACCGCCATCCGGTAAAAACTGTTCCGGCATCTCCTCGTCGAGGATGTTCAAACCACGCTGAAGCCATCTCCGTCCAGGCTCACCGCCCAAAAAAGCTCCGGCGAACACCAATGCTTTGCCGTCAACAAACAAGTGGTTAGCCAGCAAGTGACGTTCTTCTTGAACATATAGCGCCTGCGCTTGGCGGGCCAAACTAGCGATCCATTCTTGCTCTACGCTATCTGTGCGAGCAAACCATTTCACAAGGTTAACGATCCTCAGTGCGAGTGGATAAGGCTCCCAACCGTTACCTGTCATGGGTGGGTTGTCCTTGATCCAGCGTCCTATCAACCAGGTGTGCAGTTCAGCCCGCTCATCAGCCCCTCTAGCGTTTAAATCATCGAAATAATGAAGGTTGTAAAGCCACAGCTTTGTCTTGGTTCGCGCATTCCAGTCCTCGACCGAACGAACCTCACCCCGCTCGCCAAGGAACGAAAATACGCCTGGCGCAAAGTGCGTACGAAGCGAAACCGTCGGCGCAGACCAAGACGCACTCCATCTCCGAGGTTGGAACGTACCAAGCGCTCGCAAAGCGCGACGACGAACCACTCGCCGTCCGAGACGGTAGTAAAGGCGGTAAATGAACTGCTCCGCGCGCAAGTGACGCAGCGTAAAAAATATTCTTAAAAAGCTAGACTCAATACTCATTTAACTAAAAACTATAAAAAAAGAATCTAGCAGTACTCTCTACCGCAAACCATGAATCTACGAAGTATCACCCACGAGTCGTACTGAGATAATTTCGCAAATACTGCCTCCACTCAGTCGTCTCAGAACAATCGTTCTTATCCCATACAACAACACCATCTGCGACGCGCCGAGCAACGTCCAATTGAACTTTAAAATAAGAATCGCCTATATAACTACCGCGCAAGAGCTTATTAGAATCATGAAACTTTGGCCAAATAAAAAGAAACACGGGTTTTCCTTCCGCAATTTTCCTAGCCTCACTTACTTGCGCCTCAGCAAAGGCTACCCACTGAGGTATGTCTTTGTAAAAAGTGTATGCGGACGGATATAAAATATCAACATAGTTAGCAATTAACTTCCGTTCTAAATTGCTCTTTTTCCACACATGATTACGTGGAGAGTTATCAAGCACAGCCCCCCAATAATCTCGGATTGGCACCACTCCATAAAAACCTATCTTTATATTATTTTCTCTTTTTGCGGCACGCGCCCATTTCGCGACTGTAGCGTACTTCTCAACGAGTTCCTGACTCGAATCACCTAACCCCTCCCAATTTTCAATGTCTAGCACGACATGCTTCGAGGTGACTTCGAGAAAAACAGCATCAATTGCAGACTTCTGAGGGAGCTTACTTCTATCTTGATTCCTTCCCCATATCCGCCACTCATAAATAACATCAACTTTGTGCACACCAGCACTACTCAAAACATTTGAAACAGGACATACCGTCCCATCGTAGACAGGCGCTGAAGCGTGAACAGAAGAAAGAGAAAAATAAAATGAGACTAAAAATAAAAAAAATAATCGCATAAAATATCAACTCTTAGCTCGTCAATATTAATCAGCGCGACGCTGAATTCTTCTTGCGCATGAAATCAATCCCAGTGCTAAAAAGGCATACATAACACGCGCATCAACCAACGACGCAGATTTAAATGCATTAAGAATAACATATATCCCGATCGATACATGCAAATACCCTGCACTCATAAAAATATTTCTGCCCGTTTTGTACAAAAATAAGCTAATAGCTATCAGACCAACCAAGCCGAGCTCAAACCAAACCTCCAACAAGAGATTATGAGGATAGTCACGCACATCTTCGTTTAAATGACGCAGCCCGAATGACCCGATACCATCACCGATAAAAAAAACCTGCAAGCTAGAAAATATGTGATTAATCGAAAACTCAAAAACAACCAGCCTCGAATCAAGACCTTCTTCTTCAGCAAGCATAAACAAACGATCTAATGATCTTTCCACCATAAAAGCGAAATCATCATTCGTTGCAACAAGAGTGCCACCAAAAACAACCAAACCTAATACCACAGGCAATAAATAGCCAATAAGCCTATAGTGGTTACGACGCTTTTCCGTTGAAAAAAATAGGGCTGCCAATATCAACAAACATGAGAAAAGAAGAGGACCTCTGGCACCTGCCAAAAAAGCCATTACAACGAACCCAACCATAGCGCTAACTGCGTAAAAATATCTTCCAGGAGTCGCCAGGTACAACGATACCAAAGCATTCAATGCACACAGGTACCCCATTGACAAATACACACTACGGTATATTTCTGAATCAGCTCCAGCCCGAAGCAAAGTAGGCAATATTGAAACTGTGTACAACCCTACTATGGAGCCAACTATTAGAAAGCTCTTAAAGAAGGCGTCAAAGTCAAACTTCTTGTAGAAAATCGGCAAAAAGAACCCGAGCAGACAGCTCAAGAAAGCGAATGCTTTAAAATAAGAATAACTCTCAGAAGCTGAGTAGATTAGACTGAACAATATCCAGAAATAAAAAAATAAAAGAGGAGCCCAGCTTGCTTTAAATCTATAAAAAATATTCGGTGTAAAACTACGAAACAGCAAAAGCAAAGAAGCGGCTGCAAAAAGAACCGTGACATCAGGCATTTCTAAACCCGACGCACCAGCCAGCTGTTTAAGCAATCCAGAGTACAAAAACAAAGTAAAGACCAATTCAAACATTGAGCTTACTCTAGCTAAACCATTGAGATGACTGCACGGAACTTTCCGTTAGGACCTCTAGGAATTGAATCACATTTTTCATATTTAATTTCAACCCCCCCCCCAACCATTGATATCAAGCGTTGATGAAATTTTTCTTTCTCTACAAACTGAACTCCCGCGATGGGAACAAAATTTACTGTAATTTTATCAATAGCTGTTTGAACTATTTGGCACTCTCTCAAGGAGTTCAGATCTGTAAATACTTTTGCCAGCCTCCCAATTCTTCTACCATCGGAAAGTCGAATACAATCTTCAACTCTTCCTACGATCGATTTAACTACAATACCTCCTCTACCGCACCCACACTTCCCCTCATATTTCTCGGCCAAATCACCAGTTCGGTACCGAATAAAGGGCATCGCAAAATCTAACAAGCCAGTCCCTATAATATCGTGGTACCCATCACCACGATCCAGAAGCTCCAAATAACATCCAACGTCATCAGAATGATAGTTTCCATGTTCACACATGGACATTGATGCAGACATTTCAACCAAACCGTACATTTGCACGACAGGAACTTCAAACGCAGAGGCTATGATTAGCCGATCGTACTCGTTGAGTGTTTCACTTCCGGTCGTTATAACTTTTAAGGAGTGGCTGAAGCTGATATTTTTTTCTTTTATATACTTTGCTATTTGAATTAAGGCGGAGGGATACCCAGATATCCACTCATATCGCCCATTCGCTAATTCTTTCAAATAAGCAGGAATCGTTGATTCTGAGATGTGGTAGACTGAAAAATATGCTTGATTCGCTGCGTAGTTGTATCTCCAAAATGGAGGCCGGCTTTCAGACCTAGAAACAACCTCCGCGCCAGAAAAATTAGCCCACCTAAAATTCAAATCCACGCCAAAACGCTTTCTAAACCTCCACCAAAGCGCAACTTGCGCTCGAAAAGCCTCTACGTCGTGATACATGGCAAGACCAGCTCCCGTCGTTCCGCTTGTTTTAAATTGTTTAGTAAGTCGTTTGTTAAGATCATCTGAAATAAATTCTGACGCTCGAGCTCTGACTACTTCTTTTTCGAGAACAGGGAAATTAGAAAAATCTTCAAGGTCTTTAATTGACTGGCTATAAGCGTTGAAACTTTTATAGTAAGGTACGTGATTAACAGCGTGATGACAGAGCGTCGATAGCCGATCCAACTGGTAGGACAGCCGTTCTGATTCAGGCATTAAATCAAACGCTTCAGAAAAACTTAAAAAATCTTTGAAGCCTCCCCCTATCTGAGCACGTCTAACTCGCCATCCTTCTATCGAACACAATAAATTTTGCAGAAAAACAGGCGAGGAACTGTAGATACGCGAAGCAAAACTCATCGTTATCTTCCACTGACTATGTGTAAAAGTGATCGAAAATTACTCGCGAGAGAGCCCCTAGAAATCCAAAGATTTCGTGGATTAATCCAATAGGCGGTTCGCTTTACCAACCTCATCAACACATATCCCTTAAAAAACAAGGAATAATTCTTCTTAGAGAGGAGGAAAGGAATTGAGTGCGCACGCAACCATAAAGAACTGTTTTCTATTTTTTTTATTAAATCCAGCCTTCCGCCACCAACAGGATGATAAGTAAGCAGAATCTCTCTAGACTTAATTTCTTGTTCAGAGACGCTTAGAATCAATATAAACCCTGTAGTGTTTCTCTTCGAGATACTAACTCTCTTCCCTTTTCTATAATAATTTCCAAATACGCTATTGCCCAGGCTATAAAAAACCATGTCATCGCCGAACAGCTCATAACCTTGACGTACGTGTGGGTGGTGCCCAACGATAGCGTCAAAGCCGTCGTCACTCCACCCCTTAGCCAACTCTCTTTGTCTTGGCGTTGGATAGGCATAGTTAGTTAAACCCCAATGAACATACAATACGTTGCATTGGGATTTCTTAATTTGATTCTCTTTTAAATCAAAAAATATTTTCGAATCGAATGTTAGGCAACCTTCAGTTGTCGGCGTAGCCTCGACAGACTCTATTAGAGAAGTCGTCGCTGAAATGAGCGACACTTCTTCTCTTTCCTTTTTAAGAACAGTTACTGCGGTTTTTATCTGATCGTATTGCCCCGCTCCCAACCATTCGATCCCAGCATCTTTAAGTATCGTCTTTGTTTTATTTACTGCGATCTCGCCCCAATCATAAATATGGTTGTTAGCCAAACTTACATGTGTCACATGAAGGGACTTAAGAATTTCAATCGTATGACGAGTATTAGATAAATAAGTGCCTTTAATCGTACTATTTTTTTCGTCACCTTCGACAATCGGACCTTCTAAATTCGCAATAACAAAATCACAGGCAAGCAACGCATTTCCAAGCGATTCACCAATATGTATTTTGGATAATCCGGTGTAGATATCACCGAGAAACGCAATTCTCAACGTCACGCCGGCGCCCCTAGAATCTCTTTATAAAACTTAATATACAACTGCTGCATTACCTCAGCATTCCACTCACTTTCTACTTTTTTCCTCGCATACTCACCCATTTTCTGACATGTGTCAGTATCCGCAGCCATCTCGCTCATAGCATTAGCCAGAGCTTCGATATCTCCTGGCTTAACAAAGCGTCCAGAAAGCCCCTCTTCTATAAAAATACGCTGTGGCGGCAAATCAGAACTAATAATAGGCATACCACATGCCATATACTCAAATTGCTTTGTTGCCATATTGTTTCTAAACTTTTTCAAATCTAGGAGGGGAATTAGACCAATCCTACATCGACGAATTTCGTCAGGAACCTTATCGTATTCTAGACGCCCTGTAATTTTTACCTGTGCTTCAATACCTGACTTCTTAATAATGTCGATTATTATTTTTTTGGCTTCAGGATCAGGTTCGCCGATCAAACACAGGGTACGGTACTCTCCTGACCTGGCTAACATTGCTAACGCTTGGATGACCTCTACCACACCGGTGCGAACTGACATAGATCCAACAAGAGCAAAGTCAAACTCCCTGTCTTTCAGTTTTCTGTAATTGCCAGGAAACTGACGGAGCAAAGGCATGTTATAAAACAATAATTTTTTTTCAGGCGGAACAGTATTTTGAATTTCGTATATCTTTGGATCGGAGACAACGAATCCCGCAAATACTTTTCCAGCAATCACTTCAAGCATCTCTGTAGCAGCGCCTAATAAATTACGTATTGCCACAGGAAATCTTGTCTTGTGCTCACGCATTGCTGAGCGCATATCTTCTCGGCAATCGTAAAAAACACTTATGCCAGTGAACAGACTTACAAAAATTCCTAATGGCAAAAGTTCTATACTACTGAGCTGAATGGCTCTAGGTTTAATTTTTAAAATCTTTTTTAACAAACTAATTCCACCAGTGAACCTAGCCCATCGACGCTGTCGGTAACTCAATGGAACAAGCTTACAATCTGCTGACACCGATCTTCCCGGGTCTTGGCAAATAAATCGAACATCCCAGCCTGCGTTCACCAAGGCAGGAATTTGTTTATGAAAATACCTGTGATCCCACCACGGTCCAGCAGTAGCAATAACACATACTCGGTTATTTAGTGTAGTCATTATTAACCTTTATATCTTATAAATTTCCGAAATGAATTAATTCGATTCCTGCAGCGTTGATCGCGGACTTAAGAGACGCTGATTTTGCGAGCGTATATTCCTCAACTCTTCTTTGAGCCATCGCGTTAGTATCACCAGAATACGCACCAACGCCACCTGGATGAAACGCGATTTCCGCAATACCCCGAGGCAATAAATTCACGAGTGCAACATATGCATCAGACAAATTTCTTCTTTTCTCCAGAGGCAAAATATTAGGTGCTGCCTTGCAATCTGGAGTATTAAGTTTAAAAAAACTTCTAAACAAATAATGATTTACAGCATGTCCACTTTCAGCGATTAATCTCTTAGGATTAAATATTAGTTGCTGAACGATTTCTTTGTTGTAACAACCTCTGATAGATCGTACGGCCCTAATGCCATTTTCGCGTGCCACATCAGCCATCGCAAACATTGCGATAGGCATTCTACAGATATGGTGATGGCTATCTAAATGCGTTATAGGAACTCCTAAGCGCCGGCATTTCTTAACCTGAGAGTCTAACTCTTTATAAACCTGCCTATAAACAAGCCTATTAGGATACTTCAAGAGTTTCGGCATCTCTTTGTTAGAATAGAAGCACCCCTCTGGAGACAACAATAAGGGTATATCATCTGGCTTAGATACCGGATACCCTAAAGTAAGATTTAAATGAACTCCGATACCAAGCTCTTTAAAGGCACGGCATTCTTGCGCCGCAGATTCAGCCGCGGGCATGTTAGCCATCAGAGTCGCACTGGTGACAACTCCATTCACATGACAATCGAAAATAGCTTCATTGACACACTCTGAGATCCCAAGATCATCGCAGTTAACAATTAATTTCCGCATCTCAGACTTCTTTACTCTCCGATTTAGACTCAAGCGAGCCGTGTGACTTATCAAATTTAGCGGTAAACCTCAGAACTAAAAGCAAAAGCAACACATAGAAAAAAATCATCACGAAAGAAAGTCCGATGAAATACTCAAAAGGAGACATACTCCTTTCCACGACGAGATACGTGATCAAAATCAATGTCAATAGCCTAGCAACATCCCACAGCAACTGAATATTTTGATACCTAAGCAAAACCAACGTCTGCGATATAGGAACAACAATAAACTGCACAGAAAACATTACAGCGAGAATTCTTATATACTCGTACGACTCTGACCAATCCGATCCAAATATAAATACAAAAGCATCTCGAGGCAAAAAATAAATAAATAACAAAACTGCAAAGCTAAGGACAGAAAGCCTTACCAAGTTTGTGGAGCAAAGTCTAAACAGTCCTTTTTGGCGATCTCTTATTAAAGATGATGCATTTCCAATAAACACCTGCTGCACAGCCAAACTAATAATTCTTAAAGGCCCCGCTACAACTCGCTGAGTTAAGCCAAAGTAACCTGCAACATTAGAACCAAATATTCCACCAACCAGCATAGCCGGCATCTGAACACTTACACTATTAAATAGAATGGCCCAGGTTGAAACAAGAGGAAAAGATCGAAACGCAGTCGCAATCTCTATAGCCTTACGAAAAGATTTAGGCCAAGAACTGATATTCCCAAAAGAATCTTTAAAAACTTTAAACACAGAAGGAATAGTCACAATGCGGCCGAGCATATCTCCGACTAACAACCCAGCAGCGCCAAACCCAAGCCATCCAAATAAAAGCTGCCCTAATACTTGCGCCGCTCCCTGGGTTACTTTTGACTTTGCTATTACTTTATAGCTTTTACGCCTGACCGCATAAGCAGACAAAGCGTTAAAAACTCCGATTGAGAATACGGAGATTGGCACGATCCAAACATAAGAAGCGTACTCTTGTGGGACTAAATTAAAGCGCACGCACAGAACGGCCAAAGCATAAAAAAGAATAGACAAAATAAAAGACGAAAAGGAGGAAAGCGCAGTAAGGTAAAACGCCTCCTCTTCTGTAGTTGCTATTGTTATAGCAGCATCATACCTCAACCCAACAACAACGCTGAATGCGGAAATAACGGAGACGTAGAAAACCAAAACACCGAAGTCGCTTGGCAAGTACATTCTCGTCAAGACTGGTGCGGCTAACACCACTAACCCTTGCCCCGCAAATGCACCAGCGACGAGACGAACGACATCCTTTCCTGACTTCATTTATCGTACCTGCTCTAAAAGGAGCTTTTTGCTTCGTATAATTAATCAGTAAGCAATAAACCTTCAACGAACTTAGCTTTATCTGTCCTTAAATATTAGTTAAACATAGAAACTATTTACCAATAACAGTTTCTATGTTTATTTTCTTTCTAATTTTAAAAACACGAATAGAAACAGTTTTTAAAATTCACCACCAATTCAAAAATGGTGGCTCTAAGAATTTTTAGCATACGAATACTTGTAGACATATCCTTTGTAGCCATACCTATAACGCTGTCGCTCTGTGTCTAGATCATTAAACACGAACCCCTTTACCTGGACACCCGCATGATTAAGACGTCTAACAGACTGCTCGAGCTCCGCAATCGGGTGTCGACCAGCTCGAGCAACCATAAGCGTTGCTCCAGTCATACGACCAATGATCGCGGCATCAGACACCGCCAAGATTGGTGGCGCATCTACAATCAGCGTGTCAAATTGCTGACCAAGCTGGTCGAGCAGCAGCTCGAAGCGCTGGTGCATCAGCAATTCCGAAGGATTCGGAGGAATTTGCCCAGTGGTAACAACCCAAAGATTAGGGACAGAAGTGGGCTTGACGATGTCCTCAAGCTTTACTGAACCTGCCACATATTCGCTCACACCAGTTTCGCGCCCCAAGCCGAATTCCTTGTTGATGTGCCCCTTACGCAGATCAGCATCAATAATCACGATGCGCTGGCCTGCGTTAGCGAGCACTGCGCCAAGGTTCTTGGAGATAAAACTCTTGCCTAGGCCTGGACTAGATCCAGTGATAAGCAAGGAGTTATGCGATGCATCCATCAGAGCGAAGTGAATGGTGGTACGCAGTCCGCGAAGGCTCTCAATAGCGTCGTCTTCCGGGTTACGGATGGCAAGCAATTCACCCGGCCCTTTCCCTCCCTTTGAGCGGCGGACGATGGCGGCTTCTTCGGGACTGTGAGGAATGGTTGCGTAAACAGGAAGGCCAAGCTCAGACTCGATGGTCTCCGGGTCTTCAACCACTACACGCAGCGAGCGCACAATCCATACTACAACAAGGCTAACTATGAAACCTAATAGGGCTGCAATCACAATTACTACCGGTGCTTTCAGACCGACTGGCTCACGGGAGACGGCAGCTTGATCTAATATACGTACGTCACCGACAGTACCAGCCTTTGATACTTTCAATTGCTGAGCAGTGTTAAGTAAATCAGTATAGAGCGTGGTGGATACCTCCACGTCCCGTGCCAAGCGCAGCACTTTTTGCTGAGTATCGGGAAGCTTACTCACATCAGCGTCAAACTGACTACGGCGTTCCTTGAGGCGTTGAAGGCGCTGGTCGACTGCCTGCACTCGTGGATGCTCCGCGGTAAAACTCTGACGCAACTCGTCGCGCTCTTGCTTGAGGGCTACAATCTGATTATCGACTTCTACGAGGGATTCCAAAACGCTCTGCGTTTCAATGTTCAAATCCAGGCTACCCCGGCTCTGCCGGTAAGCGTTATAGGCAGCCTCGGCAGCGTCCATCTCTCGCTTGAGAGCGGGAAGCTGAGTCTCGAGAAACTTTAGGGTATTCTCAGCCTCAGCGGAGCGACGCTCCACATTCTGGCGAACGTAGGTTTTCAGTATGTCGTCGAGAACAACGCCGATCTTTTCTTGATTGGGTCCAGTAAAGCCAACCTCAAGAATTCCCGACTTTTTCCCCCGCTCCTTTACTGTAAAGTTCTTACGCAATAACTCGACTGCCGATTCGGTGGAGCGGCGAATCACCACGAATTGGGTGCCGGGGCGTGCAACCAGATTAGAAACAAATATAGAGAACTTGCCGACAGTGGCTCGCGTGCCAACGACTCCTTTGAGCACGGAATCGCTATTTTCGTCAAAGAGCTCGAAGCCACCGTTCTCACCAGCGATGAAAATTAGCGGTTGATCTTCAGAGCTGCGAGGAACTTCAAGCGCGTCAACTTGCAAGGTTTCCCCACCCCAAGCATAGC
>Ga0075163_10007901_pt1 | contig 14040 bp, 9 predicted proteins | sample JI1023141ADNA_FD_71478 | JGI IMG/M metagenome (GOLD analysis project Ga0075163, IMG submission 71478) | Wastewater effluent complex algal communities from Wisconsin, to seasonally profile nutrient transformation and Carbon sequestration -... | ecosystem: Engineered > WWTP > Effluent > Algae...
CGCGATCCAGGCGGTGACGGCGCGATCGAGCTCGGATGCGATCGCCGGCTCCGCACCGCAGGCCGCGGCATCGGCGAAGTCTGGTCGCGCGAGCGCCAGCCGGCCGTAGGCACCTCGCGCGATCGCCCGGCGGCCGTGCCACCAGGTGGCCGCCAGCATCACCAGCGCGACCGCGTCGGTGGGATCGGGATAGATCGTCGCGTTCGGCACCAGCCACGCCCACGCCTGTTCGACCCATGCGCCGAACGTTGGCGATAGCTTGACCCCGCCGAACACGATCGCGGTGAAGGCCATCGCCGCGAGCAGCTTCCAGCGACGCAGCGTGTAGTCCCAGCGCACGCCGAGCCGTGCCAGGCCGAAGCCGATCAGATCGACGACCGCCGTCGCGGTGAGCGGGAACACGAACACGCCGGTGACATCGGACAGCTTGCCGGTCAGCCACTCGGGGGCGGCGGAGCCCTTGAGCACGCGATCGTTGACCACCAGCAACGCGATCGCGATCACGGGGAGTGGCGCGAGCAGCTCGCTCCAGGGCAAGCCGGGTTTTGCCGTGCTGTCCGTTCCGGCAAGCCGCTGCCACATCGACTCGCAGATTGACACCGATCGCAGCGGTCCGCGATCATGTCGCATGCGCGCGTGGATCGTCGCCGTCGCCCTGTGCCTCGCCGGGCAGGCCTCCGCCGACGCACCGGCGAAGGAGCTGCCGAAGGATCGGCTCGGGATCGACGCCCTGTACGTGCTCCCCACCGACGACTACGGCGACGAGGCCGATGCCGGGCTCGGTGTGCTGGTTCGCTACGAGCGCCGGGTCGGCAGCAAGCTGTACCTGGCAGCACGTGGCGGCCCGCTGTTCCACGTCCCCAACATCGACGGCCACAGCCTGACCATGCTGCTGGCGTTCGCCGGCATGCGCTACAACCTCGACCCCGACGTCGCGAGCGGCACGTTCTTCACGATGGCGATCGGCTTCAACTACGTGCGCTCGGGCGCGTCGGCCGGCGGGGTCGAGGTCTCGGACTCCGAGCCCGAGATCGCGCTCGACCTCGGGGTCGGCTTCCAGGTCAAGACGGTCCAGGTCCGTGGCAGCCTGTTCTACACGCCGCATGTCGGCGCCTCGTTCTCGGGCAACGAGGCCAGCTACCTCGGGCTCGCCCTGACGCTCGGCTACGACTTCGTCGTGCGTTGAAATTTGCCCCGGCACCGACTCGTTGTCATCGTCTGATGATGCGGGTTTGGGCACTTTTGATCTTCCTCGCCGCGTGCAGCGGATCTGACTACCCGACCGGCGAAGCGAACGCGCAACCGGCCCCCACACCCAAGGCGGGTGCTGGATCGGCGGCGCCTGCACCGGCGGCCGGCTCCGGCAGTGTCACGTGCCCGTGCGGCGACGACGACGACACGGATCGCAACGACGACCGCAAGGGCGCGCCGCACGACGAGCTGACGCTGACCAAGAAGGCGTGGAAGGATCTCCCTGGCTGGACCGACGACAAGCACGCGGAGGCCGTGCCGTCGTTCCTGCGCTCGTGCGAGAAGCTCAACGCGCTCAAGGACAACGAGCCGATCGGCCATGACGGCCACGGCGGGCTCGCCAAGCACTGGCGGTCCGCCTGCAAGGCGGCCGCGAAGGTGAAGCCCGGTGACGATGCCGCCGCGAAGGCGTTCTTCGAGGCCGAGTTCGTGCCGTGGCAGGCCGCGGGCAAGGCCGGCGTCGACGGCAAGATGACCGGCTACTTCGTCCAGGAGATGAAGGGCTCGCGCAAGAAGCAGGGCAAGTACCAGACGCCGGTCTACGCGCGCCCGAAGGATCTGGTGATGGTCGACCTCTCGAAGTTCACCAAGGACTCGCACGGTCGACGGATCTGGGGCCGGTTGACCGACAAGGGCCAGCTCGAGCCGTACTTCACGCGCAAGGAGATCCGCGAGGGCGCGCTCGACGGCAAGAAGCTCGAGCTGATCTACATCGACGAGCCGATCGATCTGATGTTCGCGCACATCGAGGGATCCGCGAAGGCGAAGATGGACGACGGCACCACGCTGTGGCTCGACTTCGGCGGCAAGAACGGTCGCTCCGGCGGCGGCCTCGGCGGCGTCATCAAGAGCATGGGCGGGCTCAAGACGCCGGGCAGCGGCACGATGCAGGGCATCCGCAAGTGGCTCGCCGACAACCGGGCGAAGCTCAACGAGGTCTTCGATCAGGTGTCGTCGTTCGTGTTCTTCGAGGAAGCGAAGCAACAGGGCGCGATGGGCTCGCAGATGGTGGTGCTGACGCCGCGCCGCTCGGTCGCGATCGACCGCGCGTTCATCGGCCACGGCACGCCGATCTGGGTCGACACCCGCGCGCCGGCGGCGGGCAGCAACCAGGTCAACCCGTGGCGCCAGCTGGTGATCGCGCAGGACACCGGCGGCAACATCCTCGGTGCGGTACGCGGCGACATCTACTGGGGCGACGACGCGGCCGCCGGTGACATCGGTGGCCGGATGGGCGGCAAGGGCCGGTTCCACCTGCTGCTCCCCAAGGGCGTCACCAAGTAATCACGAGCTCCTGTCCCCGATCTACGAGCGGCGACGGAGCAGGAGCGCGAGCAGGCCGGTGAGCAGGAGGGTCGTCGACGACGAACCGCTCTCGCAGCAACCGCCGGCAGCGTCGAGCTCGTCGACGGGCTTGTCGGTGAACGGATCGATGCACGTCGATGGTCCCGGCGTGACCTCGCGGGACGGCACCAGCGCCCGCACCACACCATCGAACGTCGCGACCACCAGCGTGTCGCCGGCGGGTGCCGGCGAGCTGACGATCGGCGCACCGAGGTTCGTCTTCCATAGCTCGTGCCCGTCGACGGCCGCGAGTGCGACCAGCGTGCCGTCGGGATGCGGCACCCAGACGAGATCGCCGGTGACCACCGGGCTCGCGGTGAAGCCGGGCTCGGACGCGCGGTAGTGCGCGAAGTTGAGCGGCCCGGGGCGGGTCGCGTGATGCCACAGCGGCGCGCCCGAGGAGGCGTCGAGCGCGACGAGCTCCTGGTACTGCGTGGGTACGAACAGCCGGCCATGCGCCAGCGCCGGCGCGGCGGTGACCGCATAGCTCCACTCGTGGCCGCCTTCGACCAGCGCGCGCGTCCACTTCTCTTGCGTCGATGCGAGCGACGATCGCGTCACCACGCCGGCGGAGTTGATGAAGATCAGATCGCCGCCGTCGATGATCGGCGTCGCGTGGATCGCGGTGGTCTTGCCGCCCGCGAGCTTCCAGCGCGGCGTGCCGGTGGCCGTGCTCCACGCGGCCATGCCGTCGTTGCGCGACACGTTGGAGACCGCGGCGCCATCGGCGACGGTGATCGCCGCGAGCGAGCCGAGCCACGCGTACGAGGGCGCGAGCTCGTTCTTCCACGTCACGGTGCCATCGGCGAGCGCGACCGCCGCGATCCGGCCCTGCACGGCGATGTAGACGGTGTCGCCCTCGATCGCGGGCGGCGCCCACAGCGACGCGGCGAGGCTGTCGACGCCATCGGCGACGTCGTAGGTCCACCGCGGCGTGCCGTCGGTGAGCGAGAACGCGCGGAGCTCGCCATTCTCGAGCGCGGCGACCACGGTGTCGCCTCCGATCGCCGGGGCCGCGCGCACCGAGTACGGCGTGACCGCACGCCACTTCTCCGCGCCGGTGGCGAGATCGAGCGCGACGAGACCGCCGCGATCGCCCGAGCCCAGATCCCACACCCCGACGACGACGATGCCGTCCTTCACGACCGGCGTCCCGAGCACCACGGTGCCGCCGACGGAGACCGCCCAGCGCTGCGTCAACGGCGGTGCGATCGCGTGATCCGTCGCGCCGGTGTGCTTCGCGCTGCCGCCGACCTGCGTCCACTCGCCGGCGCTCGGCGCGACCTCCGGTGGCGTACACATCGCGAAGTCGAGCCGCTTGGTGATGCGCCGGCCCGACGGTGCTTCCGCGATCACGTCGATCGTATGCGTGCCGGGCAGCAGCGCCGGCAGCGGCAGACCGAAGCTCCAGCTCCCACCCGCCGACGCGATCGGTGGGAGCTCGAGCTCCGCGCCGCAGTCGATCGTCGCGCGCACCCGTGGCACCGCGGCATCGAGCGCGGCGGAGACGAGCAGCTGGGTGGCGGCCGTCGCGCAGCTACTCACGTGTGGTGACGACACCGCGAGATGCGGTGCGGTGACGCGCGCGCGATGCTCGACGGTGGGCACGCCGTCGACGAACGTCACGACGCGATAGCCCGACGGCGATTGATCGATCGTGCCCATCACCAGCGTCTGCGTGCCCCACTCGACGAGGCCCTTGCGCTCGGCGCGCCGGTTCGCGTGCCAGTGGCCGGTGAACATGTAGTCGACGCCGAGCTCGGCGAGCTGATCGGCGACGGCATCCGTCGGCGACGCGTGCCCGAGCGCGACGACGACCTGCGTCGGGTCGAGGATCGCGAGGTCGTTGCGGAAGAACGCGATCTGATCTTCCTCGGCGAGGTTGGTGTCCCAGACGACAACGTGGAGGTTGCCGGTGTCGAAGCTGTAGTTGTCGGGGCCCCAGCGCTGCCGCCAGGTGACGCCGGCGTCGTACCAGTCGTGATTGCCGGGCACGGGGATCCACGGCGCGCCGAGCTTCGCGAGCGACTCCTCGACGCGCGCGAACTCGTCGCTGCCGTTCGCCTGCGTGACGTCACCGACGATCGTGAAGAACCGCGGGGCGGTGCCGAGCGACACCGCCTGCGAGAGCGCATCGTCGAGATCTCCGCCGTCCCACTTGCCGTTTTCGGCGGGGTGATCGACCGCGGTCGTGTGCGTATCGGCCGCGACGACGAACGACAGCGGCGCCGCGAGCTCGTCGGTGGTCAGCGGCGCGAGCGGCAACCCGACGCGCTCGGCCTCGCTCGCGCGCGCCCACACGGACGCGGGACGAAACCCATCCGGCACGCGCGCCCACACGATGCCGTCCCCCGAGGGTGACGAGATCGTGAACGTGCCGTCGGCGCGAGTCCGCACCGGTACCCCGCGATCGACGGCGACCACCACGTCGGCGACGCCGGGCTCGTCGGCCTGGCGGATCCGATCGCGATTGCGATCGAGGAACACCGTTCCCGAGACCGTGGTCGCGCAGGCCTGGCAGAGCAACGCGATCAGGGCCCAACGCACGAGCCAGATACTAGCAAGTGCATGATGAGGACGGCGACCTGATCCCGACAACACCCGACGAGCGTCACAGGACAGGTTTGTAACCGCGGGGGACAGCCTCACGCGTAGCCGGTACGATCCACCGTGGCCGCCACTCAGCCCCCGCCCCCATGGATCGCCGAGCTGCGTGTCATCCTCGTTCACCCCGACGGTCGCCGCGTCCCCGGTCGCATCGCCGTCGGTCAACCGCACACGGTTGGCGGTGGAGACCCCGCTGGCCACGACGAGTCGCGCTGTGCCATCGAGGTCACCGGCCTTCACTCGCGCGAGCACGCGATCATCGGTGGAGGCTCGCTCCAGGCCCTTCTACTCGGTGTCCGGTTTCTCGGCTCGAGGCTGCACGACTTCGTCTCGCGCGGCGGTCGAGTGCTCGACCCCACGGATGACTCGGACATTCCGCTCGAGACGCTGTTCGGTCCGATGTGGGGAGCGTTCGGCGCGACGAACGACCCGCCGTAACACGCTACGGCAGCGCGACGACGAACGGGCCGCGCTTCCATCTGTGGTCGCCGTCGGCGTCGACCAGGATCGGGCTCGCGATCGCGAACGGCGTGACCCGGCGCTTGCGGTCGTAGTGATACGAGCCGGTGACCTCCGAGGGGATCGCCCCATCGCCCTCCGCGGTGATGCCGATCCAGGTGTCACGCCGGCCGACGTCGATCGCGCCGGCCCAGTGGAACCTCCGCTCGCGCACGTCGATCGTCTGCACGAGCTGCGGCCCCTTCGCGCCACCGATCGTGATCCGCAGCTTCTCGACATCGACGAATGCCGCGCTGGCGAGCGAGATGTCGACCCACACCGAGCCCCGCGCCTGCAGCGCTTGCCCCGGCCCGACACCCGGCTTGCCCTCCGCCGGCGAGACCTCGATGTCGAGCCACGGCCCGTTGGTCGCCAGCGTGCGCCGGTGCTTGAGCGCGGTCACGAAGCCCGCGCGATCGAAGTCCCGCGTCCGCGGCGCGTCGACGAACACGTACGTGCGCGCGCTGCCATCGAGGATCCAGTTGAGGTCGTGGGTGTCGCTGTTGCCGAGCGGCGCGGTCAGGAACCCGTGATCGACGAGCGTGTAGTAGTCGCGCACGCACTCGTCGAGCCGGCGATCGCCCTCGACGTTGAACATCGTGTGCCCCGCGATCACCTCGATCGCATCGAACGCGAGCGGGAACGGTGGCGGCCACTTCACCCCGTCCCACTCGGTCGCGTCGAACAGCGACGCGGAGCGCAGCCGCGGGTGGTTGAGCTGGATCACGCCGGTCGGCACCTGCGTGCGGGCGAGCGCGAAGAACTGATCGAGCGTCGCCGCGTTGAGCGCGTCGGTGGTCGGGCTGCCGTTGCCGGACTTCGTCGGATCGACGACGACCGGATAGACGCCGGCGTGCATGTAGTCCGCCGACAGCTCGTTCGACGGGATCGCCGCGACGACGTCCTGGAGGCGGAGCGCGTTGATGTCGCTCGTCAGGTCGCCGTTGGTGTTGTGATCCGACAGCGCGATCACCTGGATGCCCGCCGCGACCTGCGCGATCACGCGCTGCGGGTTGGGCACGTGCGAATCGTCGGAGGCGCGCGCGTGCACGTGGAGATCCGCCGCCAGCGTGCGCGCCGGCGTCCACGCTCGCACGAGGTCGATGGTCAGCTCGACGCGGCCGCGCTGGGCCGACAGATCGAGCTTGCCGCGCCACAGCTCGTACTCGATGCCGCGCCACGCGAGCACGTCGTAGGTGCCGTACGGGATCGCCGGCGACGGCGTGCACGCATCCACGCCGACCGGGACCTCCCCCGCGCCACGCCCGAAGATCAGGCCGTCCCACGAGCCGACCACGTCGGGTGCGATCTCGCAGGCCGCGCCACCCTGGCGCTCGCCGTAGACATCGATCGAGCCCATCCGCAGCGGCGCCCCGTTGGTCATCAGCACCACGCGGCCGGCGACGGGCACGCCGCGATCCCGGATCGTCACCGCGAGTGTCGTGGTCGACCGTGGCGGGCCGTCGGGCAGCGCGGCATCCGGCGGGGTCGAGCCGCCGCGCGGCCAGATCGCGACGGCGATCACGATCGCGAGCGCGATCGCACCGATGCCGATCGCTAGGCGCATCTGTGCACCGTATCAGCGCAGCCGGAACTCTGCGCCGGCGGTGACCGCCAGGCCGAGCTGCGGCTCGGTCTCGAGGCCGCGCCCGAAGTGCGCGAACCCGACGGTCAGCTCGGTCAGCCCGACCAGCGCCACGCCATCCGCGACCTTCGCGCGCACGCCACCACCGAGGTGGAGCGGGAAGCCGATGCCCGAGACGTCGTCGGCGGTGAACCGCGTGTACGAGATGCCGATCGCGGCGCGCGCGAACGGCCGGAACGGGCCCTGGCCCTTGAACATCCGGCGCACGCCGGCGGCGATCTCCATCGCGGAGCCATCGGCGATGCCGTGATCGCAGGCGAGCGCCATCCGATCCTGGCGGTCGCTGAAGCACCCGGCCTCGCCGCCGCCGAACGTGAAGCTCGCGATGCCGTCGAACCAGTCCTGCGCCGACAGCTGATAGAGGTAGCTGCCGGTGATCCGGACGCCGCCGGCGGTGACGCGACCGCCCGTCGCGGCGCCGACCATCGCGCCGATCCCCTGATCGCCGAGCTCTTCGTTGGCCGACGTCAGCGACAGGTCATCGGCGCGCGCAGTTCCGGCTGCGAGCAGGCCGGCGATCACGAGGAGTCCACGCATGGCCGAAATCTACCGCGGCCGAAAATTGAGGGCCACTTAGCGCCACCCCACCCCAAACGACGCAAGTGAAGGACTGTCCCCACACCACCAAGTGATCTCAGCGCGTTGAAGGACTCAAGTGTTGCAAGTGAAGACAGTCCCCAATGCTAGCGGCGACGGCGCGTCGACCCGGCGGCATGCGCGAGCGCGCTCACCAGCGCCTCGGCGGCACGCGGCGAGTAGCGCGCCGCCTGGACGAACGGCTGCAGCGCGGCGTCGAGGTCGATGCACCCGCGCAGCGGCCCGCGCGACATCCAACCGAGCTCGAGCGCGCGCTGCGCCGCGACCTCGCCGATCAGCACGGCGAACGCCGGGGTCGCGATGGTGGCGAGGCGCGCGAGCTCGGCGATCGTGCACGCCGCCAGCCGGCCCCCACCGATCACCCAGTCGGCGAGCGCCTCCCACGCATTCGGTTCGAGCACCGCCGCGTCGGTGGGCGCCTCCGGCAGGCGCACGACGCTCGGGGCCACCGCGCCGTGCTCGGGCGGCGTGATCAGGACGTCGCTGTTGCGCGCGTGCTCGAGCACGAGCATCCGCACGAACCTCCGTTCGGCGTAGACGTCGACATGCGCGCGCATGCAGCCGTCGATCGCGAGCGGGCTCGCACCGTCGAGCCCGAGGCGCCGCAACCTGCCGTCGGGCATCCGCAGGATCACGATCTCGACGTCGAGCTGCACCTCCGCCCGCGCCGTGTGAAACGGTGTCGGGTCCCGGTAGAGGGCAGTGCGGCCCATTCTTTCCATGGTAGCCGAGCCGCCGGACAACGCCGGAGGTGAAACGTCACAGCGCCCGCAGGGCGGGAAAGCTGGTGAAGCTGGGCCGCGTTACGGCTTCTTCTTCGCGGGCGACCGGCGCTTGGTCTTGGGCGGCGGCTCGGGGGCGGCGTCCGCGGCGCGCTGGGTCTGCAGCCGGCGGATCGCGCGGAGCCGCAGGGTGCGGTCGAGCCTGGGCTTGAACTCCGCGACGTTCTCGGGCTGCGGGGCGATCCCCTGGCGCGCGTTCGAGTCCTCCTTGAGGAGCAGCGCGCGCACCTGGTCCGGTGAGCTCAGCGAGCGCAGCTTCGCGATCGTGGTCGAGTTGCGCAGCGCCCGCGCGAGGCGGCCGAGGATCGGGAGATGGAGCCGGTCGTACTTGAGGCCGAGGAGGAAGAACAGATAGGTGGGCGCACCGTCGGGCGCACCGAAATCGATGCCCTCCCACGAGCGACCGACGATGACGAACGGCCGTGCGATCTTGCCCTTGTCCTTCGCCCGGGTATGGAGGAAGGCGACACCGCCGTCCATCGCCGTCGACGACAGCGACTCGCGCTCGACGACCGCCCCGACGAACCACGGCTTGTCGGACAGCCAGCCGTTGGTGTACGCGCGGGCCGCGAGCTCCTCGATCACCGCCATCGGGTTCTTCGAGCGCATCTGCGGGATGATCGCCTGGTCGGGGAGCAGATCCTCGAGCGGCAACTTCATGCCATCGGGCACGTCGGCGAAGTTCTCGTCGTCCCCGACCAGCTGCTCTTCGATCCACGCATCGATGGACGCCTGCTTGAACCGCCACTGCCGCTCGACCTGCAAGGCCGGGATTTTGCCCGCGGTGACCAGCTTGCTGACCGTTGCCTCGTCGAGATGGAGATAACTCGCCAGCTCGGGCATCGTCAGCAACTTCGCGTCGGTACCGCGGTTTTTCGGCATGTGCGGCGTGATTCTATGTGGGAACGCGCGCGTTCGCTCTCCACAGCGTAAGATTTCGGGATGCAAAGGCCGCGGTGGTCGCTCCGCCGAGCCCGTGTACTGGTCGGGACCAAGTTCCTGCTGATCGCAGGGCTCATCGGGTTCGTCCTCGTCACGTGGCTTGTCGAGCTAGTTGCGGGCCTCGATCGTGCGGTCCACCTGGGGCCGTTGTTTGCACTCGCGATGGCCGCGATCCCGGCCGGGCTGTGGCTCGCCTTCTTCTACCTGATGGATCGCCACGAACCGGAGCCCAAGGCGCTGGTCGCCGGCGTCTCCGTCCTCGGCTGCATGATCGCCGCCCCGCTCGCGAGCTTCGTCGAGTACCAGGCGGTGCCGAGCGGTGCGCTCGAGGTCCACGGGCTGTCGGCGTGGTCGATGGACCGCGTGATCTACGCCGTGCTGATCGCCGGCCTCGCGCAGGAGATGTGCAAGTACGCGGTCGTCCGCTACACGGTCTATCTGTCGCGCGAGTTCGACGAGCCGATGGACGGCATCGTCTACATGATGGCGTGCGGCACCGGCTTCGCCGTGTGGGTCAACTACCACCGGCTGTCGGACCAGGGCCTCAACGCGCAGCTGTCGACGGCCGCCGCGCAGTGCGTGGTCACCACCCTCGCCCACGCGTCGTTCGCCGGCGCGCTCGGCTACGTGATGGGCCGCGCGAAGTTCTCGCGGCGCAGCGCCCCGGTGCGCGGCATCTTGTTGTTCCTCGGGCTGCTCGGCGCCGCCGTGCTCAACGGTCAGTTCGCGATCGTCGAGAACTGGGTCCAGCAATCGGGCATGGCGCAGCACCCGTGGCGCGCCGTCGGCTTCGCGGCCGCGTGCGCGTCGACGGTGTTCCTCGGCATCTGGCTGGTCTCGCAGCACCTGCTGTCGAAGTCGCCGTTCCGGAGGCAGCAGCCATGAGCAAGGGCAAGGGCAAGGGTAAGGGCAAGGGCCCTCGCAAGCCCAAGGCGGTGGGCGAGCGCCCGTCGGATCCGGCGGTGTCGACCGAGCGCGACTCCGATCAAGCGCTGCGCGACTCCGATCCAGCCGTCGCGCCGATCCCCGTCGAGGGCACGCAACCGGTCGAGACCGCCGCGATCGTCGCGACGACCACCGAGACCGACTCGAAGATGATCACGGTGTCGTCGGACCCCGACGTGTCGATGCCGATCGCGGCGCCGCCCGAGCGCGCCGTCCCACCGTCACCACCGCAGCCCGCGCCAGCGGCCGCCGACGCCCTGCCGGCGGCCGACGAGCCGAAGCCGTCGTCGCTGAGCGTCGTGCCGTCGCTGCTCGAGATCCCGTCGCTGTCGGCGACCTCGCGCGAGGAGGTTCCGGTCGCTGCGAAGCTCGCCGAACCGATCGTCGATCTCCGCGAGGCACCGCGGCGCAGTGGAGATGATCGCCGACAGCCGCGCGACGACAAGCCCGAGGCGCCGATCGTCGAGATCCGGCGTGCCGAGCGCGTCGATGCCGCGACCGGCGAGATCATCGAGCGCCGCACCGGCGATCGCCGCGAGTCGCTCGCCGAGTCCACGATCAAGGAATCCGCGCGCGATCGCCGAGCCGAGTCCGAGCCGCCGGCGGTGACCGCGGCGCCCGAGCCGTCGCCGTACCTGGCCGATCCCGAGGCCGCGACGCTGCCCGCCCCCGAGACGACCGTCGCGCCGACGCCGCAGGTGGTGCTCGATCCAGGCGCCGCCGCGCTCGAGGCCGCGCGCATCGCCGGCGAGATCGTCGGCGATATCTCGACGGCGAGTGGCGCCGCGATCGTCGCCGCCGCCGCCGCCGGTGCCGCGATCGAGGCCGCGCGCCAGCAACAGGCCGCCGGCGTCAGCACCGTGCAACCGCAGGCCGCGGGAGCCGCTGCCGCTGCCGCCGTCGCCGCTGCGACCACCGCCGCGAACAACGAGGCGCCGCCGCCGAGCGATGGCAGCACCGGCGATCCGGTGACCACCGTGCGGATGCAACGCGAGCGGATCCTGCGCGCGCTCGCCGAGGACATCGCGCTCCAGGGGCCGCTCGGCGAGGTCAAGGGTTCGGGACGCGGTCCCGACTATGACCCGCTGACGTCTTCGCAGGCGAACGCCCCGCTCGCGCGCGCGCAGAGTCAGGGGAGAGAGCCCACCGCCGAGGAGGCCGACGACGACGGCCCGCTCGATCCCGTGCAGATCGCCGCGATCGCGATCCACAAGCTCCGCCAGCGCGCGACCACCGACATCGCGCGTGTCCGCGGCCACTATCACCGCCACGATCTCGTGGTGCTGCTCGCCGCGCTGGTCCTCATCGTGGCCGCCGGCCTGATCCACCGCGACATGGTCACCGCACCAAGGGTGAGCTTCCCCGAGCACGAGCAGGATCAGGACGCGATCGCGCGCGGCCTGACGTTCGAGCACTCCGCCGCCTGGCTCAAGACCGAGCGGCTCCCGCCGTGGCCGCCGCGGATCGCACGCGATGCGACCGGCCAGCCGCCGAAGGCCGGTACCGCGTACTACGCGGCGCTCAACTCGACCGTGGATCCGAACGCGCGGATCGAGATCTTCATCGACAAGCGCCCCGCGTGGACCAACATCGTGACCGGCCTCGAGCTCGACCGCCGCCAGCGCTGGGGCGAGCTCTACACGCTCGATTCATCGACGGTCGAAGAGATCGGCGACCAGAACTGGCTGCGCACGGCCTATCGCTACGCGCACGCCCCGGAGAAGGGCGACGTGCCGCGCGTCGATCGCGCCGTCGAGTACGCCACCGTCGACCGCGACCAGATCTACATCGTCACGCTGTTCGGCCGCGAGCAGGAGCTCTCGCAGATCGAGGCCGTCGTCGCCCCGACCCTGCGCACGCCGCAGCGCCCCGGCTCGCGCAGCGCGCTCCCCCTCGTCCCGCAGACCCGCGGGGCGACGCATCGCTCGTACCCCGATCCGGTCGCGAAGGCCTTCGACTCGACGGTGATGATCGTGGTCGCCGACCTCGTCGACGGTCGCCTGCAGGCGCGCGGTGGCGGCTCCGGCGTGATCGTCGGTGCCGATGGCTCGATCCTGACGAACTATCACGTCATCCACGACAAGAACGGCCGCCTGCACGACGTGTTCGTCGTCGGGCGCTTCAGCCAGCTCGACCAGGCGCCGCAGCTGCAGTGCGCCGGCCGGCCGAATCGCAGCAAGCTCCAGCGCGAGCTCGATCTCGCCCTGGTCAAGTGCGACACCGATCTCGACGGCCGCACCTGGACGCCGGCGTCGGTCGGCGTCTGGCAGACGCTCGCGCCCGCGAAGACCGCCGACATCATCGGGCAGCGGCTGTGGGTGCTCGGCTATCCCGACGTCGGCGGCGGCGGGCTGACGCTGTCGACCGGCGAGATCGGCGGCTGGACCGGGCAGGACGGCGCGGCCGGGCGCGACTTCATCAAGACCGACGCCTCGATCACGCACGGCAACTCCGGCGGCCCTGCCGTCGACGACCGCGGCCGCCTCGTCGGCATCGCCACCGCCTCGCGCACCAAGCTCTCGCAGGGCGGCGGCGTGATCGAGACCAAGCAGGTAGGCCTCGTGCGCCCGCTCACCGCCGCCTCGGATCTGCTCGCGATCGCCTCGATCGGCTGGACGCCGCGCGAGGGTCACACCGATGTCGAGATCCAACCCTCCGCCGTCGAGGCGAGCCCCGAGGGCATCCGGATCGCGACCCACGTGATCGATCACGCGACCGACGCGCCGGTGCGCGACGCGCTCGTGATGGTGCTCAAGGGCGAGGTCAAGGAAGGCTCGATCGACGTCAACCGCCTCGACGATCAGGTGATCGCGTGGGGTCGCTCCAACACGCAGGGCGAGGTCGCGCTCAAGCAACCGGTGCCGTTCGGCACCTACACGGTGCTGGTTCGTGCGAGTGGCTACCAGCCGCTGATCGGTGACAGCGCGCTCGTCCTCGACGACAAATCGCCCACCGCCTTCGATCCGTGGGGCGGCATTCGGCTCCGTCCGCTCTAGGGACTGTCTTCACTTACAACACTTCGGTCGATCAAGCCCGCGAAATCACGTGAGCGCTCAGGGACGGCCTTCCACTTGTCGTCGAAAGACGGCGGCCCCACGGCGTTCGTGATCTCGCGATTCAAGTGAACACGGCGTTCGCGACCGCTATGGCGGCGTTCGCGACCGCTATGGGGACTGTCTTCACTTGCAACACTTCGATCGATCAAGACCGCGAAATCACGTGAGCGCTCGGGGACAGTCTTCCACTTGTCGTCGAAGACGGCTGCCCACGGCGTTCGTGATCTCGCGATTCAACTGACGACTGAGTGTCGTCGACGAAGACGGCTGCCCACGGCGTTCGTGACCTCACTATTCAACACCGTCCCTTAGCGCTCGAGTGATCTCGATGACTTATCGGACCTAAGTGTTGCAAGTGAAGACTGTCCCCATC
>Ga0075163_10007902_pt1 | contig 14040 bp, 10 predicted proteins | sample JI1023141ADNA_FD_71478 | JGI IMG/M metagenome (GOLD analysis project Ga0075163, IMG submission 71478) | Wastewater effluent complex algal communities from Wisconsin, to seasonally profile nutrient transformation and Carbon sequestration -... | ecosystem: Engineered > WWTP > Effluent > Algae...
GCAGGGAGCAAGCTCGGCTCGCTCCAGGTGCGCACGCAGCTGCTGCCGTACACCGGCTCGAGCAACAACCGCAACGGCATCATGTCGGCGCGCGTGTCGGGTGGTCAGCTGCTGTCGCTGCCACCGGTGGCGAGCCCGATCGCGCTCTACAACCTGCTGTTCGCCGGCGGCGCTCCGACCGGACCGTCCCCGCTCGACCGGCAGGCCAGCGTCCTCGATCTGATCAAGAGCGACGCCTCTCGCCTGACGAGCGCGGTCGGTGCCACCGACAGGGCGCGGCTCGACCAGCACTTCACCGAGGTGCGCGCGCTCGAGCAGTCGATCCTGTCGTCGCTCGGAGGTGGAGGAGGCGGCTGCGCGCCGGCGAGCGTGCCCGTCGATCCGCCGGCCGGCCCGAATCAGCTCGGCGGCTGGTCGAACGAGACGGTCCGCGGTGCGCTGATCGCCGAGATGCTCGGCTACGCGCTCGGCTGCGATCTGACGCGCGTCGCGAGCTGGATGCTGTCGTTCGAGCAGGTCCAGATGGCGAACATCGTCGATCAAGCGACGACGATGCACGACGACTCGCACAACGCGGGCGCCCGGGACGCGGTGATCGCGGCGAACTGCAACTGGCACGCGGAGCTGTTCGCGCGGCTGGTCGCCAAGCTCGCGGCGATGCCCGAGGCCGGCGCGACGGTGCTCGACAGCACCTTCCTGTCGCTCAACTTCGCCGAGGCAAAGAACGCGCACGGCCGCAGCGGCATGCGCCACGTGGTCGCCGGGATTCCCGCGCGGATCAAGAACGGCTTGCACATCGATGGCGGCGGGCTGCACCCCGGGAAGCTCCAGATCTCCGGGCTGCAGGCCGTCGGCGTCGGCACGAACACCCTCGGCGAGCTCACCGGATCTCTCGCCGCGATCTTGGTGTGAAGGATCTGTTCGAACCGGGCACCTATCGAATCGGAGGACACATGAAGACCACGCTCGCCACCACGCTCACCGCACTCCTGTTCACCGCCTGCGCCGGCTCGACCGAGCCAGCACAGCAGATCACCGGTCGCATCGATCTCACCACCTTTCCCGAGGCCATCACCGAGGTGCGCGCCGTCGGCACCGATAGCGTCGTCAGCGCGCAGGTCGCCGCCGACGGATCGTTCGCGATCTCGGCACCCGTCGGCGCGCGTTACCGCCTCGAGCTGGTCTCGGCGACGCGGCGTGCGGACCTCGTGTTTCCGCGCCGCACCGGTGCGATCGACACGTCGTTCTACATCGGTGGTGCCACCCGCTCGCTCGAGCTCGGCACGCTGCGCTACCTGCGCGACGCCGCGACGTGCGGCTACGAGTTCGATGGTCAGGGTTGCGCCGACGGACAGACCGCGGAAGGCGATCCGTGCGTCGACGACTCCGCCGACGAGGGCGGTGGTGGTCAGGACGAGGGCGGCGGCGGTGGGCAGGACCCGGGTTCGTGTGGTGGCGACGACGCGGACGCGCCCGAGGGCGGCAACGGCGGCAACGGGGATGCGGCGACCTGCGATCACAACCCGCCCTCCGAGGTCTGCGACGACGGCACGGGTGGCGGCCAGGACACCGGCACGGGTGGCGGCCAGGACACCGGCACGGGTGGCGGCCAGGACACCGGCGCACCCGGCGGGGAGTAAGCAGGTACGATGAGGGCGATGCGGTCGTTGGCGCTCGTGCTCGTTGCCGCAGCCGGTAGGGTTGCGGTCGCCGCACCGTGTCCACCGACGGCCGTGCTCGAGGGCGAGCCGACCCTCGTCGATCGCATGACCACGCTGCTCGCGCGCCGCGAGGTGAGCACGACGCCGCAGCCCACGTGTCCACCGGCGACGGTCCGGCTCGATCAGCGGGGCGCGTCGACGATCGTCGTCACCATCGTCGATGCGTCCGGCCGGCGGAGCGAGCGGATGTTCAGCGATCCGGATGCGGCCGCGGCGCTGATCGCCTCGTGGGCGCGCCAGGACGAGAACGCGCTCGCGCTCGTCGGCTTCGTCGATCCCGTCGAGCCACCTGCGAGCCCGGCGCCGCTCGCGCTGCGTGGAACCACGCCCGCACCGGCACGCGCGGCGCGGTTCAGCGTGGTCGCCGCCGGGGAGGTGTCGAACGCCTTCGATAACACGCAGTGGATCGGTGCACGTGCGGGTGCGTGTGTCACCGTCGGCCCGCTGTGTGTCGGTGCGATCGGCCGGATCGCGTCGCGCGCCGAGAGCCGCAGCGCCTACGACGCGCTCGCCAGCGTCGAGGTCCCGATCCCGATCTCGCGGCGGTTGTCCCTGCGGCTCGGTGTCGGGGTCGGATATGGCTGGCTCGACACGATCGCCCCGAACGATGCGCGAGATCCGGCGCGCACCAGCGGGCTGCGTCTCGATGGTCGTGCCGGGGTGTCGTTCCCCCTCGCGCGCCTCGCCGCGCTCCAGCTCGGGGCCTCGATCTCCGCGTCGCCCAGCTCGCCCTCGTCGATCGCGTCGGGTGGCGAAGGCGCGGCGCTGGAGCTCGACGATCCGAGCGGCTACGCCCGCGTCGAGCTCGGGCTCCGGATCGGAGCGCCGTGAAGCCGGCGCAGATCATCCCGTTTCCGCGCGCACCGTCGGGCGAGGAGCCCGAGGCGCTGCCGCGGCGCGCGCATCGCGGCACGATGGATCCCTCGACCCCACCAGAGCTCTCCGACGAGGCGCTCGTCGCCGCGTGCGCGATCGGCGATCACGCCGCGCTCGGCACGCTGTTCGATCGCCATCACCGCGCGCTCTACGCGTTCCTGTCGCGCCTCGCGGGCACCGACTATCGCGATCTCGACGATCTCGTGCAGTCCACCTTCCTCGAGGCGCTGCGCTCGGCGAAGCGCTTTCGAGGGGACGCGCCGGTGGTGCGCTGGTTGTTCGGCATCGCCGCCAACATCGTCAATCACCACGTTCGCTCCGAGGTCCGCCGCAAGGCGTTCCACACCAAGCTCGCGATCCAGCCCACCCGCGCACCCACCGAGCCCGCCGCGGTGGTGTCGCGCGAGCAGACCGCGGCGCGAATCCGCGACGCGCTCGATTCCCTTCCCCCGAAGCAGCGAACGGTCTACGTCATGTGCCAACTCGAGGAGATTCCAGGTGTCGAGGTCGCGCGTGTCCTCGGGATGCGCGAGGGCACCGTGTGGCGCCTGCTCCACCAAGCGCGGCTCGGCCTGCGCGCCGCACTCGAAGGGAGGGCGTGATGACATCAGCGCAACCAGTCCAGCGATGTCCGACCCCGATCGCGCTCTCGCGTGCGGTCGCCGAGGGTCTCGACGACGAGCTGCGGGCCCACGTCACCGAGTGTCTGCGTTGCAGCGAGCTCGTCGAGACGTTCGAGCTACCCGAGATGGCCGAGTTGCCGGTGCACGAGCCATCGTCGAGTCACGCGCGGATGGTGCGCGCGCGGCTGCTCGCCGCCGCGGGTGGCGCCGAGCTGCGTCCCCGTCGGGCGTGGTTCGCGTGGGCGTTCGCGGGCGTCGGGTTCGCGACCGCCGCGGCCATGCTGGTGCTCTATCTCCGCCGCGCGGAGCCCGCCGCGGACTACCGCGGGACGATCCATCCGCACGCGGAGGCCGCGTGGGTGCGACTCGGCACGACGCCCGACGAGATCGTGCGCCTCACCGAGGGCATGATCAGCATCGAGGTCGACAAGCTGCAACCGGGCGAGCGCTTCCGCGTGGTCACCGGTGACGCCGAGGTCGAGGTGCGCGGCACCGCCTTCGAGGTCGTGGTCGAGCGCGATCACCTCCGCAGGGTGCGCGTCCATCACGGCCGCGTCGAGGTGCGCGCGGCCGGTGCACCGATCAAGATGCTCGAGGCCGGCGAGCGCTGGGAGACCACGCTCGCGATGGCCGAGCCGACGACCGCGCCAGCGCGCGACAGCGCGAACCGCGTCTCGCCCGAGCCCGCCGTCCCGATCACGAGCGAGGCGCCGTCGACGCCGAGCGTGGCGGCCGATCCAGCGCCGACGCCGAGCGTGTCGGCCGATCCAGCGCCGACGTCGAGCGTGGCGGCCGATCCAGCGCCGACGCCGAGCGTCGCGGCCGAGTCACGCACCGCGCCGCCGCGGCCGAGCGTGCCTGCGATCCCGAAGCCCGCGACGAAGCCGGGCGTTCCCAGGCCCGTGGTTGCCACGACACCGCCGGCGCCGGCGCCGGATCCACGCAAGCTCACCGTCCAGACCCAGACCCCACCGTCGGCGGTGGCGCCCAAGCGCGCGATCGAGGTCGCGTTCGATCGCGGCTGGGAGCGCCTGCGCGCCGGCGATGCGCGCACCGCCGCCACCGAGTTCGAGCGCGCGGCCCTCGCGGCACCGCGCGATCCGCTCGCCGAGGACGCGTGGTTCTGGCATGCCGCCTCGCTCGTCCGCGCGAAGAGTACGGGCGCAGTCGCGGCGCTCGATCGCTTCCTCGCGAGCTACCCGAGCTCGCCGCGCCACGGCGAGGCGTCCGCGATGCTCGGCTGGCTCGTGATCGACAACCTCGATCGCGCCGAGGCGTTGTTCCGGGTCGCGGCCTCGGATCGTGCGGCCCCGGTGCGCGCCAGCGCGGAGAAGGGTCTCGCGGCGATCGCGAAGCGTCGCAAGCCTTAGTTCTTCAGCTTGTAACCGGTGCGGAAGATGTACGCGATCGCGGCCATGCAGATCGCGAGGAACCCGAGGATCGCGAGGAAGCTGATCGTCGGATCGACGTCGCCCTTGCCGTAGAACGCCCAGCGCATGCCGGAGATCAGATAGACGACCGGATTCGCGAGCGCGATCCGATTCCACGGATCGGGCAGCATGTCGATCGAGTAGAACGCGCCGCCGAGGAAGGTCAGCGGCGTGATCACGAGCAGCGGGATGGTCTGCAGCTTCTGGAAGCTATCGGCCCACAGCCCGACGATGAAGCCGAACGTCGAGAACGTGAGCGCCGTCAGGATCAGGAAACCCACCATCCAGACCGGATGCTCGATGTGATACGGCACGAACAGGCGCGCGGTGATCAGGATCAGCGTGCCGAGCATGAGCGACTTCGAGGCGGCGGCGCCGATGTAGCCGATCACCGCCTCGCGCATCGACACCGGGGCCGACAGCAGCTCGTAGATCGTGCCCGACCACTTCGGGAGGTAGATCCCGAACGAGGCGTTCGAGATCGACTCGCCGAGCAGCGACAGCATGACGAGGCCGGGGATGATGAAGGCCCCGTAGTCGATGCCGTCGATCGTCTTGATCTTGCCGCCGATCGCGGCGCCGAACACGATGAAGTAGAGCGACGTCGACAGCACCGGCGACAAGATGCTCTGGATCCAGGTCCGGAACGCGCGCGCCATCTCGAACCGATAGATCGCCTTGATCGCGTAGATGTTCACGACCTGGCTCCGTGGACGAGAGTAACGAAGATGTCCTCGAGCGACGACTCCTTCGACCGCAGGTCCTTGATCTCGAGGCCCAGCTTGGAGAGCTGCGCGAGCAGCGGCGCGATGCCGTCGCTGTTCTGGACGTCGAACGTGTAGGTCAGCACCGTGTTGTCCTTGCTCGCCGTGACGTCCTTCAGCTCGTCGGGGACCTTCTCGATCGGCTCGCGCAGCACGATCTCGAGCTGCCGCTTGCCGAGCCGCTGCATCAGCGTGGTCTTGTCCTCGACGACGATCAGCTCGCCCTTGTTGATCACGCCGATCCGATCCGCCATCAGCTCGGCTTCCTCGATGTAGTGCGTGGTCAGGATGATCGTGACCCCGCGGTCGCGCATCTCCTTCACCATCTTCCACATGTCGTGGCGGAGCTCGACGTCGACGCCGGCGGTGGGCTCGTCGAGGAACAGGATCGAGGGCTCGTGCGACAGCGCCTTCGCGATCAGCACGCGGCGCTTCATGCCGCCCGACAGCGTCATGATCTTGCTGTCCTTCTTGTCCCACAGCGACAGCTGGCGCAGGACCTTCTCGACGTAGGCGGGGTTCGCCTTCTTGCCGAACAGCCCGCGCGAGAACGTCACCGTCGCCCACACCGTCTCGAACGCGTCGGTCGACAGCTCCTGCGGCACCAGCCCGATCTTCGAGCGGGCGGCGCGGAAGTCCTTCACGATGTCGTGGCCGTCCGCGATGATCGTGCCGCGGCTCATGTTGACGATGCCGCAGATGATGTTGATCAGCGTCGTCTTGCCGGCGCCGTTGGGCCCGAGCAGCGCGAAGATCTCGCCCTTCTCGATCTCGAGGTCCACGGTCTTGAGCGCGTCGACCTCCTTCTGGTCGCGCTTGTACGTCTTGCCGACGCCCTTGATGCTGACAATGGGCACCTGCCGGTAATACAGCCTCGGCGCGGCGAGCCGGGTGTGGGCGCGCGCTTTCCGTCGTCTCGCGGCGATCCCGATCGGGCAGGTAGTCCAGCCGAGCGCCGTGGCGACACTCCGAAGGCGGTGTCGCCCGATCCCGGCTGATCGTTACGAGCTACCATGCGGGGTCGGGGAAATGGCAGATCGGTCAGCACCCACGGTTCCGGGCAAGCCGCGTCCGATCAGCGGCGACGCGCCGACCGAGCCTGCGCCCAGCAGCCTCGAGACGGCCGGGTTGCGCGATGCTCCATCGGCCGATCCGCTGGATGCCGCGGTCGGGCGTGCGCGGATCGAGGGCGCGCTGTTCGGAGATGCGGCGCCGGTCCTGATCGGTCGCTACACGCTGACCGAGCGCGCGGGTGCCGGCGGGATGGGCGTGGTGTGGAAGGCCTTCGATCCCGAGCTCGGTCGCCCGGTCGCGCTCAAGCTCGCGGCCTCGCGCGATGCGCCCGAGCACATCCGCCAGCGTGCGCGCGACGAGGGCAGGGCGCTCGCGAAGCTGTCGCATCCGAACGTGGTGCCGATCTACGACGTGCTCGACGTCGACGAGGGCGTGTTCCTGGTGATGGAGCTGGTCGCCGGCAAGACCCTGCGGGAGCCGGCCGAGCCCGGCGACGTGGTCCGCGCGTACCGGCAATGCGGTGAGGGGCTCGCCGCCGCGCATGCCGCGGGGCTGATCCACCGCGACTTCAAGCCGGAGAACGCGATCCGCGGCGACGACGGCCGCGTGCGCGTGCTCGACTTCGGGCTCGCGCGCGAGGTCAGCGAGGCGCACGACATCGCGGGGACGCCGCGCTACATGGCGCCGGAGCAGCGCGCCGGCAAGCCGTTGACGGCAGCGGTGGATCAGTACGCGCTGTGCGCATCGCTGCGCGAATCGCTCGACGCTCGGGTTCCGCGCTGGCTCGAGCCGGTGCTGGCGCGGGGCACCGCACCGGCGCCCGAGGCGCGCTATCCGTCGATGCGCGCGCTGCTCGACGCGCTCGATCCGGGCTCGAAGTGGAAGTGGCGCGCGTTGGCCGTCGCCGGCGTGGTGGCCGTCGGTGCGGTGATCGCGGCGTTCACGCTCGGGCGCGCGGGTCGCGAGGCGCCGAGCTGCGACGGTGGCGAGGCGCTGATCGCCGCGTCGTATCCCCGCGAGCGGATCGCCGCGCACCTCGCGTCGCTGACCACCCCGTATGCGGTCGAGTCGTCCGGCCCGCTGCTGACGCGGCTCGACGCCTACGCGCGCGGCTGGGAGGCCAAGCATCGCACCGCATGCCAGGCGCACCTCGGCGGCTCGATCTCGAGCGAGCTGTTCGACCGGCGCACGGCCTGTCTGTCGCGCCGGCGCACCGCGCTGTCGACGCTCGGCGAGGTCGCGATCGCGGCGCAGCCCGAGCAGCTCGCCGGGGTGGTGACCGCGCTCGGCGAGTTGCCCGAGCTCGCGGCGTGCGAGGACGATGCGGTGCTGGTCTCCGGCGTCGAGCCGCCACCGAGATGGAAGACCGGGCAGGCGGCGATGATCTCGAGCCTGATCGCGCGCGCCGATGTCGAGCGCAGCGCCGCGCGCTTCGAGGCCGCGACGCGCGATGCGGATCTCGCCCTGGCACGCGCGACCGAGCTCGGCTACCGGCCGCTGATCGCCCGCGCGCTGTTGTCGCGCGGCCGGATCGGGATCGACGTGCTCGCCCCCGATCGCGGTGCAGCGCAGTTCGCGGCGGCGCTCTCCGAGGCGATCGCCGCGGGCGACGATCCGCTGGCCGTCGAGGCGTTCGCGCGGCAAGCGTGGGCGGTGGCGACCACGCAAGGGCCGGCGCGCGCGACGGATGGCCTGCCGATGATCGAGGGCCTCGTCGAGAAGCTCGGCGAGCGCGGCACGTTCGAGCGTGCGCTGCTGCGCCTCAACCTCGCGAACGTCGCGCTCGCGCGGGGCGATCGCGAGGTCGCGCGTGCGGCGTTCATGCGTGCCCGGTCCGAGGTCGCGGTGGTCAATGCACGATCGATCGAGCTCACCGCCGTGCTCGCCGGGCTCGTGCTCGTCACCGAGAGGCCCGCGCGCGATGCGATCGCCGACGAGCTGATCGCGCGTCGCACCCAGCTGATCGGCGCGAACCACCCGCTCACCCTCGGTGCGCGCTCGACCATCGCCAGCATGCTCGAGGATCCCGAGGCCGCGCGCGCGCAGCTCGATGCCGTCTGCAAGGACTTCGCGCGCTACCACCCCGCGCTCGGCGCCGACATCGCCGAGTGCAGCTACGAGAGCACGTGGCTCGCGATGGCGAGCGGTGATCGCGAGGCTGCGCGCGCGGCGGCCACGCTCGTGGTCGGCACCGAGAAGACCGGCGGGCCGGTGGTCGAGATCGGGTTCGCGCGCGCCGCGCTGCAGTTCCTCGACGGCAAGCGCGAGGCGGTCGCCGCGTTCGCCGAGCTCCAGCGCACCGAGGAGAAGGAGGCCACGGCGTGGTGGCACGACTTCTACATCGCCGACGCCGCCGTCGGTGAAGCGGTCGCCTCTCGCCGGCCCGAGGCGCTCCGCAAGGCGGCGGCGCTGTATCGCAAGATCGAGAAGGCGCTCCCGGCGCCGGTGTACGCGCGCCGGCTCGCCGTGCTGCGCGCGCTTCAGTAGGGGTCGTGGGGCACCGCGGTGACCAGATACGCGCCGCGTGGTAGCGGCGCACCGGGCACGATCACCGGGCAGGCCGGCTTGTCGCACAGCGCGGCGATCTGATCGGCGTACTTGGTGCCGAGCCGGTGAACGTCGAGGCACATCGCGCCGTGATCGTTCCACAGCGCCTCGATCGCGTACTCGAGGCCGGTGAGCTTGTTCCACTCCATGCGGTTCTGCCAGTGCAGCGGCGTGCCCTGATCGGTGAACGCGTGGCCGGTACCGCAGACGTCGGAGACGTACATTTTAAGCAGGCTTTGCGCCTGCGCGAGCGTGGTGTCGTAGCCGCTCGTCGCGCCCGCGACGGTGTGGCGATTGAGGTGAAGCTTCGCGAGCGCGCTGCCGGCGCAGGCGATGTTGAACCAGCTCTGGGTGTCCGCCGACGCGCCGTGGAAGTCGACGCTCTTGGTCGCCACGTCGTAGCGGTCGTGCGTGTAGAGGATCGCCTCGAGCGGCGCTTCCCACAGGTGGCTCGCACCCTCGCCACCGTCGCTGCGCGCGGGCGGGTTGTGACACACCGGGTACGACGGATCCGCGGTGACCACCACGCCGGTGCTCGGCGCGGTGTAGCGCAGCTCGTAGGTCTCGATCGGCGCGTGCGGCCCGACCCAGAACTTGACGGACGACTCGATCGTCGGCGTGACCCTGACGAACATCAGCTTGTAGGCGCCCTCGGGCGTGAGGATCCGGAGCGCGCCGCCCTCGAGGTCATGACCGGCGAGGACGGTGCGGTTGAGCGACGCGCGAAACTCGGCGCCGGCCCCGGCCATGTACGGCGTGTAGCGAACGCCGTCCTTCCAGAACCCGTCGACCGAGATCCCCTCCTTGTTGGGCAGGCCACCGAGGTGGAGCTCGTGGAAGTTGAACGGGCCCATCACCGGTGAGTTCTCGTTGCAGCCCCACTTGGGGCAGCCGATGACGGGAACGTTGATGCCTCCGCCGAGGTGTGACTCGAGCTCGGACGTCTCCTCGGTCACGCAGGCGGCGAGGAGAAGCAGCGGGAGGATGCGTGGCATGAGGTACTCCATGAGCGGGTAGAGCGCGAACTGGCCTGGCCGTTACGAACGACGTGCCCAGGCATCGACGGTTTCGATCGAGACCAGCGCCGCCGCGGGCGCCGCGTCGTGCGCGATCATCGCGTCGCGGAGCGCGAGGCGGGCGCGATGCAGGCGGACCCGAACCGTGCCGACCGGGATCTCGAACACCTCGGCGAGGGCCGCGGCATCGAGGTCCTCCCAGTAGTGGAGCTCGAGCAGGGTCTGCTGCTCGATGGGGAGCAGACGGAGCGTGGCGCAAAGTTTGCGGTGCTCCTCGTTGCGGATCAGGCGGCCACCGATCGACGTCTGGATCTGCTCGATCGACGACACCTCGGGATCGAACTGCCGCTCGCGCTGGAGCGTGCGGAGGTGGCGATACAGCTCGTGGCGCGCGATCGTGAACAGGTAGGTGCGAAAGCTCGCGCGACCGGCGAACTGATCGGCCGCCTTGAGCAGCGCCATGAACGTGGCCTGCACCAGCTCGTCGGGATCGTTCACCTTGTTCGCGAAGAACCGGCGGAGCCGGTCGAAGTACCGGCCGAACAGCTCGCGCCCGGGAGCCTTGTCCCCGGCTCGCCAGCGGTCGAGGAGATCGCGGTCGAGATCCGATGCTGGAGCAGAAGTTCGTAACGACACCACGGCTGGTGACTCCAGCAGGGGGCATGCCACGGCTCCCCTCTCGAACGATCAACAGCTTCACTACGTCCCGACCTCTCGATCCTGCTGGCCAGGCCTGGCCATCTGGCCGTCTGGCCACCGATAGTGGGGCGCCGTCCGTGCCCGAGTCTCGTCCACCTGATGCCACCGTCACGACGGAGCTCCACATGGTGGGCCCCGGGCAGGTGGCGGGGACGCCCGAGCCGGGGCTCGTCGTCGTGTTCGCCCAGCACACCGTCGCGCTCGGCAAGCTCGCCCTCGGTCGCGACCCGGTGACGATCGGCCGGGAATCGATGCCGCCCAACACGCCGCTGGATCCCGCGATCTCGCGGCGCCACGCACGTGTCGTGCGGCTCGACAGCACGTGGTCGATCACCGATCTCGGGAGCCACAACGGGACGTCGCTCGACGGCGAACGGCTCGAAGGCGAACGCACCGGCACCGATCTCCGCGTGCTGCGCATGGGGCAGACGGTCTGCCTCCTCGAGCCCGACATCCGCCAGTACGTCGGGCTCGTGGTGCCCGATCCCGCCGAGCCCCACGTGATGGGGCACAAGATGCGCACGATCTGGCGGCTGCTCGGGCAGCTCACCGATCAGCCGGCGCTCCACATTCATGGCGAGTCGGGCACCGGGAAGGAGCTCGCCGCACGTGCGTTCCACGATCTCGGCACGCGCAAGACCGGCCCGTTCGTCGCGGTCAACTGCGCGGCGATCCCGCCGACCCTCGCCGAGAGCATGTTGTTCGGTGCGAAGAAGGGCGCGTACTCGGGCGCGGACCGCGACACCGAGGGGCTGTTCCCCGCGGCCGACGGAGGCACGCTGTTCCTCGACGAGATCGGCGAGCTCGATCTGCCGCTGCAGGCGAAGCTGTTGCGCGTCCTCGAGACCCGCGAGGTGCTGGCGGTCGGGGCGTCGAAGCCGCGCTCGATCGACGTCCGGATCGTGTCGGCGTCGCACCGCGATCTCAAGGCGCTGGTCGCGCAGGGCAGGTTCCGCGAGGATCTGTTCTTCCGGATCGGACGTCCGGAGATCTCGTTGCCGCCGCTCCGCGACCGCCGCGAGGAGATCCCGGCGCTGGTCGCGCGTGCCGCCGCCTCGATCGATACGGCGCGGCCGATCGACGCCTCGCTCGTCGAGCAGTGCCTGCTGCGGCCGTGGCCGGGCAACGTGCGCGAGCTGCTCGTCGAGGTCCGGCACGCGGCGCAGCTCGCACGTGCGGAGTCAGCCTCGCGCGTGACCTCGCAGTTCCTCGACGCGGATGCCGGCACGATGGCGGAGAGCGAGTCCGAACCGTCGCGCGGCGAGGTCGTCGAGATGCCGACGAAGGACGCGATCCTCGACGCGCTCCGGCTGTCGCAAGGCAAGGTCGCCGCCGCGGCTCGCCTGCTCGGGGTCGCGCGGATCCGACTGCGTCGCTGGATCGAGCGCGAGGGCGTCGACCCGACGACGTTTCGCTGAGGTTACCTTCGCGTCCAGAACGCCAACGATAAGGGTAGATCCTGTCCCCCGATCAGCGCGTCTGTCCGGACAGCATCCGGGGATCGAGGGATCCTGGGGAATTCCAGGCGAACGTAAAATCAGGTCAGCGGACGTCGTGGAGGTCGTCGAGCTTCGCGATGTCGAGGGTCGCCCCGAGCAGCTCGAACGTGGCGAGCGCGCGTTCGCGTAGCGCCGAGGCATCGAGCCCGGCGCGGGCGGCGAGCTTGGCCTCGAGCGCGGTGGTGCGCGCTTGCTCGTAGTCGTCGTCGCCGATCTTCGCGTGCGCGCTCGCGAGCAGCGCGTTGACCTCGGTGTGCGAGCGGCCCGCGGCGGCGGCGATGCCGGCGAGGATGCGCTCGGCGACGCCTTCGTAGAGCGGCGAGTGGGCGGCGCGCGCATCGTCCGCCGACAGCCGGATCTGCGCCTCGGCGGAGGCCAGATCGCCGGCGCGGAGATCGAGGAGTGCGAGCGTGGAGTAGGTCTCGCCGAGGACGCGGGTGTAGCCGGTGCGTTCGGCGAGCGCGATCGACGCGAGCAGCTCCTTGCGCGCGGCCTCGGGTTGATCGAGATCGGCGAGGATGACGCCGAGGTTGTTGTGGGCGAGAGCGCGCGAGGTGGCGCGGCCGCAACGGACCGCGAAGGCGAGCCCCTTGCGCGTGTGCTCGAGCGCGGCGTCGAGCTTGCCGACGGAGTGGTAGTTGATGCCGAGGTTGACGTGCGCGGCGAGCTGGCGATCGATGTCGCCGAGCGTCTCGGCGATCTGCAGGTGGCGGAGGTTGCAGCGGAGCCGATCGTTCCACCGACCCGCACGCAGGTACGCGCCGCCGAGGCGCGACAGGCCACCGGCGAGCTCGAGCAGATCGCCGACGGCCTCGAACAGCGCGACGGCGCGCTCGGCATGGGGCAGTCCCCGGCGGTGGTCGCCCAGGTCGTAGCTGATCACCGAGCCGAGCATCGCGAGCAACCGGGCGGCGAGCAGCTTGGTCTCGCGATCGGAGGCCTCGGTGACGGGCTCGAGCTTCGCGAGGCCGCGCTCGAACAGCTCGACGGAGGGCTGGAACTCGCTGCGGTGGTAGGCGGCGGTGCCGAGCTTGTAGAGCACGCGTGCGTGCGCGAGCGGCGTGGTGGCGAGGGCGAGGGCGCGCTCGAGGCGATCGGTCGCGGCGGCGGCGTCGAGCTGGAGCAGCGCATCGCCCGCGAGCTCCAGCAAGGCGGCATCGTGCCCATCGGAGAGCTCCTCGGCGCGCGCGACGGCGAGGTTGGCCTCGCGATACGCGGCGAGCGACAGGGCGAGCTCGCCGGCGGCGCGATACGCGTCGCGCGCGGCGATCCGGTCGCCGGCGGCGTCGCGGTGGTTCGCGAGCGCGAGGAGTAGCGCGGGATCGCGGCGGTGCCTGGCGACCCGCGCGTCGTAGTAGCCGGCGAGCGCGGCGTGGATGCGACGGCGGGCGAGCTCGGCGGTGCGCGCGTAGGCGACCTCGCGGATCAGCACGTGGTGAAACGCGTAGCCGTGGTCGAGTCGCACGATGATCTCGCGGCGCGCCAGCTCGGCGAGCGCGCCGTCGAGATCGGGGAGCGGCTCGCCGGCGAGCGCGGCTTCGAGGGCGCCGCGCTCGAGCTCGCGACCGATCACCGAGGCGGCCACCGCGACGCGGAGCTCGGTCGCCGGCAGCTGATCGAGGCGCGCCTGGATCGCGAGCTCGACGGAGACGGGCAGGTCGCGTGCCCCGGCATCGCCGGAGTCGACGATGTGGTGCGCGAGCTCCTCGAGGAAGAACGGGTTGCCACCCGCGCGTGCGATCACGTGCTCGCGGGTGGCCTCGGAGGCGGTCGGTGCGAGGCGCTCGAGCAGCTGGCGCGCGGCCGCGGCGTCGAGCGGCATCAGCTCGATCGCGAGATCGACGTCGGTCG
>Ga0075163_10007903_pt1 | contig 14040 bp, 13 predicted proteins | sample JI1023141ADNA_FD_71478 | JGI IMG/M metagenome (GOLD analysis project Ga0075163, IMG submission 71478) | Wastewater effluent complex algal communities from Wisconsin, to seasonally profile nutrient transformation and Carbon sequestration -... | ecosystem: Engineered > WWTP > Effluent > Algae...
TTAAATCTTCATCATGATTATAGTCCTCAATCATTGCTGCTGTAGCCCTCTCTAATTTCTCTTCATCAGACTCTTGAATTGTTTTAATAATCAATTCAATAATTTTCAACCTATCCTTTATTGAAAGAGCCATAATGCTGGAAATAATTTCAGTTGTCGACATTATGCGAATATAAATAATAATATTATTCAGTATAGATTTAGATGGACATTTTTTAATCTTCCCTATTATTTAAGTATTGTATCTGAAATTTGTCATAGAGAGCTTAAAAATCAGGGTGCAATAAGCTGATCGTATCCTAAAGATTTGGTCCAGGGGATTTTGATGTTATGATTAAATTTTATCCTTTTTATTACTTTAATTTATATCCCGAACAGTTCTTATGGACAATTTATAATAGGACTAAACAGCCATTTAGAACAATATTGTAGAAGCGCCTATTCGATAGTGGTTTGCCACATTATTCGGTTAGTAATAGTTTCTTTTTATTTATTTCAACGCTAAAGTTTACTTTCGCATGTAATGCTTTGAAAACTTTCAGTACGGTTTCAAACCTGGCATCGGTAGCTGAGTTTTCAATTTTAGATATTTGGGCTTTTTGCACGCCCACAAGTTCTCCTAATTGTTCTTGAGTTAAGTTTTTCGCAAGTCTAGCTTGTTTAATGGCTTGTCCTAATAAGTCCATTCTCAATTCTTGTTCAAATTGATCACGTTTAGGAGTACCTTTTTTACCAATGTATTGATTGGTTAATTCATCTAAGCTATATGTTTTCATAATTTTTTTGCTTTAAAATATTCACTTCGAATTTTTTCTGCCCTTTCTAATTCTTTAAGCGGTGTTTTGTTTGATTTTTTTATAATTCCATGAGTTGCAATAACTACTTTATTTTCTGATCTGTCCCAAAATGCAAATAACCGATAAGCCAGCTTATTATAATTTGTTCTAAATTCCCAAATTTCACCGTTAAGTTTCTTAAACAGCTCATCATCAATCATACTTCGTGACTTCCAGATGTTATAAATGATTTTATCCCTGGGTTTATCGTCTAAATGATCAAGAAACTCCTTAGCCTCCTGAAGAAATTGGATTGTAAATCTAGGTTATGTATCCATCTAAAACAAAAATACAAGTTTCCTGATAAAGAAACAATGGGGTACCCATTTTTTTTCTTTTAGCCGAGTATAGCGGATTGGGTTTATACTCGAAAATAGCCTACTGCAAGGAATATCCTGGAACATAGGTAAAGCTAATTAAGTATAAGAATGATAAACCTGCGGGAAGAAATCCAATTAACCGGCACAATTTATTTCTCTTTATTTTAATAAAATCTGGATCCGGAAGATGTTTTATTGACAAGCCATTTTTAGACAAGAAAGTCCGCAAACCCAGCTTCGTCCGCTTTAAAAAATTTTACAATTTGGGCAAACAATATCGTTCATAATTATCCGGTTTATTTATTTATAATACGGATCAACGTTTTGCAGCTACACGCAGGCAGGGATTTAACCACTGAACCACCGGCGAAGAACTGAACTTTAAATTTAAAACTTACCAGTTTTGTGAAGCACAAGATACATGTTTGCGTGTAGGTGCTGATCGAAGTAGTACTTTTATTGTCCGGTAATTAATAGTCCATTTACGATATTAAATAGTTTTTATTTGTGTTATACATCAACAAATATCCTCTCTTGTTTGCTTCAGTTAAAAAAGAATGACGGATTAATTTTTCCACAAATGGTTGCTTTTCCATAAATGGACTTATTAGTTTTTCAAACCTGCTTTCAGTGACTCCTATTCGTTTTGCAAATTCTGAAAAATCGCTCTTTGAAGGATGCTCTGTTTTTTTGTATTGCTCACTTTTAAAATCGTCTGCAAATAGTCCTTTATCGAGTGCAAAATCGGTATCGTCCACATGAAGTCTTGTATTTACCAAATCATAGGCGGGACTAAGCAAGTAGTCGCCTTTTGATGATTCCAACAATGAAAAGTTTTTCAAATGAGCATCACCATTGGAAAACAAAAAATTGAATACTACCAATGAAAAATATTTTTCTATTTCTACCCGCCATGCGGAAACAAATTGTTGTATCAAAAGCCCTGCCTCTTCGTAGCTGTATTCATATTTGAAATTTGCTCCCGCATTGTCTTTTGTTTTCCCTGCCAGTGTTGCAAAATCTTCGCTGCCCCATTTGCTTTCCTCTTCTTTTACGTCAAATCGTTTTGTGATGTAGGCGGGTGAACCATTCTTAAAAAAAATCATGGCGTTTTCTGCTGTATTCAGTCCATAGACTTGTTTGGCTATTTGCATAGTCAAATGTTCGTTGGCAGGAACCTGGTCCACTTTTTTCAAATCCCGTGGTATCGGTTTGAGAATATACGTTCCCTGTTCTCCTTCTTTCGTCAATCGCAATACATTTTTCTCCAAAAGCAAACTTAATTTTTCCTGTACTCCTGATATAGAAATGCGTTTACGATTTTCCATGAACTGCTCCGCAACCTGTTCACTTTGCTGTGGCTGCTCATAAGGCAAAACATGATTTACTTTTTTGCCATTAAACAAATTCCGTAAGCAACTTGGGCTATATGTAGAAAAACCTTCTGCCAATGTTCCTGGACAATATTTTAATTCATCTACACTCATATTGTCATTATTGGTTTTACGGTTATTGCTCCTATCGTATCGCATTGTGCTGTTGCTGCCAGTAAACCAAAATTATCTTCTTCGTCTATCCTCAATTGTGTGCTTTGCAATTTTCTGTTGACCCCTTCACTTAACATATTGAAAAAGAACGGAAATAAATATTTGCTACTATATTCTTTTTGCGATTTTGGCAATGTTAAACTGATTGCAGCCTTACTTGTATCCATAAAATATTTGTCGTCATACTTAAAAACATAATGCTGACGATTTTCTTCTGTCAATATTCCTGCTAAAATCCCATTGCGATATATTTCCATTGCTCTCATTTACTCAATGTTTCTTTTTTACTTCAAGTATTAATTCTAAGCCTAACACTTCTGCTAATTTATTCAACACCTCTAATGAAGGATTTCCTTGCCCCCGTTCAAGTTTATACAAAGTATTGGTGCTCACTTTTGCCAGTTCGGCTAAGTGGGGTTGAGTTATCTTCAACTCCTTTCTCCTTTTTTTTATGGTTTCCCCAAGTATTGCGATGGACATTATACTGTTATTTTCGCATCAAAGGTAGGTTTGTTTTCTTAATTATGCAATAAAAATCACATTATAGTGTGATATTAATGGGGAATTCTTTAGTTTGGATAAGGAGAATCACTTAAATCACATTATAGTGTGATTTTTTGTTTTACTGTCTTGTGGCCTGGTCGTCCGTAGCATTACCGCTAACGGCAGAGTATGAAAATACCATTTGTTATATTCAAAATTTTTATAAAATGCATTGTATAATCTCATGTATTGCAATTTTAGGAGTTATGAGCGTAGCATTTTCTAAAGTGCGCAATAGTCGGATAAAATACAAAAGCGGTCTCAAGGTCTTAAATCAAGCCAATTTAGAAGGAAAACAGGGTCTTTATTGATAGGAGATACCCAATTTTTAATTTTTCGGTCAGCTCTGGAACGCTAAGTATGGAATAACATCATTTGATGGTGTACATGAGCATAATATATTTAGAATGCTTTAACCCATATAATGCATTAGAATTTCTATTCCAGACAAAGAAATTCAGCTTTCGCTGTTCCCTCACTTGCATTGCTGTCTCAAGCCATTTCGCTTTGCGAAAATCGTTCAGTCATCCATTAGTCAATTTTCTAATTCTTTCGTTAAACGCTTTCGCGGTGCCTTCACTTATCGTGCTGTCGCACGATACTCTGCTGTCGCAGAGATCGTTCAGTTATCTCCCATTCTCTAATTTCCACATTTTCTAATTCTCTAATTTCTTCCGTTAGCCGCTTTCGCGGTGCCTTCACTTATCGTGCTGTCGCACGATACTCTGCTGTCGCAGAGATCGTTCAGTTATCTCTAATTCTCTAATTTCCACATTTTCTAATTCTCTAATTTCTTCCGTTAGCCGCTTTCGCGGTGCCTTCACTTATCGTGCTGTCACACGATACTCTGCTGTAGCAGAGATCGTTCAGTTATCTCTAATTCTCTAATTTTCAAATTCTCTAATTCTCTAATTAGCCTTTGCGTACAATTTATTTCTCTTTTTTTTAATATAATCTGGATCACAAATAGTTTTTAATGACAAACCATTTCAGGACAAGACACATTCTATTCCAGTTCATCAAACATGGCTTTCATGGTCGGGTTGCCATGGGTCAACTTTTTAATGGTCAGATCTTCTGCTTTTTGATTTGCGAGTCGGAGATTGTTGTCTGAGGAAAGTAAAGCGTCTTTGGTTTTTTGCAGGTGGTCAATGGTTTTATCTATTTCTTCGATGGCAATTTTAAATTTACGACTGGCCAATTCATAATTGCGTGCAAATCCTTCTTTAAAGGTATTTATCTTTTCTTCAAAATTTGTAATGTCTATATTTTGATTTTTTACAAGAGCCAGTTCGGCTTTGTATTGCATAGAGTTCATGGCCGCATTACGCAGTAAGGTAATGATCGGTATGAAAAATTGTGGACGCACAACATACATTTTACTGAATTTATGCGACACATCCACAATCCCTGAATTATAATACTCGCTTTCTGCTTCCAAAAGGGAAACCAGCACAGCGTATTCACATTTTTTCTCGGTGCGGTCTTTGTCCAGTTCTTTTAGAAAATCTTCATTTCGTTTTTTAGTAGTGGTTTCATCTCCTTCATTTTTCATTTCAAACATGATGGAAATGATTTCATTACCAGTCTCATCAGTTTCTCTGTAGATAAAATCTCCCTTACTACCAGTTCTGGAATCGTTGTCTTTTTCGAAATAGGCTTTTGGGAAGGCTGTTGCACGGAGTTTGTTAAATTCAGTTTCACAATGTTGTTCAAGCGTTTCGCCTATCATTTTTGTAGATAGTTTCAACTTCATATCTTTTCTAAGTGCAATTTCTTCGTCTTTCAACTTGATGATGTCTTCTTTTGTCCTGAGTTCAGCATTAAATTTTTCGATAAGTGATTTTTCAAGTAATTGCTTTTCCGTTTCCTTATTTTTCAGATTATTGACCAGTTCGTCTCTTTCTTTTTCAATTTTTTGGACAGCTTCCGTTACCGTGAGTTTTTTCTCAATTTCTGCATGCTGAATTTTTGATCTCATTTCAGCAATTTCGGCTTCTTTCATGGCTAGCTGCAAAGAAAGTTCACGCTCATTCTGGGCTCTTAGCTCTAAAATTACCTTGTCTTTATTTGCAAGGTCTTCTTGTAAAATATTCTTAAGATTGGCTTCGGCCAGTTTGACAGCATTTTCTTTATCTCTTTCTGCAAGGGTTAATCGCTTTTGTAATTCTTCATCGAATTGATGATCTCTCACTTGTTTTAGTATATCCGCAAAACCAGCCTCATCCACTTTAAAAACCTTTTTACAATTTGGGCAAACAATATCGTTCATGATTTTTTGGTTTATTTATTTATCTATAATGGGGATCAACGATTCTACTACTTTCGAAGTGCCGCCGTTTGTCTTTTAGCAAAAGTATGAAGTGTTTATTAAGTAAAAGTAAAAGTAAAAATTTCTTGTTCTTTGCGGCATGAACGCAAGAACAGTGCTATTGGACGGCTTTCATTTTATTAGTTGTTTTTTCATTGCATCTTGAACAAATTGATTAAGACTAATTCCTTCTTTGGTTGCTTTGATGTACGCCAGCTCATGAAGTTTGGGGTCAATTCTTACATTAAAAGATCCTTTAAATGATTTATTAACATTCTTCCCTGTTTCCTTACACAAGGCTTTATAGTCTAATACAGCTTCTTTAAATGATTTTTTTAGTTCTTTTACTGAAGATCCTTCGAAAGTTACTAAATCATTAATTCCTTCAAGCTTTCCGAAAAATGTTTCATCAACCGAAGAAAAGTGTACAGATCCAATAACATCCTCAAATACTAATCTATCAATCATATTAATTTATTTTGTTGTAAATGCGATAATATAAGTTTGATTTGGTAATCTTTTAATTCATTTCCAGGATGAGGTTTATGTAATCTAATTAACAATTTTTTACTATCGTTATAAAATGCTACCCGAGATCCACTGGTCTTCCCTGTTTTAATTTCTTTATATCCGAGCTTGGAGAGCACAAAGATCAATTCAGCATAAGTTATTGTCCCTGAACTGTTTATTATACGGTCTAGTATTTTCTCTAATTTACTCACCTGGCAAATATACTACATTATAACATTTGCAACTGACATTTAGTTCCATTTTAAACTGTCCACTAACGGCAGAGTGTGAAAATACCCCTTGTTATATTCAAAAATTTATAAGATACAATTTGATTCTTCACCCTTTTATTTTACTTTGCATATTGGCTAGGTTTTATGGACAAGCTATTTTAGGACAAGACAGTTCATGCTTTGGTGGCTCACTTTGTTCCGGATATAGTGGGTCACTTTGCTCCGGATTATACGCTAACATTTGCTTCCGCTAACTTTACGGCACTTTCCTTTTCTTTTTCTGCAAGGGTAAGCCGGTGTAGAATTTCTTCTTCAAATTGGTGGTCACGAACTTGTTTAAGGATGTCCGCAAACCCAGCTTCGTCCACTTTAAAAGCTTTCTTACAATTTGGGCAGATGATTTCGTTCATGGTGGAAAATGATTTTTGTTTTCGTGTCTTGGTGGTTTAATGGTTAGTTGGTTAGCAATCCTATGGATAAAAAACGGTATGCATTTTGCCGAAATTGGCGATTTAGGAGCACTGAACTGTTAACCTGCACAAAAGTTTGATAGGAGCACTCAGCTTCAATTTTGCACGTCACCGCCAATTGAGGCAACACGCTGTTACCAGCTGGCGTTTTTGTCCGCCGTGTCTGTAAACCATTGTCGTTTTTTAGTTTATCTGTCATTTTGTGTCTTGCTTGTGTGTCGGGTGTTTTATTTTTTTTGAAGCGTTGGAAATTTTTTAAAAACAAATTTTCTTTTGGGTTGGTTTTGCAAGCTCTATTAAAAACTTTGGTCGTGTGTTGGCTTGTGCGACTTTTAATTGTGCTTGCAAATTGCGTTGGTTATTTACTTATTGTTTCAAAGGCATTTTTTACTACTAACGAAATTTTTTTTCGTCTTTCGATTAAGAAATCTGCGTATTTCATATGTTCCCAATTCTCAATTAAAGCATGCCAATAATACATTTTTGTTTTGTCCTCTGCAGATAGTCGTTCTAAATATTTAGGCAAGTATTCTGCTGGCTCAGTATCGGAAATCGAAATATTGTCGCTCCACTCAACTAAAGCAAAATTGGCTATTTGGTTTGTTTCTCTTTGTTCTGTTATTCCGCTGCGATGAAGCCATGCCTTTGGAAAGAGATGATGTCTTTCTAATGCAGATTTTTTGCTTCGTAATCCTTCCTGTAAAAGGTCTGATACTTTTAACTTGCTAAATAAGCCATTTGCTCCTAACACATATAACGAAGCGTAATAAGCATACAACGATGGACTGGTAGACGATGATGTAGATAAATCCATAGGGAGTTTTATATCCCAAAAATCGTTGGTTAATTGCGTAACAATAATTTCTTCCAATACTGTTTTAAATCCTTCGGCACTGTCTATACTGCGTAGTCGAGCCAAGTCCATTTCCATAATGGTTTCTGGAGAACCAGTATATCGACCTGTTATGGATGACATAAAAAACCATTTGCCAATTAGTTTTTTAAGTTCGTATAAATCCATTTTGTAATCTTCTCTCCCAATTAAAAAGAAGATATAGGCATACAATAAATTATTCTTTGAACTGATATAATCCTGACGAGCAAAACCTGCTTGTTTTACTGCTTTTATGAATTCGTGCCAATTTTGAATGTTAAGCGATTTGGTTTGGGCTGCTTTTAAATTATCGAATTGATTTTCTCTGCGTTCAATACTAAAAGTGCCTGTTTCTAAATCTTTACCTCTTAATATGCTATACACATATTGCATTCTTGCTCTGCGAATAGCCAAACCAACAGAAACCCGCAACATTTGGTCAGGGTCAGGGTCTATAAGATAGTTAAATGGCGATGCAGTGTCTTTAGATGGTACACGACACAATCGACAAAATTCTTCCAAATCTTTTCTACCTTCTTCCCAAAACACACTCATTAAGGTTAAAATAAAATCGGCTTGGTTCAATGTTTTGCCTTGCGAATTGATGCGTACAAATACATCGGCAACTTGCTCTTCGGATATGTTGGTAGATAATTCTAAAGCCGAAAATGGATAGGATTCCAAATTTTTAAGCTGCATAAACGCATTTTGAATTTGCTCTTCTTCTTGGTCACTTAGTTCAACTGTTTTTTTAAGATTTTGTAAAAACTCGTTGATTACCTTGATGATGTTAATATTGGGTTGCCATATTCGAGAAATGTTTTGAAAGTACCTTGGGTTTTTGCGAATAGACGCATCGGGTATTACAAACTTTCCTTCTATTGGATTAAAAGCCACAATAATGGTTGCCTTGGTATAATTCTCTCTAATTATTTCTTGTGCTTTTATTACTGCATATAACGAAGTAAGGCGTTGTTGCCCATCCACTATTAACAGGTTTGGATTTTTTTGCTTTACACTGGTGCCAATACTTTTGGTGTTTTCTACATTGGCATTTGCCCAAAACAGAAAGTAACCCACAGGATAGCCCTTGTACATGCTATCAAACAAATCTCGCACTTTGGTGTCGGGCCAAACAAACGGACGCTGGATATCAGGCAAGCCAATAATACCCATATCTATTTGCTGAATGAGTGTGGCTAAATTGTAACTAACTTCTTTAAATAATGTTGCCATAGTTTATGCTTCTTGTTTTTCTTCTAGTTCAAACGCTTGATTAAATACTACTTTTAACAATTACTAGTGGTTTATTGGTAGAATAAATATATTTTTTTTAATAAGGGTTCATTCAATTTCTTTAAATGTCGTTGTATAATCATCTCCAAAATTCTTAATCATTGATGTTGCTAAAAGTTGATGGCTTTCTTTTTCGTTAAATTGATACAAATAATGAAATAGAATTGCTCCAAAAATCTGATTGTGGTCTTCGTCAGTCCCCCAGCCATCTGTCATTTCATTTACCTTATTTGCTATCTCTTCAAGTTTTAATCCTACTCTCAATTCATATTCTGAAAGTATAACATTTAGGTTATTGTAATAACCAGTTTTCTCTAATAAATGACAGACCTCGTGAAAAATTAGAAGTTCCTTTAATTGTTCATCATCTGACTCCCATAGCTCTTTTTCAATCATAAGAACGTCAACTGGATTAGGTGATGAATTGCATTGTCTTTCGCCATACAAAGCAAATATTCCCTTTGATTGCAAGTTCAATCCTTCCTTGCAATGCTCGATTAAGTCTTTATCTGGCAAACCATCAATATGTATTATATTTTTTTGAGAAAAATCCAATAAATATGTTGCATACTGTCGTTCAGAAAAACGCAAATAAGCACTTAAACTAAAGTTGCCATATTTTGCAGTTATAGTATCTATATATTCTAAGTTCATTATACTTCTTCCATTTCCTCCACCTCAAACGCCTGATGTAACAATGCTTTTAGCAATTGCTCCGTGGCTTGTTGGTTGGCAATGATGTGTTCTTTTAATTGTTTTGTTTTGGCTAATTGCTTTTCTATTTCTGCAACTATGCGTTTTTGTTCGGATAGTGGGGGAAGGGGAAATACCAAATTAGTTACGTCTTCCTTTTTTAAATTTGGCTGCTGACCTTGCCCTTCAAACATTGATTTATACTTTTTTAGTACAATGCTTGATGATAAAAACTGATAAACATATTTGCTTGAAATTCCTTCCATATTTCTAATTACTGCAACTCGTTGATTTAATAATGATTTGTTATATAATGATGGGCAAACACTTATTTTTAAACCTGTTGAAATATAAGGACGTGTAAGTGCTAAAACTAAATCACCTTCATAAACCAAAAACTGCTTATACTTTTCACTAAATGAAATTGGCAAAACATCATCTGTTTCTATTATTTCTCTAACACCAGCGTTTGTAATTTTAATACATTTTATACCTTCTCCTTTGAAAAAATCACCGCTTTCAAAATTATTTCCTGAAATAAAGTCTGTTATTTCCCCCAACCTACACCACACCCAATTTTCAGGAATTTCAAAAGGAATTTCTGCGGGTTTGATGGGTGGCAAAGGTTTTTCTTTTTTACCTAATTTTGCTTTTTCGGATTTTATGCGTTTGAGCAGTTCGCTGGCGGGTTCGTCTTTTGAGTCTTGCTTAACCAATTTGCCCTGCACGGCTTCTTGTAAAATGGCTTGGTTTAGGTTTTCGAGTTGGGTTAGTTGGTCGGAAAGTAAATTTTCAATCTGTTGTGTCTTGTCATACTCTGATAACGCCTTTTCAATTTCAGAAAACAAAACTTCATAACCTTTTATTCTTTCACCTTGCGAAATTCTAACGGCTTCATCTTGAATCCTTCTTTCGCAATCAGGCAGTATAAGTGATTTTAAATTTTCAGCGTTTGCTTTTGGTCTAAAATTCCGTTCGTTAAGATTTACTATTTGACTCCAATAGGCAAAACTGTGTAAGAATAAATAAAGGTAATCAGGGTTTACCTCTTTTTTTGCTCTAATACGAATTAAGTAGCCTGCATAAATTGAGTGCTTTTGCGGACTATCTATTTTAAAACTTTTTCCAGTTGTGCCGCCTGTTCGGGCAATTAAAATGTCTTCGTTTTTTAGCAAATAAGTTTCTTCATCATCACAATTGCAATAAGGAACTAAATCCCAATTCACTTTGCTTTCGTGTATGTCGCTAATTCTCAAAAACTTGTTTTTCCCCGATTGTAAAGCGGAAGCATTGTAACCGTATTGAGTGCCCTCAATTAAATTTTCTAAACGTACAGGAGAGTTATATTTCTCAAATAGATGTATGAGAATTAATGTATTTCGTATTTGCTTTTTAATTTCCTGCTTGTCCGAAATAAACGTAAGCGGAACATAGTCAAAATTTAATTTGCTCATAATTCCAGTTCCCTTATTAGTTTACTAATTTCGTTTTGGTTGTGCTTGATTGTCTGTATAATTTCTTCTCTGTTGTAGCTTACTTCTTCTACAATTTTATTCGGATTTTTAATGTCTAAATCATATCCACGTTCAATAATTGTATCAATTGAAACCTTGTATGCAAATTCGTGTTCGGTACGTTTAGTCCACCACTTTTTAATTTCATCAAATTCCGAAATTTGAATCGGTTTGGTTTTGCTATATGCTTTGTAACCTTCGGGCAAAGTGTGTTCGTAATACCAGATGTCTTTGGTCTTTTTGCCTTTTTCAAAAAATATCAGGTTGGTGTTTACCGTGGCATACGGAGCAAAAACCGATTGAGGTAATCTCACAATGGTATGCACATTACAATCTTCCAATAATTTTTGTCTAACTCGTTGTTTTACTCCTTCACCTGTTAAACTACCATCTGGCAAAACTATTCCTGCCCGACCGCCATCTTTCAGCAATTGGATAAACAAAATCAAAAACAGGTCAGCACTTTCTTTGGTGCGGTAGTTTAACGGAAAATTGGTTTCCATTCCGTCACCTACCACACCACCAAATGGAGGATTGGCCACAATAATATCTACCTTATCGGCTTGGCGTAATGAATTTAGTTCACGGCTTAGTGCATCGGTATTTAATATTTGTGGCACTTCAATGTCGTGTGTTATCAAGTTTACCACACTCAACATAAACGGCAATGGTTTTAACTCTGTGCCGGTAATGGTTTCTTGTAAACTTTTACGGTCGGCAACATTTTTTACTTGTTTATTTAAATGCTCAATGGCACACACCAAAAAACCTGCAGTACCGCAAGCCGGGTCAATAATTTTTTCCCCCAATTTGGGGTTTACCATATCAATGATAAACTGCGTTACTGCTCTGGGTGTATAAAATTCGCCTGTGTCTTTTTTGGTGGCAAGTCCTTGTAAAATGTCTTCGTAAATGGCATTGAAAACGTGATGTTCCTTACTGCTATTAAAATCAATTTCGTTGAGTTTATTAATAGCTTGGCGGAAGGTAGTTCCGCTTTTCATGTAGTTGTTAGTTCCGTCAAAAATATTACGAATGATAACGCCCAAACGGTTATCTGCCGTAACGGGCAATTCTTTTAATTGTGGAAATAGTTTGTTGTTGATGAACTGAATAAGTTCATCGCCTGTGATGCCTTCGTCATTCTCTGCCCAATTACGCCACTGCAATGGTGATGGAATGGGTGATTTATATTTTCTATCAAGTATTTCTCTTTCCTTGTCTTTATCGTCAAAGAGTTTTAAGAAAATCATCCAGCCCAATTGTTCAATGCGTTGTGCATCGCCACTCAAACCTGGGTCTTTTCTAAAAATATCTCTGATAGATTTTATTACTCCGCCTATGTTGCTCATTTATTATGCTGCTTTATACAGTTCATTTTCTAATTCTTTAATGGCTTTGTCGTATTCTTCACGACTACCAAATACTTTTATGATTTCAGTTACTGAACCAAAATCACTAATCGGTGGAACAGTTAAAATTTGAATGTTCTCCATATTTTCAATGCCTTGGTCTGCATATTTGTCTAACAATGCTTCCAAAACATTTCTTGCTTGTTCGCCATATTTTGTAAAGTAGTTTCGCTTCTTCACATTATTTGCTCTTTCTTTCCTTGTCATTGGTGGTTGGTCATAAGCAACGTGGCAAATCAAATCAAACAAATCTACTTGCTTATCCACTGCTTCATACAAGGCTTCAACCATAACACCTTGGTCAACGAGTTCGGCAATAATGGCCTCTTTGCGGTCTGAATTTTTCCACTTGTTTAGGAAATCATCTAAGGAAGCAAACTGCTCTTTAATAATTTCTTTTGTGTGGTCTTTTAAACTAGTTGTTATTGGTTTTCCGTGTTGGTCAAAATGTAATTCACGACTTATCAAAATAGAGACATCTACACCGTTTACATAAATTTTTTCTCTTGGTTCTCTTGCTTCTGTTTCGGGAAAAATTTGTTCTGGATAACGTATTTCAGGCTGGTCTAAAATAATTTCCTGTCCAGTTACAATATCAATGATGGGTTCTTCCTGTGTTTCTTCTTCGTCAATAATTCCGCCTAAATCAGTTTCCTCTGTTAAAGGTTTTATTCTAATGGGGTCGCCATCAAATGCGGGGTCTGCAAATAAATCTGTTGCATTTCTAAAATCTAAAATGGTGAAATAGAGTTTGCCGTATTCTTCATTGATTCGTGTTCCTCGTCCAATAATTTGTTTGAACTTGGTCATTGAATTAATGTTGCTGTCTAACACGATTACTTTACACGTTTGTGCATCAACTCCTGTAGTCATTAATTCCGAAGTGGTGGCAATGACAGGATATTTTTCTTCGGGGTTAATGAAGTTATCTAACTCTCGTTTGCCCTCGTCATTATCGCCTGTAATTTGCATTACGTATTTGTAATTCTCCGCAACCAAATCAGGATTGTGCTTTGCCAAAACGGTTCGCATACGTTCAGCGTGGTCAATGTCCACACAAAAAACAATTGTCTTTGCAAAACGGTCGTAGCCTTTTAAAAACTCGGTTATTTTTTTAGCAACCAAATCTGTTCTTTCTTCAATAACAAGGTTCTTGTCAAAATCTTTGCGGTTATAAATACGGTCCTCAATTTCATAGCCATCTTTGTCGGTTTTACCTTGTTCGGGTCGCCAACCTTCGGCATCCACATTCAAGGCAATACGAAGCACACGATAAGGAGCTAAGAAACCATCGTCAATTCCTTGACGAAGCGAATAAGTATAAACAGGGTCGCCAAAATATTCTGAATTACTTGCGGATTCCGTTTCTTTTGGAGTGGCAGTTAAACCAATATGCGTAGCATTTTGGAAATAGGTTAAAATTTCTCTCCAACTGCTATCGTCTTTTGCACTTCCTCTGTGGCACTCGTCAATTACAATTA
>Ga0075163_10007904_pt1 | contig 14039 bp, 12 predicted proteins | sample JI1023141ADNA_FD_71478 | JGI IMG/M metagenome (GOLD analysis project Ga0075163, IMG submission 71478) | Wastewater effluent complex algal communities from Wisconsin, to seasonally profile nutrient transformation and Carbon sequestration -... | ecosystem: Engineered > WWTP > Effluent > Algae...
GATCGTGCCGCTGTCTCCCACCGCCCAGACGTTGTTCACGTCTGCCGCAAAGACTCCCCAAAGGCGGTTCGTAGTGGCGCTGGTCTGTGACGACCACGCGGTGCCGTTCCACTTCATGATCGCTCCGCTGGCGCCGACGGCCCAGATGTTGTTGCCGTCCAGCCCGGAGAGAGCCGTGGGCGCGAAGCTCGCAGGCTGCAGCTGGGAGGTCCACGCGGTGCCGCTCCATTTGACGATGATGCCGTTCTGCCCCACGGCCCAGACGTTGTTCGCGTCGCGCACCCAGACGCCGAAGAGGGAGGGCGTACCGAGCGTCGATGGCAACGGATTGTCCGAGCAACCGACGACGCTGCAGCGCATGGGTATTCCCGACGACTCCCCGACCCAGACCGTGTCGGCGTCCACGCCCGACACGGCGTATAGAAGAAAGCTGGTCGCAGAGGGGATCGAGATCCAGGCGGTCCCATTCCAGCGCAAGACGGTTCCCTTGTCTCCAACCGCCCAGACGCTATTAGGGTTGGCGGCCCAGACGCCGTATAGGGTTTTGTTCGATGCACCGCTCGTCTGCGCCTTCCAGGTCGTGCCGTTCCACCTCACGATGGCACCGTCGTCTCCCACCGCCCAGATGTTGTTGGCGTCCAGGCCAGTGACCGCGCGCAGCGAGCTGACCCCGCTGTTCTGCTGCACCCAGGTCGTGCCGTTCCACTTGAAGACGGCGCTGGTGCGCCCGACGACCCAGACGTTATTGGCATCCACACCAAAGACGCCGGTCAGGTCGGCCGTCGTACCGATCGAGTGCTGCGACCATGCCGAGCCATTCCAGTGCAGGACGGTTCCCTTCTCGCCCACCGCCCAGACATCGTTGGCGGAAAGCGGCCACACGGAAGTCAGCGCCATCCCGGTGCAGTTCCCCTGCCCCATCCAGGTGGTGCCGTCCCACTTCACGATCCTCAAAACCGTTCACAACGATCCGCATGCAAACACATACATCGCATGCACACCTCACCAAAACCGCCATCGGATACGTTCGTGTCAGTACACAGGAGCAAGCGACGGAGGGAGTGAGCCTTGACGCACAACGCGATAAGCTACGGTCATACTGCAAATTAAACGGCATTAAGTTAGTCGATATAGTAGCGGATGAAGGAATCTCGGGTAGCACATTAGACCGACCCGGATTGCAGGCGGCGCTGCACATGATCCGGCGCGGACGCGCCAACACGTTGATCGTCGCAAAGCTCGATCGCCTGTCTCGGTCCCTGCGCGACGTATGCGCGCTGATGAGCGACTACTTCACCGACGATCGATACCACCTGCTGTCCGTCTGCGGCATGGTCAATACCCACAGCGCCGCCGGCCGCATGCTCATGATGAACCTTGCCAACTACAATCAGTTCGAGCGCGAGCTGATTTCCGAGCGGACCCGGGAAGCGCTGCAGCACATGAAAGCGCAAGGAATCCGACTCGGGCCGGCGAAGTACGGGTATGAGCTGTCGAATCAGCTCGACGCGAAAGGACGCCGGATGCTGGTGCCGCTGGCGAGCGAGCAAGAGATCATCTCTCGGCTGGCCGCGGCCCAAGCTGACGGTGTTGGGTTTAACGACATCGCGCGGCAGCTCAACGCCGAGGGCATCCGGGCGCGACGGGGCGGCGAATGGACCGGGCGCTTCGCCAGCGCGGTCTTACAGCGCGAGGGCAAGTACAAGGTACGGGCGCACAAGCCATACTCGCCGCGGGTGCCGCTTGTCTATGACAAGCCAGCAGCGGCGGCACGGGCACGCGAGCTAAGAGCGGAAAAGCTGAGCCTGCGGCTGATCGGCGTGCGGCTTCGAAACGAAGGGTTTGTGCCCTTGCGCGGCGGGCACTGGCACCCGGCCAGCGTGGCAGAGCTGCTGCGCTACCGCGACCCTGACGACCGAGTCGCCGCTGCTGAGCGGGCGAGCGAGTTACGCGCACAGGGGATGAGCCTGCGCGAGATCGGCGTGCGGCTGGCGATGGATGGGTATCTGCCTGAGCCTGGCGGGGCCTGGTATCCCGCGCGTGTATCGGCGTTGTTGGCGTCGGGAAGCCCTGCGCAGTGAGAACGCTGACTTGGCGAGTCTCCGCGATTGGCGACGTACTACTCTCGGAGACCAGACAATGAAGCCCCACTCTGTGGGGCTCGTTGATTCGCCTACTGCCTGAGCGTCAGCGCCCGAGCCAACCGCGGCGACTGAGCGTGAATCATCACCGCTGCTCCCAAACAGCCCCCCGTCAAGAGAGCAAAGAACACCGCATGTGAACACCTGGGCCACAGCGCGCTCACCTCGCCCCCCAGCCAGAAGCCGAGCGCGTGAGCTCCATAAGACAGGCCGAGCGTAAGTCCCTTGGTACGCGCTCTCGCGAGCGACTCGGCCAAGGCCAGGGCCACAGGGACCCCCAGCAGCTCACCGAGCGCTAAAGCGATTTTACACCCCACCAGCCACAGGGGGCTGACCTGCTCAGAACCACGCGGGAACAACGATGCCGCCAGCATGAGGCTGTAGGCCAGGGCGCACAGGAGCATCCCGAGCGTGAACTTCAGGGAATCGCCGAGCCGTATGCCGCGGGCCGCCAGTGCTTGGGTGCATCTCTCGAGCAGCGGACCGCAAATCAGCACAAAGACCGCTGGCAGCGCCGCAAGAAAGTCCGGCGGGATTACATAGCCGAGGACGCTGCGCCGAGCGTCGTCGCGAACCCAGAGCAGCAAAGTCCCGTAGCTCTGGCTCAGCACCGCGCCGAAGATCGCGAGCACCGACATCACGAAGATCAGCGCCCCTGTCCGTGACGCGCCGGCCTGAGCTTGGCCCATAGAGGAGGGCCGCTCGGCGGGCTTCGTCAGGGTAGCTTCAGAACGCCGAAAACCGTTGCTCAGGTAGGAGCTGCCGAGGGCAAGCAAGCCCCAAGCAAGCACGATGAACCCAGCGGCCAAACGAAACATTGCCTCCCAGCCGAGCGCCGCCCGCACAACCCCGCCGACACAGGGAGCCACCATCGAGCCGAGGTTGATCGCGTAGTAGAACCAGTAGAACGCCTTGCCGCGGCGAGGATGTCCTGGTTCATAAAGCGCTCCGATCAGAGCCGTGCAGTTTGGCTTGAAAAGGCCGCTGCCAGCGACTGCCAGAAAGGTCGCAACCAGCAACCCGACCGGCGAGCGCTGGACGCACGCAAGGGCGCCGTAGCCGAGTGCCAGGAGGGCCAGGCCAAGCAGTGCTGCGGAGCGCGCGCCCAGCCGTCGATCGCCGAGCATCCCGCCCGGAATCGCGGCGGCATATGACAGCATGTAAAGATAGCTGGTGACGCGAGCCGCCCATCCCGTGCCCAGGCCGAGATACTCGTTCAGATAGAGCACGAGCAGGCAAAAGACCATCGCGCTGCCGAGTCGCTCGCACATCTCGACGGCGCAGACCAGATAGAGACCGACGTTCGGATCTGGGGCGGCTGGGGGGGCCGACGGATGGTGCCTGCCGACGACTCTGGACACACGACGAGCCACTGCACTTCCAATCAGGGTAGATCTGTGCATAGATCCCTCCGTTCGCGACGGGTTTCGCTTTCTCAGGGCAACGACCCGTCGCGGGCTGGGGGCGCGGGCCGCAATCCCGCGCCCCTGTTTGTTTTTTTACTCCGAATGCTTGGCTACTACAGGCCGCTGAGAATAACCACTATGTTGTGCATTTCCGTCGAAAAATAAGCTTCGCATGTTGGATCGAAGCGGCCGTGTGCTATGTGGCTGGCATGGTTCGAGGAAAAAAGCTGCTGCTCGGCAGCGAAACCCTGCGTCACCGACTGAAGAAGGCGCGTAAAGAACAAGGGCTGAGCGCCCGCAGCCTCAGCCTCAAGGCGGGCCTGTCGCCGAACGTCGTGCAGATGCTCGAGGAGGGCGACCGCACGCCCGGCGTCGAGACGGCGGAGCGCTTGGCGATCGCGCTCGGGGTCTCCAAGTCCTGGTTGACCTTCGGGGAAGGGCTGCAGACTCGTGAGGAGCTGAGCTTTTGGGTGGCCCCCGACTGTGACCCGCTCAGCATGGTCGAGCAGCTGCGCACGCTCGTCAACGGGCCGGGCGGGCACATCGAGCAGTCGTACAAGTACCTGGACGTGATGGACGCGGCGAACTGGCGCACGCTCACGAGCCAGAGCCGATATGCGGCTCTCGTCGAGGGCATCCCGTTAGAGGAAGTCGCCGATGCGGTGCTGCCCCTCGTGGGGGACCAAGGGCTCGATGTGGTCGGGCTCGGAATCGGGACCGGCCGCCACGAGCTGCGGCTGGTCAGCCACCTGGTAGACCGGGGGCTGGAAAATCAGCGGCTCTTCATGCTCGACATCAGCCAGCCGCTGCTGACCATCGCGTGCCGGCAGGCGAAAGAGTCGCTGGCCGCTTACCCGGACCTGCGTGTTGTCGCGATCAACGGCGACTTCTTCAACCTCCCTAACTACGAGCACATCTTCCGCACGTTGAGCCACCGTCGCAGGCTGTGGTCCATGTTCGGGTACACGTTCGGCAACCTCGATAATGAGATCACCTTTGTGCGTAACAGCCTCACTGGCTCCGTGCCCGGTGACTTGCTGCTGATCGACATCCCGCTCGCGCTGGCAGACCCCGACGATGCCGAGGAGCTTCGTAGGCGCGAGCCGGGGCTGGTAGCGAAGCGTTCGCCGGAGGTGCAGCGGCAGCTTCACCGACAGGAGGCGTTCAATCTGGGGCCGATTCAGCGGTACGCGGCCGACTTGGCCGAGGTCGACTTCTGGGTTGAGCTGGACAAGACCTCGTGTGTCGTGGCGGGCAGCTATGCAATTCAGATGATCGCGCAGGTCGTGCTCGGAGATGGCACGGCCAAGTCGTTCAGCCTTGGCTACATCAAGCGCTATAACGCCGAGCGACTGGCAGCCCAGATGCGCAGCGAGGGGTGGGAGCTGTTGCAGCGTTGGTCCTACGGTAGCAGCTACGCAATGGTGTGCCTGTTTCGCAAGATAGAGGCGCTACGGGAGGGCAGGCCAAGAGCCTGAACTCATGCTCGCGGATTGACCAGCATCCCGCGCAGGGAACCGTCGGCGAGCGCCGCCTTGGTGATGTCTTCTCCTCCCACAAGAGCGCCGCGCACGAAGACCTGGGGGAACGTGGGCCAGCCGCTCCAGAGCTTGATAGCCAGGCGCCGCTGCCACTGAGAGAAGTAACTACCGTACTCGAGGTAAGTAAACGCGATGCCGGCGTCTGCGAGTGCCTTGCGGACGTTCTTGACGTGGGGGTTCTGCGCCATCCCGACCACCACGACATCGTGACGAGCGACGGCTTCGCTCACCTCGCGTACGGTGTCCGCGTGAAACTCAGCTAGATGACGGAGCGCGGCGGGGCCAATGCGGTCGGGGTTATGAAGCGGGCGTGCGTTCATGGCAGAGGTTTCCTTTTATTTCTGATGGAGACTTCATCTGATGCTCCAGAGCATCCAGCATACTGACGCGTGCCCGGTGGAGCCGGCTCTTCAGCGCTTCGACGGTGATCCCCAGCTTCTCCGCCGCTTCAGGCGCAGTAAGCCCTTCTACGTCTCGCAGGAGGAGCACTTCGCGGGAAGCAGGGCTCAAGGTGGCCAGCGCACCTGCCAGGAACCGGCGCTGCTCCTCATCCGTCACTTCATCCTCCAGAGAACCGCCGAAGGTCGGTGCGGCCTCGCAGCGCTGGGCGATCTCCTCATCGCGACGCCGACGCTCTAGCAGCTGGTAGCACTGGTGGCGTACGATGGTGAAGAGCCAGGCCGCGATGCTGGTGGCCGTTCCGCGAAACGTCTTGATAGCGCGAGTCGCCGCCCACAACGCTTCTTGGACTGCGTCTTCGGCGTCCTCGGTCGTGCGGCACACACGAAGGCCATAGCGATAGACGCCGTTGCGGTGCTCGGCGAGCAACCGCTCTAGCGCGGAGCGATCGCCCGTCTGGGCGGCTGCCAACACTTGCTCGGGGTTTAGCAGGGTCACAAGCGATAAGAGCCTACCAGATGAAAAAAGGGTTCGTGCCATACCGCAGGCGAACCCTTTTTCCCCCTGCGGGGCTCTACGGGCCAAAAGACATCCTTTGAAGGTGATCATCGTGCCCGCGAACCTTCTATGCCCCCGAGTTGCAGCCATCGTCGACAAGTCGCCCACCGCGCAAGCGGCTGATGCCCCTTCTGAGCCGACGAGGGCGCTACGGAGCTTGGCTCCTTACGGCTTGGCCTTCATCTTTCCGCTGCTGACCCTCAGCTTCCTCGGCACCGGCCCGCATCGCGGACCCCATGCGCTCCTGTGGCTCTTGGCGCTGCCGCTGCTGGCGTCTCTCGACGGAGCGATGGGACGAGGTCGCCCAGGGGCGGCGCCCTCCGATCACCGAGGGGGCTTTACGGCGCTCTTGCACGGTCTGGCGTTACTCCAAGGGATCAACCTCCTGCTCGCTCTCGGGCGAACCTTCCAGGGTGGGCTGACGCCGCTGGAAGCGGGAACCGCGGTCGTTCTCCTGGGCGCAAGCTCGGCGCACACGCTCCTCGTCGCGCATGAGCTGATCCACAAGGCCCATCGCGGCCCCCGCTGGCTCGGGCGTGCCCTCTTGCTTACCTTGCTCTACGATCACTTCTTCACTGAGCATCTACGGGGCCACCACGTCCGAGCAGGCACCGAAGAAGACCCCTCCACCGCCTCGCTCGATGAGCCATTCTGGCCCTATCTGCGGCGGACCTGGCCCGGCGAGTGGCGGAGCGCCTGGCAGCTGGAGGTGCGACGACTCACGGCACAGGGGCGGGCTGGGCTCTGGCTGCGCAACACGGTGCTTCATGGGGTCGTCGCGCAGCTCGCGCTTGCCGGGCTGGTTGGCGGGCTGGCCGGCGGCCTCGCGCTCGGCGGGTTCATCGCTCAGGCGGCGCTCGCTCACCTTCTGATCCAGGTCGTCAATTATCTGGAACATTGGGGTCTGCAGCGAGGGGCGAGCCAGCGGGTCCGCGCCACCGACTCCTGGGAAAGCGATTCCCTGTTCACGCAGTTTGCGCTGCTCGGGCTGGCGCGGCACGCCGACCACCACCTCAGGGCGGCCCGGCCTTACCAGCGGCTCGGCTGGCACGCCGAGAGCCCGTGCATGCCGCGGGGACACATCGCGATGGTGGCGCTTGTGCTGTTCCGAAATCGCCGGGTGCGGCAGCTCCTCGCGGAGGAGCTACGGCGCAAGGGCTTGAAATGTCTGCGTGCTTGACTAATCAAGTATTCATGATATTAATTGAATATGTCCAGGGCCTTCAAGACCCAGCTCTATGAGCAGTTCGCCCGGATCGGGAAAGCGTCCGCCAGCCCCCAGCGGCTGGAGCTGCTCGATCTTTTGGCACAGGGCGAGCGTACCGTGGAGGCGCTCGCGGCGGCGAGCCAGCTCTCGATCGCCAATGCCTCGCGCCACCTTCAGGTGCTCAAACAGGCGCGCCTCGTGCAGTCCCGCAAAGACGGGCTCCACGTCTACTACCGCCTTGCCAGTCCCGAGGTCTTCGCTTTCTTGCGCGGGCTCCGGTCGCTCGCCGAGCACCAGCTCGTCGAGGTCGCGGATGTGGTCCGTCGCTACCTTGGCAATCGCGACGAGCTGGAGCCGGTAAGCCACGAGGAACTTTTTCGCCGCGTCCGCGCGGGCGACGTAACGGTGCTCGACGTGCGGCCGGCAGAGGAGTTCCGCGCCGGCCACATCCCCGGGGCGATCTCGATTCCCGTGGAAGAACTGGAGAAGCGGCTCACCGAGCTGCCGCAGCGTCAGCATATCGTCGCGTACTGCCGCGGGCCCTACTGCATCTACGCATACCAAGCGGTCGAGCTCTTGCGAGCGAGCGGGCGGACGGCGCAGCGGCTCGTCGATGGGCTGCCGGATTGGAAGGCGGCGGGGTTCCCCGTGGAGAGCTCTGCGCTCAAGGAGGCATCATGATCTTTCATCCCTTCTACTACCCGCGTACCGGCTGTGCCGCGTATCTGTTTGGCTGCGGAACGGTCGGCCAGTGCGCCGTCGTTGATCCGCAAGAGCAGGACGTTGCAGCGTACCAGGCGTTCGCTGCGCAAAAGCAGATGCGGATCACCTACGTAATCGATACCCATGTGCATGCCGACCATCGCTCGGGCGGGCGTGAGCTGGCCCATCGTGCCGGGGCACAGTATGGCCTCCATCGCTCCGCCGACGTGGCGTTCCCGTTCCTGCCGCTTGATGACGGCCAGCGATTGGAGCTGGGCAACACGCTCATCGACGTACTTCATACCCCGGGTCACACTCCAGAGAGCATCTGCCTGCTCGTGACGGATCTGCGGCGGGCGCCGGAGCCGTGGTTCGTCCTCACGGGGGACACCCTCTTCGTGGGTGCCGTCGGTCGGCCGGATCTTCCCGGGCAGGCGCGCGAGAGCGCAGGCCAGCTACACGAGAGCCTGGCGCGCAAGCTGATGACGCTTCCCGATTCGCTCGAGGTCTACCCGACGCATTTCGCTGGCTCCGCTTGCGGTGCCGGGATGAGCGGCAAGCCGATGACCACGCTCGCCTTCGAGAAGCGCTGGAACCCCATGCTGGGACTTGGCCGCGAAGCGTTCGTCAGCCAGATCAGCGAGGGAATCCCACCCAAGCCCGCGGACATGGAGACGATCCTGCTCTTCAACCGGGGGCGCGCCTCTTGACGCCCGTCTCTGCGAATCCTTCGCCCGAGATCCGCCTAGGGCTTGGCCCCAACCTCGCGCAGTTCACGCTGCTGATCGTCGTCAACGCGTTCGTCGGCGCCATGGTCGGGATGGAGCGCAGCATCCTGCCGGCCATCGCCGAGCAGGAGTTTCACCTGGCGGCGCGTGCGGCCGTCCTGTCCTTTATCGTCGTCTTTGGCGTCACCAAGGCGCTGACGAACTACCTGGCAGGGCGGCTCTCCGATCTCGTCGGCCGCAAGCATGTGCTCGTTGGTGGCTGGCTGCTCGCTGCACCGGTGCCGTTCCTGCTCATGTGGGCGCCGAGCTGGAATTGGGTGCTGCTGGCCAACGTGCTCCTTGGCGTAAGCCAGGGGCTCACCTGGTCGACGACCGTGATCATGAAGATCGACCTCGCGGGCGCGAAGAACCGCGGGCTCGCCATGGGTCTGAACGAGTTCGCCGGGTACTTCGCCGTCGCAGGCAGCGCGCTTGCGACCGGGTGGCTGGCCGCGCGCTACGGGCTTCGGCCGCAGCCGTTCTATCTTGGGGTCGGCTTCGTGGCCGCGGGCCTTGGTCTGTCCGCTGTAGCCGTTCGAGAGACCAAGCATCATGTCGCCCAGGAGTCGAAGCAGCACGGCGAGCTGGCCCCGGCCGGGAGGCCCACCCAGCGCGAGGTCTTCTGGCGCACCACGCTGTCTGACCGGAACCTATCGAGCGTCAGCCAGGCGGGTCTCGTAAATAACCTGAATGACGGCATGGCGTGGGGACTCTTTCCGCTGTTCTTCGCCGCGGCGCGGATGAGCATCGTGCAAATCGGCGTGCTCGCAGCGGTCTATCCTGCGACCTGGGGCGTCGCGCAGCTGTTCACGGGCGCGTGGTCCGATCGCGTCGGGCGCAAGTGGCTTATCGTTGGCGGCATGTGGGTGCAGGCGATAGGGATTGGGGTTGTCATCACGGCCACGGGATTTACGGGGTTCGCGACCGGCGCGGCCTTGCTCGGAATCGGCACTGCGATGGTCTATCCGACGCTGCTCGCCGCGATCGGAGACGTGGCCCACCCCGCGTGGCGGGCCTCCTCGGTTGGGGTGTATCGTCTCTGGCGGGACCTCGGGTATGCGATTGGGGCGCTCCTTGCGGGCTTGACCGCCGATGCCCTTGGACTCTCCGCCGCGATGTGGATCGTCGCGGCGCTCACTTTTCTGTCGGGCGCCGTCGTGGCGGTTCGGATGAAGGAGACGCTGGGATGCGCAGCGACGTGAACAGCGCGGCCATCCTGGCGCACATCGGGCGCACACCGCTGGTGCCTCTGCACCGGATCGCGCAGGGGCTTCCTGTTCCAGTGCTGGTGAAGTGCGAGCACTGCAACCCGGGCGGCAGCGTCAAGGACCGCATTGCCAAGGCGATCGTCGACGACGCGGAGGCGCGCGGTGCGCTCCGGCCCGGCTCAACGCTCATCGAGGCGACTGCCGGGAACACGGGCCTGGGCCTGGCCCTGGTTGCCGCCGCGCGTGGCTATAAGCTCGTCTGTGTGATGCCCGAAAAGATGTCCATGGACAAGCGGGCGGCCCTCTCCGCGGTCGGCGCGCGTGTCGTCATCACGCCGAACGCTCCGCCGTCAAGCCCTGACAACTTCAGAAACGTCGCTCAGCGGATGGCCGATGAGAATAGCTGGTTTTTGACTGATCAGTTCCGCAACCCGGCGAACATCTGGATTCATGAGGCGACGACAGGTGCCGAAATCTTGGAGCAGACGGGCGGCGTTGTTGGCGCGTTTGTCGCAGGTGCGGGCACAGGGGGGACCATCACGGGCGTTGGTCGTCGTCTCAAGGCAGCCCTGCCCCGCGTCCAGATCGTGCTCGCCGATCCCGTTGGCTCAGGGCTCGCTGACTGGGTTGAAACAGGGAAGCCGGGGCCGGATGGGGCCTACGCGGTGGAAGGTATCGGAGCCAGCGAGCCCCCGGAGAACCTGCACCGCGACATACTCGACGGAGCGGAGCGCGTCGCCGACGCCGAGAGCTTCGCGATGGTAAAGCGCCTCATCCGTGAGGAGGGTTTGCTCGTCGGTGGGTCAGCGGGCACCAACGTGGTGGCGGCGCTACGAATCGCCTCCCGCGGCGAGGTGGACGGCCCTGTCGTGACCATCCTTCCCGACTCCTGGGACCGCTACCGCGCGAAGCCCTGGATGCAGGAATGGACTTCATAACCACGGACATCCCTTCACCGTACAGCCTGCGCTGGGACCGCAAATGATAACAGTGCGCAAAGACATTCCGCTGCCGCCGCGACAGTCCCCCGCCCTGGTTCTGCCCTTGGTGCTCGCGGCGGCCAAGCTCGTGTTGCACCTGGGGCTGAGCGGCCGGTACGGTTATCATCGCGACGAACTCTACTTCATCGAGTGCGGCAAGCATCTGTCGTTCGGCTACGTCGATCATGCCCCATTGGTTCCCTGGTTGGCACGGTTTTCGGGGGAGTTGTTCGGTAGCCAGAGCCTCTTCGCGCTCCGCTTCTTCTCGGCAATAGCCGGCGCGCTCGCCGTATTTCTGACCGTGCGGCTGGTGGAGCAGTTCGGCGGGGGCCGCTTTGCGCAGTTCACCGCAGGACTGGCGATGCTCGCCGCGCCCGCCTATCTGCGGATGGGCAGCCTGCTTTGCCTGCCAGTCTTTGAGGTCTGCATCTGGACCGCGGCGTCTTATCTCATCGTCCGTCTCGTCCGCGAGGATAACCCCAAGCTCTGGCCGCTCGTCGGTTTCGTCGCGGGCCTCGGCCTCCTGAACAAGCATACGATGCTTCTTTGGGGCCTCGGACTCGCGGTCGGCCTCGTCGCCACGGAGCAGCGAAAGCAGCTCCGAAGTCCGTGGCTCTGGGCCGGTGCTGCGCTGGCTCTCACGATCTTCATTCCCAACTTGCTCTGGCAGCAGCGGCACCAGTGGGCGACATTGGAGTTTATCACCCATATCAACGACGATCAGCTCAGGCACATCCCACGCAGCCTGTTCCTGCTTGGTCAGCTTCTGTATATGGGGCCGGCGGCGCTGCCCGTGTGGGCCGCGGGCCTCTGCTTCTTCTTCTCAGCCACGGGCACCGGGCGGCTCTATCGGCCGCTCGGCTGGATCTTTTTGACCGCGCTCTTGGTCCTGCTCGTGACGCATGGGAAGCCGTACTACCTCGCCCCGGCCTATCCACCTCTTTTTGCGGGCGGCGCCGTACTCCTCGAGCGCGTGCTGGCGGGGCGCCGCTGGGCGCGGCGCGGTCTACTCGTCGGGCTCCTGCTCGTCGGTGGGTTTACCGCGATGTTCTCTTTACCGCTCCTCCCGCTGCGCACCGCCGACCGGCTGATCGAGGGACTCCTCGGTTCCGTCGTTCGCCCCACCGATCTGACCATGGAGCTGCACGACGAGTACGGCTGGCCAGAGCAGGCGGCGGCGGTGGCACAGGTGTATCGCCAGTTGCCGCGCCTAGACCAAGCGCGCTGCGCCATCTTGACGCGGAACTACGGACAGGCGTCGGCCGTCAACTTCTTCGCGGCTCCAGCGGGCGTACCGCGCGCGGTGAGTGGCCACATGACGTACTACCTGTGGGGACCGCCCGCGCAGAGCGATGTAGTGATCGCCTACGGCCTGCCGCTAGCCGACCTCCAGGCGTTTTTTGAAGAGGTCCGGGAGGCCGCTGTGCCCATGGAGATCCATCCGCTCGCGCCGCCTGCTGAGAGCGGCCTCAAGATCTATGTATGCCGCAGGCCCAAGCGTCCGCTCTCGGAGCTATGGCCTCTGTTTAAGCGTTACTACCACGGAGCAGGGTTAGGGGCGGGCGCTTAAGAGGAAGATGTAAGCGATTGTGGTAGCGCGGTGCTGACTACGCGGCAGGATTTCAAGCACCCAGCCTGCTTGATTCGCCGGTTCCAGGCTCGGGGTGAGCGCCGCCAGTCGCGCCTCACGGTAGGCATCCCGCTGGAGCCGTTCGCAAGCGCTGCCGCCCGGACTTGACGCGCCGAAATTGCTCGCATCTAGCGCGACTTAGCAGGTCTGTGGTATCCTGAATGCGCAACGCTATGCCCATTTACATCGACTGCCCCCCATCCGCGATGACCTGTCGTGATAGCTGGTCCCAACCCCACGGTCCTGATCGCCATGAGTAAAAAAGTAACTCCTCCATCCCATGCCGACGAGGATCGCGGTGGGCGCTCGCCCTACTACACCGCTCTGAAGATCGAACAGAACGGCCACTTTATCTTTTTGACGACCATTCCCATCGACGACTTGTTTGACTATTGCGTCGTCGAGCGGCGCCATGAAAATCCAACAGAAGGATTCCAGCGACGACTCAGCGAGTCCCGCGCGGATGAAATTGGAGAGTACCTCAACACCGAGGGAAACTCGATTGCCTGCCCCATCATCCTGTCCGCGCAGCCCGAGGCAGAGTTCAGCCATATCCGAGAGAATAAGGGCATTTCGTTCAAGCGTGCACCTAGCGCGTTCTTGATTCTCGACGGACAGCACCGGCTCTGGGGCTACCATAAGTGCCCGGCGCGCCATCGTGTACCCGTAGTTATTTACGAAGGGCTGTCGCGACCCGACGAGGCAAGACTCTTCTTGGATATCAACACCAAGCACCTGGGCGTGCCCAAGGCGCTGATTATCGACGTGAAGGGCCTTGCAGGAAGCGAGACCGAAGATGAAAAAGTGCTACGCGAGCTGTTCGACCGCCTGAACACCGACGCAGAATCGCCGCTCCGAGGCAAGCTGAGTGCAGCGCAGGCGTCGAGCGGCAAGCTGTCGCGGATCGCGTTCAACACGTCTGTCATTCGAGCCCTGAAGTGCAGCTCCCTGCGACGGGTATCGTCGAAGGAGAAGCAATACGAGCTGATCTCGAAGTTCCTCCGCGCATTCTATGATGCTCTCGAAGACAAGAATCGAATAGTCAAGAAGCACTTCTTCTCAGCGGTCTTCGCTTTGTTCGATGAGATCGTGAAGAGAGCAAAAAAGGAATATGGCAGCGTAACCCCAGCCGGCTTGCAGCAGATCATGAGTCCGATCTGCAACCTTCCCGAAGACTCCCTCCCCACGGTACAGAAGCGAGAGAGTCTTGTCGATATCATGCGCAATGTTCTCAATAGCGACACAAGCATCTCAGATGACGACATCTGATATCGGCTGCTCTCCGCTCCTCTCCCACATCGTCAGCGCCCTTGACCCCCAAGCCCCTGGCAGATCTCGTCGAGCGTGGCCACGGCTACATGTGCCCCGTGGCCGCGCTCCTTGATTTCACGCCGATCGATTTTTAGTTCTCGACGGGGAGCCGATCGTGAGCGTGGCCACGCATGGAGGGAGCGTGGCCGCGCTCCCCTGCTCGTGGCCGCGCCGTGCCGCACCGCTGGC
>Ga0075163_10007905_pt1 | contig 14037 bp, 6 predicted proteins | sample JI1023141ADNA_FD_71478 | JGI IMG/M metagenome (GOLD analysis project Ga0075163, IMG submission 71478) | Wastewater effluent complex algal communities from Wisconsin, to seasonally profile nutrient transformation and Carbon sequestration -... | ecosystem: Engineered > WWTP > Effluent > Algae...
AGCGATGTGCTCCTCTCGATCGGCAGCCGCATCTCCGGCCGCATCACCGGCGGAAATGTCCAGAGCTTTGCGCGCCAGGCCAAGAAGTTCTTGGTGGAAATCGATCCGGCGATGGTGCAACGGAAGTTTCAGCAGGTGCCTTTCGATGTCAACATTCTCTGCGACGCGAAGGTGTTCACCCAACGCCTGTTGATCGCGTTGGATCGCCGCAGCAAACCGCTGCCGGACTATTCGGGGTGGACAGAACGGGTGATGGAATGGAAACGCCGGTACGACCCGGTCCGGCCGGAATTTTTCGCCCAGCGCGAGCGGGTGCACCCCTATGCCTTCATGCGCCGCTTATCCGAAAAGATGGGCGCCACGGATATTCTGGTCGGGGATTGCGGCGGCAATATCGTCGTCAGCAATCATGCCTTTGAAACCAAATACGGACAGCGGAATCTCACGAACAACGGCAACTCACCCATGGGATTCTCGTTTGCCGGAGCGATGGGCGCCTGGTTTGCCGCGCCACACCGTCAAGTGGTCTGCACGATCGGGGACGGAGGCTTCAACATGAATCCCCAGGAACTGCAGACCTTCATCAATTACGGCGTCAATGTCAAAACCTTCATTCTCGATAATCACATTTACGGGATCACCAAGGCCTATCAGGAGACGAATTTCCAGGGCCGCGCGGAGGCCTGTGGACCGAAGGGCTACAACCCGCCGGACTTTCTGAAGATCGTGCAGGCCTATGGAATCAAGACGGTGGCCATCCGCAACCATGCCGAGATGGATGCGAAGATTGAAGAGGTATTGCACTTCGACGGGCCGGTGGTCTGCGATGTGGACATGCATGAATTCCACACCTACGAGCCTAGGATCTTCGGATGGAAGACCCCCATCGAGGATATGTATCCCTATCTGCCTCGTGAAGAATTCCGAGCCAACATGGTCATCGAACCGGCCGCGGGGTGGGAGAAGCCGGAAATGCCGGACGTCGTGCGGACGCAGCAGCCGTAAGGGGTGTGTGAGCGCCATGGAGGTGAAATGATGAAATCGCTTTTCACACCGTGGACACTGGAACGCTATCTGAATGGCGCGCATCCGTCGATTGTCAGCATGCTCGACGGTTTGATGGGACAGGTGCACATGACGGGATCACAGACAAACATTGCGCACGCGCGCGAAGGAGGACCTGATGCCTACGGTGGAACTGCTTCGGGAGATGTGCCTAGCCCGGACTATTCATGACCGCCCGCTCCGTCGTCCGATCCTCTCGCCCGGCGGGGCTTTTCTCGCTCGGCTCCTCGACGGACTGCCAGTACGCCTGCGTCGGCCTCACGTGCGAGAAGCCCCGGCAGACTCCGGCCTCAAACGCCTCGCGAAGGCGTTCATGAATAATCCGGGCTAGCGTGAGTGTCCGCTGCAAGGCTGAGCGATAGACAGCGATAAGCACGACAGAGATTAACCGGGTGGTGTTGAATGAGAGTGCTCCTGATTCCTCCTACATACCGTTATACGACGCAATATCCCTCGTTTCTGGCGCCGTCGGATTTCTCCTGCGGGTTTGCCTATATCGCCGCGGCTTTGAAGGCGGCGGGGCATCAGGTGTTTGGCTGTAATCCCAACAACGCGCCGGGTTATGACTCTGCATTCGACATGGTCCACGACAAGATTGCGCGGGCCATCGCCGAAACCAAGCCGGATCTGATCGGCGTGGGGGGAATTTGCACGGACTATCCATTTTTGCAGGCTGCGGTGAGCATCATCCGCCATTACGCGCCGACCGTTCCGGTGCTCATGGGGGGCTCTATCATCACCTACGACCAGGAGTTCATCCATTCCGCGCTCAAGCCGGAGTATTCGCTGGCAGGCGAAGCCGAAGAGACGGTGATCATGCTCTTGAATGCGCTGGAGGGGCGGGGTGACCTCAACGCCATTCCCAATCTGTGTTATCGGCAAAATGGCCGCCTGGTCTTCACCGAAAAGAATTTGAAGTTCGGAGGCGATCTGAACGAGCAGCCGTTTCCGGACTATTCAATCTTTGAGATCGATAAGATGCTGGACGCCTCATGGGCCGCCAGGCCGCTGTACCGCTACAGCCGTAACAATCCTAGGATTATGCCCATCGTGTCGGCACGGGAATGCCCCTTTGCCTGCACCTTCTGTTTGCATGGGCATGGGGGGCGCGCCAAATACCGAGCCCGGACGACGGAAAACGTCATGGAGGAAATCAAACAACTATACGAACGGTATCCGTTCAACATCCTGATCGTCCTCGATGAATTGTTCGCCGTCAACAAGCAGAAGCTGGAAGAATTCTGTGGCACGTTGATCGAGTATCGGGAGCGGTATGGGTGGGACTTCGATTGGCTGTTTCAAACCCATGCGAACGCCCGGCTCAATTTGGAGGCCTTGCAGTTGGCGAAGCGGGCGGGGTGCACCTATTTCAGCTACGGATTGGAAAGCGCGAGCCAGCGGGTGCTCAAGAGCATGAAAAAAGGCACGCAGCCCGAGCAGTATGCCGAGGCGATCGCACTGGCAGACCAGGCAGAGATCGGCTTCGGTGGGAACTTCATTTTTGGCGATCCGGCGGAAACTCCGGAAACGATCTCGGAAACGCTCACCTTCTATCGGAAGCATTGCGCCGACATCCACTGCTATCTGGCAGCGATCCAACCCTATCCCGGCAGTACATTGTACGTTGCTTGCCAAGAGAAGGGGCTGATTCCTGATAAGGCGGTGTTTTACAAAACGATCGACCAGAAGCTATTTAATATGACCGCCATGCCCGATGCGCAATGGGCTGGGTATGTGCGGGCCATCCATGCCTTCGAAGCGTTGCCGCTCTGTCGCACCGTGGATGTCAGCCGGATTGTGATTCGAGCGCTCACCAATCCCCTGACGCTGAATGGAACCCGGCAGTTCTGGGAACTGTTCGCAGAGTGCCCGCATTGCCTTCGTGGTTTCTCCTATGTGGAGTTGACCGAGCCGCAGCGTGTTCCCGTGCAGGGGCTACAAGTCGTTACAGGGTGTGCGCACTGCTCTAAGCGCATCCGCTTGAATGTACCGGTCACGAAAGAGAAGGGCGTGATGGTCCCGTTAGAGACCGAATACGTGGTGGGCGAGGCGCCCGTGGCACTGCCTTCACCGGGTCTTACTACGAAGGGATCGGTCGACGCGGGTGTCCCCCACAATGCCGAAGGTGAGGTGCGTGCGTTTATGGAGCGTTTGGTGGGGCTCTGTGAGCAAGGTGCCTACCACGATGCGGTGGCGTATTACGATGCCCGCCGGCCACAGTTTCTCCCTGATCCGGCACTCGTTGAATTCGATCAGATGGTGGTACGTTTACGCCAAAAATTGGCGGCCTAACCCGCATTATTCATGACGGTTCGTCGCGAAATGGCCGAGTCACGTGGCGAGCCCGCCGGCCAAAGGCCCGTCGCAGCAGTGAATCGGCGATTGCAGCAGAAGCGCCCATGAATAATGCGGGCTAAGGGTTTGTGAGAGGCAGCGGGTTCATGGCACAGCCAAAGATTTTGCTGGTGCAATTAGAGTTTGCCACGTGGGCGCAAGCGAAAGCCTGGTCCTACGTGGGCAATTTCGCCGTCGAGGACGGGCTTCGAGCCAATGGGTGCGACTGTGTGACACTCCCGGCGCTGTCCCATGTCTCGGATACGTCCCCGCAGTCTTGGCTCTATCACGCCAAGTCGCTTCTCGCCGGTCAGCGGTTCGATCAGGTTTGGGTCTGGCTCGTCCACAATCGCTATTCTGAGGGGTTCTTGGAATGGGTAGCCGGGTTGGCCCCTGTGCGAGTCGGCGTCCTCATGGAGTCGCTGCGTTATAGCGAAGAAGACTGTCGGCGCTGGCCTCACCTAGGGGAGCGGCTGAAGTTTGTGGAGGGGCAGGCACGGTATATGACGCATATCCTGGCGGCGGACGAGCGGGATGCTGAGGCATTCAATGAGGTGGGCCGTGCCCGCGCGGCCTTCTGGCTCCCGGCGGTGCCTGCCCGTTTGATCACGCCGACCATTGAGGCGCCGGTTCGCCGTGAAGCGGCGTTTTATGGGGAAATTTATGGTGAGAGGAATACCTGGCTGGAACATCCGCGTCTGAAAGACCGGCTGGTTCATCCTCCGTCGGCCGAGACTGGAACGGAATTTCCTGCACTGTTCGATCGCTTGCACGGGCGAATGGCCGACCGGTTGCAGCGGGGGTGGCGGCCCGATCCGGAAGCGCTGACGGAGTATGTCGGCCATTGCCGCCGGTTGCGGGAGAAGATCTTTGCCAATTGGCTGGCAAGTCTGAAACGCTGGAGCGCGATCGTCAATCTGCCGAGTCTGTTTCAGTCGTATGCCGGGCGTGTGGTGGAGGCGATGGCGGCAGGACGGCCGGCGATTTCGTGGGAGATTCACGGCCGGCCTCTTACCAAAAGCCTGTTTCGGGATGGGCAAGAGATTCTGTTGTATCCCAAGGACCAACCGGCCCTGCTGGCAGACCATCTCGCTCGAGTGGCGGGTGATTCCGGCTATGCGCAAGAACTCGCCGGCACGGCGCGCACAGAGCTGCTCCGAGCGCATACCGCAGAACATCGGGCGCGGCAACTGTTGTCATGGATTCAGACTGGGCATGAGCCCAGTTTCAAGCGCGAGGGTGCGACCACACCAGCCGGAGTGGATGCCTTAGCGGGGTCAGCTGAGATCATGCAGGAACGTGGACTCGGTGCGATAGAAACGCCTGCCACGCCTCGCACCACGGTGTATGTGCTGACGGTGGACGATCCGGCGTTTCAATCCTGCGTGGATGCTCTGCGCAAGCAAGACGGGCCACCGTTCAGGCTGGACATCATCCGGAACGTCAGCCCCTTCAGCGCAGCGGCACAGAAGATGATCGTGGATTGCGAAACCGAGTGTTTCATCCAGGTCGATGAAGACATGATTCTCCGTCCCGATGCCGTCGCAACGATGGAACGTATGATGCGGCGGGCGCCTGCCGATGTGGGCATGATCTGTTTTCATCTATTCGACGAGGATCGTGACCGTCCGATCCAAGGCATCAAGATCTATCGCACGGCAGCCGTGAAGCCGCTGCTCTTCCGGGACGTGAAAGCCAGTGAGATGAATCTGCTCGAACAAATGGCCGATCGCGGGGTCCGGTGGGTCCTCCATCCGGATGTCGTGGGCCGGCACGGGACCGTGTATACACCGGAAACCATCTATCGTCGGTATAAGACGATGTATGAGAAAGACATCCGGCAATGGAATACACTGACGTCCGACATCCGGCGCAAAGCGGACCAGTTTCGGGAGACGGGGAATCTTCTCGCGCTGTTTGCGCTGCTCGGCGCCGCGCATGGGATTATCGAGGGGCCTCGCGCCGTTGACCGTGAAAAAGATGCGCGAGCGTATGATCTGAAGGAGCTGGACGTCTTCTCCCGTCTATTCCGGCAAACGCCGCCGGAGAGTCAGCCCTATGATCCAACGCGGAGCAGCACTTCCGTGGCACATGCGCCCTTGGCGCCTGATGACGTGCGTTGGACGGCGGAGACGACGGTCGAGAGAAAGCCTGAACATCCCACATTTCAAGACCATGCCTCTGCGCCGCAACTGCGGAGGGATAAGGCCGCTCGAATCCTCATCGTCACGCCCTATTTTTGGCCTTCCGTCGGCGGTGTGGAAAAGGTGGCGGAAAGTTTGGCCCTCGGCTTGCAGTCTCGAGGACATGCCGTCGAGGTGGCGACTTATACGCTTGTCGAGCGCTCGGCGAAATCGTATCGCGGCATCCCGATCATCAACCTGACGTTTCCCTCCGACTTTGAAACCACCAGCCCCTCTTCCATGCTGGAAGTGAAGCGGTTACTCGATTCAAGGCAGTACGGATCCTGCATTCTCCTGGGCGCCCCGCTGCACCTGATGTTTTATGCCCCCCTCGCAATTCCCAGGGATTGTCCCACTCGCCTCATTCTTCAGCCCACTATCAATAAAGAAATCGATGAATCGTTACAGGGAAGCGAGCAGGGGCGCACCATGTTGTCTCGATTGGGACAACGGGTGAATGCAGTCGTCACGTTCGGGGGCGATGGATACGACGAGCGCTTCTTTCGAGAACGTCAGATTCCAACCTGTGTCATTCCAAACGGCACACCGGCACTCGCGCCCAAGGCCGATTTCAGGCAGCGCTACGGGATCGCCCGCGAGACATTCCTGGTGATCCACCTTGCCAATTTCTACAAGGTCAAAAATCATCCGGGGTTGCTCGATGCGCTGGACCATCTTCCGGATGGCATTCAACTGGTGTTGATCGGGAATGACACGCATGAAACGGAGTATGTCGAGGCCGTGAAGGCCCACCTCGCGGCGCGGCCGGATGTCCGGCTGCTTTCAGGACTGGACTCCGCGGATGTGGCCTCGGCGCTGGCTGCGGCCGATTTGGTGGTGCTGGCCTCGCATGCGGAGGTCTCTCCCCTGTGCCTGCTGGAGGCGATGAGTCTCGGCCGGCCCTGGCTCGCCACGCCGGACTGTGGAACGGCGGCTGAGCATGCGGGCGGGCTGGTGCTCCCCCTGTCACAGTTCGCTTCGGCCGTACGGGTGCTCAAGAGCGAACCGGGGTTCTGCGCGGAGCTCGGACGCCTCGGCCGGGAGCATTGGGCGCAATCGCATGACTGGGCATCCGTGTTGACGGCGTGGGAGGCATTGATCGAAGGGCAGCCGGTCTCCAATTCCTTTGCCACACCAGTCTCGATCGCTCAACGCCGGGACGCGCTCCGTGAACACTTCCGTCGTCTATCCGCACAACATGAAACGGTCGAAGCCTTGCCGTCTTATCGGCGGGACGCCGAAACGAAAGGGGTCGTGATGGATGGGTTGAATCATGCACCGCCGGGCTCGGCAGCCCGCCAAGCCTTACCGGATTCCGCGCCGACGCCTCAAGAACAGAAACAGCAAGATCAGTTTTACATCGACATGTTCGTCAACAGCCGGGGCTGGTCGTCCCCGGCGCCCAATGCAGACGAAGCAGCTCGTTGGAGCAAGATCGCCGGCTTTCTGGAGTATCTGCTACGGCGCGTGCGGCAGGCGGACCCGGATCGGCACCTACGAATACTGGATGTCGGGTGCGGGCGCGGTTGGCTGACGAATCTGGCGACGGCCTATGGTACATGCGAGGGAATCGAACCGGTGGCCGGCGTGATCGAGCATGCTCGACGGCTGTTTCCGCACCTGCGATTCGAAGCGGGCACCGCCCAGAGCGTGCTCAGCCGACCGGATTTTAGACCCTACGATGTTGTCCTTTGTTCTGAAGTCATCGAGCATGTTCCGCACGGCCGGAAAGAAGCGTTTGTCGCGGAATTGGCCACGCTCTTGAAGCCCGATGGATATGTCATTCTAACGACACCGCGCGGAGAGATGTGGGAACAGTGGAAAACAATCGCGCCGCCCTGTCAACCGGTCGAGGATTGGGTCACGGAAGCGCAACTGCGCGACATCTTCACGTCGCAAGGATTTTGCGAACTGGGCCTGGAACGGGTGCATTGCGAAATTCCCTCGCTCCGGTATATCCCAGCACCGACACCGGCGGATTTCAATACACTCAAGCTGGTTCCCATCTATCAGATCTGGGCCTGCCAACGTCGCGGTGCCTCTCCCGCTCCCTCTTTTATCCGCCCGCCGATGGTGTCGGTCATTGTGCCCACCTACAATCGGCCGGACCGCCTGCAGGTCGCCCTCTCCAGTATTCTGGCTCAGACCTACCAGGATTTTGAAATCATCGTCGTCAACGACGGCACGGTGGATGTCAGCGAGGTCATAGCGTCGCTGAACACAGACGGTCGTATCATCACAATCCGGCACGATCACAACCGTGGACTTGCGGCGGCCCGCAATACGGGCATCCGGGCGGCTAAAGGCACCTACATCGCTTATCTCGACGACGATGACACCTACCTCCCGGATCATCTGGACACCCTGGTCAAGGCCCTTCAGGGCGGCGAGCACAAGGTAGCCTACACAGACGCCTGGCGTATCCATGAAGTGCGGCAGGGAGAGGAGTACGTCGTCACCGGACGCGACTTGCCGTATTCGTACGACTTCAATTGCATCGATCTGCTGCTCTGCAACTATTTCCCAGTGCTCTGTGTCATGCATGAGAAGGCGTGTCTCGAACAGGTCGGTGTCTTCGACGAATCGCTGTTCGCTCACGAAGACTGGGATCTTTGGATTCGAATGGCGACGCTGTATCCCTTTCTCCACCTCAAGAAAACCACGGCGGCCTTCACCTGGCGTCGCGATGGCTCGTCGATGACCAGTAGCACGAGCGACGCCTACCGACGCACGACCGAGATTATTTACAGAAAATATCGGCCCTATGCGGAGCTCATTGCCGGCGTCCTGGAAGCGCAGCAGAAGAAATTGGACGGCATGCGGGCTGACGCGAAGGCGAAGACGTTCGAGTGCTCCATTATCATTCCGGTGTGGAACAACCTGGCGCTCACCACGCAGTGTTTGACAGCCTTGGCCGAGGTCACGCAAGGCGTCACCTACGAGGTCATCGTCGTGGACAATCATTCGACGGACGAAACCCCCGCGTTTCTCGCCGGGCTTGGCGGCGACGTCACCATCATCACCAACAACGAGAATCTTGGGTTTGCCAAGGCCTGCAACCAGGGGGCTCAGGCGGCCAAGGGCGAGTACCTCGTGTTCCTGAACAACGACACCATTCCGCAGGCCGGGTGGCTCAGCGCGCTCGTCGATGAAGTGAAATTCCATTCGGACGTCGCGGTTGTGGGGAGCAAACTCTTGTACGAAGATCGGACGGTTCAACATGCGGGAGTCGCGTTCTCCCGCGAGTTCCTGATGCCGTACCATATGTATCCGGGGGTGCCGGAGAACGCGCACTGCGTCACCCGCCGCCGGGAGCTGCAATGCGTGACGGCCGCATGCATGCTCGTCCGCCGTCAGGTGTTCGCGCAGGTTGGGGGATTCGACGAGGGGTACAAAAACGGATTCGAAGACGTCGATTTGTGCCTCAGGATCGGCGAAAAACAGTGGAAGATTGTCTACCAACCCCAGAGCACGGTCATTCATCTCGAAAGCCGAACACCGGGTCGCAAAGCGCATGAACAGGAGAATACATGCCGCTTCCGGGAGCGTTGGGGCAAGTCGTGGTGGATCACGGACGAGGATCGGCTGCACTTCGATGACGGCTATTCCGTGCACACCCACCTCAAAGAAGGGGTGCTTCGGTACACCCTGCGCTTGATGACGGACCCGATCGTTCGAGCGGAACGGGCACTGCTCGCCGACCTGCAGCGTGCGACGGCTTGCAAGGAGCAGGATACGATCGTGGCAGGGCTCCAACGCGTCCGCGAATGGCCTGCCGATGCATGGATTCTTCGTTGGGGAGCCTTACTGAGCGAGAGCATCGGCCATCCAGACCTGGCGCTTCCGTTCTGGAAACGTGTGCTGCCGCTGAAAGACGATCCGCAGGCCAGACTGGCTCTGGCGAAGCAGGCGCTGGAAACGGGTGCCATCAAAGAAGCGGATGGGCATGTGACCGCGCTGCTGCAGGCTGAACCGTCACATGGGGAGGGGTGGTTCCTGCGCGGTATTCTCGCCATGCAGCTCAATGCCTATCACGATGCAGAGCAGGCGTTCGAACGGGCGAAAGCGTCAGGTGCGAATCTGCGCAAGGCCACGCTCGGCCTGGTCATGGCGGCGATGGGCGGCGACCGCGCTGAGGCCGCTTGGTCGCAAGTGATCGCTCTCTGCGCCGATGAGCCCGATGATGAAGAATGCATGCACTGGTTGCTCAAATGCGGAACGATGCTCCAGCGTTGGGATGCCCTCGCGTCACGACTTTCCTCGTTTGTCGTCCGTAATCCCGGCAATATTGCTATGCGGTTTGCCCTGGCCGGAGTACTGTCGAGAGCAGGGCGCCGAGCGGAGGCGCAACGGGAATATGACTGGTTGCGCGCCATGGCCCCGACGTTCGAGGGCCTGGACGAGTTGGCAAAACAACTGGCCGAATCCGAACGCCGCCTGGTGCCGAACCATGCTGCATGAGCCCTCACCGGAACACCGCAACCTGGTAATTCAACTGGCCCGATTGGGCGACTTGGTTCAAACGCTTCCCGCCATCGAGGCGTTGCAGGAGGTGTATCCGAAACACACACTGGATGTCCTCTGTGCCGCCCCCTTGACCAGCGTCCTCGCCGGAGCCCATCGCCTGGGCCGTGTCATTCCCTGGGACGGGGCACAATGGCGGGCCTGGACCGATCGCTGGAGGGAGAATCCGATTCACACCTTACAGGCCATGCACGCCTATGTCGCCTCTCTCGGCGAGACTGCCTATGAACGGGTGTATGCGCTGAATCAGCATGCACGGAGCCATCTCATGACGCAGCTCTTTTCACGTCGTTCCTCGTGCGAGGACGAACAGGATCGCATTGAGGCGCGCAGACGTCCATGGGCCGAGTATCTCCGGCATATCGCGACACACCGTGGGAACAATCGGGTGCATCTGGCCGATGCCTGGTGCGGCATGAGCGGCGTCCGGCCACGAGGTCGGGCGCCGCTCTTCCAGCCTCCGGCCGTCGATCTTCCCGACGACCTCGCTTCCATCGGTAAACGGCAGGGGCTCTGGGTTGCGCTGGTCACCGGCGCGGGAGAGACGGATCGGTGTGTCTCACCGGCCACATGGGGCCGATGGACCAAAGAGTTTCTGACACAGACAGACGAAGGACAGGTCGTGCTGATCGGAAGCGGACGCGAGCGTGAAACCGGACAGGCGATTCTCGAATCGATTCCCACGTTGCTCCAAGGACGTGTCTGGGACGCGACCGGCCGCACAACCATTCCTCAGTTGATGAAGCTTCTTCATACATGCCGCTGGGTCGTCGGAGCCGACACCGGTCCGCTTCATTTGGGTGCCTTGATGGGCAGTCGGGCCCTCGGCTTCTATTTTTCCCATGCCCGGGTGCACGAAACCGGCCCCTATGGAGAAGGGCATTGGGTGTATCAACATGCCAGGCAGGCCCAGCCTGACAGCTGGCCCATCATGGAAAGCATCGCGCTGATCTGCGACGAGCAGCGTCGCGCCGCGGCAGACTGGACCCTCTGGAGGAATCGTATGGACCGCTGGGGGACGAGGTTCGATGACGGTTCAGGACAAGAGAGCGTCGAGGAGGCCCGCGCGACTGTCTGGCGAAAACTCTCTCCCACCCTGTGCGAATCGGTGGCCGCATGAATCTGCTCGACGACAACGTCGCCCGCTTGGCCGTAAGGGATGAACCCCTCGCTGCGGCAGTGAAGGCCAAGACGGGCGGGGCGTTCACGATCGAACCGGCGCGGACTGGCGTGCCTTCGGCACGACGGTCGGGCAGATGGATTCACAGCGCCTATGATCCGCTCCGCGAAGCGGAGACATGGGCCGAAACCCATGCGCCCGCCTGTCGGGAAGGTGAAACCGTCGTCGTGGCCGGCGTCGGGCTGCTGTACCACGTTGAGGCGCTTCGGAAAAGATTGGCGTCGGACATTGCGGTCGCGGTGCTGATCGCCGATCTCGACGAATTCCGTGATGCCCTCGTCGCGCGGCCCCTCGGATCGTGGGCCGACCACATCCTCTGGCTCTCAGGCACGCCGGTCGAGATCGCCGACCGGTTGAGCAAGACGGGCCGCCCCCTGCGCTGTCTGTCCTATGCTCCGGCCACTCATAGTGATTCGGACTTCCACCGCGCATTCGAGCAGGCCTTGTGTCGCGGAGTTGCGCGACAGACCGGCGGACAGCTGACGATTGCGCTGGTAGGGCCCATTTACGGCGGTTCGCTGCCGATTGCGCGTTATGTGAGACGGGCGCTGGAGACGCTCGGGCACAAGGTGCAATGGATCGATCACAGCGTACATGCGTCGAGTTACGAGGCGATGGGGGCGTTGAAAGATGCGCGCAATCGCCACCTGATGCAAGGTCGTTTGGCCGAAGTGTTAAGCCAATGGACCTTGGCATTTCTGGCCGAGTCGCCTCCCGACCTCGTCTTGTCGCTGGCTCAGGCCCCGCTGACCTTGCCGGTGCTCGAACATCTCCGGAAAAAGAAGTTGCTGACCGCCATGTGGTTCGTCGAGAACTATCGCCACCTGACCTATTGGCAACAGATGGCGCCGGGGTACGACTACTGGTTCGTGTTTCAACGGGGGGCCTGCCTCGATGCCTTCCGGCAGGCGGGTGCGCGGCAGGTCGGCTTTCTGCCCATGGCAGCCGACCCCGAGTTGCATCGCCCGATGGATCTGTCGGATGAAGAACGGCGCACCTATGGTGCCGATGTCTCCTTCGTCGGCGCGGGGTATCCGAATCGCCGGCGTCTGTTCCCGGCACTGCTGCGCCGACCCTGGTCGTTCAAACTCTGGGGGAATGAGTGGGACGGGGCGGACGAGCTCCGCTCCGTCCTCCAGCTCAACGGCGCGCGGATCGATACCGACACCTGCATGAAGGTGTTCAACGCCACGGCGATCAATTTGAATGTGCATTCCACGACCGGTGCGAGCCTTGATCCGCAGGCTGATTTCATCAATCCACGGACTTTTGAACTGGCAGCCTGCGGCGCGTTTCAGTTAGTCGATTCCCGGTCCCAGTTGCCGGACTTTTTCACCGACCGGGAGATGCTCTCGTTTCGGAACTTCGATGAAGTCCCCGGACTCGTGGGGCAATGGCTCGGAGATCCTGCGGCTCGACAGGCCATGGCCGCTGCAGCCCGCACACGTGTCTTGAGTGCGCATACCTATGTGCATCGGATGCGGGACTTGTTGGGACATATCGGATTGTCCCAGCCCGATCGAGTCGGGGCTGTGCTGCGGGGAGACCGACAGCAGGAAGCCCTGCTGGCACGCTGCGCCGAGGAGGCTCCGCTGGAATCGTTGCTCAAGAACTTTCCTGCCGGACAGCGGGTTGAGTTGAAGGATGTCGCCGCACGAATTCGCAGCAAAGGCTCGACCGCGACCCTCAAGCGGGAAGAATTGATGGTCCTGATGTTGGACGAATACAGGAGCGAGACACGCGATCTGTTATGAGCAAGGAAGTGCTTCTCATCAACATTACCCGGATGGGCGATCTCGTGCAGATGGGCACGTTGCTGCAACGCCTTCAGCACGAGTGGCCGGGAGCCGCCGTCGATCTGGTCGTGGATCAACGGTTCGCTCCGATCGCGAAACTCCTGCCTCATCTCCGACACATTATCGATTATGACTTTCATCGTCTGGTCGATGAGAGTCGCGCGCAAACGAAGGATGTCGTGACCCTCTACCGTGAGATGACAGGCTGGGCGGCGCCGCTAATCGAGGCCCGGTATGACCGCGTCGTGAATTTGACCTTCAATCGGCGGAGCGGACTGCTGGCCTCCTATGTCGGCGCCAAAGAGATTCGAGGCATCGCGGCTCCGAAAGACGGAGACGTGGCCATTCATAACCCATGGATGGCGTATTTAACGGATGTGCACAGTCAACGGCAGTTCAATCACTTCAATCTGGTAGATATCTACGCCTTGGGCGGAAGCGGTACCGGACCCTTTGCGCCCTTGTCGCTCGACATTTCTCCGGGCACGGCGCAATGGGCACGTGATTTTTTTGCGCCTTACGGGGGGCAACGGGTGCCGTGGATGGCGGTGCAAGTCGGGGCCAGCGATCCTATGAAAGCCTGGCGGCCTGAACTGTTCGGGCAGACCCTGGCCGCCCTGAGTCGGCAGACACCGGTCGGGTATGTGTTTATCGGGACGGAGAGCGAGCGGAAGGCGATTGAAACCGCACAGATGGCCTATCGACAGGCCGGCGGACGCGCGCCTCTCTGCGACGCGGTCGGACGCACGACGCTGCCTCAGCTCGCTGCGGTGCTGGCCCAGGTCCGACTCCTGCTGACCAACGACACCGGCCCCATGCACCTCGCAGTAGCAGTGGGAACTCCGGTGATCGATCTCTCAGTCGGGCATGTCGACTTTCGCGAGACGGGTCCCTATGGACCGGGGCATTGGATCGTCCAGCCGGATATGGGGTGCGCGCCCTGCGGATTCGATCA
>Ga0075163_10007906_pt1 | contig 14037 bp, 10 predicted proteins | sample JI1023141ADNA_FD_71478 | JGI IMG/M metagenome (GOLD analysis project Ga0075163, IMG submission 71478) | Wastewater effluent complex algal communities from Wisconsin, to seasonally profile nutrient transformation and Carbon sequestration -... | ecosystem: Engineered > WWTP > Effluent > Algae...
TCGGAAGTCATATCAAAATAATCACCCATTTTATTTTGTGACGGATAACCAACATGCGGATCAAATGATGGAGATAATTTCATATTTTCCGACCATGTATCACCCTGATCAACAGAATAAGAATAGTAAAGTGCGGAATAATCATCACCACCACCATCGCGGGTGTCGAGCCATATCACATCTATTCTGCCATTTGGTGCAACCGACATAGTGCCAAACCAATGTGTATTGCCATCATTTTTTTCATCGTTAATCCAAATCGGGTCTGACCATGTTAATCCGCCATCAGTACTTTTAGCAAAACTAATATCAGCATCATCAGGACCGGTATAAGGATCTACCGGAGCTAAAACATAAATATTGCCATGTCCGGGTCCGCCTGAGCGATCAATATCAATATTCGCCTGACCTATCAATCCTTCCGGATTAATATCTTGCCATCCACTTAAACTTCCATCCAGGTCAACATTTACAGGGTCGTCCCATTCAATAGTGGCTCCAGGAATTTGTGCATTCAACGAACGGGTTACAGTTAATGTGGAAGAAGTGCCGCCACCAACAACATATAAATAACCATCTGCATCCACTGCCGGCATACCGTAATAGGGTTCTGCTTCAACATGGTCACATGATTCATAACTCAAATTACCATCAGTAGACCGCGTAAAATTTCCCGGTATACATGCACTGTAATCCGCCGACCAAATTGCATAAATATTTCCGCTACCCACTCCGTTCGTGCGGTCAATAGCCATCCATTGTTTATCACCACCATAGGCGTATGTGCCCTCATCCCAGGTGGCGCCACCATCGGTGCTTTTATATACATCACATTCCCAATCGGGGTAAGGTGTGAGACTATTATAATAAAAATTGCCCTGCAGGTCGTAATCTAAAACAGGGTCTGAGCGGAAAACGCCTTCATCAATAATGGACATATTCCAGGTAAGCCCTCCGTCGGACGAATATGACCAACCCGCTTGTCTGAAATTACTTGCTATATTATCAAATTGCCGCCATCCGATGGCAATATGTAAAGTGTCGTTAATATCAATGGCGATGCTGGGTTCATTTCCCGCATCATCCACAATATTGGAAGCCGCATCATTCACATTCACCTGCATAGTTCTAATCGAAACGATAACAGTATCACCTTCTACGATACGTTGTTCAAAAAAAGGCGCGGACGTTTTTTTATTATCCCACCTGTTTTTCAGGTAAGGGTTCTGCATTGTTTCATTTTCGAATTTTTGTTCATTTGCGCGTATGGTGGTTTGCGCAAATAGTTGCGGTGACTGCAGTACAGCCAAAGCAATAGCAGTAGCTAAAATTGTTTTCATGGTGGAAATTTAAAACTAATTTATGTCATAACTATTACGACATATTTCAAAAGATGAAAATATTTAAATTTTCGTTGCATAAGTTACTTTACGAAATGGCTGTAAAACGTAAAATTTTAAGTTATGTGTATTGTAAACAGCCGTCCCACAAAAAAACACAAAATAAAACCGCACAAAAAACACAAAATGTAAATTAGTTTATTGATTACATTTCGCGCGCTGGCAAACACACTAAAAAAACTCTGAGCACTCCGTGGGCTGTTCCCTTTGCATTCCCTCTGTGGTTTCGGCTGTTCATTTCGTATTGCGGAATTGCGTGATAAAATACAGCCGAAACCGAATAGCTATACTAAGAAAATTGCAGTGAAAAAACAAAGGAAATATATCATTAATTAAAATCCTCCACAACATTTAAACCAAATCGAAGGTATCTAATTGTTTGTTTTTCGTTTCTTTTTTTCCAATAAACAATATCCCAATTGAAAAACACCATAATGGCATTAAAAAGCCGCTTTTAATGGAATGAATATAATCGTGACCACCTTTGTGGTTTACTAATTCGAGCAGTAAGGTGGATAATGGTATTGCAATTAAAACACCAACAAGCGATAGTATTAATCTGCTCCATTTGACTTTTTTACCAAATAACCTTATAGTAAAAAACGTTCCAACAGGCATCAGTGGTATGATAATATAAAATGCATTTCGAAATAAATTATATTTCCATGGCGGGGTGGTGCTCATCAGCACATACCCGGTTGGCCCCTGACTAAAAAAGTAGGTTAACGAAATATTTAGTGCATAATAAACCATTGCACCAAAAATAATTGCCACAACATTAAACAACACCTTCCTATTCGCTATAACATCCACAAACCCATTCGCCCAAATCAAAAACAACCCAAACCCCACCGGAACCGCCCAATGAAAATACTCCAACCAAATCAACCCTGTCCACCCATGATATTCCACCTCAATTCTCCAAAGCAAACCGCATAGGAGGGAGAGGAGGGTTAGGGAGAGGTATGGGGATAATTTGAAGGGCAATTTGGGTGTTATTTGTATTATTAGTCAATATTACTTTATTTATTATTTCAAAGGTACAATTGCAATGGGAAAATTGCAGTCCGAGTGGGATTCTTGAGCCCCAAAGAAATAAAAAAAACCAGAATACCCTGCGAACTATGGAGCCGGAATTGCGCTCTTACTGAAAATGTAGGACTCCCTATATCTCAGTGTTATGCCGGGATAATTAATTTTTTTTATGCGGCATGGATCCGCTCCTGACTAAAATGGTAAATTCGTAATAAATGAGATTACATGGATTAATTGTTAGTGTGTATTTAAATCTACAAGATTGAGTAGGTGAAATTGATATGGAAGAAGTTGGCAATGGTTGTTCAATTAATCTCTAATCTTTGTACTTTTTATTTTGAGTATTATTTTTTTAAAAAGGTAGGCAAAAAGATTTTTAAGATACCAAACGAGATTTTTTTTAGTAATCCACTGGAATTCGTTTAAAGATTCTGCAAATCTGGGGTTAATATCTTTTACAAGCTCGTTTGACAAATTTAAAGTTGGATAACCATTACGCCAATATATATCAAATACAAAGTTGACGGAACCTAAATAATTATGAATTAAAGTAATTTTGTTATAGGCTGAAGTGTCAAAGCTTAAAAAGACGAAATATTTTAATTTTATTTTATTTATTTTTTTATAAATAGCTCTTTCATATAGCTTTTTCCATTCATATATTTCTTTTTGGTGGTTTTCTTTATAATTTCTAGCTAGTGATGGATCTTCATAGTGACTTATTAACTTTAAAGTCTGGTATTTCCTTTGTGAATTCATCGAATAGGTGGCTAATCTATTTGCTCTTCGGAACACGAAAACAAAACGAGGATTTCTAAATAGTTTATTGGGGCTTCTTTCAGTTGGAAGTGCGTCGGGATTTAATTCAAAGGTTATGTAACCAGTGTCTTTTTGTGGAACAAATTTCTGTTTTGTTAAATAAGCGCCCGAAAAGGTTCCTCCAATGCCTTTGTCAAGCAAATTTGCTCTAATTAAGATTGATTGCATGCATGCCGAAAATGAAATTAATTTGTCGTCGGCGTTGTTAATCAATTCCTGTTTATTTATAAAACCAATAAGTTCTGGTGTAAATGATTCTAATATTACATTTACTTCCTTTTTTCCAATCAAGGTATAAGAGTTGTGAAATTTTATTTCAAATTTACCCTCCTCATTAAAAGTCAATAATTTCGAATTTTCACCTTCAAAATATCCAATTACAAGTTGAATAGCACTGCCATATAATTCAGTGGCCTCATAAATTACATCTACGATTGGGCGGGTAATATTTTCTCTAATTTCATTAATCACAAAATAAGCTACATCAGCGCGACCTGCATAGCCTAAAATATATTTATCTTCGATATTATATATTTTAAGTGCATTTTCTTCAATAATTTTTTCAGTTGAATAAATATGGCGTTCATTAAAAGTGCTATTTTGAGGAGTATTACGAATTTTGTTTTCATAAACATATTCTGGAAAGTGCTTGAGTGTAACTGCGGAGTCGCCAACTATGAAAATTTCATTCTTTAATTTCCAAGCTGCTATAAATGTCATATTCTATTTATTTGAAGTTAATTTATTTTCAATGTAAAAATTCTTTTATTAATGGAAATTATTTTAATGACTTAGCGCCCATAACCCACTGTTTGTTTAATATATTTGCCTTCAAATATGAATCTAGAAGTAGATTTAGATTTGCATCTTGATTCAGATTTAAAATTTTTAAATTGTTGCGTACTTCATCATTAATATAAATTAACCAGTTTAATTCATAAGCACCATGTATGTTTACTAATGAATAATCTTTTACTGCACTTGGATTTTGTTCTATTAATACGGGATCTATAATAAAAATCGGTCCGCTTCTTCCTTTTAGGTTGAATGCATTAATAATGCCAGGGCCAATAATATGGTTAATTGTAAAAATGTTCTTATTAATACTAGTTGAACCAATAAAATGCTTGGTTTCCATGTCTTGATTTGTAAATGCTTTTATAATCTCATCTGAATAAAGCTGACTTATATCAGCCATATTACCTTGAGACATTTGAATACGTCCAATTCCTCCTTGAATTAAAATCGACTTTAATAATGTTATACCGATATTTATTAAGGTGTTCTGTTGTTCTATAAATGGGCCTATTGTTTTAATAAGAAAACCATCCCCACCAAATTGGTATACAGCAATATACTGATATTTGTATTTTAATAAAGTAAATATATCATTTGTAAGTGCAACCATGGCTTGTTTACCGCTTGTTTCAAATGTAGCAGAAAACCCTTCGATATCTATATATAAAACAGTATCCATTTAAATAAATTTAAGTTTCATCCCATTCGAAAAAATGGATATTTATTTTTTTTAATTTTTCAATTTCATCTTTATACTTTATACGGGGATCATGCGCAAAAGATGTAAGAGGGATTGGAATGTTTTTAATTAATCTAAATTTGGCAATAAAATTATTTGGTTGGTCATTCCAAGCTTTTCCCATGCTGGAAAGCGAATTATAATATAATAACAATTGTTCGTAGCTGGATAATTGAGCGCGTAGAATCTTTAAATAGTCGTATTTTTTTCCATCATTAATAATCTCAATGTTGTATTCTGCAACAAATTTAACAATAAGAAATAAGTGCCGATAATAATGACCTAACCGTTGTGCGTGCCCATCAAAAGGCATATACCGAAACTTATATCTTTCTTCCTTTTTTTTGCCATCATAAGAAAAAACCAAATTAAAATCAACAGCTTTTGTTTTGGAATTTGCATTTTCACTAATACTCACCTTTTTTTTATAAAATCCTTTATGCATATTAAGGTGAGAAATACAATCTTCTGCAAAGGCAATTGAACACAAATCTTTAAGTTGTGGAATAATCATTTTGGAGGAAATTGGCCCTACACCCCAATAATATAAAACATAAGCTATTAATGCAATTTTATCATAATCGGTTGGTTCGAAACCACAATAGCTCGAATTCATATTATCTTGATTGGTATAAATTAAATTTAAAATTGATTCAAATGTAAATTTGTATTCAACAAATAGCCAATGAAAAACTTGTCTGTTTTTGTAATCTTTACCTAATCTTAAATCTTCAATATTAGTCCTATGCAGTTTTAGCAATTCGTAATATCTATTTTCGAATGTTTCTTCGAGAATAGTTTCGTCTCTTTTTTCAATATCTTTTTTCAAAATTTTATTTGCATGATACTGCATCCAAAATGCTAAAAAAGTTAATCCAGCAACTATTAAAGCAATTGGAGGACCAAGTATTCCTCCCATACTATCGCCAATTTTACCAGTAGAATCGTCAAAAATAATTCTTCCATTGGAAGGTGATGTTATCCATTTAGGTATATAAAAACAAACAATAAAGATGATTAAAGCGAAGGCTGTTAAAATAAGAAAAAATGCGCCATTAAACATTTTTTCCTTTTTATTAAATTTTGAAGGTTTTTGGGTCATATGGCTAATGTAATTAATTTTTCTTATTAATTAGAAATTGAGTATTACTTTATTGTGTGGAAAAACTATAATTTCACTTGGGTTAACATTGGATTTAACGCACTTATAAGTTTTTTCATACCAGTTGCAATTTCTGAAATAATTTGCGGCCAATTTTCTTCAGGGCTTAAATACCCTCCGATATTATAGTCTTTCCTTACACTACATGCTCTGTACCCTTCAAGTTCTGCCCAATTTAATTCACCCTCAAATGCTTTTTCAACTGACTCTTTGTTTCCCAGTAAAATAGTTAAAGCTTTTAAGTTCAACTGATCTTGTCCCTTGCCATAATCTATTCTTAATTCAATTCGACATGATGATTGGTTTACCCAAATTTCATAAAACATGCCTCTAACGCCTGCTGTAACTGCAATATATGCATACCGTCCACTGGTGTTAGAATTGGCAAATATTTTTACGCTATAACTTGGAAGTAACCCGAGTAAAGAGGACCAAAATTTTTGTCGCAATATATCTTGATCGGTATTTTCCTTTTTAATATTTCCAATTATTTTAGATTCCTCGCTTGGACCTGCAATTGTTGTTAGTAGAGGGGCTGGATTACTTTCACTTATTTTAATTGCTTCAAGTTTGAGTAGATAAAAGTCACAGCCATTGTTGGATTCATTTAACCAGGTAATAACGTTGATGTGCTCTTGCTTTGGTCTTTCAACAATCCAAACGGCTAATTTTGCTTCAAACGAAGTAAGGTATGTGATAAGTTTGCCTAAATGATCGTGATCACTCGAGCCAAATTGATTCTCAATAACTACAATGTCCCCTTCTATAGTTTGTGCTTTTATATCAACATAGAAATTTCCAGTCGTTTGCTCAGAAACGGCATTTGTTAACTCAATTCCAATTGCCTCGCCTATTACATCGATATTGTCGCGGAGCCACGGTGTCAGATCTCTCGCTTCGCTTGTAAATGCATCCTTTAAAGGTATTCGGGTTAGTTTTTCAACAAGTTTCATATTAATATTATTATTATTTGAAATATTTTAAATCACCACTTAATTATAATGCCTGATCTAACTTCAATTTTTTTAAAAATACTAATTTTATAGACTCCATCTTGCGCGGGTTTTCCATTTTGAAACACCCGGTCACCAAAATAGGGCTTTGCATCTTGAATTATTATAATAGTGCCCTTATTGGTTTCATACGTTGCCTTTGCTAAAACCTTTGAAATGTATCCATTTTTTATCTGGATTATACTTCCTGTTTTGATTGTTTCAACTTCTATATAATCATGTATTTCGCCGTTTATGGTTGCTGCTAACCCTATCAATGTGTTTTCATATTTGTAAACTTCTAGCATTTCCCCAGTAGTTAATTTCACAGCGGTAATATTATTTTTTTTATAAAATAAGTTTTGTAAGTATTTTTCATAGTTTAGGTTAGGTATTTTTTGTTCGTTTACAAAAATGTATTGTTCGTTTGTAAGTCCATCCAAGGACAGTACCATAATTGAGTCGTTAACAAATAAATTGTTTAATAATATTTTGTCAGTTGTTCGGTCTACATATAGGCTGTTGACCCCATTTAATAGTTCCCATTTACAAATTGAAATAATCCCATCAACCGATATTAATAAATCATTGTTACGCCTAAATATATACTTCACTTTAGAATCTGAATTATTACACAGCACCCAGGGTTTGTCAATAAATATTTCTTTTTTTTCTAAATTCGTGCTATATTGTTTAATCCTATTAATTATATTTAAAATATGAGTTGTCATGATGTGAATATAATCAAGTTAAATTAGTTTATGTAATAATGAATCTATAATTTACCCCATTCTTAGGACAGGATCTTAAGTGAAGATTGTAGTTTTAATATTTTTAAATTAGTTTTTAAAAATTTCACAAACATTTCCATCCATCATGCTGCTTTAAATTTATAAAGATGTTCTTGAAACTCTATAAATAGTTTGCTTATATTTGACACATCACCTAAGATTTCTTTAGCATCTTCCAACGACTGATACTTATTTGTCAGCAAAATCGGTAGTTTTTCTTGATCGAGTTCGTCGACTCCTGATTCAATGTATTTGCTTAAAACAAAAGTGATAAATTCTTTTTGTTGGTTGTTCAGTAATGCAAAAATTGTAGCTTCGGCTGCTTTTGCTCTTGCTTCTCTTGTGATTGCAATATAGTTTCCGTTGAAAACGTACTCTAAAACATCAAAGAGATCACTTTTTTCCATATCAACTAATTTTTGCAAAGTCAATAAATCGTCTTTTGGGAAACCTGCCGCGTCCAAGTTTTCCATCAAAGTTTTTCTTGTAATAGGATTGCACCAAAGTTTTCGTAATTCTTCTTCATCTTTGAAAAGTTTCGGCAATTCTCCAAATAGATTATTCAAAAATTCTTCTGCTGAAATTGGTTTTCCGTCTGCACTCCAAAAAGAAGTTGATATCATGTGTTTGATTTCTCTTTCTTTGCCATTTCGCAATTTGATTTTTATTTTTTGCTTCATCGGAGCTGGCTCAACTCGGTCCAAAATTATTGGAGAATCTTTTGGTTCCTCATAGGGTTTAGATTCTTTTGGCTCTTCTCCAATTGGTTCTCCGTCCCATTCTGGATCTGAAAAATGTTTGTATGCATCTACAAAGTCATATATGGTGAAAAACTCTTTACCGTCAAATAACCGTGTTCCTCGTCCAACTATTTGCTTAAACTCAATCATTGAATTAACTGGTCGAAGCAAAACGATATTCCGAATGTTTCTTGCGTCAACTCCTGTAGAAAGTTTTTGCGAAGTGGTTAGTATAGTGGGTAATGTTTTTTCATTGTCCTGAAATTCTCTCAACATTCTTTCGCCTTCTTCTCCGTCATTTGCAGTAACACGAACGCAATAAAAAGGATCTTTGTTTTTTACATTTTGATTAACTAAATCTCGAATTAAAGCTGCATGGGGTTGATTTGCACAAAATATAATTGCTTTTTCGTTTTGGTTGGCTTCATCTAAAAATATGTTTACTCGCTTAGTTTCTCGTTCTACAATTTCAATAGTGCGGTTAAAATCTTTTTCTTCATACAACTTGCCTTCTTCAATTTCTCCTTCTATAATTGTATCGTCTGAAGTATAGCGGTAATCATCTAAAGTGGTTTTGATTCGTTTTACTTTGAAAGGTGTTAAGAAACCGTCATTGATTCCTTCCTTCAGTGAATAGATGTAAACAGGTTCGCCAAAGTATTTATAAGTATCAATATTGTCTGTACGCTTGGGTGTCGCGGTTAAGCCCAATTGCACTGCCGGACTGAAATACTCTAAAATGTTTCTCCAATTGCTTTCGTCATTTGCTCCGCCACGGTGACACTCGTCAATGATGATAAAATCAAAATAGTCGGCTGGATATTCGCCAAAGTAGGGTGCAGGTTGACCTTCTGCATTCGTGCCACTCATAAAGGTTTGAAAAATGGTAAAGAAAATGCTGCCGTTGGTCGGCACTTTTCCGCTTTTCATTATCTCACTAGGTTTTATTCGCACTAATGCATCTTCGGGAAATGCCGAAAATGAATTGTAGGCTTGGTCTGCTAATATGTTTCTGTCTGCTAAAAATAAAATTCTCGGTCTGCGGTTGCCATCTCGTTTTAGGTTCCAACGGGTTTGAAACAATTTCCACGCAATCTGAAAAGCGATAGCTGTCTTTCCTGTTCCTGTGGCAAGGGTGAGCAAAATTCTTTCTTTGCCTTGTGCAATGGCTTCAACGGTTCGCTGAACGGCAATTTCCTGATAGTATCTTAACTGCCAACTTCCACTTTTGTCTTCAAACGGAACATCGGCAAACTTTTCTCTCCAATCGTTTTGCTCGGCAAAGGTTTTATTCCAAAGTTCATCAGGGCTTAGAAAATCGGTTACCAAATCTTCTTCGCCCGATTTCATACAGATTTGGTAAATGGCTTTTCCGTTGGTGCTGTAGGTGGTTTCTAATTTTAGTTTCTCCGCATATTTCTTGGCTTGCATTACGCCTTCACCCACTTCCAATTCATCACTTTTGGCTTCTACCACTGCCAACTTAATGCCTTTGTAAACCAACACATAGTCGGCAATTTCCCTTTTGCCCTTGCCGCCGCCTGTTTGAATTTTACCTGCCGTTATGTTGTATTCACGAAGGACTTTAGAGCCTTCCACAACGCCCCAACCACAAGCCTTTAGCTTTGGGTCTATGAGTTCTGCTCTTGTTTCTGCTTCGTTCATAATTTCTTTTTTATCAAATGACCATCAAATAATAAAGTGTTGATAATCAGTTGTTTATATTTTAGAAGTCCCCTTACTATCAAATAACCGTCAAATAAGATTCTAAGCCCAAAATGGTATGTAACTGGCATATTTTCTAGATTTGCTTTCAGGGTCATCTTCTTTTATTACTTTATCTTCCAAAGCATCACGAATAATACGAGATGCAATGGCAGCATTTTGGTCTTCAATTTTGAATCTTTCTCTTAAACTTTGGTTTGTCATCTTCTCATTTGAAACATATTTCAAACAAGCATGTTGATAACAAGCTCTGATTTTTTCTTTTTTATCTAAGTCATTCAAAGTTTTATAACAATACATTGTAACGCGAGTCCTATTCTCTGCAACCACCACATTGATGGCAGGCAGTTGATACAATTCATTGTAAAAAATCACCTTGTCCAGTCCACTTCCTTTTTCTTCGCAAAAACCCATTCTTCTCATAAGATCTGCTAATTTTTCATTGCGGGATAAGTAAGCATCAATAAATCTGTCGGGTGTAACCAAAGGTGTACCGGGATTTGCTATTTCAATTCTGTCGGAGAAAATCTCAACCATTGGAAAACCTTTTTCGGTCAAATCTTGATGGATGAGTGCATTCGCAACTAGTTCTCTAATCGCAATTTCAGGATACATTCGGGTTTCTTTTCTCAATGCTTTTCCTATTTCTTCATTGGCGGGCAATTGGTTGTTAATCCAATCTACCAAACCCTCAAAACCTAAGGCATAACCTTTAGCTCCAATTTGTTCCCTTTCAGTTTCAACTTTATTTTTGCCTTTATAAACGATAACACGTACTGATTTTCGTTCCACACTTTCAAAGTCTTTTAACTGCTTAGCAAAAAGTAAAGCCCCTAATTTGGTAATTGCATAACCATTGTTCTTTATTACTAAACCTTCATCAATAAACTTATCAATTACGCCTTGCTGATTAGAAGGATACGGTAGTTTCAATAAGTCAAAATAAGTTTCAGTGCTTAGATATTTGGTAATATCTGATGTACTAAGATTGTCTTTTGCGATTTCTTTTTCGAAAGGTATTGTGTCCTTCTTCCAAATTTTAGCTTGCTTTTGCGGAAATTCATTCAACTTTCTAGTAATGCTGGTTACTCGGATGTATGCCTGGTGTAGAAATTCAACAGGTTGATTTTTGGTAGCTGGAATTACATAGATAGAGATATGCCTTGAAGCATCATAATCAAACTCATAAACAGAAAAATCAATTCTTGGATTTAATCGGGTTAATAACCAATGCTCTAAATCTTCATCTCCTTTTTTGGCGGCTTTAGCTTTGAAGGTTGTGCCTTTTATGATTTGAGTTTTATCCTCTACACCGAATACCAAATAACCGAATGGTTGATTTTGAATACAGGCACCATTAGATAAAGCTGAAATACGCTCTCCAATTTCTTCAGCAGTATGAAAGTTGAGTTTGAATTCCATCCATTCACTTTCGTGTGTCTGTTTTACAAGCTCATTTAATAGTTCAATCAATTGTTTTTCATTCATACCGCAACTACTTTTTCAGTCTTCAATTCTCCTGCAAATGCTTTTTGCAAGATGGATTTTTTCAGTTCTTCCAAATCATCAATTTTCTTTTGATACACCGCTTCCAACTTTTGTGTTTCGGCTCGCAGGGCATCTAATTGGCGAACGATGATTTGTTGTGCTTTGAGTGTTTTTGGATAATATATTTCTACTTGACCAATCTTTGTAGGTGAAGTATGGCGGACTTTTACTCCTGTTCCTGAATCGTGTAATGCCTTTCTTACCTTCTTTAGATTAAATACGTGAAAGAAAAACTCATTATCTATTTCTACATTTGGTTTCGGAATAATTAACCCAAGCCGTTGATTATGGAGGAATTTATCTGATGAAGGCACTAAAATTGGACTGCCAAGTAACCCTGCTGCTTGTTCTGTCATCGCAACAAGTAAATCACTTTTCTTAAGAATGAAGTCTTTTGGAATCTCTCCTATATAATACTTTTGTTTTTCTCCTCGGTCCCTATAGCCTCCTTCTTCAAAGAAATTACCTGGTGTTAAAAGTACGAATTCACCTGAGTTTGAGAAATATTCTCCTTGAAAGGCAAAACCGTGCTTAACATCAAACAACTGTGACAATTTGGTTTTTTTCCAACCATCACCCTTTTTCTCAAACACACCATGCAAATAGCTTTCAAAAAGTTCTTTGGCGTTTTTGAGGTTTTGTTCGGCATTGGCTTTTGCCTTGGCTATGGCGGCAAAGGCTTCATCTAAAATGGAAACGATACGTTGTTGTTCGGGGAGGGGGGGAAGGGGTATTTCAAAGTTATTTATTTGTTCAGTGCTTAAATTGGGTTGTGCTGCTCCTGCTGCAATCCTTAAACTTTCTTCAACTTTTGTTGTAAGGAAATAATAAAGAAATGCTTTGTTCAAAAATTTCTTTGGAATGAATTTACCTACTCGTTGATTTAAATAAAAAACTGTTTCACTTTTGTTTATACCCAACTTGCCCGTTGTTGCACCTGACATTGCAATAAGTAAATCACCTTGATAAACTTTGAACCTATCCAAATTCACTTTGTAATCTTTCGTATCAAAGTATACAAGTTCCTTAGTGTGTATTTCATCATTTTGAATATTTGTAATTCGCAAAATTGGTAATCCACTTTCTTTGTATGACTTGCCTTGAAATGCAAATCCATTTTGAAAGTCGCAAACTTCCCCCAACTTCTTTATTTCCCAACCCTGCTTCATATCTGTTCCAAAATTGAGTTAAGGATTTCCGCACTTTCTTCGTCCAATGCTTTCATTTCTTCCAAAATGGCTTGCGGTTGGCGTAGGGCCGCTTCTTCTTTTTTGTTCGGGTTCTTTACGCTTAAATCAAAAGTGCTTTGGTCAATGTCTTTCACATTTACCGTCCAAGAGTTTTCGCTGTTGGCTTTTGTTTTTTGGAGTACTATAAATTCGGCGAGGTCGTTTTCATTCAGTGGATTGGTCTTACCCAAATTGCGATCGAGGTTCAGCTGGTAAAACCAAACTTTTTGTGTGGCTTTCCCTTTTTCAAAAAACAACACTACGGTTTTTACACCTGCACCGGTAAAGGTGCCACCGGGCAAATCCAACACTGTATGCAGATTGCAGTTTTCCAACAAGGTTTTACGTATTGCAACTGTGGCATTGTCGGTATTACTCAAAAAAGTGTTTTTAATTACCACACCTGCCTTGCCACCTGCTTTCAAAATTTTAATAAAGTGCTGTAAAAAGAGCGAAGCGGTTTCGCCTGTTTTTATCGGGAAGTTTTGTTGCACTTCGACACGTTCTTTTCCACCAAAAGGCGGATTAGCAAGCATCACATCATAGCGGTCTTTCTCTTGTATATCTGCAAGGTTTTCGGCAAGCGTGTTTGTGTGTATAATGTTGGGAGCTTCCACACCGTGCAAAATCATATTCATAATGCCAATGATATACGCCAATGATTTTTTCTCTTTGCCGTAAAAGGTGCGTTTTTGCAGTATCTCGGTTTCTTTGGTAGATAGTGATTTGCTGTTTTTCAGATAGTCGAACGCTTCGCATAAGAAGCCAGCAGAACCCACAGCACCGTCATATATTTTGTCGCCAATTTTAGGGGAAACCACTTTTACAATGGTTGTAATAAGCGGTCGGGGCGTGTAGTATTCACCACCGTTTCGCCCTGCATTGCCCATATTTTTTATTTTGTCTTCATACAGATGGCTCATTTCGTGCTTCTCTGCATGGGTGCGAAAACGCAACTCGTCAATGCGATTAATTACTTCACGTAAATTGTAGCCGCTTTGTATGCGGTTTTTTAGTTCGCTGAAAATCTCGCCAATCTTGTATTCAATGGTGTCGGCA